>Ga0209591_10003055_pt1 | contig 19643 bp, 15 predicted proteins | sample MAT01_FD_187207 | JGI IMG/M metagenome (GOLD analysis project Ga0209591, IMG submission 187207) | Freshwater microbial communities from Lake Fryxell liftoff mats and glacier meltwater in Antarctica - MAT-01 (SPAdes) (version 2) | ecosystem: Environmental > Aquatic > Freshwater > Ice > Liftoff... | reverse complement strand
AGCCGTCGTCACGCACCTGATTAAGCGAGGCCAGCAGCGACTCCTTGCGCACATACACGGTGCCGTCTGACAGGTAGAGCGGGGTGGCGAGGTACAGGTAGGCCCCGGCCACTGCGCTCATGAGGACGATCGGCAGCAGGTAGAGCCACCGATGGCGAAAGTAGTTCTCCAGGACGCGTAGCACAACCAGGCGAACCATAATGTATCCCTTACCATGTTATGAGTGTTGCGTCTAGGTTGTGGCAGATGGAGCACGCAACACGACGAACTCCCACTTGTCGTTGCGCGTATTCTAGGCGCGTGAGATAGCAGCAGCGTGACAGCGGAGGTGATCATTCGTTTATCCGCTTGCTCGCATTGCCACGCCTGGAGCGGAGCAATACTACTTGGAAGCCGCCTTAAACGTCTGTTTCTACTATGTGCATGCTGTCGATAGGCTGGCACATCAGCCTTAGTGGGGCTAACAGTTTTGTCACGCGCCTAAATCATTGTCTGCAAATCAGCTCTGGGCGCGTGTAGGCATATTCAGTTTAGCCTATCCATCTGTCATAAGAACTTCACGGATGCGAAGTAGACTGCCACCCGTTAGAGCTGTGGTCGCAAGCAACCGCATAAGCAGCCAAGGAGTAACGGTTCATGAAGGCAGTCATTCTAGCCGGCGGCTACGGCACCCGCATCAGCGAGGAGAGCGCGATCCGCCCCAAGCCCATGGTCGAGGTGGGCGGCAAGCCCATCCTCTGGCACATTCTCAAGACGTATTCGGCCCACGGCATCAACGACTTTGTGATCTGCTGCGGCTACAAGGCCTATATGATCAAAGAGTATTTTGCCAACTACTTTCTCCATACCGCCGATGTTACCTTCGATATGCGCTACAACACCATGCAGGTGCATCACGCCGTGACCGAGCCCTGGCGCGTGACGCTGGTAGACACCGGTGAGAAGACCATGACCGGCGGTCGGATCAAGCGCGTCAAGGAGCATATTGGCAGCGAGACGTTCTGCCTTACCTACGGCGATGGCGTGAGCAATATCGATATCAGCAAACTGCTGGAGTTTCATCGCGAGCAGAAGACCTACGCCACGCTCACGGCAGTGCAGCCCCCAGGCCGCTTCGGCGCCTTCACCCTCGGCAATGCCAGCCGGATTGATACGTTTCACGAGAAGCCGGACGGCGATGGCTCTAGCGCGTATGTAAACGGTGGCTTCTTCGTCTGCGAGCCAAAAGTCCTGGACTACATCAAGGACGATGCCTCAGTCTGGGAGCGCGAGCCGATGGAGAGCCTCGCCCGCGAGGGCCAGCTGTCCGCCTTCCGCCACGATAGCTTCTGGCAGCCGATGGATACCCTGCGCGATAGGAACTATCTCGAAGAGCTTTGGCAGAATGATAAGGCGCCCTGGAAGGTTTGGTAGCGCACATAACTATAGCGAGTTGGAGCAGCTGGAGAACCTCTTCAAGCGCGCCACCGCCAACGGCCTGCCGGTGCGCAAGCTCGGCCCCGCCGAGATCCGCGAGCGCGAGCCCCACGTGCGGGCGATCGCCGGCATCTACTCGCCCACCACCGGGATTGTCAACTACCGTCAGGTGACGGAGGCCTACGCCCGTATTGTCGCCCAGCAGGGTGGCGAGCTGTGCCTCAACACCCGCGTCGAGCAGATCCGCGAGCACGGCGATGGCGTGACGGTTGAGACCAGCGCCGGCACGCTCCAGGGCCGCTTCCTGATCAACTGCGCCGGCCTCCACAGCGACCGGGTTGCCCAGCTGGCTGGGGTGCAGACGCGTATGAAGATCGTGCCATTCCGCGGCGAGTACTACGAGACCGTGCCCGAGAAGCGCCACCTGGTCAAGACGCTGATCTACCCGGTGCCGAACCCGAACTTCCCGTTCCTCGGCGTTCACTTCACCCGCATGATCGACGGCAGCGTCCACGCTGGCCCGAACGCGGTGCTCGCTCTCAAGCGCGAGGGCTACCGCAAGATCGACTTCAGCCTGCGTGACTTCGCCGAGGTGATGGCCTACCCGGCCTTCTGGAAGCTTGCCGGCAAGTTCATGGACGAAGGCCTCAAGGAGATGCTGCGCTCGGCCAGCAAGGCCGTGTTTATGAAAAGCATGCAGCGCCTCATTCCCGAGATTCAGGCCCGCGATGTCATCCCCACCCACGCCGGCGTGCGCGCCCAGGCGCTCATGGATGACGGAACCCTGATGGACGATTTTGTTATCATCAGCGGCAAGCGTTCGATCCATGTCTGCAACGCGCCCTCGCCCGCCGCCACCGCCTCGATCGCAATCGGCGAGGCGATTGTCGCACGGCTGCCCCAGGTAGCGTTTGCTCACGCCGCGCTGGCGCCCAGTAAACCCATTTGCTAAGGGCCAGGCCACACCAGCCCCGAACAGCGAGGAAGTAGAATGAACTATTCATTTTGGAACGGGAAGCGCGTGCTCGTCACTGGGCATACGGGCTTCAAGGGAAGCTGGCTCTCGCTCTGGCTCCAGCGCCTCGGCGCACAGGTGACGGGCTTTGCCCACGCGCCGCCAACCAGCCCGAGCATGTTCGAGGTTGCTCAGCTTGCAGATGGGATGGAAAGCATCAGCGGCGATGTGCGCGACCTGGCCCAGCTTCAGGCGGCCTTTCAGGCAAGCCGACCGGAGATTGTGCTGCATCTTGCTGCCCAGCCCCTGGTGCGCTACTCTTTTGATCACCCGGTGGAAACCTATGCTACCAACGTGATGGGCACGGTGCATCTGCTCGAAGCGGTGCGACACACCCCAACCGTTCGCTCCGTTGTCGTAGTTACCAGCGACAAGTGCTACGAGAACCGCGAGTGGGTCTGGGGCTACCGCGAATCTGAGCCCATGGGCGGCTACGATCCCTACTCCAGCAGCAAGGGCTGCGCCGAACTGGTAACGGCCGCCTTCCGCAACTCCTACTTCGCCCATGACTCCAGCCGCCAGCTCGGCCTCGCCAGCGGCCGTGCAGGCAATGTCATCGGCGGTGGCGACTGGGCCGCCGATAGGCTGCTGCCTGATCTGATGCGCAGCTGGATGGACGGGAAAGTTGTGCCGATCCGGCGACCAAACAGCATCCGTCCGTGGCAACATGTGCTTGAGCCCCTGGGCGGGTATATGCTTCTCGCCGAGCAGCTATGGGAGCGTGGGGGAGCTGTGGCCGAGGGCTGGAATTTCGGCCCCCGCGATGAGGACGCCCGCAATGTGGGCTGGATTGTCGAGCATGTGGCCGGCCTTTGGGGCAGTAACGCACGCTGGGAGCTTGACCCCGGCCCCCACCCCCACGAGGCCCACTATCTTAAGCTCGACTGCTCGAAGGCGCAGATGCAGCTCGGCTGGGAGCCACGGCTTACTCTCTCTGAGGCTCTCTCGTGGACAGTTGAGTGGTTTCGCAGCTACGTGGCTGGGGCGAATATGCGCGAGCTGAGTGTTGCCCAGATCGCACGTTATGAAGCACTTGCAGGCCATCCGGGGCGGTGATACGCTCACGAGGAACATAATGATCTTTACTTCCACAGAGCTCGACGGTGCCTACATTATTGATCTCGAGCGACGCGAGGATAGCCGTGGTTTCTTCGCTCGCACATGGTGCCAGCACGAGTTCGAGGGGCAGGGGCTGGTGGCCCGCATCGCCCAGGTGAACACTTCGTACAATAAGCATACCGGAACCGTTCGCGGCATGCACTTTCAGCATGCGCCCTATATGGAGACGAAGCTGGTGCGTGCGGTGCGGGGCGCGATCTACGACGTGATCGTGGACCTGCGGCCAGTGTCGCCGACGTTCAAACGCTGGATCGGTGTAGAGCTCACGGCCGATAATCGCCGCGCCCTGTTCGTGCCCGAAGGCTTCGGCCACGGCTTTCAGACCCTCGCCGACGATACCGACGTGATGTATCAGGTTTCGGAGTTCTACACGCCTGGCGCCGAGGGTGGGCTGCGCTACAACGACCCGGCCTTCGACATCCAGTGGCCCCTGCCTGTGAGCGTGATCAGCGACAAAGACGCCACCTGGGCCGATTTTCGGGCTTAATATTCTTTGCTTAGGGCCGAATAATTGCGTCGCGATGATGCGGCCCTAGCTCTTACATCACGGAGACTTCTATGCATATTGTAGACACCGCCCTTGCGCGGGCCGAGGCCGAGGGCCGGCCCATCCGTGTTGGTCTGATCGGCGCCGGCTTCATGGCGCGCGGCACCGCGCTCCAGATCGTTCAGTACACCAAAGGCATGCGCTTGGTGGCCGTGGCCAACCGCACCGTGGAGCGGGCCCGTCAGGCTTACAGCGAGGCCGGCGTGGCCGCCGACGCCATCCGCACCGTCGAGAGCCAGGCCGCGCTTGAGGAGGCTATTGCCGATGGCGCCCCCGCCATCACCGACGACGCCCTGCTGCTCTGCAAGGCCGAGGGCGTCGATGTGATCGTGGAGATCACCGGCGCCGTGGAGTTCGGCGCCCACGTCCTGATGACGGCCATCGAGCACGGCAAGCACATTGTGACCATGAACGCCGAGCTGGACGGCACGGTCGGCTCGATCCTCAAGACCTACGCCGACAAGGCCGGCGTGATCCTCTCCGTCTCCGACGGCGACCAGCCCGGCGTGACGATGAATCTCTACAGGTTTGTGAAGGGCCTCGGCGTGAAGCCCGTGGTCTGCGGCAACATCAAGGGCCTCCACGACCCCTACCGCAACCCCACCACCCAGGCCGGCTTCGCGAAGCAGTGGGGCCAGAATCCCTACATGGTTACGTCGTTCGCCGACGGCACGAAGATCTCGTTCGAGCAGGCGATCGTCGCCAACGCCACCGGCATGCGCGTGGCACAGCGCGGCATGTTCGGCCCCACTGTGGCCTCCGGCACCCACCTGCAGGATGTGGCCAACAGCCTCTACCCGCTGGAGGCCGTGCTAGAGGGGCCGGGGATTGTGGACTACGTTGTGGGCGCGACGCCGGGGCCTGGCGTGTTTGTGCTCGGCACGCACGACCACCCAGCCATGCAGCACTACCTGAATCTCTACAAGCTGGGCAAGGGTCCGCTGTACCTTTTCTATACGCCTTACCACCTCTGCCATTTCGAGGTGCCGAACACGGTTGCCCGCGTGGCCCTGTTCGGCGACGCCGCCCTGCGGCCCCTCGCCGGCCCCTGCGTGGACGTGGTGAGCGCCGCCAAGATCGACCTGAAGGCGGGCGAGATCATCGACGGGATCGGCGGCTACTTCACCTACGGCCTGGCCGAGAACAGCGATGTGACTCAGGCTGAGAACCTGCTTCCGATCGGCCTCGCCGAGGGCTGCCGCCTCAAGCGCGACGTGCCCAAGGATGCTGTGCTCACCTACGCCGATATCGAGTTGCCCGAGGGCCGACTCTGCGACCGGCTGCGTGCGGAGCAGAACGCCATGTTTGCCGCCTCGCCCGTGGGAGCGTAGGCGCCCGCAGATCTTTTTGGCCCCTCTCCCGTCGTGCGGGGGAGGGGCTTGCTGTTGGGGCGGCAGCCTGGCTGGCTGGCGAGCACGCAAAAGGCGTGAAGCTTCTGCTTCACGCCTTTTGCGGTTGTTGCTGTTTGCAGGCCAGACGGCGCGTTACTTCGTCCTATTCAGCACCAGGCCACCGGGCTGCCCGCTGTCGTGTCGGCTTTTGAAGGCCGTATCGAGGTAACGCTGAAGCTGCTGGCCTACGGCCCGCCACGAGTAGCCCTCCTCAGCCGCCACCCGGCCCGCCAGCCGCAGCCGCTCTTGGAGCGCCGCGTCGCCCAGCAGGCGCACCACCTGGTCGGCGAAGCGCTGGGGGGTGTCGCCAAGCAGAATCTGCTCGCCATCCTTCAACGCTAGCCCCTCGGCGCCGATCGAGGTGGAGACAGTGGGCACACCGTAGCTTAAGCCTTCCAGGATCTTCAGGCGCGTCCCGCCACCACTGCGCAGCGGCACAACCAGCGCCTTCGCACGGGCCATATAGTCGCGCACATCCTTGACGTAGCCTGTCACCTCCACATTGGGGCGCCGTCCATAGGCCACGATCTCGGGCGGCGGGCTCCCGCCCACGATCTTGAGCGTCAGGTCGGGGACGCGCCGCTCGATCAGCGGGAAGATCTCCTCCATGAAGTAGATCAGCCCGTCGCGGTTGGCGTCCACATGGGTTGTGCCGATGAACGTAATCTCATTGCCGGCTGGAGCGCCCGCCCGCAGCGGGAAGAACTCCGGGTCGATGCTGTTCGGCAGACTCTCCACTGGGGGCATGCCGCCGAGCTTGCGCAGGACGTCACGCTCACGCTCCGAGGGTGTGAAGATCAGGTCGAAGTTTTTACAGAGCGCCAGTTCCTCGCGCCGAAACTTCACGCCCTCGACCCAGAGCCCCGCCCGCTTAGGCAGATTCTGCTCCACGCTAGCGCGGCGCAGCAGCAGCTCGTGCTCGATGTTTTGCATGTCGAGGATACGCAGCGCCCCTGGCTGATCGTAGCGAAAGTAGCCCATCTGGGTCTGCTCGATCACGATGCAGTCGAAGCGCTCGTGGCGCAGGAGCTCGTCGATCCTGCGCTGGAAGTGGGGCGTGTAGTGGGAGTGATACTGAAACGAGCGTGCGCTCAGCAGCGAGCGCGCCCGCAGCCGCCCCGAGGGCGTAGGTTTGCCATTTACCAGGATCGCCCGCTGGCAGATCTGCTCCAGGTGCGCCTGGACATCCTCGCCATCGCTCCAGGAGGCATAGGAGAGCAGCGTGGTCTCAGAGAACGTGGCGAACATCTTCACCAGGTGGTAGAGCCTGATGGCGCCACCGAAGACCAGCGGGTAGGGGCTGAAGGGCGAGACAACCAGCGTTTTCATAGATAGCTTGCCTTTAGGCGTGGAACCCGGCAGCTTGAGCGCCGGGCGGAGCGGCGGCTCGCAAGGCGTCAGCCTATGCGGGCCGCTCCTCGGCGGCGATCAGCTCCGCCGGACTGACCGGTTGCGGCAGGGCTAGAGCTGGGTGGTTGCCTTTGCGTGCGCCGGCCACCCGGTGGTAAACCTGCTCCATCTCGCGGGCCATCTGGGCGGCGTTGTAGGTTGTCTCAACGCGCCGGCGGCCGTGCTCACCCATGCGGCGCCGCAGCTCTGGGTTGTCTACCAGGGTCAGGATATGCTCGGCCAGCCCGTCGATATCCTTATGCACTGAGAGCAGCCCCGCCTTGCCATGCTCGACGAACTCGGGCACGCCGCCACTCACGCTGGCGATCACGGGCCGCTTCATGGCCATGGCCTCCAGAAACACCATGCCGAACGGCTCTTCGAAGCTGGGCATAGCGTAGATGTCGCAGGCCGCCATGATCTGCTTGACGTCTTTGCGGAAGCCTGTGAAGATCACCTGCTCTTCGAGGCCAAGCTCGCGGGTGATCTGATGGAGCTCGGCGGTGTAGCTGTAGTGGCCGGGGGTAGCCCGAACGTCGTCTTCGCCCACCAGCAGCAGCCGAAAGTTGGGGTTGCGCTGCTTCACGAGGGCCAGCGCTTTGAGCAGCTCGGTCTGGCCTTTCCAGGGCGAGAGCCGCGAGACCGTAGCTAGCACGGTGGTGTCGGCGGCGATCTGAAACTCGTCGCGCACCGGCGCGGGGTCGATCGCGTGATCCCAGTCGGCTGGATCCAGGGTGTTGAACACGGTGTGGATCTTGTGAAGGCCGAGGCCGGCGCGCTCGGCTGTTTTAGCGACAAAGGCCGAGATCGCGAGCAGCCCATCGGTGTGGCGCATGGCGAACTTGGTGGCTGGCGACATCCAGCTCAGATCGACGCCCACGTGGAGGTGGATCATGCAGGCTGCGCCGGTGAGCCGCGCAAGCAGCAGGCCATAAAAGGCGTCGCGGGGCTTCTCGGTGCAGTGGATGAGATCGATCTTATGCTGGCGGGCGTAGCGCACCAGGCCGCCCATGCTCTGGAGCGCCGGGAGCGCCCCGCTGAGCGTGTCCTGCAGGATCTGGCTGCGCGAGCGAAAGTTCAGCGAGGTGCCAAAGTTAGTGGGCCGAATATGCAGCTCGGGGATGCTGCGTAGCGCCTGCAACGAGGCCGGCGCATGCTCGCGCGTGCCCTCGTTCACGGCAACATGCACCGTGAAGGCCCGGCGATCCAGGTGGCGCATCAGCAGGCTGTGGATCAACGAGTCGGCGCCGAAGTAGGTCTGCGATTGCATGAAAAGGACATTCATCTTGCGCATCTGTCTCCATCCTCCAAGATGCCTTGCCTCTGGCGGCTCTGCATCTATGTGTACGCCACCATTGTGAATGCAGCCTTTCAGGCACAAAGAGCGACGATAACATCTTGTTCACTGTGAGAAACTACGGGTGCGTCTGCGATTCTCGCAAGTCGTTTAAGTCCATCTGGATGTGGTTCAGCAAATTGTCATTTACTACACCTATACTGATCTCTGCAACGAAAGTAAACGGGACAGAATGGCGCTCCAGGAGTCCCGCTGCGAGGATTACCATGGAAATCACACCGCGCGTCACGGTCGGCCTGCCAGTCTACAACGGGCAGAAGTATCTGGAGCAGGCGCTCGACTCGATCCTGGCCCAGACCTACCAGGATTTCGTCCTGCTCATCTCCGACAATGGCTCCACCGACCGCACCGAGGCGATCTGCCGGGCCTACGCCGAGCGCGACCCGCGCGTGCGCTACATGCGCTACGAACAGAACCGCGGTGCGGCCTGGAACTTCAACAACTGCTTTCATCTGGCCGAGAGCGAGTATTTCAAGTGGCAGTGCTACGACGATCTGCTTGAGCCGACCATGCTGGAGGCCTGTGTGCCTGTGCTCGACGCCTCGCCCGAGCTGGTGCTGGCCTACCCGCGCACCCGTATTATCGACGACGCCGGCGAGACGCTCGGGCTCTGGGCCGATAACTTTGAGCACCGCTCGCCCAATGCCAGCGTGCGGCTCAAGCACTATCTGCGCAACAAGAGTCGCAACGAGGGCCAGTACGGCGTGTGGCGGCGCAGCGAGCTAGCCCAGAGCGGCCTGATGGGCAGCTTCCCACTCAGCGATCAGGTGCTGATGGCCGAGATGATGCTGCGCGGCCAGTTCCGCGAGCTGCCCGGCTACCTTTTTCTCAAGCGCTTTCACCCCGGCATCTCCACGGAAGCGTACAGCCAGTACCAGATGACAGCCTTCCTGGATCCGAGCAAGAAGGGTAAGTTCACACTGGTGCGGTTCGAGCGGCTGGCGGCATTCCTCAGGGCAGTGCATCGATCAAAGCTGCCGCTCGCGGAGGCGCTGCTCTGCTATGTCGAGCTCGGCTTGATGGTCTTCATGCCCGCGAACTGGCTACGCATGGGCCAGGATATCGTGATCGCAGGCCGGGGCGTGATCAAAGAGCGGCCGAAGGGCTCGCGCTGACGCCGCAGGCGCCATTGTGTGAAGATGATCACCTGTTGCAGGATGCTGTTTATCCCATTGCAAGCTAGCTCTGCTACAGTGCGAACATCGACGTAGCAATGTGGCTACCTGAGATCCGCCGAACTGACGGTAAGGGAAGCCCAATGAGCTCTACCAGCACTCGCCTGATTAAGAATACAAGCGTTCTGATGCTTTCCCAGCTTGCCACCTGGGGGCTGACGCTGCTGCTCACCCTGTTCCTGCCGCGCTACCTTGGCCCTGAGTCTAACGGCATCCTGGCGATCGCTGTCTCGATCTGGACCCTGCTCCAGGTGTTTATCGGTTTCGGCGGCGACACGTATCTTGTCAAGCAGATCGCCCGCGACCCCGAGCAGGTCTACACCTTTTTGGGCACCACGCTTGGCCTGCGCACGATCTTTTACGCCATCGGGCTGCTGCCTCTAAGCATCGGCTGCTGGCTGCTTAAGATGCCCCTGGAGTCTGTCATCCTTGTGCAGCTGATCGGGGTCTCCTTTTTCGTCGGCTCCCTGGCCAGCGCTGTTACCGCGACGCTCCAGGGCCTGGAGATCATGGAGTATATCTCGATTGCTAATGTCGCCAGCCGCGCCACTAACTCTTTTCTCGGCATCACAGTGCTGCTGCTGGGCTTTGGCCTATATGCCGTCACCGGTGTGATGATCGTAGCGGCAGTGGTGCTCCTGGTCATTCAGCTCTACTACCTCCAGCGGCATCGCCCGCTCCAGCTGCGTTTTGAGCGGCGCCAGGTGCTACCGCTGCTGCGCAACAGCCTGCCATATGTGGCTACCGCCATGGTGATGGTGGGCTACGCCCAGATCAATGTGCTGGTGATCGGCCTGATGCTGAGCACCAAAGAGGTCGGCTGGTACGGCGCGGCCTCACAGCTCTTTGGGACACTGCTGTTCCTGCCGGTTGTCTTCGCCACGGCCCTGCTGCCGCAGATGACGCGCGCCTTCAGCACGAGCGCCGACGTGCTCCCGCTGATGTTCCGCAAGAGCCTCGAGCTTGTGCTGCTGATCGGCGTGCCGATCGGCCTGGGTCTGCTAGCTGTTGCCGAGCCCCTGGTAAGCTTCATCTTCGGCGCGGAGTTTGGCCCAACCGGCCCGGTGCTCCAGGTGATGGGCCTTGCCCTGATCGTGATGTATCTGAATGTGATGATCGGTCAGTACTTCACCTCGATTGATCGCCAGAACATGTGGACGGTTACCATCGCGCTTTCGGCAGTGGTGATGGCAGGGATGACGGTGGTGCTAGTGCCCTGGTGCCAGCAGTTGTTCGGGAACGGCGCCGTCGGGGGGGCAATCAGCCTCCTGCTCGCCGAGGCCAGCATGGTGGTGGTCGGTGGCTGGCTGCTGCGTCGTGAGCTCTTGACCCGGGCGCTGATCTGGAGCATCGCGCGGATTGCCATCGCTGGGCTGGTTATGGTGCTGGCTGTCTGGCTGGCGCGGTCGACCCCACTGGCGCTCATAATCGGTGTAGGCGCTACGGCTTACAGCGCAATGATCTTGCTGCTGCGGATCGTGCCCCGTGAGGATTTCGAGCTGCTGCGGGCATTCGTCGGCTCGCTACTGGGGCGTCTGCGCTCTGGCCATGGCACAGCCGGCGCGGGCGGCGACTAAGGAGGCCTATGATGGAGCTTTTTCTTGCCTTTATCTTTCTGTCGACGATTGTGTCGCTGGCGCTACGCAAGCAGCGCCAGTCGACTGTTGTTGTAGCCATGCTGGTGGCGAGCGCCTGCGTGCTCTTCGGCTACTTCTTTTTGAACCAGATCTAAGCCAATGATCAACGCTTTTCCTTATCGGCGTACGCCGATCACGCTTGAGGGTCAGCGGCGCCGTGCGCAGGTCATTCAGCTGCTCTGGCTGGTGAGCATCCTCGGCCTGAGCGCGATTGCGGCGTGGCTGATGTTCCGCGAGGTCAAGCCCGCGATGATCGTCTGGCCAATCTTTCTCGCGGCCTGCGCTGCCACGCTCTACCAGCCGCGCTACGGGGTCTATATGCTTGCCGGGCTCACGCTGGCCGGCGATAGCCTGCTTACGCCCTGGTTTCCCTTTGCCAAAAACTTCTCGAGCTACGAGTCGCTGCTCTACTTGCACGATACGGTGATCTTCAGCCCGCTGGAGTTCTTCCTCGTGCTCACCACGGGCGCGCTGCTGCTGCGCTGGATTTCGCAGCGCCGGTTTGCGATCGAGACCGGGCCGCTCTTCTGGCCGGCGCTCTTGTTTGGCGCCTGCATCGCGGTAGGGCTAGGGTACGGCCTGGCCACGGGCGGTGATCTGGTGATCGCGCTCTGGGAGTCCCGCGCCATCTTTGTGCTCCCCCTGATGCTCATCCTGGTGACGAATCTGATCACCAGCCGTGCCCACGTGAACGTGCTGATCTGGTGGGTGATCGCCGGGATCACGGTCGATGCTGTGAGCGGGCTGATCTATGTGGCTGTGGTGCTCGGCTTCGACTGGAGTGGCGTGCAGCAGATCGCAGAGCATTCGTACTCGATCCATATCAACAGCCTGTTTGTGTTGCTGCTGGCCGCCTGGTTCTACCAAGCCTCATCAGCGAAGCGCATCATTCTGCTGGTGGCCCTGCCGGTGCTGGTAACGAGCTACCTCGCCAACCAGCGCAGGGCCGCGTACGTGACCCTCGCTGTGGCTATGCTGCTCTGGGGCGTGCTGCTCTACTGGCAAAACCGGCGGCTCTTCTGGAAGATTGTGCCGCCTTTGGCGGCGGTTGGCGTCGTGTACCTTATGGTGTTCTGGGGTGGCGGCGGCGGCCCGATCGGTGCCCCCGCGCGCATGATCCGCAACGCCATCGCCCCCGAGGGCGGCGAGGAGGCGTCGTCGAACCTGTATCGGCTGATCGAAAACATCAACACCATGTACACGATCAGATCGTCGCCCCTGACGGGCGTGGGCTTCGGGAACAAGTTCTACATCATCGCGCAGATGCCCGACATCAGCTTCTTTGCGTGGTGGGAGTATATTACCCACAACTCGATCCTCTGGATCTGGATGAAGGCTGGGGCTGCCGGCTTCTTCGCGCTGTTCTTCTTGCTCGCGATGACCATAATGACGGGCGCTCGCACCGTGGTGCGTATGCCCGGCGGCGATCTGAGCGCGATCGCGCTGATGGCCCTGGCCTACATCGTGATGCACTTCGTCTACGCGTATGTAGACATCTCCTGGGAGGCCCAGAGCATGATCCTCGTCGGCACGATGATGGGGTTGCTCAACAGCCTTGAGCGGATCGTGGCTATCCCCGTCGAGCCACAGGCGCGGCGTTGGCCCTGGGCACGCACAAACACTGCGCCAGAAGGGCTGCGCCCACTCTAGGCCCACCCCTGAGCAGCTCGGCCACAATGGGCGGGGAAAGCAAAGGGCCGCCTGGTGCAAACCAGGCGGCCCTTTGCGATCACATCTAGCTTCAGCTACGCCTCGGCGAGCCGCAGCTCCGGCCTGGGGTGCATGGCGTCGATCAGGCTGCCCACAAACTGCTCGATGGTGAATGCCTCTTCGATCCAGCGGCGGTTGTGGGCGCCCATACGCTCCGCCAGCTCCGGGTTCTCCCAGAGCCGCGTGATCGCCGCCGCTAGAGCCTGGGCGTCGCCTACGGGCACAACCAGGCCTGAGACCCCGTCTTTGACGTAGTCCAGCACGCCTGGTGCATCCGACACAATAACGGCCTTGCCCATTGCCATCGCCTCTGTGATCGTCGTAATGCCGGCGGCATAGAGCGTATGATGCAGCGGCACGACGATAAACCGGGCGGCGGCGTACAGCTCCTTGAGCGAGCCCGACGAGATATTGCGCTCGACAACGATGTTGCTTTTGCTCTCGATGCCCCGCGCCGCGCCGTAGTGAGTGTCGGGCGACCAGCCGGAAGCGACAACCCGGAATGTGTACGGCAGCTCCACCGCAGCCTGCTGCAAGGTGTGGTAATCGCGCTGCTCGATCCCAAGGCTCAGCACGTAGTCGCGCACAGGCAGATTAAGCGGCCTGAAGAAGCGATGATCACAGTAGTAGTTGAGCAGTTTCACCTTCGCCTGGGGCAGGCCGATCTCCTCGGTCAGCAGCTTCCACTGGGCTGTGCAGAGACAAAAGACGCGGTTGTAGACGCGCGAGCCAAGCAGGCGCAGCACGCGGCGGCGCTTGCTGGTCCCGCCATTGTGAATGGTCACGGAGAAGCGCAGATCGCGCGCCAGCATCCCAAGCAAGGCCAGTGGCATGCCTACATCCTCGCCCGAGACATAAATCTGGTCGAACTCTTTGCGCCTGAGGGTTGTCAGCACCGCAAGCGCCAGGTAGGGGTTGTAGCGCCGATTGACCCACTGCACCAGACGTGAGGGCGAGCGCTCGACGCTGGCGAAGTCGAGCAGCTCGGCGCCAAGCGTGTCGGCAAGCTCAAGGTAGTCGACGGCTGCACGCTCACCGCTAGCGACCTGCTCGCGCAGCTGCGGGTCGATCTTTTTCCCTACGAGTATGGCCGTTCGTTTTCCGGTCAGCTGTTTAGGCATCCGTTTGCTCGCCTCTTCTCGGCTACGGCATTGAGTAACTGTTCACTGGTATTCATATACAGCGCCAGCCTTACTTCTGCCTTGCAAGCAGTAAACTGCCGAATAACAAGCTTGTCACGGCGCTTCTGCCCAGATCGCAATGTCGCGCACAGCCCAGCTCTGCTCGCCACGTAGCAGCACGCTCTGAATACCCGCAGGGACCGGCGTCCAGAACGAGCTAGCGTGGTCGGTGTGGTTATACTGCTGCACCTGACGCTGGGCCGGCTGCCAGCTGGCGCCGTTGTCGAAACTTACCTCGAGCTGCGCCCCGCTGCCGGCAAAGCGCAGATAGGCGCCTTCCGGGGCCGGCTGCGCAAAGCGCACCCGGCCCGGGACATCGCCAGTGGCAAGCTTGAGATCGCCGGGGATCATGGTGAAGGGGCGGGCGGGGGCGATGCTTACGTTGTCCCAGTGCCAGGTGTTGGGGGCGCAGTCGTCGCACTTGTTGGGATTGTAGGAGTGGTGGCCAAGCTGCACCACGCCCTCGTCCCAGCCGAGGTCGGCGATGCGGGTGTCGACCCACCAGTAGTTGTACTGGGGCATGCCGAAGGTGATGTGGGTGCGGCTCAGGCGCAGCTCAAAGGTATCGCGGCGGGCGGCGTCGGGGGTGAGCACCTGCTCGTAGCCGCGCCAGTCGCCGGTGGTGGGCAGCTTCTCGTACGTGAAGTCGCGCACCACGGCGGCGGCAAAGGCGGTGAGGTTGTTCGAGGGGCCGGTGAGGTACATGCGGATATGCACGGCGCGGCGCGGTGGGCCCTGGAGGTCGGGCAGCCACTCTTCGAGCGGGAATTGGAGGTTGTCGGCGAAGGGCGTAACCCACAGGTCGACCCAGTCGCGGTCGGAGCTGCGCAGGGTGGACATATCGAAGCGGATGACGGTCTCGCCCTGGGCGAAGGTGGCGAGGGCGTTGGGGGTGAGGTAGATCGCGCCGTAGTCGGCGCCGTTGATCGCGGTCATCAGGTGGTTGCGACAGGAATAGACCGCGCCCTGGTAGCTGTCCACGGTGTGGGTGGCCGGCGGCGCGCCGCAGTCTGCCCCGTGCGCCGCCTGCATTGGAGCTACCGCGCCAAGCGTGCGCGTGTGGACGGTGACATCCCAGTTGCTGGGCTGCCAGGGCTGCGGGCTGTCCGGCGCGCCGGCGAAGGGCTCTGCGAAGGATGTAGGCGGTGTGGCGAGCAGAGGCAGATAGACAGAGTTCGTGCTAGCGAGCTGTGGAGCATCATTGCTCGAGGCTGTCGGCGGGCCTTGTTGCGCCAGTGAGGCTGGTATGCTGCTACGACCAAACTGGAGTGCGAACAGGGCCACGAAGACGATAGCGGCAAGCTGGCGGCCGCGTTTCCCGAGCTGATCCATAACGGTTAGCTTCCCCCTTCGGCTGAATTATTAACCTTATTTTAACTAAAAGCGCCCTCCATGTAAATACCATAGCCAGGCCATCTGCTACCATAGCCCGGTGGTCCTGTTACAAATATCGTACGGGCACAGCTCAGGGAGGGTCATACCCTCCCTGGCTGATCGACGTTGATCGACGTTGATTGAAGGACGAGCTTTAGCGTCTGGTAAGCGGCAGGTAGAGCACAAACGGCTCCAAATGCACCGGCGTCGGCTGATCCTCGGCGCTGTCACGTGGGTCGCCATTGTTGTTGGGGTCGGGGTCGAGGCCAGGGCCAGAGCCGTCATCAACCCGAATAGCTGCGGCCAAGGCGCTGGCTATAGCGCTGTTGAAGAAAGGGCCTTTGCCGCTCTCGCCGCTGCCGGCGGTGAGGCGCACCTTGAAGCGCACGCGCCGGTCCACCCGTGAGGGCAGGCTGTCGGTGCCCGCGAGCAGGTTGATGTCACTTGTCCCGTTGAAGCCGGGGTTCACTGTCAGATTATCGCTCTGGATGCTGATCACCTGGAAGCTGCCGGCATTGGCAAAGGTGGAGGCGAGGTTGTCGCGGATCTGGAGATTGGTGAGCGGGAGCGTATCTGCGCTAAGGTTGCGCACCGTGAGGATGTACTCGATGTCGTAGGTGCCATTCTTATTATTGACGGGCAGGCCGGCCCATTTAGCCAGGCCCAAGCCAGAGACGCACTGCTTGAGCATGATCTGAGTCATGCCGAAATCGTCGCCCTCGATGCTGCCGGCAAGATCGAAGATCTCCAGCTTTGCCGAGGTCTGGCCGGAGGCAGTTGTGAACGAGAACTGCACCGGCGTCCAGATATCAGGTGCGGCGCTAATCGTCACAGGAGGGCCAGCGGCGATGCCGTCCACGCGCAGCTCGATCCGCGGCGCCGGCTGCTCCCAGCTGGGGATGAGCAGATTGTCGAAGTAGCCAAAGAAGTTATAGGTTGTGCTGGGCGCGAGGCTAGTCACGGTCTGACGCCAGAGCACCCCAGTGAAGGGGCCAGGATTACCCAGCAGATCCTCGTTGGGGTTCGAGTAGAAGTAGGTCTGCGAGGGCGGCACCTCGCGCTGCGGATCGCCGGGAAACGGCCGCCCAATGATCTGGCTGTTGTAATAATCGATCTCGCCAGTCTGGATCGAGAAGCCGCCGACTGGATCGCTCGGATAGACGCCCGGACCTCGCGCGGGCAGGGCGCTCTCGAAGCCCACGCTTCCGAAGGCGAAGTCGCTGTTGTAGATCAGGTTTGGCCCGCCAACGATAGAGCCGTTGAGGCAGCCCTGCTGCCCACGCGGGGTGATCTGCGCCTGCGCCGTCTGGGTGGCGGCAACCGTCCCGAGCAGCGTGCAGAGCAGGATCGCCGCAATCCCAAGCCTAGTTCCTTTGCCCATGAATGTCTCAGCTCCATCGCTTCCATGGCCAAGTTGCCGAGGGCGAACCTAGCGCTCCTGAGTTAAACGCAGCAAGGTAATTGAGAAGGGCTCGAATGTTTGCATGGTCGTTTTCTCGAAGCGACCTAAGGGCTGTGACGGTGCGTCAGTTAGCTTTGTTGCCGACCCTGCCATACCGTTCAGGCTCACCTCAAACGCATCAAGCCCATCGGCTGTCACGCTGTCAATAGTGCCTTCTAAGACTCCCTCTATACCTTCGATGCGCAGGCTCGCTTCAATTGGCTGAGCCGTCTTGTTGATCGCAAGCAAGGTGATGATTCCGTCATCGGTGCGGCCAGCATAGACGCTGAGCGTTGTGCTAGGGGAGAAGACCGACTCGACAGGCAGCAGTTCGCTACCAAAGCGTTGCCAGAGCAGCATGCCGTAGTACTGCGGGCTACGGACACCGGTCTTGACATCGATCATGCCGTAGTCAGTGCCACTTTCAGCTGCACCATTGGCCAGGTTCCAGTGGTTGGCGATCGTCACACCCTGCTCGGCGAACTGGCCGATCGTGTCAGCGGTGTAGAGGGCATTGACAGCGCGCACCATCAGCTTATTTTCATCGAGATCCAGGTTGGCGACGAGGTTATACTCGGTGACTGCGACCGGCGCCCGGCGCCCGGCGCTGTAGCGCTCGTAGGCAGCGTCGATGGCAGTCCGCATGGCAGGCCAGATCAGCTGTGGTTGTTCAAGCACCTGCTCGGTCGTAGGAGTCTCGTTGCCAAATGGGTAGCGATGCACGACATAGAAGTCGAGCTGCTCGCCAGCCCCGGCGATCACCTCATTGCCCCACGCCGACCACTCGGCCGGCTCTTCGACGCCCACAGCGCCTACCAGAATGGAGGGATCAACTGTGCGCATGGCGTTGCGGAACTCAAGGTAGCCCGCGTTTCGCTCGGCGCCCTCGCCCTTGCCGGCGATATACTCGGCGCCGTCGCAGGTCCACACATCCTCCCAGCCCCATGCAGCGCACTCTGCACCACCAGCGGCGGGCTTGCCGCCATACACCTCGTTGCCCACCTCCCACAGGCGTACAGGCAGTGGCTCGGGGCTGCCGTGTTCGCTGCGCAGGCGGGCCCAGTCGCCCACGGTCTGCCAGTCGCGGCCGCGTACGTCGACGCCAAGCTGCGTTGTGTCGGCGACACTGCCATTGAAGAAGGCAACCAGGGCGGCAGCCTCTTGCGGCGTGCCATTCAGCGAGACCGTCCAGATGATCTCAGCGTCTACGGCGCGGGCAAAGGCGAGAAAGTCGCTCGGGCGGGCAGCCCAGGGCCAGTAGCAGCGCTCCTCATCGCGCATCTCGCAGCCGTGCCAGTCGTAGTAATTGCTCCAGCTACCGCCGGGCATGCGCAGCAGGGTGGTGCCAAGTGCGATCGTGCTGGCCTGAAACTCCGGGTTTGCCAACAGCTCGGGGCCAAGCCAGGCAGCCACGTTGGTGCCGAGCAAGCGCTGGTCGAAGGGGCGTGCAGGGCCATCGGCGCGCACGACGATCTGGGCGACGGCGAGGGCGGTTGCCGTGGGTTCAGGGATGTGCGCCTCGAAGAGGCTGCTGCTGCCTGCGGCAGCTGTGGCTGACGGTGGCGTGGGTTGGCGTGAGGTACAGCCGACCAGAGCCACGCTCAACAGTAGTACGAGTGTGATAAAAACACTTTGTCTAGACATAGGTAGGTTAAGGGATGTTTATGACGTAGGCGTAGCGCACAAGTAGCGGCGAATAAAATGATACCATAGAAAATAGTGATTAAAGATGTAATTGTTGTCATACGTGCAGCGTTGTTGATGATGGAAAGAATGAGCGTTGCGGATTTGTCAACTACATCAAGGCTTTGTTCAGGGAAATATTATAGCTCGCGCCTACACTTTGTCGGTGAGCACTAAACCATTAGGAGTAGGTCTATGGCGGTGACAAACCGTGCGTTGACGTATCATACCAGCACGCCGATCCTACCGAAGCAGGGTGCGCGGAGGGTGGCGTTTGTCTACGAAGGAGTAGCATATGGCGGCACGGAGGAGTATATCCTGCTGATGCTGCGCTACCTTGACCGCTCACGTTACCAGCCTATGGTAGTGACGACAGGCTTCAACCACCGCTTCTGCCCGCCCCGGTTCATCGAGAAGGTGCAGGCGCTGGGCGTCCCGATGGTGCATACAGATTACACCCGCCACTCACGCGTTGTCAGCTTCACCGCCGACTCGATGAACTTGGCGCGCACCTTCCACGAGACCGGCACCGATGTGGTACATATCCATAATCAGCGCCCAGACGGTGGCCGCCGCGCCACTATCGCTGCCCGCATCGCCGGTGTGCGCGCCATTCTGCGCAGCGAACACCTGCCGCCCTCGTCGAATCTGCATTTCCACACGCGCTACAGCATCAAGTTGGTCGATGCCATCACCGACTACATCATTGCGGGCTCCGACGCTTGCCTCGAAGAACATTTTGCACTGCTCGGCCGCGACCCTAAGAAGACCATGCGCGTGTTTTACGGAATCGAGCTTGATCGCTTCGCTCCCCACCACGACGTTGCCGCCGCAAAGCTGCGCCTCGGCCTCGATCCGGCCATCCCTACCGTGGGTAAGATCGCGCGCCTCTCGCCGGAGAAGGGTCATGTCTACCTTATTGATGCCGCTGCGAACGTCATTCGCGAGTTTGGCCCAGTGAACTTCTTGCTCGCAGGCAACGGCCCACTGGAGGCGGAGCTACGGGCCCGCGTGGATCGGCTCGGCATCAGCCAGTATGTCCATTTCCTCGGTTTCGCCCACGACACCGTGCCCCTCATCCAGGCCATGGACATCACTGCTATGTCCTCGGTGAGCGAGGGGATCTCACTGGCAATGTTGGAGTACATGGCGATGGGAAAGCCGGTGGTCTCCACTCGCGAGCCGAGCTTCGAGGAGACGGTGATCGA
>Ga0209591_10003054_pt1 | contig 19644 bp, 20 predicted proteins | sample MAT01_FD_187207 | JGI IMG/M metagenome (GOLD analysis project Ga0209591, IMG submission 187207) | Freshwater microbial communities from Lake Fryxell liftoff mats and glacier meltwater in Antarctica - MAT-01 (SPAdes) (version 2) | ecosystem: Environmental > Aquatic > Freshwater > Ice > Liftoff... | reverse complement strand
GATGTCGACCGACTTGATCTCTTGCGACACGTCGCGCTCTTCGTTGGTGAGGAAGAACCACAGGTCGCCATTGCGGCTGACCAGGTTCTGCCGCTCCAGCCGGGCCAGGCTCTCCTGGATCTGGCGTTTCAGGGCCAGCTTGTCGGCGTCCACACGGTCCAGGCACAGGGTGGCCAGGTTGTCCACGGTGGCCTTGACGGCATCGGCGTAGCGGATGAGGAACAGCGCGCGCAGCAGCTTGATGTCCCAGGGCTCCAGACCCGGGTTCTCGCTGGCCTGGTCGATGGCGCGCTTGACGGACGAATCGAGGAAGCTTTCGATGGACGGGTAGAAGTCGTACAACGGGACGAAGGCGTCGATGTCCCGGTCGCCGTTGCCAACGGCGGCGGTCTGGAACGCGTCGAGCATCGACCGCTCGCCGCGTGCCAGATGCCGGCCGGTGGCGCCCACCTTGCGGATGGATTCGAAGACCTTCTGCAGCAGCTGGAACTGGTACGGCGCGAAGGGGTAGTGCGCCGCGTAGTCGTCAGCGTCCTTAAAGCGCCGGAAGGCGACGGCGTGGTCGGCGAACGAGAGCTGGTTGTTGATGATGTCGCCCTTGGCCTTCCACACGGCGGCCAGCGCCGCCTTGGCAGCAGGCGTCTTCTCCAGCAGGCGCTGCGAGATCACCTCGTCGGTGTTCGAACTGGACAACGACAGGCGGGTGTGAAAGCGCCCGGTGATCTTCGAGAAGTCGTTGGTGCGGGCCTGGTTGGCCTCGCCCAATGTGGCGTCGATGTCTTCCTGGCTGGTGACGATGACCCAGGCGCGGCCCTTGCAGCGCATCCCGAGTTCTTCGGTGATGGTTTGCAGGTTCAGCATCAGCTGGGTGTTCTTGCCGATGAACTGGCCCACCTCGTCGACCAGGAAGACGATGCGGTGGCCGGGGCCCTTGGCGTCCAGGTAGGTGCGCACCAGGTCGGCGAAGCCTTCGATGTTGATGCGGTAGGTCTCGCGCGCATCGTCGAACCACTTGCCGGCAGACTCGGCCGACATCTTCAACGCCGCGCTCAGGCCGGTGATGACGTCGTCGCGCAAGAAGTCCACCGCGTCGCGCTCGGCATCCCACTCGTTGCTGTTAGATGCTTTGAAGGCAGCCTTGAAGGTGTCGAAGCTGCTCTTGGAGATGAGGTGGCGCTCCATATGCGCGACGTGCGGCGCATCGCCCGACAGGCCCTGCATTTCGTTGAAGACGCGCAGGAAGACCTGCAGGATGGCGTCGCGGTCACTCTTGGCGTCGGCTTTGGAATCGATGTTGAAGAGGATGACGTCGGTCTTGCCGGCCACGGCGCGGCGCACGTCGCCCAGAAGCATCGCGTCCTTGATCTTCGATTCGAAGAATTGCGCGGCGCGCCGGCGCTCACCGTTGGCGGGGTGGGTCGCCTCCATGTTGGACAGCAAGTAAGACAAGATCTTGATGAAGTGCGACTTGCCGGAGCCGAAGAAGCCGGACACCCACACGCCCATGCGCGCTGCAACGGTGGGGTCGTTGGGGTTGTCAACCGTCGCCAGGTAGGCGTCGAAGAAGCGGCGGAGGTATTCGGTCACCTGCTTGGTAGTGACGTATTCGTCGAGCTCTTGCCAGACGCTCTCGTCGTCGCGCTGGTCGGCCTTGATGACGCCGTTGATTGGGCGGTCGATCGGCTTGACGAACAGTTCTTTGATTTGCATGGGTGTCTCTGAATCACGAGACCAGGCTGAAGGCCCGGTAGTAGTTGTCGTCCGTGAGCTTGTTGAACAGGCGCAGGGACTGGCCGTCGTAGCGGCCTGGATAGAACATCACCAGCGGCTTGTCGCGCATGTGCGGGTGCAGCGCTGACAGCAGCGTGTGGGTGCGGAGCATCGGATACACAGCCCCTACGCCTTTGATGAGCAGCAGGTCTAGGTTCTGCAGGCCGGCCACCTCGACCAGCCGCGCGGCCAGCTTGTCTTCCTTGAGCACTGGGCGCAGCGACTTCAGCACGGCTTCATCGCCTTCGTTTATCTGCTTGGCAAACGCCTTTTCGAGCAGGTTGCGCTCTTCAAGCAGTTGGATCACGAACTCGAACAGGTCGATGACCTTGAACCGGATGCCGGGCTTGCGTTTTGGAAGTTCGGGCTCGATGACATCGGTGATCCATGCCCGCATCTGCATCTCTTGCTCAGGGGGGTAGTCGAAGACCCAGAAGCCGATTTCGCCGCCGGCACCGCGATTACTCAGGACATCGGGCGAGGCCAGGCGCGGCAACACCTGGTTCAGCCGCTCTTCGAACTTCGTGCTCATGCTTTGGCTTCCATGCGGGCGAGCGTTTCGGCGTCCCCCAGGTGTTTCAGGTATGCGCGGGCCTTGGGGTGCAGCATCGGTGGCGTGAGGCCCATGCGACGCGTCGAGTCGAGGTATTTGGCTTCGGCCAGGATGCGCACAATCACCTCGAAGAGCTTTTTGTGGGTGGATGCGGCCCACTGGCTCACCGCTTCATCACGGTGTTCGCATTCGGTAAGGAAAGCTTCCCATTGCCGATGGCTCAAGGTGGTTTCCAACTGGCGCAGGTCGGCGCTATATACATCGCGCAGGAAGTCGCCCAGTAGCCGGCTGTGGCGTATCGCAGCGGCAAGCAAGATCTGGCTGCACAGCTCGCCCTCGCCTTCGACGACCAGGTGCAAGCCGTCATCGTCCAGCATCTCAAGCCGGTTGCGAATCAAGCGAGCCTGTCTGCGCGCAGTGGCAGGCTTCTTCTGCAACAGGTTCTCGTCCTTGAGCGCGGCGTCCCACTGCTCTGCTGTCGGGCGCTCGAGCAGCAGCTTCGCGATGCGGCGGCTCTCGGGCAGCATCAGCGAGCCGGCGGAAATTTCGGCGTTATAGAGGCCCAAGGCTGGCCCCTTCTTTGGCGCCTGGCGCGACGACGGCACTCTCGACGCCGTACAGTGTTTGCGGGTTTCGTAGCCAGAGGTGATACGAGGCCGGATCGAGCGAGTGGTCTGGAGAACAGTCGATCGACCAACGCTTGAGCATGTAGCCGGCCAACGGGGCCCGCGAGCGCAGATGCAGCACGCCAGCTTCCATGGCGTAGTCGGCTTCTACGGCCTGCGCCCAGCGCACGCCGGGATGAGGCACCACCTCCATATCGACGATGCGCGCCCACTGCTCGTCTGCCGGTAGAAGTTCAAATTCGTCGACCAGGCCCTCAATCTCCTTCGCCTTCGCAATGCGGGTCAAGACGAAGTCGCCGAATCGGCCGTTGGCACGGTCGAAGGCGCGGAGGTGCCAGCGCAGTCCGTTGTCTGCCAGGGCGACTGGCACCAGCTCACGGTTGGAAGCGCCGGAAGAGAGGGACAGGTACTGCACTTTGAGCGCGTGCTTGGCACACATCGCGCGGGTGACCGTTGACAGGATCGCAAGATCAGGCTTGACCAGATTGCCCGGCCCCTCGCACGGGGCAACCTTGCGCAGCTTCAGCTCCAATCCATCGCCGAACCCCTGCAGCAGCCAGGCGAGGACGCGATTAGACGAGAACTCGAAGAGCGGCTTGAAGGATTTGGTGGGCCGATAGCAGCGCGCAGCGACGTCGTAGTCCAGGTTGCCGGGCTCAAGGTCCCGATAGGCACTGAGATCGCGGGAAGAGGCCGCCGGCTTGATGCCGAAGCGGGCTTCGATGTCGGCACGACGGAGTTCGCCTGTGAAGTACGCGCGCATCTCCAAAAAGGCAAGCCGTTCGCGCTGCGCTTGGGACAACCGATCGACTGCGGCGTTCATTCGGACGGGTGGGTTGCATGCATGCCTCAAGAAGAATAGCATGAGGTCATCAATTTGATTACCCCAGATCTGCGTGCTCACCCGGCTGGACACCGGGCGGTGATGCCAGCGAAGGCAATAGCAGCAAAAGTAGCGCCCGGCACCGTCGCCAGACGAGCTAGATTCCAACCACGCGAGCGAGCGGCGATGACGATGACCACCTCGCAGTTGAAGGCTGCGGTCCGCGACTACCTTAAGACCGGAGACCACGACCCGGCATTCCGTGGCTGGCCGGGGTCGAACTTTCTCGACGTCGCCCAGCGCGGATCTGCAACGTTATGCGACGCGTTGGTGGCGGAGGTGGCTTCACGAACGCAGTCGCACAGCATTTCGCCTGAACTGGTGAGCCGGGACGTCACTGCCCTGACCCGCAGCAAGGTCAGCCCGATGGTGACCGGCCTGTTTCCGGTGGCGGAGCAGCCCATCGTGCTGGCGATGCTGGAGCGCTCAGTCGTCTTCCTGCACCCGGGCAACATCGAATCCGTGCTCCGATCTGCGAGGTGGGAGCGCACCGCCTGGTCGCTGGCGAACCTGTATCTGGTGAGCGTCGGCTGCGAGCGGTTGTCCGGAGAGGCGCCGAACATCGTCGGGCTCAGTGAAGAAACCACCTGCTATGTCAGCCCGGCGTACTTCAGCAGCCAAGATGAATTTTCCGATTACGTCGTTCACGAAGCGGCCCATGTCCTCCACAACTGCAGGCGCGCCACCGTCGGGCTGACGGAAACCCGAAGCCGCAAGTACTTGCTGAACATCGATTACCGAAAGCGCGAGACGTTTGCCTATGCCTGCGAGGCCTACAGCTGCATCGTTGCGCGGGGTGGCACTGCCGCAGACCGTCGAACCGCACTGGACGAGCATGCCGACGTTGGGTTGCCCGGCGACGACAGCATCGACCTCGACGAGTATCTCGACATCCTTCAGAAGGCGGTCGAAGCGCGCAACGGCTGGAAGCGCATCCTGCAGCGCTGTGCGCCCGGCGAAAGTCGAACAGCGACCCGGGCGGTGCCGGGATGAACCTGGCTTCGACCTGACCAACATGCGCGAGCACAGAACGTGAACCAGGCAACTGAAACGATGTCCGCGGGCTGGCCGAAGGGGTGGATGCTGGCACTGGCCTATCAAGGGCCTGCGCCAAGCGCTGCGGCGGCGCAAGGCCATGCCTGCGGCCACGTCCAAACAACGTCGGCGCCTCCGTGCGCCGGCGCCAGCCGGACCCGGCGCATGCGCGCGGCCAGCCAATGGAACCGCTGCTCACGCGCTACGCGCTGCAGCGCCTGCTGCATCGGCTGAGCCTCTCGCCGAACCCCGATATGGGTTGACGATCACGCCTACGAGTCTTGTACCCTCGCTGCATGAGTTCGCTTTCCGAGTGCCCGTTTTGCACCCTGCCGTCTGCGCGCCTGTTGTTTCGAAACGATGCCGCGTTCGTCGTGCGTGACGCGTACCCGGTCTCGCCAGGGCATACGCTGGTGATCCCCGTGCAACACGTTGCATCGTTCTTCGATGCCACGCCATCGGAGCGGGAGGCGATGTTCTCGCTGCTGGACACCGCGAAGCACCAGCTTCAGGCTAAGTTCGGCCCCGCCGGCTACAACATCGGCATCAACGACGGCGCGGCTGCCGGGCAGACCATCGGCCACCTGCACTTGCATTTGATCCCCCGGAATCCCGGTGACCGGCTCGACCCGCGCGGCGGCGTGCGTTGGGTCATTCCGGACAAGGCGGACTACTGGACTGAACGCGACCGGGCGCAGCCGAGATGAAGACCTCTACCCAAGTCCTGGATGCCTTCGAGAACATCCGCCGCGCGCAACGGGCGGGCGTCTACGCACCGCACAAGCCGCTGCTGATCCTGCTGGCGTTGGCACGAGTGCAGCGAGGCGAACCGCGAATGGTTGAATTCACGGCCATCGATGAGTTGCTGAAGCAACTGCTGGCCGAGTTCGGACCGAGCGGCGCCGCCAAGTCACGCCACTACCCGTTCTGGCACCTGGCCACAGATGGCCACGGCGCGCTGTGGGACCTGAGCGGCCCGCGCGAGATCCTGAAGCGCTCCGCCGGCGCCACGCCCAACCTGGGCGAACTGCGGGAGCATCGCATCAAGGCAGGCTTCCCGGCCGATGTCGACGAGGCCTTGCGCCACATTGCCGGCCTGCTGCAGGCGGTGGCGCGGCGGGTGCTCGACACCTACTTCCCAGCGACGCTGCACGCCGACATCGTGGCCACGCTGGGCCTGGACCTTGACCGCGCCAGTGAACTGCGCGACAGCGCACCGGCCCCTGCCGGCTACACCACCGCGGAACGACGCAGGCGTGACCCCGGCTTTCGGGAACGGGTGTTGCGCGCCTACGAGTACCGGTGCTGCGTCTGCGGCTTTGACCTGCGCCTCGGGCACACACCGGCCGGCCTGGAGGCCGCGCACATCCAATGGCATCAGGTCGGTGGGCCGGACATCGAGCCCAACGGCCTGTCGCTGTGCGCCCTGCACCACAAGCTTTTCGATCTGGGCGTGTTCACTGTCGAGCCGGCGGAACACCGCGTGGTCTTCAGCCAGCACGCGATCAGCGGTGGCCGCGGCACGGAAGGCGAGCTCCAGTTCCATGGGCGCGCAATCCTTGCGCCGCAGCAGGCCGATCTGCTACCAGCGCCTGAGTTTCTGGCGTGGAACACGAAGAACGTGTTCAAGATGCCGGCTCGGCGGGTGGTGCTGGATGGCGCGACAACCCGGGGGCAGCACGCTGATCTCACTGAATAACAATGGCCGAGCGGCAGCGCTTTGGTCGACGCTTGGCCGGAGCCGTTTGCGGCCATGAACTGCCGCTTGCAACCGGCGGCGTTCCGGTAGCCTACCGGAATGAACTCACCGCGCAACCTCAAGCAGATCTACGATAGTTCGTGGGTCATGCAGCCTTAGAACAACTCGCCAGTGGTGTTGCGCTGCCCACGCCTTACAAGAGGTGCCCCCGGAGACAATAACCTCCAGCGATTGCGATAGACCGTTGAGTTTGGCCTTTTAACTTGGAAACCACAATGACAGACCAGAGTATTTCTGACTTGGCTGCTCCAATTCTTAAGCGATTTAGCTTGGTTGGCCTAAACGGCTACAAGACCATAAGCCTGACCTGTAATTCGCCAATGAAAATTGTCTCGGCCGATAACGGCTCAGGCAAAACTTCGTTACTGAATGCCATTTATGCGGTATTTGCGGGTCGGCCAGCGCTGCTATACGCCATCGATTTTCATACCCTAATTATTGAGTGGGGGAATGGAAAGTTATCAGCTTGGAGAAAGCATGAACTCTTCGGAGTTTTGTCTGATGAAGGGATTGATAAACTTACCGGAGATCGATTGTTCAGCCGGTGGGATGTGTCGCGCGAAGATGCAGGGGAACTAATTACCAAATACTTGCTTGGTGATCTGGACGAGGCGGCTCAAACACGGGCCTATCGAGAATTATACAGGGACTCTCCCCATGACCGACAGGAAATATTCGACCGATTGGCGGCGCTCACAGATTCCGTGATCCAGTCGGGCGAGTTTCCAAAGTTACACAAAGAGGCACAAAGCGCACTCGGAGAATGTTCGGTTCTCTACTTGCCAACATATCGACGTATCGAGGCCGACATACCAGAGTTTCGGTCCGGAATTCAACATAATAATTCTGCAACCATCAATGCATTGCGGCCAAGAGCGCGCCCAGCGAAAGATCCTTGGGATTCGACTCGCCTAATATTCTTTGGGATGAACGATGTAGAGACAAAGCTGGTCTCCATCGTCACGCAAATTCGAAAAGAGACCTTAGAAGCCTATTCTAGAAGCAACGGTCAGACACTAGAAGAATTGGTCGGCAACAATCCAACCATTCACGACAGCTCATTGGAGGCGTTGGATATTTCTTCGATTGAAGTGGTCCTAGCACGTGTCGGCAAGTTAGGCGAGTTGGGCGGTCGACTTAAAGACATTATTGAAAGTGGTGAAATCCGCACGGAAGGTAGGCGAGAACTGCGCCGCTTCTTAAGTCAATTACTGCGCGTTTACGCCGACCGCCGAGATGACGAGCAGGCAATAGGAAATTTTGTTGACATAGTGAATAAATATTTATGTCCAGCGCCCATCTTGGATGATGCAGTCATTGGCGTCGCCGAAAAATCACTCACGTTCGATAAGTTAAATCTTGACATTGGAGTAAAAAATAGAATAAGCAAAGATGAGATAAAGTTTGGCGCTCTGTCTTCGGGCGAAAAACAAATTGTCAGCTTGTTTGCGCGGATAATGCTTGACCCTCGAAGGAGATATTTTATTCTCATCGATGAGCCTGAACTGTCGTTGTCTTTGGACTGGCAGCAACGACTTTTGTTAGATATCGCGTCAACTCAGAATTTCAGGCAACTCATAGCGATAACCCACTCGCCTTTTATATTTGATAACTCCCTCAACGTATTTGCAGGATCGCTGGAGATCGAAAGATTTAGCGCGCAGGGAAATGATAAATGATGGACATCACGGCAAGGCTTGAGCGAAAGAAGACGTCGCTGTCTGTCGCGATCATGCGATATAATCTGTTGAGGTCGAAACTGCAGAAAGCGGAAATAGCAATTGTCGAAGGATACGAAGATTCGATCTTTTATTCGGCAGCGTTCAAGCGTCAAGGGGACGTAAGCGTCGAGCATTTCTTTGTAGCGGCTGGGAAGGATAATGTCCTTGGTTTACACGCTGCGATGCTGATCAGCCGCGACATCCTTAAGGGCGACGGCGTAATATTCTTCATCGACAGGGATTTTGATGATTTAAAAGGTTACGACGAGCATCCGAGCTTATACATTACACCCACCTATTCCTTTGAAAACATTATATCAAGCTGCGAAAGTCTTAGAAGTTTGTTGCTTGCGGAATTCAAGCTTGGCGATGCGCAAACAATTGGCGATGTTGATCAGATAGTTTCCCTCTTTGGGGAATTTCTACGCCAGCATCAGATTGAGCTTTACGAGGCGAATCGATTAATTTATTGCATTCGGCAGGAGGCACAGCGAGGCAATTCCCTCGCGGGTGGTTCAATATCAGATCAGCCTAGAAAATTTGCTGAGTTTGATGCCGCCTCATTCCGCATTAAGAAACAAGCGACTGGCAGCGCACTGCTGCCCCTTGTGTCTGTGGCGCCAAATATAACGAGCGAAACCATCGCTAGTTACGATTTGGAATTTAATCAAATTGATCCAGCAACAAGATGGCGCGGGAAGTTTATCTACTATCTTTTCAAGAGATTTCTAGCTACTCTGTTAGAGGATAGAAACTCGAAGGCGTCGCCGAAGTATTTCAGTAAGGGCGGCGGTGGAATCTCGCTTGATACTTCGACAGATAGCCTGATTAGAGTTTTGACATCAGGGTGCACGTTGCCAGAATGCCTTAAGTCGTTCATCAATCAAATACCGGCGCGTCGCTTGAAGTAACCTAATAGTTAAAGGCGAAGGATTGTTTGAAGTGGGGTTCTTCGGCTTTTTTCGGTCTGAAGGATCTTAAATTGCATACCATCCATATTCGTCGAAATGACTAGTTGAATACCTGCTCTAAAGTACAGCCTTTTCAATCGCCTGCATCCGCATCCATTATTGTTCCTGATTAGAAATGAACTTTCGCCAAGCTCATCCATTGAGCTGATGGCCGCGTAGGCTGAAGGCTTCCCTCACCCAGGAGCCCAGGTCATGGCCTACAACCTCATTCAGTTCCAGCATGGCATGTCGTTGCCCGAGTTCATTCAATGCTTCGGCACGGAGGCCGCCTGCGTTGACGCGCTGCAACGCGCTAGATGGCCTGCCGGGTTCGTCTGCCCGCGATGCGGTGGCAGCGCTTACTGCATTGTGGGCAGTCGATGACCGCCGGCACCTTGTTTGCGAGCACCAAGCTGCCGCTGACGACGTGGTTCTTGGCCATCTATCTGCTCAGCCAAGCCAAGCCAACCACCGGCTTGTCGGCACTGGCCCTCAAGCGCCAGATCGGCGTGAGCTATCCGACCGCCTGGCTGATGCACCACAAAGTCATGAAGGCCATGGCCGACCGCGAGGCGGCACACCGCTTGTGTGGCGCGGTTGAGGTCGACGACGCCTATCTCGGTGGCGAGCGCGCCGGCGGCAAACCCGTCCGCGGATCGGAGAACAAGGTTCCCATCGTCGCCGCCGTTTCGCTCAACGAAAAGGGCCGCCCGTTGTATGTCAAGGTCACACAGATATCAGGCTTCACCAACGACGCGATCTTCAAGTGGGCGCGATCCAACTTGGCGCCTGCTACCGCTGTCATCAGCGACGGCCTGGCATGCTTCCGGGCGGTGACTGACGCCGGCTGCACGCATTGCGTGGAAGTCGTCGGCAAGCGCAAGCCGCGGGATCTGCCGCAATTCAAGTGGGTCAACACCGTCCTGGGCAATCTCAAGACGATGCTCTCCGGCGCCTACAAGTCGTTCGGATATAGCAAGTACGCCGACCACTACCTTGGCGCATTCGCCTACCGATTCAACCGCCGCTTCGATCTGGCGGACTTGGTCGTGCGCCTGGTGGTGGACGTTTGCCGCACCAAGGCGACCCCGCTGCGGGTGATTCGGCAGGCGGAAGTTCATTTCTAATCAGGTTGTTGTTTGACAGGGCGAAGGTTGGCTTCCGGGCGCCCAATTTTGCGAGGGGTACTTCCGTTCTGGGTCGTGGCTGCAGTTCGGCTGATTGAACAGCGGACGAACGGGCCGCATCGAGAGCCGGTCAGTGCCGCAAGACAGTGGGCGACTTCGCTGGCGAACGTGTCTTGGTCAGGCTTAGGGGCCGTTAAGAAACAATGCCTTCGTTATTGAGCGGTTCGATGGCGTAGTTCCAGTCGCCGTGGAACTCGTCTCGGATGAGCCTGATGGCATCAAAGTCAATGTCGCTGACGACCAGACCCTTGGGGTACGAGTTGGTGTCGATTTCCGAGCGGACCGTCAGACCGCTTCGCGTCTTGGTGCTGGCGATGAGATTGACGATGACCGCATGGCTGATCAAGGGCCTGCCGCGCCAATTCATGGTGATGAAGGAGAACAGGCGATGTTCGATCTTGTTCCATTTGCTGGTACCCGGCGGGAAGTGGCGCACCCGGATGGTCAAGCCCGTTTCCTGTGCAAGCCGACTCAACTCCAACTTCCAAAGTCTCACTCGAGAGCCATTGCTGCCCCCAGTGGCCATGATCTGCTGCAACACGTCCTGCAGCTTGCGAACGCCAGATACCGTGATGAAGCTGACGAGGATGTCCACCTGGTCGCTGGAGGCCAGCTCACGGCGGATTTCCTGCAGCAGCGAAGGCGAGCCCTTGCCGGCCGTGATGAGCCAGGGCACGGCCAGGCCGATCTCGGGCGAGGCCGGGAACTGCTGATCACGCTTGACGGCCCTCAGCACGCGCAGCGGCGATGCCACCAGATCGACAACGTCGGCAGACGCCAACGACGCAGCCGAACTGCCGCCCGCGCTGAGCCGCTGGCGCAGCATCAGCAGCAGGTCGTTGACCAGCTCGAGCTGGTGCCTGGGTTTGTCGGCGTCGTCACCGACCACATCGTCGAGGATGGCCCCGAGTTGCCGCGTGATGACCTCGGCCAGGAACTGGGCGGCGCCGCCCTTGAGCGCCAGCACGTCGGCGCTGATCGGGTCGAGCGTTGCGAGTGATCGGGCCAGGCCCTCGGTCAGCAACAGGTCGTACAGGCCATCCGGCAATGCCATCGCGGTCCCTCGCTCCAGCTCGTCGGCTTCAGGCGATCGGCCGCGTGCCACGGCATGCCGGGTAAGCCGTGCAGCCCCAGAACTCGTTGCCGGCATTGGCGCCGCGCTTGGCCGTGCGCCGCGCCATCGGCTTCGAGCACAACGGACAACTTGGCGCCTGCATCGGTGCCGCGCTCGGCGGCGGCGCAGGTGCAGGCGCGGTCGCAGGCTGGGTTGATGCCCGGGCTGGTGAACGGAAGGTCCCTGCCTTGGCCTGTTGAATGAGCCCATGAAGCTTCGGCCCGTCGACCAAGGCCACGTTGCGCCCGCTCGCGAAGCTGATGGCCTCCGCAGTGAACCGGCCTGAAGTCACGACGAATCCACCCGTGGCGCCACGGGCGGCCATCACACCGTACAGCTCGCGCACCACGTCCACCCCGACCTTGAAGGCGCGCCACTGCTTGCACTGAACGAGAAACTTCTCGCCGCCGTTCTTGCCCGGTTTCGTGAGCACCAGGTCGACCCCGCCATCGGCGCCACCGCCACCGGTCTCAGCAACCTGATAGCCCTGCAACCGAAAGCCCTCGCCCACGAGCATCTCGAACTCACGCCAGCTCATGCCATCGAGAACGTCGGTCGCTTTGCTTTGCGTCACGTCAGCGACGAGGCGCTGCCTGACCTTGCGTCGCCAGGCCGACATCCCGGCGCCGCCAAGGCAGAGAATGGGCAGGATGTATTGGCCGACACTGGCCAGCGTCATCCAAAACGTCTGCGTCACCAACTCACCCACCTGTCCCGGTTGTGCGGTAGCGACGACCGGCTGGGTTGCGACGCTGTGCAGCAGCAGGTAGCTCACCAGTGCCAGGACGACGCCGACCCACCACGTCAGCATGGCCACGATGTCCATCAGGTCCTCGGCGGGACTGGTCTTTCCGCGTCTGGCCATGTCGTGTTCTCTCCCTTGCTCAGGGGAGTTTGTACCAGCCAATCTGAGTTGGCCGCGCACGGACAGGCCTGTGCGGCACGATGCTGATCGGGTTAGGTCAACGAATTTGCCTCAGACCCCAACGCTCAATTTGCTCAGACCGTCCGTCACGCCACCGTGATCAAACCGCGCGCCACGCCGAGGCCAGCCAGGGTTGCTGCTCTCGGGGAAGCCCCTCGGGGCGAAAGTAGTGCTCCAGTTCAACAAAGCCGGCAGCGGCCACGTAGTGACGCCATGTAGCGAGGTCGTGAAAGGCGCCAAAACGCTCGCCTTGCCAACCCTCTTGCCCCTGGCCCCGTGGGTTGGAACTGAACAGCACACCACTTGGCTTGAGCGTGACGTGTAATGCGAGCAGAACGCGCGGCAGTTCGGCGCTCGGAACATTAAAGAGCACGGCGTTCGCAAATACACCGTCGAACTGGTATCCGGCAGGTCCAGTGCCAGCAGGTTCTGCTCCCACACGACACAGCCGCTGCGCGCGCGCCAGGGCCGCAACCTGCAGAGCGCCCTCCAGACCGATGGCCTTGTGCCCAAGTTCGGAGAAGGTCTTCAGGTCTCGCCCAGGTCCGCAACCCAGGTCCAGGATGTTCAGCGGCGGCGCGCTCTCGATGTGCCGGACCAGTATCGCGATGTTCTGGCTGACATCGTGGTCACGGGTGCCTTGCCAATACTCTTCAGCGCGCGTGTTGTAGTGCGCCAGCGTCGAGGCGGACAGGTGATCGAGTTCTTGGCGAGTCAGCGGCATGGCCGCATGTTGTATCAGGTGCCGGCCACTGCGACCGGAGACACACCGACAGGCCAGCGTCGCCGCGCTGTCTAGACTGGTGCGGTTTCTCCCATACTTAGCCATATGCAGCAAACGTGATCGTCGGCACCACCGGCCTGTTTTCGTGGTCGAACTGTCTGACCGAGTCTGGAACCAAGCCCGTTTTCGCGGAGCCAACCCCGACTACCAACTCGGCAAACCGTTCCTCTACGTCGGCATGACGGAACTCGATCCCGACCTGCGATTCGACCGGCACAAGGCAGGCATCCAGGTCAACCGATTCGTCCTTTAATACGGGTTGCGCTTGGTGCCCTCGCAATACGAGATCTACAACCCGATGCTCTATGACGCCGCCCGCGAGATGGCGGTGGAATTGGCCATCAGGCTGGGTGAGACCGGCTATGGCGTTTGGCAAGGCTGACCGGTGGAAGCCCCTACCCGTTACGGTCAGCGGCGGGGATCGATTTCGATGGGCTTCGGTGCCGGCGTCGGTTGGGTCTGCGTTTTTGACGCCACTGTTGGGCTGACTGGTGCGAACTCCTGAACGAATGCCGCGATCGAATGCGCCAGATCGCGGTCGGCCTTCTCAGCCGACGTTGCCAATGCTCGGCCTACTTGTATCCAGGCCTCGACCGCCTCGGCGCGTGTGGTGACCGCCTGAGCGCCTGACTTGGCGGTGGGCCGGCTGGTTCGAAGCCTGCCGTCCTGCCGAGCCTTGATGCGCCACAGCGGCTCGTCGTTGCGGCTGCGGCCTCGCGTCGCCTGCCGAGTCGCCTCGGCCTCCACACCCCTTTCGCGCAGCTTCTCGGCAAAGGTCTCCCGCCAGCGGTGCAGGTCGGCCTTGCGCGGGTTCATGCGCTTGCCGTGCTTGGACTCCGCCCGCACGCTGATGTGAACGTGCGGGTTGGCCTGGTGATCGTGCAGCACCATCACGTACTTGTAATCCGCCAACTCGATCTTGGCGAACTCACGGGCGGCGTGATGTACAGCCAGAGGATCAGTGCCGCGCGGCATCGACAGCATGATGTTAAAAGCCTCGCGCGGCTGACCGGGTTTCGCCCCGTCTTCGATCAAGGTGCCGCCGAGACGCCAGTCATCCGCTAAGTCGTACAAGGTGTCCGTGCCTCGCATGGTCTCTCCATGCTCGTCCTCGATGTCCAGCCGGCCGTTCTTGCTGATGTAGCGGAAGTGCGCTGCGATGGCCTTCATACCGCGCCCACCACCCGTCACCTTCACCATTACCTGGGGCGCTCTGCGCACCACCGTAGCCTCGATACGCTCGCGAATGGCAGCGGCGCGCTGCCGGGCGGAACCGCCGGCCAGCTTCGGCTGCGGTTTTACTTTGACGACGCGGTTGCCCGGATAGAAGAGCCGGTCGCCCCACTGGATCAGGACGCCATCGATGTTCGGGCCTTGGCTCATGGTGCTGCTCCTGGAGTTCTTGCGGTGGCTGAAGATGGATACACGCCTGTCCCTCTGCGGGGGCGCAGATCAGCCAGAGCGCGCGTGGCGAGGGCAAGGTGGGCGCGGACATCGGCGCCCAACGTGTTCAGCATCGGGCGGTATTCCTCTGCTGGCCTGTAGGCGCCCTGGCGTAGCAGGTGGGTCAGATGGTTTAGGTTGCGGCTGAAGGTCGATAGCTCGGCGCATGAGGCGACCAGCGTGGCGATGTAGTCGGCGCGACACGGCGAACCTGTCACTGCGGGTACGCCAGCCACCAGGTCGGCCACGAAGTCGCCGGGGGTCATGCCGGTTTGCCGTGCCGCCTCGGCAGTCTCCATGGCTTGCTCGCGGGTCATGCGAAGCGTCAGCCTCACTCGACCCGCGCTGGAGGCTTTCTGATGCGCGGCTGCAACCGGGCTCTTGCGTTCAGCGGGTTCACCCAGCGCCTGCGCCAGGGTGGTCCTAACCCAGACCGAGGGCGAAACGCCGAGGGCTTGAGCTCGTTCGATGAGCGCGGCCTTCAGGCCATGCAAATCCACGCTGATGCGATCACGTGACGAGGGTTCCATACCCGAGCCTCCTGACATGCCGTGCGTGTCAGACAACGGCGCCACCGCGCCTATCTCTGCACTCACCTATGAATTCAGTATTGGCCCAATCCGAATGCTCAAAACCGATGATTTCAGTCCACGAATCATCGCGCGGCTCGATCGTTCTGAACAAGATTCGCATCGCGTGCGCCAAGAGGGGAACCTAATTCGAACAGGCATCGACCATGCTGCGTGTGAGAGTCGCACTTCAATCGATCCTCTTCCGCACTTTTCTCGGTCAGAACTCGGCAAGGATGAACAAGATTCGTTCCGCCCGGACCAATTTGCGAACGGTCGGTGCACCGGATTCGATGATTTGTCGGTCGAAGTCACCGCATGAGCCGGTCCCTGCGAGCTCTAAGCTGGACCCACTTCAACACCGAGCCGTCATGAGCCTTCAAACCCGTCGCCCACCCGGTCATGCCAAAAGAAAGGCACTTACCTACGCGGCAGACATCATCCACTTGCGGCTGCAGGGGTACACCTTGTCCGCAATACGGGAGGCGCTGGAAGACGCCGGCGTTCCGGTCAGCATCAGCACAGTTCGACGTGAAGTGCTGAAGGGCGCAACTACATCGGCAGTTCACAAGCCGAATGAAGTTCATCCAGGTCTGCACGTCGCCCTGACGAACCGTGGCAAGGCCGTGACACCCGTCACAGCCGTCACAGCCGTCACAGCAACTGATCTTCCAACGAACTCGACGCCGCTCCCGGGAAAAGCCATCGCCGAGAAATTCATGCGTGGCCGTCCCACAAACCCATTGTTCTTGAAGGAGTCTTCGACGTGAAACTCGCAGTCATCAGCTTCTCCGGCAACGTCGGCAAGTCCACGATCGCCCGGCACTTGCTTGCGCCACGACTACCCGGCGCTCGTGTCATCGCTATTGAGAGCATTAACGCCGACGAAGGTCAATCGCAATCGATGCGCGGTTTCCAGTTCGGCGAGTTGCAGGAGTATCTGCAAAGCGTTGATGACGTGGTGGTCGACATCGGCGCCAGCAATGTCGAAGAGTTGATGCGGCTGATGCACCTGTACGAAGAAAGCCACGAAGAGTTTGATTGCTTCATTGTGCCCACGGTCCCGCCGCCGAAGCAGCAGCAAGACACCATCGCGACCCTGGCCGATCTGCACGCGGTCGGGGTCCCGCCCGATCGGATTCAGATCATCTTCAACATGGTGGACGACCGCGAGCCGCTCGAGCGCGCCTTCCACAATCTGCTGGCGTTTCTGCAACAGCAACCTATTGCATTGGCAAACACGCGCTGTCGGCTCGGCATCAACGAGGTCTATGCACGCGTCCGGGGCATGGGTTCGGATCTGGCCGTGATCGCGCGCGATGAAACCGACTTCAAAAGACTTATCGCGAGGGCCAGCGACCGCAACGAAAAGATGGCACTCGGTCAGAAGCTGGCAACCCGTCGCCTGGCTCGTGGCGTCGTGCGTGAGCTCGACACGTGTTTTGCAGCACTGAACCTGGGAAGGTTCGTCGCTGACGCGCTGACCCCAACGGAGCTGGCATCGTGAACGAACCCGTATCCGCACGCGAAGCACTGATCATCGAAGCGCTCGGTGAGGCCGTCAATCTGATCGACTCTTTGGAGCGGATGACCGCGCGAACGCAGGAGGTGGGTCGCGAAATCGCTCGAGCCAATGCGGGCCTGCAGGACTCACTGGGCGCCTTCGAAGCCCGGATCACTGCCCTGACCGAGAAATCCAAGGTTGTCGCGGTCAAACATATCCTGGCACGAACCGACGAGGCGGCACGCCGTACCGTGGACGAGCAGACGCGAGCCATGGCGCAAACCGCTCAGGCTCTGTTCAAGACCGAGATCGACCCCAGCTTGCGACGGTTGGCGGCGCCCTTACGCCAATTGGTAGAGCAGCTCGACCGGCCCTGGGAGCAGTGGCTGACACATGCTGCGACCGCGTCGGTGACATTCACCATCACTTTGGCAGTGTCGGTCTGGGCCTTTGGGCGTTGAATGGCAGTTCTTGGCGCTGCCACTGCGCCTGACCCACCACAAGGGACACACCGTGATCGCCTAGGCCGTGAACACCGAGGTGCGGAAGGTTTCTTCCTTGGTGTGTTTTGCGGCGGGCAGGATCTCAAGCGAGCTTTGTCAACAGCCTTCGTAGAATAACCGCCGCGGATCCGGCTTTCGTTTCGGCGGTGAGCGACCGCAGGCTTCCGAGGCGCCAGGCATTGCGCGGGCCAGCGGCAGCAGGCCCGCGCGCGATTTCTCGACAGGTTGGCCTTGAGCATCAGCGGCATCAACCGTTTGCAGGCCAACATAACCCCCAACGATCAATGACGGCGCGCACGCGTGCATCGCCATCGGAAACCAGCGTGTACAAATCGGCACGGCCCCAGCGCAGCGCGTCCAGGCAGCACAGCATGTCGTCGCTGATGGCGATGTCCACAGTGCGCAGCTCGAAAGGGTCGAACTGGAAGGCTTGGCCGTTGTAGGTGGCGGCCAGGAAGCGCGCGATGCGCGGGACTTGGCCTGAGTTGCGATCCTCGGCCAACTTGAGCAGCCGCGCGAAAGGCAAGGCGCCAAGCTGTGTTGCCTGGCGCGACCGTGCATCGCACGCGGCGATCTCGGCATCAATGGCGTCGTGACGCATGCAGAGCTCCTTGGGTTCGCTGTAGGGAATGCCAGCCCGATGATCGAGCCGGCGAACAGAGCCAGAGGCGATGACTTTCAAGGGAAAGTCATCGCCGAACGGTCAGCCTTTAAGCTTGCGCATTTCCTCGGCCAGCATCCACAGCGCGCGATTCAGGCTCACGCCGCGGTCGATGCTGCCCACCGGCCGGGTCTGCACGCGGCGACCCTGGGCACTGCGGCCAGGTTGGCCACCGCGCATCACGTTCTCCTGCACGCGCTGGAAGGTCGTCCACAGGCTGTGGCCGATGTCCTCGGGCCGGCGGGCTTCGATCAACTGCTCTGCGGTGACCGGCGCCGGGCGGTGTCCGCCGATTTCCTCTACACCGCGCTCACCAAAACGAAGCGCCAGTGCAGCCGTGGCAAAGGCGATTTCCTCGAGCGGCCGCAGCTGAAGCGCCTTCATCGACTCGGTATGCTCGCCAACCGCCTCGAACTCGTCGAGCACGCGGAAGGCACCTTCGATCACCTCTCCCTGGATGTTGCCCTTGTGCGGGATGCGGATGTCGTCCACCACCTCGCCCACCACCAGGCCGTTGCAGCAGACAAAGCGGAACATGCCCGCGAGCATCTGGTACGAGCTCGCGCCGTCGTGGCTGTTGATCAGAATGATTTCGTTCGCCTCCGGCCGGGTCTGCACCTGGCCTGAACGATCGCGGACATGGCGCATGCGGATCATGTGCTTGGTGAATTCCGCCTTGCCTTCGATGCGGCTGTGGCCTTGGGCGACCATGAAGGGCTCAAAGCCCTCTTTGCGCAGGCCCCGCAGCACGTCGATGGTGGGGATGTAGGTGTAGCGCTCGGAGCGGCTGGCGTGTTTGCCTTCGGCAAAGATGGACGGCGCCGCAGCGCGCATCTGGTCTTCGCTCAGGGCCAGGTCGCCGCGGATAACGCGGGTATTGCGGGCAAAGCGGGTTGCCAGTATTGGGGTCGAGTACATGATGATTTCCTTCGATCGTTGAATGAGGGTCGAAGGGCGGGCGCGCATCTCTGTCGGTAGTACCAACATGGCGCCCACCCGGTGGGGTCAGGCGTCGGCGTGCGCCGGCTGGCGCACAGTGCGCGGCTTGCGGCTGGCACCGGCTGGCGCGGCCGGCTCACCACCGCTGTTGCGGGTGGCTTGCGCACCGTCGGCGCCCTGCCCTGCGCCCCGGCGTCCTTCGCTGTCAGCGCGGGTGTCGAGGTAGTCGATCTCTTCGGCCGTGAACGCCATGCCGTAGACGGTCTCGCCGTCCTTGTCGTAGTTGTTGTTGCGCAGGCGCCCGACGATGTTGACGTGCGAGCCCTTGCCCAGGTACTCGGCGGCGTTCTCTGCCTGCTTGCCCCACAGCGTCCACTGAATCGCGGTGGACTCCTCTTCGCGGGCTTCACCCGAACCGCGCCGCGTGTTGCTGATCGCGGTCAGCACCGCCTTGGCGACCTTGCCTTCGCGACCGTTGACGAATTCGAGCTTGACGGCGCCCGCCAGATGCGCGTGACGTTGGAACACTTGAACGTTAGCCATGGTCCTATCTCCTTGCGTGAAAAGTCAGCCGGGCCCCGGTCTTGGGTGCCCTTAAAACTGATCCTCTCGCTCGGACTCGCCTCGCTCCCGCCCGGGAGGGCGGGCGGGGGGTGGGCGTTTTGGCAACTGCCCCCTTCCCTCACGGGAAAGGGCTGGGGATAGGTGGGGTTCCAGC
>Ga0209591_10003052_pt1 | contig 19665 bp, 9 predicted proteins | sample MAT01_FD_187207 | JGI IMG/M metagenome (GOLD analysis project Ga0209591, IMG submission 187207) | Freshwater microbial communities from Lake Fryxell liftoff mats and glacier meltwater in Antarctica - MAT-01 (SPAdes) (version 2) | ecosystem: Environmental > Aquatic > Freshwater > Ice > Liftoff... | reverse complement strand
CAGGCAAAACTCGCATTTGAACGGGCAGCCGCGCGATGCTTCCACGTACAGGTGCCGGCGTCGCAGATCCGCGTCGCTGTACTCGGCATACGGCATCGCCAGTGCCGCCAGCGGCGGTTGTTCGCCGACGATCACCGGTGCCGGCGGGCGCTCGCCGCGCAACAGCGCCTGCGCGAGTTCGGCGAAGCTCAGATCGCCCCAGCCGGTGATCACGTAGTCGGCCAATTGCACGATGCGCTGGGTAGCGTGCTCGTAGCTGACCTCGGGTCCGCCGAGCACGATCAGGATCTGCGGTGCGACCGCGCGCAGCTGTGCTGCTACCCGTGTGGTTTCGTCGACGTTCCAGATGTACACGCCAAGCCCGATGATGCGCGGCGCACCGGCCAGCAGCTTCTCGACGATCTCCTCGGTCTTCTGGCCGATCACGAACTCGCGGATCTCCGAGTCCTCGCGCAGCGCGCCGAGGTTGGCGCGCAGGCAGCGCAAGCCCATCGAGGCGTGGGCGAAGCGGGCGTTGAGGGTGGCAAGCACGATGCTGGGCATGGTGCGCATGGTAAGCGCTCCTGCGTTATTCGGCTTTTACCGGCCGCAATAGAGCCCTGGCTCCAGATCGAGTCTGGCTGGCCGCGCCATGCCGATGCGCGAGCCTGGTGCAGGGACTGCTCTGCAATCCCCTATGTGCGTTGGAGAACAGTCGGCCCACGCCGCCGGGCGCAGACTCCGCACATCGCAGCCGGTCGCTGAATCCACGACCGCGCCCCGGCGTGCGCTGCAGACCAAAGTCCCTGACGTGTTGCCACCCGTGGACTTCGGATTGGCGCGCGGCATGGTTTACCGTGGACTGCCCCTACCCAGAGCGAGTCTTTTCATGCGCCTTCATCTGCCTGCAATCCTCCTGATCCTGCTGCCGACCATGACCCACGCCATCGAAGAGCCGAAGTTCGAGGTCGTTCGCAAAGTGGATGCGGTTGAAATCCGCCAGTACGCAGCTTACGTGGTGGCCGAAGTCGAACTCGCGGGGACCGCCGAAAAAGCCAGTAACGATGGTTTTCGGATCCTCGCCAGCTACATCTTCGGCAGCAATCGCAGCCAGGCCAAACTTGCGATGACAGCGCCGGTGACCCAGGAGGCGGTCTCGGTAAAGTTGCCGATGACCGCGCCGGTCACCCGCACCAAGGCTCCCGGCGGTTTCCGCGTGCAGTTCGTGCTGCCGCGGGACGTGACTGTTCAGACCGCGCCGGTGCCGCTGGATTCGCGCATCAGCCTGCGCGAGGTGCCGGCGATCCGCGTGGCGGCGCTGCGCTTCTCGGGTTTTTGGTCCGAATCGAACTACAGCAAGCACCTCGATCAGCTGGAGACCACCCTGCGTGGCGCAGGTCTTACGTGGGTCGGTGAGCCCATCTACTCGCGCTACGACGCGCCATGGACGCCGTGGTTCATGCGCCGCAACGAGATCTGGCTGCGACTCGGGCCCGACGCTGGATGACCGCTTCGCCGGCCCGCGGGACGATTGAGCGGGTCGGCGCGAAAATACGCGCCCGGTGGCTTGATATCGTGCGCACGGCGGCAAGTCCGAGCGCCGAGCAGCCGCTGCGCGCGGAACTGTTCAGTGCCGACCAGATGGAGCAGTACGGCCGCACCCTGGCCAATCTGCACGTGCCGGGCGCGCGCCGCAATCGCGACAGTTTGCTGGAACGGCTCGACCAGAACGAGGCCTTGCTGCAGGAAACCTGCGCGTTGCTGACCGTGGCGATCGGCGACGAGCGCTCGATTACCCCGGCGGGCGACTGGCTGCTGGACAACCTGTATCTGATCGAGGAGCAGATCGGCACCGCGCGGCGCCATCTGCCGGTGGGATACAGTCGCGAGCTGCCGCGCCTGGGCCGCGGGCAGTCGGCCGGCCTGCCGCGGGTCTACGACATCGCGCTCGAAGTGGTCGCGCACGGCGATGGCAGCGTCGATCCCGACAGCCTCGCACGCTTCATTGCGGCCTATCAGGAAGTCACGGTGCTGGCTCTCGGAGAACTGTGGGCGATCCCGATCATGCTGCGCCTGGCGCTGATCGAGAACCTGCGGCGGGTGGCATCGCGCATCGCGCAGGATCGCATCGACCGCAATCTCGCCGACGCCTGGGCCGATCGCATGATCGACGCAGCCGAGCACGATCCGAAAAGCCTGATCCTGCAGGTCGCCGACATGGCGCGCTCGGACCCGCCGACCAGCAGTTCGTTTGTCGCTGAACTTGCCCGTCGCCTGCAGGGACAAAGTCCGGCGCTGGCCTTGCCGCTGACCTGGATCGAGCAGCGCCTTTCCGAAGCCGGGCTCACCATCGAACAGCAGGTGCAGACCGAAAACCAGCACCAGACCGCCGACCAGGTGTCGATCGCCAACAGCATCGGCAGCCTGCGCTCGCTGGCGTTCATGGAATGGCGCAGCTTCGTCGAGTCGATGAGCCATGCCGAGCGGGTCCTGCGCGAGGACCCGGCGCACGCCTACCTGCAGATGGACTTCGCCAGCCGCGACGATTATCGACATGCGCTGGAACGCATGGCGCGGCGCGGCGCGCACTCCGAAGTCGCGCTGGCGCGGATCGCGATCTCGCTGGCGCAGGCAGCGGTCGGCAACGCCGACGAACGCCACGCGCATGTCGGTCACTATCTGGTCGGCAGCGGCATCGTGGAGCTGGAAGCGGCAGCGCACTTGCGGGTGCCGCTGCGCGAGAGTATTCGCCGCTTCGCCGCGCGCGCGCCGCTGCTCGGCTATGTCGGCGCGATCGTATTGGTCACCGGCAGCATCACTACCGGCTTGCTGGCGGCAGCGCTGGCGGACGCACCCGGTCCATGGATCCTGCTGGCGCTGGGATTTTGCGGCGTACTGGCGGCAAGCCAGTTCTCGCACACACTGATCAACGGCCTGTCGACCCTGGTGGCGCTACCGCGCGCGCTCGCGCGGATGGATTTCGCCAAGGGCATTCCGGCCGCGCAGCGCAGCCTGGTGGTGGTACCGACCCTGCTGACCAGCATCGACGGCGTGGAGCGCCTGATCGAGGCGCTGGAGGTGCGTTTCCTCGGCAACCGCGATCGGCATCTGCACTTCGGTCTGCTGACGGATCTGCGCGATGCAGACAGCGAGGTGATGGCTGGCGACGCGCTGCTGGTGGAGACGGCCGCGCGTGGCATCCAGCGTCTCAACGCCACCTATTCGGACGACGAGGCCAGCAACACGTTCTTCCTGTTCCATCGCCCGCGACGCTGGAATCCGGTCGAGCGGATGTGGATGGGCTACGAGCGCAAGCGCGGCAAGCTTTGCGAGTTGAACGCGCTGCTACGCGGCCGTGGCGCCGATCGCTTCGAGCGGGTGATCGGCACACTTCAGGTGCTGCGCGAGGTGCGCTTCGTGATCACCCTCGATACCGATACCAGCCTGCCGCGCGACGCCGCGCGGGCGATGATCGGCACCATGGCGCATCCGCTCAATCGCGCGCGCTACGACGAGTCCAGGCGTCGCGTGACCGAAGGCTACGGCATCCTGCAGCCGCGGATCGCCGCTGGACTTATCGGCGCGAACCGCTCGCGCTACGCGCGCATGCACAGCGGCGAGGCGGGGATCGATCCGTATACGCGCGCGGTCTCGGACGTCTATCAGGACCTGTTCGACGAGGGCTCGTTCATCGGCAAGGGCATCTACGATGTCGATGTCTTCGAGCATGCGCTCGATGGGCGCCTGCCGGACAACCGCATCCTCAGCCACGACCTCGTGGAGGGCTGCTTCGCGCGCTCGGGTCTGCTCAGCGATACGCAGCTCTACGAGGACTATCCGAGCACCTATGCGGCCGATGTCTCGCGTCGGCATCGCTGGATCCGCGGCGACTGGCAGATCGCCAGCTGGCTGCTGCCGCGCGCGCCGGGCGTTCTCACCCGCGGTCAGGTCAATTCACTGTCGGGACTGTCGCGCTGGAAGATCGTCGACAACCTGCGCCGTAGCCTTGTTTCCAGCGCCCTGCTCGGCGTGCTGCTGCTGGGCTGGTTCGCACTTGCGCACCCTGCGGCCTGGACCGCGCTGGTGCTGGCGATCCTGGCCTTGCCGGCAGGCGTGGCCCTGGTGCTGGGCGCAGTGCGGCGACCCGACGATGCGCTGCTGATCGCGCATCTTGCCAGCGTGGGGCAAGGCGCATTGCGCGGCCTTGGCCACGCCCTGTTCGAGCTGGCCTGCCTGCCCTTCGATGCATGGTTCAGCCTCGATGCGATCTTGCGCACCTGCTATCGCGTGCTGGTGTCGAAAACGTGCCTGCTGCAGTGGACGGCATCGAGCGAACTGGAGCGACCGCGCGGCAGCAGCGTGCAGGAATCGCTGCGCGCGATGTGGGTAGCACCGACCACTGGCGCACTGGTGATGCTGATGCTGGTGCAATGGCGACCCGCGGCACTGCCGGTCGCGCTGCCGATTCTGCTGCTGTGGCTGTTCGCCCCCGCAATCGCAAGCTGGCTCGGACAACCGCTGCACACCAACGAACCCAACCTCGATGCTACACAGCGCGCTTTTCTGCGCAAGGTCGCGCGCCGCACCTGGCACTACTTCGAGAGCCACGTTGGCGCGGCCGACAACTGGCTGCCGCCGGACAACTTCCAGGAGCAGCCGGCGCCGATGCTGGCCCATCGCACCTCGCCGACCAACATGGGCCTTGCCCTGCTGGCCAATCTGTCGGCCTACGACTTCGGTTATCTCGCGCTCGGCGAGCTGATCGCGCGCAGTGCTGCAACGCTCCAGACCATGCAGCGCCTCGAGCGCTATCGCGGGCATTTCCTCAACTGGTACGACACGCGAACGCTGCAGCCGCTGCCGCCACGCTATGTATCTGCGGTCGACTCGGGCAATCTGGCCGGCGCGCTGCTGACCGTTCGCGCCGGACTGCACGAGATCGCCGCGCAGCCGGTGCTGCCGGCGCGCTGGCTCGACGGCCTGCTCGATGCGATGGCGGTCGTGCGCGAGACCCGCAACGGCGATGCTTCCGATGCGGCCGCGCACTGTGCCGCCCTGTTGCAGGTAGCACCCGGCGATCGACCCGCAACAGCGACTTTCGCGCGGGCATTCCTGCTGCGTTTCCGTGATTGCACGGCGCGTCTGGTGGACGCCCGCGACGATGCCGATGCGTTCGCGCCGGCAGCACAGGACTGGGCGCGCACCCTCCATGCGCAGTGTGCAGCGCTGCTGGCCGATCTCGACGCGCTGCTGCCGTGGGCTGCGTACGAGGTGCCGGCCGGGCTGCAACTGCCCACCGTACTACGTGCGATTCCCAGCTTGCAGGAAGTCGCGCTGCTGGAGTCGACGCTGCTGCCGCAGCTGGCGCAGCAGGCGATCGACAGTCCGGATCCCGAGCACGCTGCGTGGCTGCAGGCCCTCCTGCCGATGGTCGCACTGGGCAGTCGTCACGCCGCGACCCAGGTCGACGCGCTCGCGCAGCTGGCGATCCAGGCCTGCCGCCTGGCGGTCGCCGACTATGCATTCCTGTACGACGAAACCCGCCATCTGTTGACGATCGGATTCAACACCGATGAGAACCGCCGCGATGCCGGCTACTACGACCTGCTGGCCTCCGAGGCGCGCTTGACCGTGTTCGTCGCCATCGCCCAGGGCGCACTGCCGCAGGAGGCATGGTTCGCATTGGGTCGTTCGCTGACCCACAGCGGTGGCGAGCCGGTGCTGCTGTCGTGGAGCGGCTCGATGTTCGAGTACCTGATGCCGATGCTGGTGATGCCCAGCTATTCCAATACGCTGCTCGATCACAGCTGCCGCGCAGCGGTGCAGCGCCAGATCGCGTACGGCGCGCAGCTCGACCTGCCGTGGGGCATTTCGGAGTCCGGCTACAACGCGGTCGACGCCTCGTTCAACTACCAGTACCGCGCCTTCGGCGTGCCCGGCTTGGGCCTCAAGCGCGGGCTGGCGGCCGACCAAGTGGTCGCGCCGTACGCCAGCGCGCTTGCGCTGCTGGTCGCGCCGATTGCGGCCTGCGAAAACCTGCAGGGTCTAGCCGCACGCGGCATGCTCGGCAACTGCGGCTTCTACGAGGCGATCGACTTCACCCCAACCCGGCAACGGCCGGGGCAGTCGGAGTCGGTGCTGTATTCGTTCATGGCGCACCACCAGGGCATGAGCCTGCTGGCGTTTGCACAACGCCTGCTCGATGCACCGATGCAGCGCCGTTTCGTCGCCGATCCGCTGTTCAAGGCTACCCTGCTGTTGCTGCAGGAACGCGTACCACGCGCGCCCGCGCAGTATGCGTCGGATCCCGCGCAGGTCGATCCGCGCTCGGTCACCGAAATCGCCGAGATGCCGGTGCGCGTGTTCAACCGCCCCGACACCGCAAGTCCCGCCGTGCAGCTGCTCTCCAACGGGCGCTATCACGTGATGCTGAGCAATGCCGGTGGCGGCTACAGTCGCTGGCGCGATCTGGCGGTGACGCGCTGGCGCGAGGACTCCACCTGCGATGCGTGGGGCATGTTCTGCTACCTGCGCGATCCAGCCAGCGGTGTCGTGTGGTCGAACGCTTTCCAGCCGACCGCGCGCGCAGCCGAGCGCTACGAGGCGATCTTCACCGAGCCGCGGGTCGAGTTCCGGCGTCGCGACGAGGCCTTCGAGACGCATACCGAGATCGTGGTCTCGCCCGAGGACGATATCGAGCTGCGACGGGTGCGGATAACCAATCGCGCGCGCGTCGCGCGGACCATCGAGGTCACCAGCTATGCGGAGGTAGTGATGGCGCCGCCGATGGCCGACGCCCTGCACCCGGCCTTCAGCAACCTGTTCGTGCAGACCGAAATCGTTCCCGCGCGGCAGGCGATCCTGTGCCACCGCCGCTCGCGCTCGCCCGACGAGGCGGCGCCCTGGATGCTGCACCTGATGGCCGTGCACGGCGCAAGCTCCGAGGCGGTCTCTTATGAGACCGACCGCGCGCGCTTCATCGGGCGCGGCAACAGCAGTCGCGATCCGGATGCCTTGCGCGATGATCGCCCGCTGTCGGGCAGTGCGGGTGCGGTGCTCGATCCGATCGTGGCGATCCGGCATCGGATCATGATCGAACCCGAGCAGACCGCGATCGTCGACATCATCACCGGCGTTGCCGAGTCGCGCGATGCCGCGCTGGGGCTCATCGCCAAGTACCGCGATCGGCGCATGGCCGACCGCGTGATCGAGATGGCCTGGACCCACAGTCAGGTGGTGCTGCGACAGATCAACATTACCGAAGCCGACGCCCAGGTCTACGGCCGACTGGCCGGCGCGATCGTGCACTGCGATAGCGCGCTGCGCGCCGACCCCGGGATGATCGCGAGCAATCGCCGCGGACAGCCGGGACTGTGGGGCTATGCCATCTCGGGCGACCTGCCGATCGTGCTGCTGCAGATCCGCAATGCCGCCAACATCGAACTGGTGCGCCAGCTGGTGCAGGCGCACGCCTACTGGCGCATGAAGGGTCTATCGGTGGACCTGGTGATCTGGAACGAGGATCGCGGCGGCTACCGGCAGGTGCTGCACGACCAGATCATCGGGCTGATCGCCGCCGGCGTGGAAGGCAACGTGATCGACCGACCCGGTGGCATCTTCGTGCGCAGCGCCGAGCAGATCTCCAACGAGGATCGCATCCTGCTGCAGGCGGTCGCGCGCGTGATCGTCAGCGACGAGCTGGGCAGCCTTGCCGAGCAGGTGCGCCGCCGGCCGCCGGTCGAGCCACCCATTCCGCGCCTGTTGCCGAGCCGCCCGCGTACACCCGAGCCAGCGCAGGCAGCGGTCGTCGGCGAGCGCGCGCTGCGCCACTTCAACGGCATCGGTGGCTTTTCCGAAGACGGGCGCGAATACGTCATCGCCACCGATGCCGATCAACGCACCCCGGCACCGTGGAGCAATGTGCTGGCCAACCCGCACTTCGGTTGCGTACTGTCCGAGAGCGGCAGCAGCTATACCTGGTTCGACAATGCCCATCAGTTTCGCCTCACGCCGTGGCACAACGACCCGGTCTGCGACGGTGCCGGCGAGGCGATCTATGTGCGCGACGAAGACACCGGCCACTACTGGTCGCCCAGCCCGCAGCCGCGTCGCGGCGAGGGCGCATACCTGTGTCGCCACGGTTTCGGCTACAGCGTCTTCGAGCATCTGCAAGACGGCATCGGCAGTCAGCTGGTAGTGCACGTGGCGCTCGACACAGCGGTCAAGTTCTGGGTGCTGACGCTGCGCAACCTGTCCGGACGCAACCGCCGATTGAGCGCGACCGGCTATGTCGAGTGGGTGCTCGGAGACCTGCGCTCCAAGTGCGCGATGCACGTGGTCACCGAGCTCGATCCGCGCAGCGGCGCAATCCTCGCCCGCAACGCATTCAATCCGGAATTCGCCCACATCGTGGCGTTTTTCGATGTCGACGATGCGACCCGAACGATCAGCGGCGATCGCGCCGAGTTCATCGGCCGCAACGGCAGCCTGGCGATGCCGGCGGCGATGGCGCGGGCGCGCCTGTCCGGCAAGGTCGGTGCGGCGATGGACCCGTGCGCGGCGATCCAGGTGCCCTTCGAGTTGGCCGAGGGCCAAAGTCGGCGCATCATCTTCCGCCTCGGCGTGGGGCGCAGCGCCGATGATGCCAGCGCGCAGGTGCTGCGCTTGCGTCGCGCAGGCACCGCGGGCAACTCCCTCGAATCGATACGCGCGCACTGGCAGCGCACGCTGGGCGCGGTGCGCTTCCAGACCCCGGATCCCGCACTCGACGTGCTGGCCAACGGCTGGCTGCTGTACCAGACCATCGCCTGTCGCATGTGGGGCCGCAGCGGTGCCTACCAGTCCGGCGGCGCTTTCGGTTTCCGCGATCAGCTGCAAGACAGCATGGCCCTGCTGCACGCGCAGCCGAACCTGCTGCGCGATCAGTTGCTGCTGTGCGCATCGCGGCAGTTCCGCGAGGGCGACGTGCAGCATTGGTGGCATCCGCCGGCCGGGCGCGGCGTGCGCACGACGTGTTCGGACGACTATCTGTGGCTGCCGCTGGCCGCCTGCCGCTACGTGCTGGGTACTGGCGATTTTGCGCTGCTCGATGAGAGCATTCAGTTCCTCGATGGCCGTGCGCTGGGCGAAGAGGAGGAGTCGTACTACGACCTGCCGCTGCGTGCGATCGAGAGTGGCAGCGTCTACCAGCACTGTGTGCGCGCGATCGAACATGGCCTGCGCTTTGGCGTGCACGGTCTGCCGTTGATCGGCGGTGGCGACTGGAACGACGGCATGAACCGGGTCGGTGTGCACGGCCGCGGCGAGAGCGTCTGGCTGGGATTTTTCCTGTTCGACGTGCTCGGCCGCTTCGCGATACTTGCGCGCGCCTACGGCGATGAGACGTTCGCGCAGCGCTGCACGCAGCAAGCTGCAACCCTGCAGGGCAACCTCGAGCTGCACGGCTGGGACGGACAGTGGTATCGGCGCGCGTACTTCGACGATGGCCGCGCACTCGGCTCGGCGTCCAACACCGACTGCCAGATCGACTCCATCGCACAGAGCTGGTCGGTGCTGTCGGCAGCGGGCGATCCCGAGCGCACCCGTGTCGCGATGGATTCGCTGGATCGCCGCCTGATTCGTCGCGACGCGCGGCTGGTACAGCTGCTCGATCCACCGTTCGACCACGGCGATCTGGACCCCGGATACATCCGCGGCTATGTGCCCGGCGTGCGCGAGAACGGCGGCCAGTACACGCATGCCGCGATCTGGGCGGCGATGGCGTTCGCCGCGCGCGGCGACAGCGTGCGCGCGTGGGAGGTGTTCGATCTGATCAATCCGGTGCGCCACGGCGACAGCGCCGAGCGCATGCGCACCTACAAGGTCGAGCCCTACGTGGTGGCCGCCGATGTCTACGCCGTCGCGCCGCATACCGGCCGCGGCGGCTGGACCTGGTACACCGGCTCGGCCGGCTGGATGTACCGGCTGATCGTCGAATCCCTGCTCGGCATCACCCGCGATGGCGCACGCCTGCGGATCGCGCCGTGCCTGCCGGCGGCATGGCCGGGATTCAGCCTCGACTATGCCTTCGGCGATGCGAGCTACCGGATCGAAGTGCGTCGCGGCGAGCAGCCGCAGATCGCCGTGGTACTCGATGGCGAGGCACAACCGGACGCGAGCATCCCGCTGCGCGATGACGGGTGCAGCCATCGGGTCGAGGTCGCGCTGCCGCCGGCTGCTGCCGGTGGTGATCCCGCGCCACGCGAAACCCCGGTGCCATCGCAAGTGGCTTCGTATGGATGAGACGGCCATCGCGCGATGGCCGTCTCAGCGCGTTCGCAAAAAAGAGAATGAGCGTTCGTTCCACCCGTGCCAGGCGCCCAGGACGGCAGCTTCAATGCTCCAGCCAAAGGCCGAATCCATGAACCGTTCCATTTTCCGGCGTGCTGCACCGGCATTGCTGTTGGGAGCGCTGCTCGGCGGCTGCGGCAGCACCGCGCCGCCGGAGGTAGCGCCAAGTCCTGCAGTGACCGTGGTCACTTTGCGCACTGAGCCGGTGAACCTCACTCGCGAGCTGCCGGGGCGGATCAGCCCGTCCCTGATCGCCGAAGTGCGACCCCAGGTTGGAGGCATCGTCAAGCAGCGGCTGTTCAAGGAAGGCACCCACGTGCGCGCCGGTGAGCCGCTGTACCGGCTCGACGACGCGACCTATCGCGCGGATGCGCAGAGCGCCAGCGCGGCGCTGGCGCGCGCCACGGCGGCACTCAGCTCGGCACGTCTTACCGCCAACCGGATCGGCGAGCTGGCCAAGATCGACGCGGTCAGCGCGCAGGAAAACGAAAATTCAATCGCCACCCTGCGCCAGGCCGAGGCCGATGTCGCGGTCGCGCGCGCCGCACTCGACGGCAGCAATGTGATCCTGGGCCACGCGCTGATCGGTGCCCCGATCAGCGGGCGCATCGGCACGTCTGCGGTCACCCAGGGCGCACTGGTGACGGCCAACCAGGCCGACCCGCTGGCCACGATCCAGCAGCTCGATCCGATCTATGTCGACCTGACTCTGGCCAGCTCCGAACTGCTGCACCTGCGCAAGGAAATCCAGGCCGGCACCCTGACCTCCGGGCGCGATCTGCCGGTCACGATCCTGCTCGAAGACGGCACGCCTTACAGCCAGACTGGCAAGTTCGCATTCGCCGATCTGAGCGTCGATCCGGCCACCGGCAGTTTCATGGTGCGCGTGGAGGTGCCCAATCCGGGCGATCTGCTGCTGCCGGGCATGTACGTGCGCGCAGTGGTCAGTCTGGGCCAACGTGCCGATGCGGTGCTGGTGCCGCAGCCGGGCATCAGTCGCAATGCCAAAGGCGAGGCCAGCGCGCTGGTGGTCGGCGCCGACGGCAAGGTCGAGCAGCGCGATGTGCTGGTCGAGCGCACCATCGGCGACCGCTGGCTGGTCGAGAGCGGTCTGCTCGCCGGTGATCGGGTCATCGTCGAAGGTCTGCAGCGCGTGCGGCCGGGTGCGAGCGTGCAAGCGACCGAATCCGCGCCCGCGCCGCCGCCTGCCGCAGGTGCTGTGGACGCGGCGATGCCCGCCGCCCGGCCGTAGGCGAGAAAGTCGATGGCGCGCTTTTTCATCGATCGACCGATCTTCGCCTGGGTCATCGCGATCATCATCATGCTTGCTGGCGTGCTAGCCGTGACCGAGCTGCCGGTATCGCGCTATCCGACCATCGCGCCACCCTCCGTAACGATAAACGCGACCTATCCTGGTGCCTCCGCGCAGGCCGTCGAGAACTCCGTCACCCAGATCATCGAGCAGGCGATGAGCGGCCTGGATGGCATGCAGTACATGGCCTCGACCAGCGACTCCAGCGGCAGCGTCGGTGTGACGCTGACCTTTGCCACCGGCACCGATCCCGATATCGCGCAGGTGCAGGTGCAGAACAAGCTGCAGGTAGCCACCGCGCTGTTGCCACAGATCGTGCAGCAGCAGGGCATCCGGGTAACCAAGGCCAGCTCCGGCTTCCTGCAGGTGATCGGCTTCGTGTCCGAAGACGGCAGCATGGATCGGCAGGACATCGCCGACTTCGTAGTGGCGAACATCGTCGATCCGTTGAGCCGGGTTGACGGAGTCGGCGGCGTGCAGGTGTTCGGCGGCCGCTACGCGATGCGCATCTGGCTCGATCCGGGCAAGCTCGCGAGCTATCGCCTCACGCCGTCCGATCTGGTCGCCGCGATCCGCGCCCAGAATGCACAGGTCGCGGTCGGCCAGCTCGGCGGCACGCCAGCGATCGATGGTCAGCAGATCAACGCCACGATCACCGCACAGGATCGCCTGCAGACCGTCGCGCAGTTCAAGGCCATCGTGTTGCGCAGCGAGACCGACGGCTCGGTGCTGCGGCTGGGCGATGTGGCGCGCGTCGAGCTGGGCTCCGAGAACTACTCGGTGATAAGTCGCTACAACGGCCAGGCAGCCGCCGGCCTCGCGGTGTCGCTGGCAACCAACGCCAACGCGCTGGCGACCGCCGATGGCGTAGCCCAATTGCTCGCGCAGATGCGGCCGTCGTTTCCTGCCGGCCTGAAGGCCGTGGTGCCCTTCGACACCACGCCGTTCGTGCGCATCTCGATCCGCGAAGTGGTCAAGACCCTGATCGAAGCGATCGTGCTGGTGTTTCTGGTGATCTACCTGTTCCTGCAGAACCTCCGCGCCACGCTGATTCCGACCATCGCGGTGCCGGTGGTCCTGTTGGGCACCCTGGCGGTGCTGATGGCGCTGGGCTTCTCGATCAACATGCTGACCATGTTCGCAATGGTGCTGGCGATCGGCCTGCTGGTCGACGATGCGATCGTGGTGGTCGAAAATGTCGAGCGCGTGATGCGCGAGGAGGGACTCTCGCCGCTGGAGGCCACGCGCAAGTCGATGGACCAGATCACCGGCGCCCTGATCGGCATCGGTCTGGTGCTGGCGGCGGTGTTCGTGCCGATGGCCTTCTTGAGCGGCTCGACTGGCGTGATCTACCGCCAGTTCACCGTGACCATCGTGTCTGCAATGGCGCTGTCGGTACTGGTCGCCATCGTGCTCACGCCAGCGCTGTGCGCGACCATGCTAAAGCCGCTGGACAAGCACGCGCACGCGGCCGGGCGCGGCTTCTTCGGCTGGTTCAACCGCAGCTTCGAGCGCGGCAACCGCCGTTATCAGGGCGCGGTCGGCAAGATCCTCGCGCGAAGCGGGCGATTCATGCTGCTGTTCGCAGCGCTCAGTGCCGCGATGGCCCTGATCTACGCGCGGGTGCCCTCGTCGTTCCTGCCCGACGAAGACCAGGGCGTGCTGTTCACGATCGTGCAGACTCCGGTCGGCGCGACCCAGCAGCGCACGGGAAGGGCGATGGAATCCGTCGAGCGCCACTACCTCGAAAACGAGCGCGATTACATCGAATCGGTGTTTTCAGTGCAGGGTTTCAGCTTCGCCGGAGGCGGCCAGAACAACGGCATGGCCTTCGTCAAACTCAAGGATTGGGAGGAGCGCACCAGCGACGCGGCGAGCGTCGGCGCACTGGTCGCACGCGCGATGGGCGCGTTCAGCCAGATCAAGGACGCCATGGTGTTCGCGCTGGCCCCGCCACCGGTGACAGAACTGGGTACCAGCGGAGGCTTCAACCTGTACCTCAAGGACACCGCCGGTGCCGGACACCAGGCGCTGATTGCTGCGCGCAACCAGATGCTGGCCGAAGCCGGCAAGGATCCGCAGCTGTCCGGCGTGCGCCCCAACGGGCAGGAAGACGCGCCACAGTTCCGCCTCGACATCGACAATGAAAAGGCCAGCGCACTGGGCATCTCGATCGCCGAGATCAACAGCACCTTGACCATCGCCTGGGGTGGCCAGTACATCGACGACTTCGTCGACCGCAACCGGGTCAAACGCGTCTACGTGCAGTCGGATGCGCCGTACCGGATGGTGCCGGAGGACTTCAATCGCTGGTATGTGCGCAACGCAGCGGGCGAAATGGTGCCGTTCTCGGCCTTCGCGAGCTGGCGTTGGGAGTATGGCTCGCCACGACTGGAGCGCTTCAACGGCGTGCCGGCGGTAAACATCACCGGCACCGCCGCAGCCGGGGTCAGTTCCGGGGCCGCGATGGCGCGGATGGAGGAGATCGCTGCAAAGCTGGCGCAGGGCTTCGCCATCGAGTGGAGCGGGCAGTCCTACCAGGAACGCGTCGCCAACCAGCAAACCCCGATCCTCTACGCGCTGTCGCTGCTGATCGTGTTCCTATGCCTGGCAGCGCTCTACGAGAGCTGGTCGATTCCGACCTCGGTGATGCTGGTGGTGCCGCTGGGCATCCTCGGCACCGTGGTGTTCACCTGGCTCGCCGGCCTCGAGCGCGATGTGTATTTCCAGGTCGGCATGCTGACCACGGTTGGACTGTCGAGCAAGAATGCGGTGCTGATCATCGAGTTCGCCAAGGCCAATGTCGAGCGCGGCATGGGATTGGTTGCCGGCACGCTGGCGGCGATCGGCGATCGCCTGCGCCCGATCCTGATGACCTCGATCGCCTTCGGTTTCGGCGTGTTGCCATTGGCGCTGGCCACCGGTGCGGGCTCCGGTGCGCAACGCGCGATCGGTGTCGGCGTGATCGGCGGCATGCTGTTCGGCACCTTCCTCGGCCTGTTTTTCATTCCGCTGTTCTTCGTGGTGGTGCGTCGACTCAGCGGGGCCAAGGATGCAGCGAGCCCGGGCACCGACGCGCCCATCCACAGCGATGCCCATGAATAAGCCGCTGCCTGCGCTATCGGTGCTTGCTGCCGCCGCGCTGCTCGGCGCATGTGGCGTATTGCAGCCGCGCCTGCCCGCCGCGGACCCCGGTATTGCCGAGCGCTGGCCGCTCGCGCCGGTCGCCGATGCGTCGCGCGTCGATCCCGGCGCGGATGCGACGGCGGTTGCCGATATCGGCTGGCGCGACTTCTTCGTCGATCCGCAGCTCGGCAGCCTGATCGGCTTGGCCCTCGACAACAATCGCGACCTGCGGGTGGCGATCCTCGAGATCGAGCGCGCGCGTGCGCAGTACGGCATCCAGCGTGCCGACCGCCTGCCGTCGATCGGTGTTGCAGCGAGCCTTACCCGCAGTCGCGCGAGCGACGATCTGTACGCGGCCAACCTGCGCCTGACCGAGTTCGAGCTCGATCTGTTCGGTCGCGTGGCCAGCCTGAGCGACGCCGCACTCGAGCGCTATCTCGCCACCGTCGAGGCGCGGCGCAGCACGCAACTCGCGCTGATCGCCGAAGTCGCCGGCACCTGGCTTGCGCTCGCGGCCGACCAGCAGCAGCAGCGCATCGCGCAGGCGACGCTGGAAAACTACGAAGCGGTCTACAGGCTCACCGAACAGCGCCATGCGCTGGGTGCGGTGTCGGCGCTGGATGTCGCCCAGACGCGCACGATCGTCGAGGGCGCGCGCTCGGATGCAGCGCGGTTCACCGGACTGGTGGCGCAGGATCGCAACGCGCTGGCCCTTCTGGTTGGGGCTCGATTCGATCCCGCGTTACTGCCGACCGCCTTCGCACCGCAGGTCAGCGGCGTACAGGCATTGCCTGCCGGCGTGCCCTCGGAAGTCCTGTTGCGTCGACCCGACGTTCTCGCCGCCGAGCACCTCTTGCGCGCAGCGAACGCGGATATCGGTGCGGCGCGCGCCGCCTTCTTCCCGTCGATCCGACTCACCGCGGCCAGCGGCAGCGCCAGCAGCGACCTGGACTCGCTGTTCGACGGCGGTACCGGCACTTGGAGCTTCCTGCCCCGCATCGATCTGCCGATCTTCCAGGGCGGGCGCCTGCGCGCCGCGCTCGGCGTGGCCACCGCCAGTCGCGACATCGCGCTGGCGCAGTACGAGCGCGCCATCCAGGCCGGCTTCCGCGAGGTCGCCGACGCGCTGGCGCTGAGCGTCACGATCGCCGAGCAGCGCTACGCGCAGGAGGCGCTGCTGCAGGCCGCATTGCGTGCGCATGAGCTCTCTGCGGCGCGCTACAAGGCAGGCCAGGACAGCTACCTGGTGTTCCTCGATGCGCAGCGCACCCTGTTCTCGGCCCGTCTGTCGCTGGTGGCAATCCAGCAGCGCGAACAGGTCAATCGCGTGCAGTTGTTCAAAGCACTCGGCGGAGGCTGGCTGGAGCAGTCGTGATGAGCGCAGGTGCGACCGCGCAAGCACGACGCTGAGCACATGCAGCGCGTGGGCGCGCACACTGCCATCCGCAGCCGCGATGGAGTCGCGCATGAGACGAGCCGGAAACCCCATCGGTGCGCGATCGCGGTATCGCGCGCCCAGTCGCGGTCAGCGGATCGGCGTGGGCCTCGTGTTCGCGTGGTTCCTGCTCGGCGGTATTGCGCACTTCGTGTTCACCGACTTCGAAGTGCGCATGGTGCCGACCTGGTTTCCATGGCCGCTGGCCGCGGTGTGGATCAGCGGTGTGTTCGAACTGCTCGGTGCCGCCGGCTTGCTGTTGCGGCGCACGCGGCGCGCGGCCGGCATCGGACTATTCGCATTGACCATCCTGGTGACGCCCGCGCATATCCACATGCTCCAGCATCCGGAACTGTTCGATGTGCCGTACTGGGCGCTGCTGCTGCGGTTGCCGGTGCAGGTGGCTTTGCTGGCGCTGATTGCGTGGAGCACGTTCCAAAAAGACGTTGCCTCAATCACCCGCTTGCCGATTCTTCGTTAGGTGTGGGCTGCCCCGAACGCACGGCCGCGCCGCAGCAGATTTCCGCGACAGATCGTACTGCCGCAAATCGTGTCGTGACGGACCGAGATGGAATATTGTTGGCCGGAGGTTCCTGCTTCACAAATCTTTTACTGGGGGGGGTACGCTCCAATCGCAATCAACGGTTGGCGGGGGCGCCGCGTGGTTGGTTGCGTGTCGCGAGCCGGTAAGGAATGCGGCTGAGATCTGACGGCTTCGACTCGCGTGAACTTTCAACAAGGAGGATTGAATGATGAAACGTCTCGTTGTCACAACACTGTTTGCGGCTATCGTCGGCCTTGCCACCGTAGCGCAAGCGACAACACCGAATGGCTCGACTCCGGCGATGCGTGATGGGACGCGGGCGGTCGGCGAGGATCTCGACGTGAGGGAATCGATTGAAGCGGGCTACGCCAAGCCTGGCTCGGTCGTGAATCGATGGGTCGCGTCGCTCGGCTATGCACTGTTGGACGACCAAGGCTTCAGCTACGAGTTCTATTCAACGAACTCGCAGGGAGGGGCGTTCGAGTCCCTGCTCGCTCGTCTGGAGAAAGTCGGGTCTTTCCAAAAGACCATCCAGTTCGACCCGCCATAGCCGACCCAGGGTGGACAGATCGGCCAAACCTGGGCCAACACGGTTCCGTGTCTGAACATATCGTATGAGGGTTCCTATGGAACCGCGTCCATCACCATCCAGTGGGAGCGTCGCTACACCACCGATTCAGACAGCGACGGCACTAACGATGCCAACCCTAAGTGGGTAGTGAGCAGTTTCTCGACGTCGAACGTTGAGTGGTTCACCCACGGTGCGGCTCTTTGCGCCTAGCGCGACAGCAAACAGACGCGCTGCCAGCAGCGGCAGCGCGTCGTGCATCGTTGGGTCTCTCGTTTTCGACTGAAGCACGTTCTGCGGCCAACGGCCTGGTACCCAACGGCGTCGTGTATGACCGCGCCGACTGTTCTCGGCTTTGCATACAGAAACCTCTCGGAACTGGCGGTACTTCGGCTCGCCTTTCCAGGTGGGAGAGAACGGCTATCTGATCGACAACTCCCCGATCGAGCGCATCGGCGGCACCCTGCGCCTCGACTCCGGCAGCGGTTGAAAGCCGAACGATTCGTAGAATGCCGCAGCGCGTTGGATCAACGTGTCGACCAACAGCATCGATGAGCCGACCGTTTTCGAACTGGCTTGGGCGCGTCGCACCGCGTCAGCGGGCAGCAACGACCCGAATCCATCGCCCTGCCGAGCCTGCGCCTTGGCCAGACGCCCGACAAGCGCAGCGCTCACCATCGGGTAGCGCGGAAGATGCTTGCGCTCGGCGGCCGGGACCTCGCCCTGCGGCAACGCCGTGGCGCATGGCGTGTGGTAGCCGGGCACGATTGCCGCGCTCCGGCTTGAGGTCGGGATGAAGACCGCGTTCGCTGTTCGGCGTACATCCTGCCCCGCCTGGGTGCGCAGATATTGATCGAGGCTCTCGACGCCGCACCAGAACCCGTCGCGATCATCCTATGCCGCCTGCGGTTCGACCCTCAGGTCCGGGCGCGACGGCGCCATCTCGGGGACGACACGCGCTGCCGGTAATCGGTCAATGCACGAATCAGGCGGCCGCCGGCCTTCGGCGGATCGATCAGCGCAGCAAAAAAAGCCGCACGGTCCTTGCCTGACAATTCCAGGGTCTGATGTTGAGCGGTGGTGCGGCGGGCGGTTTCGCTCAGCGCAGCCCGGCAGAAGTCGCTGAGCTTGCGTCGCGAAAGATACGCAGCGTTGTCGATCAGGTCCTTGGTCTGATCATCAAGTCAGAAGCCCAGACGTTCGCTCCGACTTGGGCCGCGCGCTGCTACCTCGACTTGCTTGCGCGCCACCGGACGCCTTCTGGCAGTGTTTTTCGACTGTCCACAATCTACGTCGAATCGACGCACAAAGGCAGTTCATGGACGGGCCCGGCGCGAAGCCCGGATTGCACAGCGCGCGGGCGGATTCTCGCGCAGACGCGCTGGACTATTCCGTGGCTTTCCCGGGGTCCGGCGCTGCCTCGCCAGCGCTGCGCAGCGGGCCGATTTCCACCACGCCGGTGGGCGGATTCTTCCACTGCTTCTCTTGCCAGGCCCAGTAGCGCTCCGGTTCCCAGAACTGCGGGTGGTAGTAGGTCGAGCCATCGATGGTGACCGGGCCGCCGGGGGTATCGAACGAGATCTGCAGGTTGCCGACCGCGCCGGTGCGACTGCCGGTCGACTGCGACTTGGCACGCCGCATGGCCAGCGCCTGTCGGCGCTTGGCGACCGTGTCGCCGTACTCCGCATACAGGGTCTGCCCGATGGCGATGGCCTGCTTGCGTTCGTCTTCGCTCAGGCTCGCCCAGTACGTCTCGCGCTGGATGAGCAGCACGCGGAAGTGGCGCTCTGCCGCCAGATCCATCCACGCGTAGGCGGTCGGCCGGTCCTTTTCGACGCCCTCGCCGCGCCACAGCATCTCGGCCACCATGCCCTGCGACGGCTTGTCGGCGTAGCGTGCCGCGCGCTTGAACAGCTTCAGCGCCTGCGGAAAGTCGCCTTCTTCGTATGCTTTCAGACCGCTCTGGCGGAACTTCAGGTCCGGGTGCCCATTCAGGAAACCTTCGCTGCCGAGGATGCGCGCGTCGAGCGGGCGTTCGGTATTGCCGCTGGCGAATACAGGTTGTGCCAGCAGGGCGGCGACGACAAACATCAGGCTGCGGATCTTCATGCGACTCTCCTTCCGTGAATGCGGACTGTAGGCCAACTCGGCCGCCGGCCGCATAGGCCATCGGTCGTGGTTGGGTGCCGGTCGAGCAGCTTGCGGTTCGCTGCCGTGTGCAAGGCGGCACGTCCAGGCGGTCTTGCTGCGACCGCAACGTGGCGTTGCGGCGCAACCATGCCGCTGCGCGACAGACCCGGGTGGAAGCAGACACCTTTGTACGCTGGCGTACTGTGTCGACGCCACATTGCGCGCACTGTGGCGACATGCTC
>Ga0209591_10003051_pt1 | contig 19667 bp, 19 predicted proteins | sample MAT01_FD_187207 | JGI IMG/M metagenome (GOLD analysis project Ga0209591, IMG submission 187207) | Freshwater microbial communities from Lake Fryxell liftoff mats and glacier meltwater in Antarctica - MAT-01 (SPAdes) (version 2) | ecosystem: Environmental > Aquatic > Freshwater > Ice > Liftoff... | reverse complement strand
CGCGATGAGCTCGTGGTTCACCGCGAGGCTCGCGCGCAGCTGGGCCGAGCGAACGCGGGTCTTCACGTCGGCAATCCACGCCGCGTAGCCCTTCGGCGCGCGCGTGAGCGACACGGGAGTGTCCGGCCTCATGCGCTTCGTGGTCATGGCGTCTCCGCGGCGTTGTGGGCATTGGCCAGCCACGCATCGGGCATGACCAGCCGCTGGCTCGGCAGCGGCGCGGGCACAGGCAGCCGCCCGTTGATGGAGGGCGCGGCGCCGTCGTCGTGCGAGGGCACTACGAGGAGGATGCCGGGCGCGTCGCCGTCCTCGGCGCCCGCCACGATGCGCGAGAGCGCGCCCGCCAGGCCGTAGCGCGCGAGCGCGCCGGGCCACGCGAGGAGCAACGTCTTGACGCGCCTCTTCAAGAGGTCGTCGACGACGCGGTCGGTGGCCTGCGTTACCAGCTCGATGAGCAACGGCCAATCCGGGCCGCCGGGTCCCTGGCGGTCGGCGGCCTCGATGTTCGCCCACTCGACGCCGAGCTCCTCAGCGGTCTTCCGAACCGCATCGGTGAGCGCGACGTCGAGCGAGATCGCCTGCGTCTTCAACGCGGCCGCCAGGGCGTCGGTCGCCTGGCTCGCGACGTCGGCGCCCACCTGAACCACGCGGAAGCGACCCGCCGCGACGCCGCGATCGAGCTGGTCCTGAAAGGCCGCTGCCCGCTGCGCCTCGGGGCTGCGGCGCTGCGGAAGGCCGGGCGCGGTCGGCTTGCGCGACGGCAGCGCCACCGTCATCGAGGTGTTCGCGTGCTGCCCTGGGCGCGCGTATTCGCCCGCGCCGACGTCGGCCATGAAGATGAGGCCGTGCGGCGCGAGCAGCGCGTCGAGCGCCGGGCGATCGGGCAGCGGGGTCGCCTCCGGGTAGCGCGCGGCGATGCGCTTGCGAACGACGTCGGGCGTGAGCCCGGTGCCCGAGAGCGCGCTGAGGCTCAAGGACAGCGTCCGGGTCACGTCCATGCCTCGCGGGTACAGCTCGAGGCGCGCCGATGCCGCGGCACTCGTGCTGGCGCGCGCCGCGAGCGCAAGTCGCTGGTCAGCCGGAAGGGTCGCGAGCGGGGTGCTGGCGCTGGCCTCGGCGAGCGCCGCTCGCACGACCTCGGAGGACGGAAGGGGCTCGGTGACAGCCAGGCTGTCGGCGCGCTCCGCGAGGGCCGCGAGCGCGTCGAGCACCTCGGGATCACGCGCGACCCACGGCGTGTTGCCGATGCGGCGCCACGTCGCTGGTGCCGGCTGCGGCTGTCCCGCAGAAGATCGCGGACGCAGCTCGAGGGCCACGCGGAGCAGCGCCGCGGCGGTGCCCACGTCGTCGTCGGTGGGCGATCCCTCCATGCGAGCCTTGGCCAGCGCGCGCGCGAGCTCCATGAAGCTCGCTGCCGGGGCGGTCGCGTCGAGCGTCGCCGACAACGCTTGCGTGAGGGCGCTCGCCGCGGCGTTGTCCACCCACCGCTTGCTACGGAGGAACTGAAGGCTCGAGTGGATCTGCGCGGGGTCGATCCCGAACGCGCCGGCGACCTCGGGAACGGTGCGCGCTGCCGGGAGCCCAGTGTCGGGCCGCTCGTCGGGGAGCGGGTCGAGACCGACCAGAACCCGGAGTCGCTTGTTCGCCTCGTTCGCGCTGGCGCGGCCGATGAGCTCGCGCGACCAGTCACCCAGCGAGCCTGGCGTGGGCTCCGCAGCGGAGATGGCCATGAGCCGCTCACGGAGCACCTCGGCGCCGGGCTTTCCGAGGAGCTTCTCGATGCGCGCGGCGGGCGCGAGCGCGGCGTCGACGGTGGTCTTGATGCCAGCCGCGACGAGGCGGTCGGCCGTGTCGAGCGCGATTCCCGCCTCGGGTTCTTCGAGCACCAAACGCGGTCGCGCGAAGCCGGGCACCAGCACGGGGGCCCCGGCCGCGCTTGCGCGAGGATCATGACCGTCGACCTCGAAGCGGGCGCGGAGCTGGTCGGCGACCTTCACGATGTCGCGCGCGACCTGCGTCCCGACGCCACGCACGACGGAGAGCTGGTTTCGCGGGAGCAGCAGCAGCTCCGCGACCGTCGACACGCCCGCACGGTCGAGCGCGTTGCGCGCGCGGGCCGAGAGAGGCAATGCGTCGACGGGCGTCTCGAGACGCACCTGGTCGAGCGCGATGGCGGAGGCGCCGTCGTCCGCCTCGGTGGGAGACGACAGCGAGCTCGACCACGCCTGGCGCATCGCCTCGGCGCTGGTGAAGCGGGTCTTCGGGTCCCGCGCGAAGGCCTTACGGAAGAACGCGGTCAACCGGTCGCGCACGGCCGCGTCGAAGCGCTCCGCCTCCACGACGATGTCGGCCGTGGTGTCGCCCTGCCGGAGCGAGGGTCGAGCGCCGGTGAGCGTGAGGTAGAGGACGGCGGCGGCGGCGAAGCGGTCCGCCTCGGCATCCCACGCGCCACGCAGGTAGAGCCACGGATCACGCCACTCGGCGGTGCCCGCGGTGACGGCGGTGGCGTCGGCCGACGAGAGCGAGAAGTCGAGCAGCAGCAGGTGGCTCTGCTTCTTCGAGAGGCTCGTGAAGCCGACGTTGGTGGGCTTGATGTCACGATGGGTGACACCGGCCTCTTCGAGGTACTGCACCGCCGAGAACAGGTCGTCGCCGTAGCGCCGCGCAAGCTCGAGCGGCAGCGTGCCCTGTTCGCGAAGCACGTCGCCCAGGCTTCGATCGCCGGCAAACTCGAGGAGCAGGCACGGAAGCCCGCCGAGGGTCACGACGTCGCGCAGCGCCACGATGTGCTCGTGGCGCAGGTCACGCAGCGCCTTGGCCTCCGAAAGGAGCCGCTCGCCGCAGCCTGCGTCGTGCGGAACCTTCAGCGCGAAGTCACGGCCCTCGCGGCGCACGTGCAGCACCAGCGCCGTGCCGCCGGAGCCGAGCCGCCGCTCCACGCGCAAGCCGCCCTGGAGCGTGTCGCCCTTCTGCGCCTCGCGCGGATCGGCCTCGGCCTCAGGCTGCGTCGGGCGGGTCAGCGCGTCGAGCACCCAACCGTTGAACCAGTCGGCGATCGCGTCGGGGCGGGCGTGAAGGTTCGGCGCCGTTGCGAACGCGATCGCGTCGTCGAGAACGGCGAGGTCGGAACGGACTGCCGAGGGGCGCAGACCGCCTTCGCCGTCCTTCTCGCCCTTGATGCGCTGCTCCCGCTCGGCGAGCGTTGCGGCCGGGTGCTGTCCCGTGAGCACGAGCCACGCGAGGCAGCCCACGGAGAACACATCGCTCTCGTACGTGGCCTTCTCGGGGTCGGCGAGGACTTCGGGTGCCTGATACAGCCGATCGACGTCCTGCGAGAGCTGGTGGAAGTGCCGCGTGCCGACGCTCGAGTGCTCGATCCACGCGGCGGTCTGGAAGCGATGAAGGCGCACGTGGATGCGCCCGTCGCTGCCCCGCCGCACGAGCACTGAGGCGGGCGAGAGGTTGCGGTGCAGGACACCCGAGCGGTGGCAATGGGCGACCGCTTCGACGATCTGCTGCAGGAGCCCAAGGCGCTCGTCGAAGGTGAGGTTCGGCTCCTGGCGGATGAAGGCATGGAGCGGGAGCGAATCTTCGAAGGCCTCGAAGAGCACCGCTGGGCCGAGAGGCCCGTCGTCGACGAAAGAGCGGTAGGCAAGGATCCCCGGGTGCTGGCCGATCTGCGCGAGGGTCTGCGCTTCGCGCTTCGCGGCGCGATGGAGCTGCGCGCGTCGTTCGGCCGAGGTCGCGGCTGGCACGAGGTAGCTGCGGACGCGCGCCTGATCGGTCTCGACGACCGCGTTCTTCGCGAGGTGCTCCTGGTAGCCCTCGCCGTCGTCGACAAGATCACCCAGCTGATAGCCGCCTACGACGCGCGCCGTGGTGCTGGGGCGCAGCCCGATCTTGTGCGCAGCCTGGAGGAGCTGCTTCATCATCGGGCGGTTGACGATGCGCCGCGCGTCGCGGCCATCGAGCCCGTTCACGAGCTTGCTGCCTACGTCGTCAGGCAGCAGCAGCCACGGCGGTCGGCCGCCGTCGAGCCGAACGTCTGTGACGTTGGAGAGGAAGACCGCCGCCTGAACGTAGGGGCGCTCGTGCCCGAGTTGCCGCTCGAGTAGATCGCCGAGCACCTTCGCCTTGAGGTTCGCGCCGGGGTACGGGCACTCGATGGTGCGACGGCGCCCGCCCTCGCTGATCGTCCAGTCGACGATGTCTCCCGTGAGCACGCCGGGGTGGCTCTTGATCTCGACGAGGAACAGACCCTGGCGTGAGAGGAAGAGGAGGTCGAGCTCGTAGAGGCGTCCCGACGACGGGTCGTACAGCTCGTGCAGCTCCCACGCCTGATGCGGGTCGGTGTCCGAGAGGGACGCGTGCTTGTAGACGAGGTCGAGCGCTTGCCGTTCCCACGGGTACGGTGTCGCGCGACCGCGATGGATGCGTCCCTCGGAGAGAGCCACTTACTTCCCGCCCACCTTCTGCGCGAGCTCGCTGGCTTCGGGCTCGGCGTCGGCCGAGACGATCGCCGCGTCGAGGTGAACGAAGCCCGCGGCTCGCAGAGCAGCCTCTGCGCCTTCGCCCGGACGAACGACGACGGTGCGACCACGCGCGCCGAGAACGACGGCTGCGAGGCCCGCGAGCTGTCGCCACGCGGGCTTGTCGGCGAGGACCACGACCTGGTCGGTCCACGAGAGCGCGGCGTTCTCGGAGAACGCCTTGGCGACCGAGACGATCGCGGTGCCTCCGGCGATGACGAGCTTCGTCGACGGAGTGAGCGGCGGAAGCGGAACCGAGGCTGCCTTCACGCCGAGCCCATGCGCGAGGTGGTCGAGGGTCGCCGGCGCGTCGGGCTCGGCGAACAGGCGCTTCGCGCTGGGGTCGTCGATGCCGCCCCAGTCCGGGCCGAATGGCTCGTCGGCGGCGAGGCCGAAGAAGTCGAAGCACTCCGAAGGCGAGAATGCGGCGCCCCACGTTCCGGCCGCGTCGCGCAGCAGAATGTCGAGGCGATCGCCCGCACCGAGCGCACCGGCGAACTGCGCCCAGCGCGTCTCCGCGTCGGTGCCGAAGCGACGCGCGTGGCGCTCGCGGCCGTCGAGCGCGCGCAGTCCAAGCACGGCCGCGCCGTAGAACGCCGCGCGCTCCTGTGACGTCACCGGGTTCGTCACTTCGGCTCCTCTTCGCCAGCGGCGCGGCGCGTGTTTGCGTCGATCCAGGTCTCCAAGTCCGCCCGGCGAAAGCGCCACTGGCCCTCGGCCTTGAACGCTGGCAGCTCCCACTTCCGTTCCAGCGTATCGACGGTTGTATCTGCAACTTTCAGCAGTCGCGCGACCTCGGGAAGCGTGTGGTTCTCGTCCGACATCGAGGGGGCAAGCTCCACGGTTCGCGGTTGGCAGAGTTTGCCGGCCGTCGCCAAGGTACTCGGCGGCTCCACAAGGGACGAGCGAGACCGGCCGAAATCGGCGTTTCTGGCGGCGTCGGAACGGCTCCGCGCGCACTCGGCCGCGCGCGCACTCGGCTGCGCGCGCACCGGCCCGGCGGCGCCAGCGGGCGCGGTGGCGGCGTGGTGGCGTCGCGGTGGCGGCGTGGTGGGGCAGACGGCGCTGGCGCGCGGGGTGCAATCGCAGGGGTCGATGCTCTCACTCACGCAACAGCACCACGCCGACGACGAGACCGCAGCCCACGGCTGGGGCCGCGCAGTGCGCCCGGCAAGCGCACGCTGACCTCGCGGCTGGCCCCCGCGCCGCGGCGACCATGGGCCGATCCAGAGGCGCGCCGTCACGACATCGGCGAGCGCGCGCGCTCCGTCCCCGGCGGTCGACGATCCGTTCGCGCTGCACCTGCTCGGGGCGCCCGTGCAGCCAAGATGAGCGGTGCCGAGCTCGGCGCCGCGCCGCGCCGCTCGCGAGCGAGGGCCCGTCGCAGGGGTTGCCCGCGGGCGTGCGCGCGACGATGGAGCGCTCGTTCGGTGCCCGGCACCGCGCGCGGCGACACCCTCATCGGCCACGCGCCAGCTCGCGCCGGACCTGGGCGTCTCTTGCGTCTCGGCAAGTAAGCACTTACTCTTGTGGACGTGAAGGAAGCTCGCCGCAGCTCCCAGGTCCGGCAGGTCGAGCTGACCGACGCCGCGCTGCACATCATCGCGACCAAGGGCATCGCCGCGCTGAGCACCCGGAGCCTCGCCCGACAGGTCGGGCTCAGCAGCGGCGCCATCTTTCGGCACTTTCCCTCGATCGAGGCGCTGCTCGAGGCCGTGGTGTCGCGCGTCGAGGCGGTGCTCGAGTCCACGCTGCCCGCGGTGACGCTTCCCCCCGTCGAGCGACTCGAGCGCTTCGTCGAGGCGCGCAGCGCGGCGGTGGGCAAGCAGCTCGGGATCCTGCGCCTCGTCTTCTCGGAGCAGTTTCTGCTGGCGCTCCCCAGGAGCGGCTCCGCGCGGCTCTCCGCGTGCGTGCAGAAGACCCGGGCGTTCATCGGAGCGTGCCTGCGCGAAGGCCAAGCCTCGGGTGACCTCCGTGCCGACCTGGCCTCGGACACCCTCGCGCCGATCGTCATGGGCACGGTGCAGATGCTCGCGCTGTCCCGAGCCAAGAAGGAGCAGCGAGCAGCCGAGGCCCGCGCGGTGCTCGATAGCCTGCTCGCGCTCCTCCGTCCGCTCCCCACCCCCGCTCCCAAAACCAGCAAGAGGCTCCGATGACGGGTTCGCTCCTCGCCCGACGCGCGCTCGGCTTCGTGCGCCGCAGTCTGTGGATCGTCATCGTGCTCGGGGCGGCGTTGCTCCTCGCGTGGTTTCGGTTGTGGGCCCCGGTGCGGGTCCAAGTCGCGCGCGTCGACCGCGGCCTGGTGGTGCAGGAGGCCTTCGGGCGAGGCACGATCGAGAGCCAACGTGAGGCCGCGGTCGGCTTCGATCTCGTGGGTCGACTCAGCGAAGTGCTCGTCGATGAGGGCGCGCGGGTCACCCTGGGCCAAGAGCTGGCGCGCCTCGAGACCAACCAGGCCCAGGCCGACTTCCGGTCCGCCCAAACCGGCATCGCGGCCGCGCGCGCTCAGCTCAGGCGCCTCGCCGCCGAGGAAGAGCGGGCCCGCGCGATGCTGGCGACCGCCGAACGCGAGGCCACGCGCACGCAGGCGCTCGTGGCCTCGGGGGCCGTGCCGGGCCAGCAGCGCGACGAGGCCAACGATCGCCTCCGCCTCGCCCGCGCCGATCTCGATCGGGTGCTGGCCCAGCGCTCGGAGGCCACCCGCGGAATCGACGTGGCCGCCGGTGGCGCCGAGCAGCGCCGCGCCACGATGGTGCGGGCCACGCTCCTCGCTCCCTTCGACGGCCTGGTGACGCGGCGCTTGCGCGAGCCCGGAGACACGGTCTCGGTTGGCTCCACGGTGCTGAGGCTCGTCGATACGACACAGGTCTACGTGAGCGCCGCGATCGACGAGACGGTGCTCCCCCTGCTCGCTACCGACCAGCGCAGCACGATCCTCTTTCCCGGCGCGAGCGTGCCAGTCGCGGGTCGGGTCACCAGGATCGCGTGGGAGGCCGATCGGCAGACACACGAGCTCATCGTCGACGTCACCCCGGAGGCGATCGATCGACGCGTCGCCATTGGACAGCGAGCCGACGTCCGGATCGAGCTGGCTCGACGAGAAAGCACGCTGCGCGTTCCGCTGCGCATGATCCACCACGATGAGCGGGGAGCCTTTGTCTACGTCGACCGTCAGGGCTCGATCGCCCTCGTCCGACCACGGTTCGGCTTGACGGGCCAAGACGCGGTCGAGGTGCTCGAGGGCGTGTCGGATGGTGACACCTTGCTCGCCGCGCCCAGCGCCGGGGGCTCGCTGACCGTCGGTCGCCGATGGCGGGCCCGATGAACCTCGCCATTCGCGACGTTCGTCGACACCTCGGTCGCTTCGTCGGGACCGCGGCGGGCGTCGGGCTACTCCTGAGCGTCGTCATCGCGATGCAGGGTATCTACGCCGGCATGGTGGACGACGCGACCATCCTCGCGCGCGCGATGCGAGCCGACGTCTGGATCGTGCAGCGACAGACCCGTGGCCCGTTCGCCGAGAGCTCGCGCCTCGATCCCAGCGTGCAAGCCCGGGCCGCCGCCGTGCCCGGCGTCCGCAGCGCGCGACCGTATACGTATCAGCTCATTCAGCGAGAGCACCGCCATGCGGTCCTGCGCATCGCGCTGGTGGGCCTGGGTTGGCCGGACGACTCCGGGCGATCGCTCCCGCTCATCCGCGGCCGTGCACTCGCACAGCCCCACGGCGAGATGATCGCGGACGCCTCGATGGGACTCGGGATCGGCGAGACGTTCGTTCTTGCCGGAGAGCCCTATCGCGTCGTGGGGCTCACCCGCAACGCCCTCACGTCAGGTGGGGACTCGGTCGCCTTCTTGACCACCGCGGACACCCAGCTCGTGGCCGTCGACCAACCCTCAGAGGCGACGGTCCTCGAGCGCCAGCGCGTCCTCGAGCGGCTGCGCACGACCGAGCTCGGTCGCAGCCAACCGTCGCTGGAGGACCTGCCCCTCGACCCACGCTGGCGGGCACCGACGCTCGCGTCCCCGCCGCTCGCCGCGGTGCTGCTCGAGGTCGAGCCCCATCGCCAGGCCGAAGTGCTCGAGACCTTGCGGCGGTGGGGCGACGTGACCGCCTACACACAAGCGGAGGAGGAGGAGCTCCTGCTCGGTGGCGTCGTGCAGCGCGCGCGCCTGCAGATCGGGCTCTTCACGGCCATCCTCACCGTCACCGCCGCCGTCATCGTGATGATGGTGATCTACAACCTCACCCTCGAAAAGACGCACGACCTGGCGGTGTTGAAGCTGATGGGGGCTCCCCGCACTCGGCTCCTCGGCCTGATCCTGCAACAGGCGTGGTTACTGGGCGTGCTGGGATATGGCGTCGCTTTTGCGATAGCGGCGCTGGCGTTTCCGATGTTCCCGCGCCGCGTGCTCATCACGCCAGCCATCGCGCTGATCGCGCCCCTCGCCACCATGGTGGTCGTGACGCTCGCGAGCATGCTCGGCCTCAGTCACGTCCTGCGCATCGACCCGGCGCGCGCGCTGGAGGGCTGAGCATGACGGAGGCGGTGCGAGCGCAGCACTTGAGCAAGGTCTACGGGACCGGCACCGCGGCCGTGACCGCGCTCGACCACGTCAGTCTCACGCTGGCGCGCGGCACGGTCGCCGCGTTGCTCGGGCCTAGCGGCTCCGGCAAGTCCACGCTCATCAAGGCGCTTGGCTTCGTCTCGCCGGCGGATACCGGCGAGGTGTTCTTCGAAGGACGCTGCGTCGTCAAAGACGGCGTCGCCCGCGAAGATCTGTCACGCCTGCGACGGCGCCACCTCGGCTTCGTGTTCCAGAAGGCCAATCTGACCTCCTTTCTGAGCGCGCGCGAGAACGTGGAGATCGCGTGCGAGCTCGGTGGCCGGGACGATGGCCGGCGTCGGGCGCGCGAGCTCCTCCGTTACCTCGAGGTCGGCAATCGGGAGGACTCCTATCCGGAGATGCTGAGTGGCGGTGAACAGCAGCGGGTGGCCATCGCGCGCGCGTTGGCGAACGAGCCGTCGCTGATCCTCGCGGACGAGCCCACCGCAGCGCTCGACAGCGTGCGGAGCCGGACGGTCATGGAGCTGTTTCGAACGGTGGCGCACGAGCGGGGCGCGGCGGTGCTGGTCGTCACGCACGACCACCGCGCCCTCGACGTGTTCGACGTGCTGTACGAGATGGAAGACGGGCGCCTTCGGCCTGCGCCGATGGTGCCCGGGCAGCACACGAGCTGACCGACCCTCAGGGCTTCGTCGCGTGGCCGCGTGGCCGCGTGAGCGCCGCGAGCACCAAGGCCACGAGCGCGATGAGCACGAAGGGCCACCACGCGCGCCTCGAGGGCCGCTCGGTGCGCGCGGCCACGAGCGCCGCACGGAAGGGCTCGGCGCCGGCGGTCGCGTCGAAGCCCAGGAGGGTGTGCTCGCCGATGTAGGTCGTGGGCAGCCCCCGCATGCCGACCGAGTTGGCGAAGGCGAGGTTGTCCTGCACGCGCGCATCGGTCCGCGGGTCGTCGAGACAGGCCACGAAGCGCGCGTCGTCGAGGTCCAGCTGGCGCGCGTATCCGATCAGCGCGTCGCGCACGAGGGCCCCCTCGTAGACCAGCGTGGTCATCGCCTCGCGCTTGGCGTCGGGGGCGCACAGGATCGCGTGGACCGCGCCGCGCGCCAGGCGGTGGGAGGGGAGCGGCACGAACACCCGATCGACGTGCACGGTCGCGCCACCCTGGCGCGCCTCGGCGAGCGTCTCCGCGAGCGCCGGGTGCATCTTGCGACAGAAGGCACACTCGGGCTCGGTGAGGAGCACGACGTTGATCGCACCGTCCACGTAGCGCGCACGCACGCCGTCGGGGATCAGGCTCGGCGGCTTGGTGAAGCCCCACGCGAGCGGGACCCCGATCGCGACCGCCCAAGCCGGCCACCACCCGCTGCGCCACGAGCGCACCCGGTGGTCCTTCGCCAGCGGCTCGTGCATCAGCGGGGTCTTCACGAACGGCAGCGCGGCGACGCCCGCGATGATCGCGCTGGTGTCGACGCCGACGCAGAGGTGGCACCACGCGCCGAGATAGGCTCCTTGGAACGTGAGGAAGCCGAGCGCGCCGAGCCCGCCGAGCTGGGCGCCGAGCGCGCCGAAGCGACGCAACGAGACTTTCGGCGCGAGCGAGAGCGCGAAGATCGCGGAGTAGCAGATCAGGCCGAGCGCCGGCAGCACGAGGTCGAGTCGCAAGCTCGTGCTCCACGCGTGCACGACCTCGCAACCGGCGCCGGCCTGGCAAAAGCGCGGGCTCGCGCCGTAGTAGTCGACCGCGGTCGCGGCGCTGAAGACCAGCGCCGAGAGCGCGGCGAGGCGATGAAGGACGAGCGCGACCAGACGCATGCGTCGCCCGTACCAGGTGACCGTGTCTTGGACTTGGTTCAAGTGACCTCCCCGATTGACCTTCATAGCGGGGTGACCCCGCTTGGACTCACAACAGGGCTTTTTGGCAGACCACGTTGATGAACGGGAGCGCCACGTCGCCGCCCGCGGACTCGGCGACCTCGTAGAGCTCGACGATCCCGTACCGACCGAACTCGCGCTTCACCGAAGCAGCATCGTAGAAATACATCGTCAGATCGGGCAGGCGCTCGTACCAATCTTCGCCCAGCCGGACGCCTTGGCCGTACATCGTCGACTGCTTGGAGATGGCCGTGAAGATCATGTATCCACCGGGCCTGAGCTGGAAGTGGCAATCTCGGAGAAACTTCTCGCGCCCGTCGGGATCCAAGAGGTGGATGAGCCCGTGACAGAAGATGCCATCGTAGCGCCGCTGGTCGAACGGCATGTCGGTGACCGACCCGTGGATGATGGGGATCTCGAGGCCGAGCTGGGCGCGGGCGAGCCCGATCGCCGTTGCCGAGATCTCGATGCCAGTGACCGACATGCCGCGATCGAGAAACGGCCGCGCGTTCCGGCCGTAGCCGAGGCCGGGTATCAACACCTCTCTGACGCCCCTGCGGGCGAAGTAGTCAGCCGCCCGCAGCGCCGATGCGGTCGGCTCGGCCCCCCAGGCCAGTTGCATCTTGACGAACGCGGCTTCCCAGAACTCGGTCACGTTGATTTCGGCTCCTGTCGTGGTGCGCCCCCAAGGTCCGCGGCGCGCCGCCACGAGTCGACCGCCGCCTCGACGACACATCTCCCGAGCGTCGAGCTGCAACGTGCGGCAGACGTCGAGGCGATGGCCCAGGCCTGCGCTACGCTGCGCGAATGCCTCGTGGTCCGATCCATCGCTTCCTCGCCGAGGACCACGCCCGCCTCGGCGGGTTGCTGGAGCGCTCCACCGCCTCGCCCGACGGGCTCGACCTCGCGGCCTACGAGGGATTCCGCGCCGGGCTGCTCCGGCACATCGCGATGGAGGAGAAGGTCCTGTTCGCGGATTCCCGCCAGCGCCGCGGCGGTCTGCCGCTGCCGGTCACGCGCCAGCTCCACGCCGATCACGCGGCGCTGGCGATGCTGATGGTCCCGACGCCCACCCGCGCGCTGGTCGCCACGATCCGCGGCATCCTCGAGCAGCACGATCCGCTCGAAGAGGATCCCGGCGGGCTCTACGAGACCTGCGAACAGCTTGCGGGCGCCGAGCTCGACCAGCTGCTCACACGGCTCCACGCGATCCCGGCGGTTCGAGTCTCGGAGCACGTCGATGACCCGCGGGTGCTCGCCAGCATCGAGCGAGTGCTCCGGGCCAGGCTCGGCCTCGCCGTCGAGGCCTGACCGCGCGGGCGACCTCACCCTCGACAGCTCACGGTCGGAATCAGAATCCGCCGCCCCCGGTAGCGCGCGCGAATAGCACGTTGTCCTCCAGGTAGATGTGCTGCCGCAGCTCGGCTTCGAGCGTCACGAGCCGGTCGTAGAGCGCCTTCCACTCGGGCGCGGCGTCGGCCGGCGCGACCAGATCACGGGTGAGCTCGCGGATCTTCCCGAGCTCGTCGGCGTGGTCGTCATGCTCGCGCTCCATCATGCGCATCGGCATGTCGAGCTCGCCGCCCCGCGCGCCGGTGCGCAGCGTCGGAAACAGCATGCGCTCTTCTTTCATCATGTGGCTGTCGAGCGAGCCGAAGAGCTCGGCGAGCAGCTCCGAGAGCCCGCCAGGCACCGCCGCGTGGCTGGCGTGCTCGCGCTCGAGCTTGCGCGCCGCCTCGATCAGCGTCGGCAGGTCGCGACGAAGTCCCGCGTGATAGTGCTGCTCGATGTGATCGACGAGCTCGGCCTGCGAGCGCAGCTCCCAGTTGATCGCCTTGGGCCCGGGTGCGGCTGGCGGCGCTGGCGTCGGGGCTTCGTTCGCCGGCGCGGCGGACCCGGACGGCTGCGTGCCGCGCCGCGCGTGATACGCGGACTCGACGCGCTGCAGAGCCCTGCGGGCTGCCGACGGCAAGCGCGCCCTGGCCTTGCGCGCAAGATTTTCGAGCTTGTTCAACATGGGATGCATGACGGTGCGGTCAACACTACTGCGTCACAGCGTGTAGGAAACCCACAGGTGAACCGCGCGGTAGCGAGGTCCGTTGGCGGCGGGCGCCGGCTCGGGCGGGTCGTCTGCACCGCCGACGATCTGGCCAAAGATCCAGGACCCACCCACCCCGATCGCCGGGCTGATCGCGTAGGTCGCGGAGACGCCCAGCGAGACCTTCCAGGCGTCGGCGAACCCGTCGACAGGACCCTTGAGGCCCGTCGCCACTCCGACGCCGATCTCGGGCGTGACCTTGTAGGTCGCCACTACCGGGATCCACAGCGAGTCCTTGTTCTTGGGCGAGCCAGGCTCGGGGCTGCGCTCGGTGACGGCGAGCAGCACCGACGGCATCATCGTCACCGCGACCTTGCCCTCGCCGTACCGGACCCGCGCGCCCAGCTTGGCGCTAACGAACCCGGCGTCGAGGTTGAGCGCGTGGACGCCGACGTCGGCCGTCGCTGACAGCGTCCCGCTGACCAGGGCGTAGCGGCCCTCGAGCCCGACGTTGTTGTACGGCGAGACGCATCCGCCGTCCTCTCCGCTCAGGCACAGACCGTTGCCGGCGCTGCCGCGGAACCCGGTGATGCCGACCGTGGAGTGGACCAGCGCGAGGGTCGCGCGATCGCTGACGCCGTAGCTCAGGTCCGGTGCGATCGAGGTTGGCTTGCCGACGGCATCCTCGGTCAGGTTGACCTCGAGGTTGACGGCGACGTTGACCTTGCCCTGGGGCAGCGTGAGTGGCCCGGCCGCGGCGACCGAGGCCGCGGCGATCGGCACCATGCTCAAAAGGACGGCGATCCAGCGGGCGCGTGGGTTCTTCATAGGGCAGTTCCTCTGGGGTTCAGGGTCGGGTCGGCTCATGGCGAGCTCCCGGTCGCGGGCGCAGGCGGCCCGCGGAAGGTGACGTGGCAGCCCTGGCACTGGGTGAGCACCCGGCCAAACGCGACCGCCGCAGCGGGGACGTCGCCGCGCTCCGACGCGGCATAGAGCTCCTCCAGCTCGGCGTGGAAGGCCTCGTCGAACGCGGTGAAGGCCCGAAGGTCGCCTCGGAGCGGAGGTAAATACGCGCCCTCCTCCAACGCGCGCTCCGTCGCGCCTTTGGCCTCATGCAAACGGTGCAACGCCGGCCCGATCGGACGGAGGTCACCCACGCCGATCCCATGAAGCGCGATGGCGAGGGTCTGCTCGAGCAGGCGCATCTCGACCTGGACGACGTTGGGCTGGACCGCGTCCGCGGGAGCCACCGGTGCGACCGCCGGCCCCGCCGACTCACCTGACGAGCTCGAGCGAGACTTTCCACATCCTCCCTCGAGAGCCAGGACCGAGAGGAGGCCGAGGAGCGAAAGGCCAGCACCCGCGACGCTACGAAACTTCCGGGAAGCCATGGGCATCCCCCGACCGAGCAACCCTCGAGCCAACACGATTGGGCGCTGCGGCGCGCGTCGAGAGGGCGCGACGCGCCAGCGCTTCGCGATCGCGCAAAAATGTGATGGCCTCACAGCGCCGCGCGCAAATCTTGCCTGGACCGAGCGCCGATCGTGGGCTGTACCGTGACGAGAAACCCATGAGCGGCGGCATAGCCCTTGCTGAGGCCACAGGGCGTGAAGTGTCCTCCAATCGCCCTCGCAGCCCTCCTGGTCGCGTGCTCCTCGAGGGGCACGCCGCCTCCCTCGATCGACGCGGGTCCGGACGTGACCTCCCCCGCGAACGGGGATCTCCAGCAGTTCGTCGCGGCCGACGCGCCGACCGTGCCGCCTCCGACCGGGCGGACCGCGCCCGCAAAGGTGCGCATCAGCCTCGAGGTGAAGGAGGTCGAGCGCCCCATCGCTGACGGCGTCAGCTATGTGTTCTGGACTTTCGGCGGCGGCGTACCCGGCCAGTTCCTCCGAATCCGGGAGGGTGATCAGGTCGAGTTCCACCTGTTGAACCACCCGGACAACAAGATGCCGCACAACATCGACCTGCACGCCGTCACGGGCCCGGGCGGCGGTGCGACGTCGAGCTTCACCGCGCCCGGCCATCAGACCCAGTTCACGTTCAAGGCGCTGAAGTCGGGCCTGTACGTCTATCACTGCGCGACAGCGCCGGTCCCCATGCACGTCGCCAATGGCATGTATGGCCTCATCTATGTCGAGCCGGGCTACCCGCTGCCGAAGGTCGATCACGAGTACTACGTGATGCAGGGCGACTTCTACACCGTCGGCAAGTACAAGGAGAAGGGCCTGCAGCCGTTCGACATGCAAAAGGGCATCGAGGAGAACCCGACGTACGTCCTGTTCAACGGCTCCGACGGCGCGCTGGTCGGCGACAACGCGCTCAAGGCGAAGGTCGGCGAGAAGATCCGTCTGTTCGTCGGCAACGGCGGGCCCAACCTGGTGTCGAGCTTCCACGTCATCGGCGAGATCTTCGATCGGGTCTACTTCGAGGGCGGCAAGAACTTTCAGGAGAACGTCCAGACCACGGTGATCCCCGCCGGCGGCGCCGCCATCATCGAGTTCAAGGTCGACGTGCCCGGCACGTACATCATCGTCGATCACTCGCTGTTCCGCGCCTTCAACAAGGGCGCTGTGGCGATGCTCAAGGTCGAGGGCCCGGAGGACAAGACCATCTACTCCGGCCGCGAGATCGACTCCATCTACCTGTCCGAGAAGGCCGGTTCCACCACCGCGGTCGCCACCGCCGCCGCCGCCGCCGTCACGGGCGCGCTGACGGTCGAGGAGCAGGTGGCCGCTGGCAAGGCCTTGTTCGCCGGGACCTGCTCGGCCTGCCACCAGGGTGAGGGCCAGGGCCTCGCGCCGGTGTTCCCGCCGCTCGCCGCCTCCGACTTCCTTCGCACCCAGTCCAAGGACGAGATCATCGGCATCGTCCTCAACGGTCGCACTGGCCCCATCAAGGTCAATGGCATGGACTACAACTCGGTGATGACGCCCCTGAGCCACATGGCCGACGACGGGATCGCGAACATCCTGACCTACGTCTACAACTCTTGGGGCAACCCGGGCGGTCGCGTGACCGCTGCCGAGGTCGCAAAGATCCGCGCGACGACGCCGCGACCGCCGGGTGCAGGTGAGTGAGGTGCGCGACCTCGCCGTCGCCGTCAGCGTCGGCCTGCTGCTGGCGCTGAGCCTGCCAGCGTCGGCGGAGGCGAAGCCGCAAGTCCCCGCAGGTCCCCCGGCGGAGATGGTCGCGATTCCCGCCGGCGTCTATCGGCCGCTACTGCCCATCTCGCCCGCGGAAGCCGAGGTCGCGGTCGCCGCGTTCTGGCTCGATCGAGTGCCGGTGACCAACGCCGACTTCCTGCGGTTCGTCGAAGCCACCCCGGCGTGGCGCCGGGACCGGGTGGGCCGGCTGCGCGCCGATGGTCGGTATCTCGAGCACTGGGCCGCGCCTGACCGGCTCGGGCCCGAGGTGATCGCCGACGCGCCAGCGACGAATGTGTCGTGGTTTGCGGCGCGGGCTTACTGCGCCAGTCGCGGCAAGCGGCTCCCCATCGAGCGCGAGTGGGAGCGGAGCGCGGTCGACCTCGACGCCACGCCCGCGGCGCGCGAGGCCGCCCGCGCCCAGGTGCTGGCGTGGATGCTGACCCCGGGCAAGAGGTCATTGCGCGCCGTCGGACAGCGCGCCGCCAACCACCTCGGCGTGCACGATCTGAACGAGGTCGTGTGGGAGTGGGTGGACGACTATGGAGCCGCGCTGGTGCCGCTCGACGATCGCAATCGCGGCGACGATGATCGCCAGAAATTTTGCGGGGCGGGCGCGGCCAAGGCCAGCGATCCGACCGACTACGCCGCGTTCATGCGGATGGCGATGCGGAGCGCGCTGAGCGCGAGCGATGCGTCCGGCATGCTCGGCTTTCGCTGTGCGAAGGACGCACCGTCGTGAGGACGCTCGTCAAGGCCGCGGCGATCATCGTCGGGCTGGGGCTGTCGGTCGGCTGTCAGTCCAAGTCGTCGCCCCCGCCCCCGCCCCCGGTGCCCAGCACCCACGAGGAGCCCGCGCCCGCGGTCGGCGAGCGGCCGTCCGAGCCGCTCCCACCGCTTGGCGACGCGAGCCTCTACGAGCTCGACGCCACCCTGGTCGACGAAGCCGGCACGCCCCGTCGGTTCGACGACTTCCGCGGTCGCCCGGTGGTGATCTCGATGTTCTATTCGAGCTGCCAGACCGCCTGTCCGGTCCTCATCGAGGAGCTCAAGGAGCTGGTCGCGCGCATCCCCGCGGAGCGGCGCGACGAGGTCCGGGTCCTGCTCATCAGCTTCGACCCCGAGCGAGACACTCCGGCCAAGCTGCGCGAGTTGTTCGCCGTGCATCGGCTGTCGGCGCCGACCTGGCGCCTCGCCACCGCCCAAGACGACACCACCCGCGAGCTCGCCGCGGTGCTCGGAGTCCGCTACCGCAAGCTCGATAGTGGCGAGTTCTTTCACACCTCGGTGACCACGGTGCTCGACGCCAACGGCGTGGCGCGGGCCCGGATGGAAGGGCTCCGGCGATCACCCGACCCGCTGCTCGACGCGCTCGCGGCGATGCCGGGGCCGGAGCAACCACCGACCCCCTGACCCAGCCGACCGCCTCGGCGTCGCCCGAGCCTGCGAACGTGCAGCGCGACGATGACGAAGCACAAGCTGGATCTCGAGTTGGTGCTGCCCAGCGACGCCGCGGCGTGCGACGCGTGGGTCGACCGACTCTTGCTCGCGCTCGCGGGCAGCCGGGGCCCCATGAGCGCCCACGTCGATCGGTCGCGGGCCGACGCGAGCGCCCCAAGCGCTGCCGGCGACTTTGCCGTCATGACGAACGCCAACGCCGGACGGGGCGGCAAGCTCTCCTTTCTCGATCGCTATCTGACGCTGTGGATCTTCGCGGCGATGGCCGTGGGGATCGGGCTCGGCTTCATCGCGCCCGGCTTCACCGCCACCCTCAGCAGCATGAGCGTCGGGACCACGTCGATCCCGATCGCGATTGGCCTCATGCTGATGATGTACCCGCCACTGGCGAAGGTTCGCTACGAGGAGATGGGGAAGGTCTTTCGCAACAAACGCGTGCTCACGCTCTCGCTCGTTCAGAACTGGATCATCGGACCCTGCCTGATGTTCGGCCTCGCGGTCGTGTTCCTGCACGACAAGCCTGAATACATGCTCGGGCTGATCCTCATCGGGCTGGCGCGCTGCATCGCGATGGTCATCGTGTGGAACGATCTCGCGAAGGGCGACACCGAGTACGGCGCCGGTCTGGTCGCGGTCAACTCGGTCTTCCAGGTCCTCTTCTTCTCGATCTACGCGTACTTCTTCGCGACGCTGCTGCCGACGTGGTTGGGGCTCGACGGCGCGACCGTCGGTATCGGCATCGGCGAGATCGCCAGGAGCGTGGCTATCTACCTCGGCGTTCCGTTCGCGGCCGGGTTGCTCACGCGCCGGGTGCTGGTCGCGGCGAAGGGCCGCGCCTGGTACGAGCAGACCTTCGTCCCGCGCATCAGCCCGATCACGCTGGTCTCGCTGCTGTTCACCATCGTCGTGATGTTCTCGCTCAAGGGCGAGGCCATCGTGGAGCTCCCGCTCGACGTGCTGCGCATCGCGGCCCCCCTGCTCATCTACTTCGTGGTGATGTTCACCGTGTCGTTCTTCATGAGCAAGCGCGTCGGCGCCGACTACGAGCAGTCGGCAACGCTCTCGTTCACGGCCGCGTCGAACAACCTCGAGCTCGCCATCGGGCTCGTGAACGTCGCGCTGTGGGCACAGCCTCGCTTCTTCCCGGCCAGTTCGGCGCGCGCGACGCATCGCTTGCGCCGTGAGCGAGGTCGCGAGCGTAGCTAGCGCAGTCCGCCCGACAGGAGGTAACCCATCACGGCCCCGTAGAGCGTCGAGATGTACGGATTCGCGGTGATCGGGCAGGCCCCGGTGCGGCAACCGACGAAGCGGTGGTACGCGAAGCCCAGCGCAGCGCCGACGATCACGAACAGCGCGAGCTTGATACCCATGATGCGACTCCTCGGGGAGCGTTCGATCGCTGTGGTCGTCACGCCGCGAGCTCGGCGAGGACGCGCTCGAGCCGCGCCGCGACCTCGCGGGCGATCTCGACGAGCCCCGAGCTTGCCGCGCCCGCGCCAAGGGTCTGCATCGGGTCCACGGCGCCCAGCACGACCTTGCCGTCGGCCTGCTCGTAGAGCACCACGTTGCATGGCAAGAGCACGCCTACCCGCGGATCCTTGCGCAAGGCCGCATGGGCGAGAGACGGGTTGCAGGCGCCAAAGATCCGGTAACGCGGAACGTCGACGCCGAGCTTCGCCTTCAAGGTCTCTTGCATGTCGATCTGCGTGATGACCCCAAAGCCCTCCTTCTTGAGGGCGTCCGGAAGGCGCGCCAACGCCTCGTCGTAGCTCAGCGACAGGTCCGTCCAATATCCAGGCGCGTGCGCGGTTTCGTTTGCCATGGTGTTCACCTTGTCATGAGAGCCAGCGGACGGCGGCTTGGGTTCGCAGCGCGGCCTTGCGTTCGACGTGGGTCAGCCGCGGCCGATGAGGTGTTGCTGCCGAGGATCGGGCGGTTCCGCGCGATGGGCCCGCGAATGGACAAGTCGATCGATGATCGCGGTCGAGGCGCTCGGATGGCAAGGCGACGGTGAGGACCGCAGGGGAGCATCCTCGACGGATGTGACCCGAGGACCGG
>Ga0209591_10003048_pt1 | contig 19678 bp, 20 predicted proteins | sample MAT01_FD_187207 | JGI IMG/M metagenome (GOLD analysis project Ga0209591, IMG submission 187207) | Freshwater microbial communities from Lake Fryxell liftoff mats and glacier meltwater in Antarctica - MAT-01 (SPAdes) (version 2) | ecosystem: Environmental > Aquatic > Freshwater > Ice > Liftoff... | reverse complement strand
AAAGGTCACCCTTAGTTAAATCACCCTCTATAGATGCGCCAATGCCGACGAAAGACAACGTTCCTGCCAGATTACCCAGTGCCGTCGCTAAAAAGAATACCAGAAATGGGATCCGTAAACTTCCTGCAAGCAGACTGACAGCATCATAAGGCAGATACAGCAGACGCATCATCAGCACCGCCTGGAATGGGTTGCGTTGCAGCAAACGAATGAAACGTTGAATGGTCGATTCAATCTGAGCGGGTTCTCGTTCTTCAGATGAAAACCAGCGACCAACAACATATGGAAAAACCGATGATGCTGTTCCAGCAAACAAGACATAGGCGAAACCGGGCCAAATACCAAATACACTTCCACCCAGAATCGTTAGCAGGGAGGCTGGAAAAAGGATCAAGGGGCGAATGAGATAAACCAGGATATATAAGAGCGGTCCAAACCACGATTCGCGAAGCAGAACACTGAGTTGATTGGCGAGATCGGCGAAAGTAAGCTGGCTTGCCTCCATATACTGGCGAGCAGCCAGTATGATAACTAGCCAAAAACCAACCGCGATGACAGCTGTACGATGCGCTTTGATCCATGCCCATAACGAACTGACAATGCCTTGCCTAGATAGTAATGTCATCATCTGCCTTTGTCGCTTCATTCACAATCCCGTCAACTGTACTCGAACCCGACAGCATTCAGAACCAAAGAAACACCGGACAAATGCCGAAGATTATGAGCCTATAGAACCTTTGTATTCTTCGGCATTCTTTCGGTCATTGCTTTGTCCAAAACCTCTCGATTTCAACTATTGTTATGCTGTTCTAAGATAACCATTTTGCACGATAAAGAACAGGGAGTAATTAAAGATGTATTTTCAACGAGGTCGCTGGTTGATTGCCATAATGGTGCTGCTGATTTCAGGTTGGTCATTAAATCGACCAGCCTATGCCCAAACGGAAGCTGTCACCGCCAGTGTTATTGGGGTAACCGATATGGACGGAGTACCCGACGGGATGGAGCAAAGCTGGTATGCAGCACATGGCTATGCTACCATGATTATGGGTGGCGGCGGTACCGACGCTGTTACGGTTAATCTTCAGGGACTCATACCGGATGGACTGTATACCCTCTGGTGGGTGAACACTGACCCCTCGATGAGCATGGGAGCAGCAGGTGGTCTGCCTAACAATGAATTCAGCGCTGATGAAAACGGCGCTGCCTTTGTGACAATTACTGTTCCCTCGGACAATAATTATCAGACACTGGTCGTGGCTTATCATGCCGACGGGCAAACACATGGCGATAATCCGGGTCGGGCGGGTTCGGAAACATTCAGCCACCTTGTTGGTGCATTTCCAGGACCAAGCGGCATTGTTCGTAACGGTACATTGGCGTTAGGCGCGGTAGATATGGATGGCGTACCAGAAGGGTTGAATACAGAAGCCTGGCTAGCTGCTTCTGCCTATGTTTCGATGACACGGGGTCTGAACGGCGACGATACAGTGGTTGTTCACGCCCGGAATCTGGTGCCGGGTGGACTGTATACCCTCTGGCGTGTCAACAATATGGGGAATGTGCTTACCATGTCGATGGGGCCGGCTGGAGGACTTCCTGCCAATGAATTTGTGGCAGCGGAAGATGGGAGCGCAACGCTTGCCATTAAAGTCCCATCCGACAACAATTATCAAACGCTGGTTGTTGCGTTCCACGCTGATGGCGTAACACACGGCGATAACCCAGGACAAATGGGGTCGGAGACATTCAGTCATCTGATGGGTGGTTTCCCCGGTGCCGGTGGTATGTCCATGAGTCGGGCTGTTCAGCTTACTCCGACTGATATGGATGGAGCGCCAGCAGAAGGTTGGCTAAATGCCAGTGCGATTGCTGGTGTCAGCATGGGTACAGACGGTAACGATACGGTTGTTATTTACGCCAGTGATCTGGTTCCGAACGGTTTGTACACACTCTGGTGGGTCAACAACATGGGCAATATGCTTACTATGAGCATGGGTCCCGCCGGTGGACTTCCCGCCAACGAATTTAGCGCTGATGCAAATGGTAACGCTGTTATTGCTATCACCGTACCGTCAACTAATGATTATCAGACGCTGGCAATCGCATACCATGCGGATGGACAAACGCATGGAGATAATCCTGGACGGGCGGGTTCGGAAACATTCACGCATCTTATGGGTGCCTTCCCGGGTCCGGCAGGCGCGGCTATGGGCGGTATGTAATTCACATCGCATTTTTAGGGCATCCCATCCATTCAAACTGGGTGGGGTGCTCCACATCTTTATAACCTCAGTTTTGGATAGCGTACTTTGATTAACTTTTATGATGTCCTCATCCCCCGACCCCTTCTCCATTGCATGGCGAAGGGGAGAAAAACGGTTCACAATGGTTCTTTAAGTCCCCTCTCTACGAAGTGGGGTGGGGATAGAATGAAAACACTATCCGAAACTCAGGTTTTATATGATGACTGTGCGTTTTTCTGCTGTCGTTTTCCCAAAACAATCCCCAGCAGATAAACAAGCATGAGGATATCAAGCAGGTGCTCTATGGGAGCAATAAACCATGCACCATGACGACGATCCCAGTAACTGATAGGACTTTTGAACCGTAATTTCCCGTCAATTGGAAAAAGGACAAGCGGTCCGTCATCATGGTGGGTGGGAATATCGATTAGGGTATGAATCCCGCAGCCCACAGCAAACCAGAGCAGTGTCCACCCCCAGGTTTTGTGCCAACTGCTCCCTGCCACATAGCCTAACATCATCAAACAGACAAGCAGCAACGGAGCATGGAGTAAATTATGGCTAATAATCCAGACTGGGTTGCTGAAAAAGATACTATTGAATTCTTCCCCACACCAGACGCTTTCTGAACCAGCCAACCGACGCTTAATGAGGAATTGCCCGGTAAGAATGCCTAAAGCAATATCCGGGGCAAAAGCGCCGACTAAAAAAGCGCGTGAATGCACAGGTACATGCGGCTGTGTTTGGAGCTTCTGGTTCAGTAGCGCTGTTAAGATGATATGAGAGTACGTCTGCAAAGGCTTAGCTCATTTCCAGTGAAATTGTATCCAAAAGTATTAGGACTTTCGCTCACGCATTTACCCCACCCCTAAATCCCCTCCCCATTGCATGGAGAGGGGACTTCAAGATGCGTTTTTCTCCCCCTCTCCAAGTATTGGAGAGGGGGCCGGGGGGTGAGGTAAGCGAAAGTCCTGAGTATCTAACTTATTCGAGATTCCGAGGAGGTATCAAACGATACCCAATACTGCGAATAGACTCGATATACAAAGGTTGTTCTGGAGCGACGGCAAGTTTTTGTCTGAGATTACGGATATGCGTCCCGATAATCTCCTGAGCTTCCTGTCGCATACATGTATAACCACAGGCATCCCGAACTAGAGTTATATAGTCAATGGTTTCTCCGGGGAATCGGGCAAACTTTAGCAATAGGCGGAATTCGGTTGGGGTCAGGTTCAGGCGCTGTTGATCCAGGTTAGCAGTATAACTGGTTGTATCGAGGGCAAGCGATCCACAAGAGATATTACGGGATGGCTGTACCAGAGGAATGCTTTCGGACTCATTGGACATAACGCTTGAAAAATGTGCAGCGAGTTGTTCAATGCGATCACGGCGCTGCTCACGTTGGCGTCCGCGTAACCCTGCCTCAACCGCTGCCACAAGTTCTTCGTTCTTAACCGGTTTCAGCAAATAGTTTGCAGCCCCATGCCGCAGGGCAGTTACGGCTGTATCGACGGTGGCATATCCGGTGAGCAAGATGACGGCCATTTCAGGGTAACGGGATTTTGCTTCGGTTAACAAGCCTACGCCATTCAAACGATCCATACGAATATCGGTGAGTAGCAAATCTATGGGATGGAATTCAAGCAATTTGAGTGCCTCCAAACCATCTGCGGCTGCCACCACCTCGTAGCCTTCGCGCTCAAGGATACGCACTAAGAAATGGCGAATGGTCGCCTCGTCATCCACAATCAATATATGTGCTCTCGCCGTCATAGCACTGCTCCTCCTGTGGTAGTGTTACTATAAAATGCGTCAGTTCGCCTGGAATACTGGTAACACTGATGTGTCCGTGATGGCGCTGGATAATCTCCCGTGAAATGGCTAACCCTAAGCCAAGACCCCGTGCTTTTGTGGTAAATAGAGGCTCAAATAAACGCGGCAGGTATTCAGCCTGAACCCCGCAGCCGTTATCAATGACACTGACCAACACCTGCTGACTGGAGTGCTGTGTCTTCAGAATGATATAGCCCCCGGCTACTGACATCGCCTCAGCAGCATTCAAAACCAGATTAATTAACACCTGTTTGATTTGATTGCTGTCACCACAGGTTGTCGATAAATTATTTTCTAATTCCAAACGTAGCTCGACATGGGTTTCCTGCAATTTTTTTCGCATCAAGATGCGTATACTTTCACATATCGCGTTGAGATCAAGTGGCAGATAGGCGTAGGCTGCGGGTCGATGAAAATCAAGCATCTGTCTGAAAATCGTCTGGATCCGTTCCAGCTCGTTCTGGATAACCAGTAGATCATCACGCACATGGACTATATGCCCGCTTTCCAATTCTGAAATTGCCAGCCCTAGCCCGCTTTGAATCGCCTGAAAAGGATTATTGATTTCATGGGCAAGCGAACCGGCAAGCTGTCCAATTACCGCCAATTTTTCAGACTGAATCAAGCGAGTCTGAGCCTCACGTAACGCGGCGGTTCGTTCCTCGACCTTCACCTCCAAAGATGCTGAAAATTGCCTCTCAAGTGTGAGTAAGCGATCAATCGTCATCTGCTGCTGTTCAACTGCTCGCAGAAGGTGTTCCAGACGCTCTCGTTCTGCAACCAATTCGGTGTGTTCACGATCTGCCTGTTCAATACGGGTCATACTCCACAGTGCCCGGGTTGTTGCTCGCACAAACTCAGGATGGGTAGTTGCCAGAGATGAGGGCTGAATTTGATTCGACAGGTCATAGATATAGGCTCCAATGTGATTGGCATCCGGTGTATTGAGTGGCAGGTAGAAGATGCTTGGCTCAAGACAATGGGTATCAAATGGATTCTGGTGATAGGCTTGTAATGCCATTCGGAGGGCATCACGTCTGAACTGAGCTACCAGCCAATTATTTCCATGCACGAACACATCCCCGATGACATAACGCTCCAAATCAGCATCCCACAGGAGTAGTGCACCGGCACAGGGATCGACCAGAGCATCAAGAGCTGCCACACCCAACGCGGCAGTCTCTTCCAACGTGGAGGCAATCATCATCTGCAACAATCTGTCTTGATAATCCTGGTTCATGGCTCCCCCACCTGACCTGGAAACACGCACGCACCTACGGAACACTCATAATGCCCGGAAAGTTGACCTTTAAGACGCGCCAGTACGCCATGACTGCGGAAGCCTAGAAATGGTTTATCGCCAAGTTCATCCTGAACCGCCGCCCGTTGTTGTTGATAGGTGTTTTCCAAAACCATCGCTGTCGACATGCAGTCAATAAACAATGCGCCTGATAGGTTTTCGCTGTCCAATCCGGCTTTGGCTTGCTGGATGGCACGCCGTGCTGCCGTCACCATCGCAGCTGGTTGCATCCCTAAAATATGAACCAGACTATTGGCAGGAGGGGGCGATGTCATACGTAACGCACCGTCTGCATCAAACCCCATCACTAGGCTAACTTTGCAATCGCCTGACTGACAAATGCCAATCGGATGATGTAGCAGAAATTCTGTGGGTAAATCCTCTGCCAGGTTCATTCCCTGTTCTACAGCAAAATCCTCATACACTTCTTTGGCAGGTCGTCCATCAATTTTAAGCACGCGATGTTCGTCGACCTTTGTAATGCGATAAGGTCCAGTCATTGGAATCCATCCGTTTGCCAGGGCAGCTCCCAACGGATGAGTGCTAAGGATTTCTGCGCCCGCCAATCCAGCACGAAACAGTCGTTTATTATAAAACAGCAGGGGTAGACGGGGTGGAGCTGGGATCGTCGGGCTGGGTCCCCCCATGATATTATACAGCATGGCTGTTTCCTGAATTGCCTGATCAATGAGGCGATTCAAACTCGTTGAGGTATCATCAGGGAACAACATCAGTGTGCGGTGATGATACACACTCCGCAACCCATCTTCAGTTCTACCGCGCAACTTGCCTAATAATGATCCCATACGAAGAAAGCGCTTCTGATAACGCAAGGGATGAAAACGGATATTATCATGCCGTATCAGCATCAATCCGGCACCATCTTCAACATAACCAGCTTGCGAATATTCTCCGGCTGAAGTGGCACCAATAAGGGGTATGTTGCCTAAGACACTGTGAACCCCTTTTAGTACCTGGATTGGCTGAGGGTGAGAAACAAACAGAAAAGCGAATGATACTCCCCCTTCCTCTATATTTGACAGGGCTGTCCGCGCGACTTCCCGTCCACACTGCTCGCCATTGACATGATTGTTCAACGCGACACTGATGGGTGTTTTCAACAAGCTGCTCCCTAGCTTAACTGGCATTATTCTTTCAGTTTACGACAAACAATAAACGGTTGTGCATCTTCTTCGGTCACTCTTTGGTGTTTCCGAGGTCTTCGCTTTGTCTCGAAAGTATATAGATCGAGTAAAGTCGAAAAGAAGTTCTGCAAGTATGTCCTGTGATTTATGGGGTCGTGATTCTGCTCGGTCTCCTCATGATCGCTGGTCGCAATTCTTTCAGTCGCATGACGACATTACAAGTGCCCGTGCTAAGAAATCTCTATGCAACGGCTTATGTCTACGGCTTGCTCCTTGTACCGATGACATTACTCTGTATTGTACCGGATCACTCATCACCAGTGCTTTTGTGCTGGGGGCTGGGAACATTCTTCAGTTGACGGATGGTTTGCTCTATTTTTTGTTTTTTGACTTGGGCTTCGGCTGGCCGCTCGTGCTGCTTCCCTTCGCGGCGATGAGCTTTCAACGCCAGTTTACAGGTTGGTTGACACAACATCACCGCTTGTTAACGCGCATATCGGGTACTCTGCTTGTAATGATCGGCTGTTTGGTATTTGGGTAGAGGTCATCCCCAATCTATAATCTGTTCGGGAGTGTGCATAAGGCAAGTGGAGCTATTTTACATTGTTCACCCGCCTTCTTTCGTTTTCTCTGGTACATATAGGCGGATAATGGGGTAGATACCTTGAATATTGTTGCTTTTCAACCGGGCATTAGCCTGCTTTCAAAGTGATATCGCCCTAATGAAAGGAAAAAGAGCATGGCGCGTGTTCTAGTCTTTGACGTAAATGAAACACTGCTCGATCTGAAAGCACTCGACCCACATTTTGAGCGTATTTTCGGGGATCGCACTGTGCGGGGATTGTGGTTCAATCAATTCATTCAATCCGCTCTAGTCACCATCGTCACAGATGCCTATACACCTTTTGGGCAGATCGGTATGGCGGCGCTAGATATGGTCGCTGCACGACGTGGCATCATTGTGAAGACGGAAGATAAACAAAGTATTGCTCAAACGCTTTCCCATTTACCTCCCCATGCAGAAGTCAAGGAGGGACTTCAGCGTTTGAAGGATGCCGGAATGCGCCTTGCAGCACTGACTAATTCCACATTACAGGTGGCAGAAACGCAGTTGACTCATGCGGGATTACGTGACTTGTTTGAACAAGTATTCTCGGCGGATGAGGTCAAGCGGCTGAAACCCGCACCGGAACCATACCAGATGACTGCTGAGAGAATGGGCGTATCCATTCAGCAAGTACGCTTGGTAGCAGCACACGCCTGGGATATTGCGGGCGCAATGCGTACAGGCTGCGCTGGAACATTCATTGCGCGCCCCGGTGCCGTTTTAGATCCTTTATCACCGAGTCCAGATATCATCGGCGCTGATTTAAGGGAAGTAACAGAACAAATCATACAAGTGGAACGATAATCGAAATGCTGGAAAACCGTAATGAGTGGTCTGCAAAATATAGCCACGGACGGCTAAGGCATACCAAGAGACGGGATATTCTGTTCAGAAACGGCAAGAGAGTGGACGAATGGGTCAGTTTGTCCGTAAACCCAGAATATCGGCGATATCCAGTGACAAAATGAGACCATTTCCGGGTAAAGTCAAATCACCCAGAATCGCAACGGTTTCTGCCGATAGTCTGGCAGCCAAATCATCGTCTACCACCGAAACAAGTAAGTGGGTATCGACTTTCTTCCCACGCAGCAGTGTTGCCAAGGACGGAATGAGCGGTAAATCGTCGTGTATTTCCAACTTCTTTTGTAACCGACGCAGACCATGTCCTTCCAGAATAGTGACACCCGTTGCCCCAACCGTCTGCCAGGCAGTTGCCACCTGGAATGTTTGCTCTGTTTGTGCCGTAATAAGGATGACCAGTTTCATAGCGTTATTCTCCTTCAGTTACACTTACTGTCTGTGTTGAATTAGACGGTGCTTGCTCTTGCGATTTGGCGAAAGACCAGCGAACCAGCGGTGGGGTTATGACGGTTGTAACCAGAACGACCAGCACAACAGCGGCAAAGGTTTCTTCGCCGATAATGCCATTGCTGATACCCAGCGCTGCAACGATCAGCCCGACTTCGCCCCGGCTAACCATCCCAATGCCTAACCGTAAGCTGCTGAGTCGGTTAAACCCTGTGAGTAAACCACCTGCTCCGGCGCCGATGATTTTACTCAGGATAGCGCCCAATGTCAGCAGGAGTGCAAAGGGGAGAATGGTGGCATCCAGTAAACGCAGATTTGCCTGAAGCCCAATGCTGACAAAAAAGATAGGGACAAACATCCCATAATTGATGGTGTACAGTCCTTCTTCGATTTTCTCCTTAATCTGGTGTTCAGAACGACCTAAACAGATACCAGCAATGAATGCCCCGGTAATGGCAGCAACCCCGCCAAAAAACTCAGCGGAAACACCCAGCAGAAGAGCGGAAACAACCGCCACAATAACTACGCCTGCCGAGATTGAGGTCTTGCTCACTCGTTTAGCAATCCATGGTAGCACAAACCAGCTTACTCCACTGGCAATCGTCAAAAAACCGACTAGACGCACGATCACTTCTAGGACAGATCGGCTCTCGGTTGCCGATGATGTCTCCTCTGGACGAATGGCAATAAATAAAGACATCAGCAAGATGACCAGCACATCATCGACAATTGCACCAGCCAGCAGTGCCAAACCTTCACGACTGTGCAGCACGTCGAGTTCAATCATCACCTGAGCGCTGATGCTCACGCTGGTCGCCGCCAGGATTATGCCGATGAACACCGCTGTTTCACTGGTATAGCCGAAGACGAGAGCAATGGGAGCAATGATCACAATCGGCGCCATGACACCGATTGTCCCCGCAGCAAGAGCAGTCCATCCGACGCGGGTCAAGCTGGCTAAATCAACCTCTAATCCGGCTGAAAACATCAGCAGGAGTACCCCAATTTCGGCAAATTCAATCACGGTATGTTCAACACTGGTGCCAGTTGGAAACAAAGCTCCGATATGGAGCAGGTTAATCACTGACGGACCCATTATAACCCCGGCAATGAGTTCACCTAACACAGCGGGTTGACCGAAGCGCGTGGCAAGATAGCCAAATATTTTGGCAATGGTGATCAGGATGCCAAGTGCAAAGAAGAGTTGAATCACTTCGCTCATCTTTTTTGCCTTTCACAACTTGTGCGAGAGTGGGAAGATGCATCTTATCAAACCTGGAATGGCAAAGATAGGAAAATCGCCGGGGTGAAAAGCGATTTATGTAAGTTGCCTATAAAATTCAATTAGCAGCTTGTGGGTTTATACTTTCGTCTGCTATTTCTGCGCGATAACTGCTGAGAATAAGTAGTTTAGGACAGGCAAGTGATTCTCATTCCATACTATTCAGGTGAAAAGTAGGCATCTCCTTCCCTGTGTTGATATACAAGGCTATAAGTAACAATGCGAAGGAGGCAAGAACTCTGTTAGACACAAGTCTTCAAACAATTTTTTAAAACGAAAGAGGAAAGCTGATGAATAGCATTACTCAAGTGGAGCAGGGATTCATCGAATACCGCATTATCGGCCAAGGACCAACGCTGCTGGTGCTCAATGGTGGACATACTAACTGCGACTCCCCACTTGGACATGAGCAGTTTTTACTGAGACAGGGATACCAGCTTATCATTCCCTCACGCCCTGGCTATGGCAAGACACCCTCTTCCACTAGCAACACCGCCGAAGCCTTTGCCGACGCACTCTTAGATAAAAAGTTGATGAAACATCTTTCGTGTAAATTCTGGTCTGCGAAAGTACAACATCATTTATCTTTGTGACTACGATGTGTTGACCTTACCACCATTTGCAGAACTCATTAATACGGTTAACTCGCCAGTAACGGAGGGATCGGCAACAATCGTGAGGAGATCACCTATTTGCAACTCGGTGCTCCCGTGGGGGACAATAAGCCTGCCATTTCTCCGAATGGCTGCCACAGTACTCTCAATCGGCCAGTCTACCTCGGATATACACTTGCTAGTAACAGGAGCGTTTTGTTCGATATAGACTTCTAAGATGTGTGCCCCAGTCAAGGTGTTTAATCGTATTCGTTCAGCCATATGTTGATCTTCTAACTTGTGTGCAACAGCTATGTTATAGGCACGCAGGATGCCATGCCTGCCGATTAAACCCACAACTTCTCGTGTACCACGTCGAACAACAGGGACACGTCCTACATCTTTGGCACTCATGACCCGGATTGCTGTCCAAAGTACATCCTCAGGAGTGATGGTAACGACATCACGAGCGCATATGTCGCCAACAGTGAGATGTTTATCACCATTCTGAATATAACCGCGTTGCAAATCGGACAAGGTGACAATTCCAGACAACAAACCACCGCCATCAACCACGCACAGCGAATTGCTGCGGTACCTCCGCAGTGTATCTCTCAGTTCTAGCAGGCTGGCATTTTCAGGAATCTTTGGTGCGGGGGTAAGCATCGCCTCACCTACCAAAACACCCTGCATGAGATCGATCTCGCGCCCTTGCGGAAGCCGAATACTCTGACGCAGCAGACCCAGTGAATAAATGCCGGAAGGCTCCAATCGTTCAGCAATATAAACACAGATAACCGTAGCCAGCATGATCGGGAGGATTAAGCGATAATCATTGGTCAGTTCAAACACCAGCATGATGGCTGTAATGGGCGAGCGGACGACACCAGCCATCATCGCTGCCATTCCTGCGATAGCGTACATTTGAGGATCGCCCATTGACGATCCCGGGAAAATTACATTGATGAAGCGCCCATAGAAACTGCCCAGCATGGTCCCAACGAAGAGTGCTGGAGCAAAAATTCCTCCCACAAATCCCCCTGCCATGCTAATCGTCGTCATCAGCATTTTGAATCCTGCCAATGCCAACAGCATAACGGGTACAAAAGCGACTTCTCCGCTGAGAACTTCGCTCATCGTTTCACGTCCCGTGCCCATAATCTGGGGCAAGAAGATGCCAACGAACCCAACTAATGCTCCTGCCAAAGCGGTTTTGACCGGACGCGAGAGATGGATATGGTGATGCCATAAATCATGCTGCCAGTACACTACCCGCACAAACAGCACAGAGATCCCTGCCAACCCGATGCCGAGGGGAATAAAGAGGGGGATTTCCAGCGTGCTTCCAAATGTGTAGTTGAACGGTCCCATTTCTACGGCTGGATTGACAGCCTGGGTAAAAGCGGCAGAGACTACCGCCGTGAGAACAACCACGCCAAAGGACTGGCTTTCAAAAACCCCATTGAGAATGACTTCCAATGCGAAAAACACGCCCGCTATCGGTGCTTTGAAAGCCGCTGCAATAGCACCGGCTGCCCCTGCTGCGACCAGGATACGAACATGTTCTTCAGACAAGTGCAGTTTTTGACCGAACCAGGAACCGAGATTAGCACCGATTTGTACACTGGGATCTTCTGGACCTATCGATGCGCCAGCGCCAAGCGAAAGCGCCGATGCAATCGCTTTAAAGGGCTTACTCTGTTAACTTCTGCTATAATTACTAGCGGACAATCCCAGCAAGAATTCGTAGAGAATAGACTGTGATAATCGTGATGCGTTTTAAGCATCTGTAAGAGATTAGAGAAAGCAAGTCATATAGAAGTGGAATTTAACTTACTTGGTGTTGAGCAAATCATCATCTTCTTTTTGCTGGTGATTGCGATCACAACCTGGATCAGCAACAAACTACCCATTCCCTATACCGTTGGGCTGGTGGTGGCAGGATTGATCTTGACGATCATTCCTGCCTTTGATATTGAACTGCCTGAACTCACCAGTGAGTTGATCCTGGCGCTGTTTTTGCCGCCGATTCTTTTTCAGGCAGCCTATCAAGTGAATATACATGAACTGCGCAAGAATTTTTCGTTGATTGCCCTGCTCGTGACGGTAGGTGTGCTGCTGACGACTGTGATTGTCGCCGTCATTATCGCGCTGCTTAATCCGGTGATGGGTCTTCTACTTGCGGCTGTATTTGGAGCGCTCATCAGCGCGATTGATCCGGTGGCGGTCATTGCCCTATTCAATGAGAATCCTGTTTCGGCACGTCTGGAAACACTCATTGAGGGTGAAAGTTTACTGAACGATGGCACGGCAATTGTTATTTTTGCGATTGTACTGCAAGCGGCACAAAGCGGCGGAGACTTGAATGTCTTCACCGGCTTGCTTGATTTCGCACGGGTGGCATTCGGAGGCGTACTGGTTGGCGGAATAATCGGCTATCTGGTGGCGCGTCTGCTCTACCATATCGATGATCCCATTGTTGAAATGATGCTGACAACCTGCCTGGCTTTCGGTTCTTATCTCGTGGCGGAACAATTTCATGTCAGCGGTGTGCTGGCTGTAGTCGCTGCTGGATTGACGCACGGTTATACAGGCTTCAGTAACATGTCAGAACTGACCCAGCAGACCGTGAATATTGTCTGGGCTTATCTTGCGGCACTGGCAAACGCGGCGATATTTTTATTGATTGGACTCACGATTAAGCTGGAAGACATTCTATCGCATCTGCCGTTGGCGGCAGTGGCGATTTTTGCGGTGCTGGTCTCGCGCATAGTGATCGTCTACGGACTTGCACCACTACATACCCGCATCTCCCGCCGTGATCGCCCGCTGCCGATGAACTGGCGGCATATCATGTTCTGGGGAGGTCAACGTGGAGCGGTGAGTCTGGCGTTAGCGCTCAGTTTGCCCTACGATCTGCCGCAACGTGATTCCCTGCTGATTATGACTTTCGGTGTTGTGCTGTTTACTTCATTGGTGCAAGCCACGAGTATGCCCTGGATCATTCATAGACTTGACCTGAGCAAAGAGCAATGGCATGGTGACGAGAATCAGCCAGAGGAAGTGATCTAAACAGGTGGCTCATTCTGTGGTCGAATGGAGGTAGAAAATCGACTCGGCTGTATGACGCATAGCAATTCAGCGGACGCAGACCGGTAGATACTCAATAGGAAGGATGACAACTATGGAACATAAGATGATGCCATCAACCAACATACACAGGACGAACATGGCGATCACCATGCTCATGATAGTTACAAAGGGCATGGGGTCGATCACATCGGACATGAAATAATGTTCCGTAATCGTTTCTGGGTCAGCCTGGTACTGACCATCCCTGTACTCCTGTTCAGTCCGATGATTCAGGAGTGGTTCGGGTTCTCGATGCCAGAATTCACGGGGAGTAATCTGATCGGCCCCGGCTTTGCCATCGCAATGGGGGCTTGCCCTTCTTGCAGATGGCGCTGCCGGAAGAGCAGAGTCGCAAACCGGGCATGATGACGCTGATCTCGTTGGCGATTACGGTAGCGTTTTACAGCCTGTTTGCAATTTTTGCTGTTCCCGGTAGTGGCTTCTTCTGGGAGATGGCGACGCTGATTGACATCATGTTGCTAGGGCGTTGGATGGAGATGCGGAGTGTACGCCAGGCATCGGGTGCCCTCAATGAGGATTTCTTGTATTCCAGGAAAAATCGGAAGGGGCGCGTTTCACGCAAGTGGCAGGATCGCTTTGGTACTTATTGAGATGCGGATGTCTTTGATTTGAAGGAAACCAATGCCAATCTCAAAGACTTGTGGGCTGAAATCTCTTAGAATATTTTTGCTCACACATCCGGGGGCGATTCTGACCGCGAACTAGTTTAGCCCTGAAGTCTACAAGCTGCGCTTTAGCTGTGAATGCACGTTTGCCTGGATCGACAAATTTCGCGCCTTGCTGGTGCGCTTTGACCGCAAAGCGGCTCATCTTCATGGGCGCACATTTCATCGTTTACGCCCTCATCAATCTCCGTCACCTACTGGCTGAGAAAAAGTCTCAATGAATTCTAATATAAAATGATGTTACGCATTTGCCCTCATCCCCCGGCTCCTTCTCCTTGAGGGCGAAGGGGAGAAAACCATAACACGCTTTTCAAGTCCCTATAGCTGAAGGAGAGGGATTTAGGGTGAGGGCTAAAAACCTAGCCTGCGTAACGTCACTTATAAAATTAAATTCCCCACATAAGCCACCTGTCGCTGTTAGCCTTTGACCGCCCCCGCCGTCAGGCCGCGTGTCAAAAAGCGCTCGAAGAAAAAGAACAACACAATAATCGGCACGGTGATAATGACCGAACCCGCCATTAAATACGTGCGCGGGACTTCCTGCGTATCGAGCTGCTGCAACGCCAGTGGCAGAGTCCAGCTCGTGGGTGTATCACTCAAAAACAGCAGCGCAAACAGCACCTCGTTCCACGCGATCATAAACGTGTACAGCGCCACCGATGCCACCGCCGGAACGCTGAGCGGCAGCACCACACGCCAGATCGTACTCACGCGGCTGCACCCGTCGATAAGGGCGGCTTCTTCGAGTTCCGCCGGAATCGTCTGAAAATAGCTACGCAACATATACAGCGCCACTGGCAGCGTGCCAGAAAGATAAATCACTACCAGCCCCGGCAGGCTGCCGCGTATTCCCAATTGACTGTACACCACAAACAGCGGAATGCCGATGACGATGCCAGGCAGCATATACACCAGCAAAATGCCCCACGACATGGCATTTTTCAGGCGGAAGTTCAAGCGGGTGACGGCATACGCGCCGGGAATCGCCAGCAGCAGCGTAAAAATTACCGTGATAATGCTGACGACGGCGCTGTTACGGATGTAGCGCAAAAAGTTGAAATCGTTCAACACGGCGTCATACGGCTGCCAAAAATTGCTGATTTGCTCGCTCGTCGGCACAAGGCGGGTGGGATTTTGCAGCAAATCGCCGTCGCCGCGAATCGAAATCGCCAGCATCCAATAAAACGGAAAGGCCGTTATCAACAGGAAAAATGCGATAAACAACCATTTGATGACGCTGCCGATGAATAACTCGAACTGTTCGCGGCTGCTGAAAATCGTGGGACGGGGTGCGCTGCGGGTGCGTGTCGTATTTGTTTCGCTTACCGTATTCATAGATTAGCGCTCCTCCACCAGGAACCAACGGAAATAAATCGCCACCATAATCAGCAGCACAATCGCCAGAATGACCGCCACTGCCGAGGCCGCGCCCACATTGCGCGAACTGAACAACTGATCGTAGATTTCTATGGTAATCAGCTTGGTTTGGGCCGCGCCGCCCGTGAGCAGGTATACATCGTCGAACTTGTTGAACGTCCAGATGAATCGCAGCAAAAAGAGTGTTCCGAACACCGCCCGAAGTTGTGGCAGCGTGATATACCATAATCGCTGCGACGGTGCCGCGCCATCGACCTTTGCCGCCTCGTACATATCGTCAGGAATAGCCTGAATGCGCGCCAGAATGAACAAAAACGCAAACGGGAAATAGCGCCACGCCTGAAACAGCACCACCATCGTGAAAGCCGTGCCGGGGGTGTTCAGAAAGTCCACCCGGCGGAAGCCGAGCGCATCGCCAATTTCATTGACCAGCCCGAACTGTGCGTTAAGCAGGAATTTCCAGATTAAAACGACCGACACAATCGGCGCGATATAGGGGAACAGCAGAAAGCCGCGCACGATATTGCGCCCGCGAAATGTGTCTTTCACGATTAACGCGGCGATCAGGCCGAGCAAAATCGCCAGGATGGTGCCTTCAAGGGTATATAAAAAGGTGCGGAACAGCGTATCCACAAAACCGCGCAGCCCCAAGACCCGGTCGAAGTTTTCCAGCGTGAAATCGCTTAAGGAAAACACACGCAGATCCGGTAAATCGCGCACGCGAATCGGGCGGAAAGCCAGCACCAGATTCCAGATCATTGGGAAGACGACGATAGCGAACACGATCACGAACGTGGGCAGCAGCAGCCCATAAGCGATGTCTGCCGTATTCTGATGCAGCGTCACTGCGCGGTTGTGCGTCCCCCGCGCTACGCCGCTCACACTCACTGCCGCGCCCAGAATCAACGCCGCCAGCCAGAAATAGGCTACGAGCAAAAATGCGCCGCGAGCATCGGTGATGAGGTTGAGGAGTACCGCGCCTAAGCCGACAGCTACCCCCACCACAACACCAAAACGAGCGCCACTGCGCGGATTACGGTTCATCGCACCGAACAAATAAAAACCGGGCAGTCCGCCGAGGGCTGCCCAAACGGCAACATAAATAATCAATTCGATTAAAGTGAAATTTAAACTCATCAGGATACCCCTTGCATGGAATTTAGGGCGAGAGGGGATAAGACGGGTAGGTGTAATATCGTAAGGGGCGAGGAACACCCCGCCCCTACATTGATTTATTTGAGAGGCTTATTCGCCGGTTATCGAGGCGAGGATATCCTCAGCTTCGAGTTGAATTTCTTCGGCGGCTTCTTCCGGTGTCAGCGAGCCGTTGATGATGTCGGCGATCATACGCGGAACAACCAATTCCTGATACAAACCGCCCACGAGCAGCCCTTGATTTTCTGCCAGCCCCCAGCGTTGGAACTGAGTCGCCCCTTGGACGAGGAGGTTAATGACCTCTTCATTGTAGAAGTCGCTGATGGGTGCTTTGCGATCTACGCCGATGGGCAGGTCGCTCCAGCCGTCGAGATACTCGGTCGGGTTATCGGGCGTGCCACGACGCATCGGGAACTTGCCTTCCGGTGCGACCGCTAACCAATCCACATACCCTTCAGACAGCCAGAACTTCACAAAGTCAATCGCGGCGGGGTCTGCTCCTACACCAACACCCATCATGCTGATCTGACCATACTGTGCAGCTTCAGCACCGCTGGGGCCAGAGAAGGCCGGCACGATGCCGCTTACGCGGGCGAGGAAACCGGGGTCTTCGGTGCATTCGGGGCAGTTGGGCAGGGCGTTATCGCGCAGGCCAGCCATTTCGTCTAGGATGAAGGGTGACCAAACGACCATCGCGGCTTGCCCGGCAAAGTAGGTGGCGCGGGAGCTGGCGACATCCACGACTCCGGGAGGGCCATAATTGGTCACGAGATCGGTATAGAAGCGCAGCGCCTCGACCATTTCGGGCGTGTTCAGGGTGATGTTGCCTTCAGCGTCGGTGAGCTGTACGCCATTGGCGAGCGCGAAATGCTCGAATGTCTGCTGGGTGAATACCGCCGAAGGATCGGTGGCGGCGGCGATGCCATAGAAGTTATTGTCAGGATCGTTTAAGGCGGCGGCGGCGGCTTCGATGGCCTCGAAGGTCGTCGGCGCGGCTAATCCAGCAGCGTCGAAAAGGTCTTTACGATAGACCACAATCTGCCCCCAGCCATCGGTCGGCACGGCGATATAACCGCCCATGCCATCGCCTGCCAGCGCGAGGCCGCTGAATTGATCTGCGCCCAGGTCGTTGATAATGGTGGTGGCGGCTTCACCATCAATGATGCCGTCGTTATACCACACTGTCGCATATTCGATGGGGAAGAACATCACATCCGGCAAATTGCTGGCGGCAAAGTTCGCGGCAATCATGCTGTCCAGCGCGTCTTCGTTGGTCAGCACTAATTGAACCTGAATGCCCGGATTGGCTTCTTCAAAACGGTCAATAATGGCCTGAGTCGCTGCGGCGCGTTCCGGCTGTTCTTCGGTACTCCAGAAGATCAGCGTGGTATCCTGTGCAAACGCGATGCCCGACAAGCTGACGAGCATCAGCAACACCAATAGAACGATCAAAAAACGTCTTTTCATAAGAAAACTCCTAAAAGTACTAACTGAACAAAAATGTTGTGCATCTATCACGTCAGGTGAGGAACAGATTACTGTTACTATCCCTTTTCACTTGACATGCGAACAACCAAAGCTGGTTTAAGTAACATATATCGCTGCAAAAGCATTTCACCATTCAGCGCCCTAAGCAGCATTTGCGCGACCTGCTGCCCGATTTGATGAATCGGCTGATGCATCGTCGTCAGGCCACCCATAAAATGCTCAGCAAGCGGCACATCATCAAAGCCGCCAACAGCGACATCCTGCCCAATGTGCAAACCACGCTGATGGAGCGCTTTCATCACACCAAAAGCCATCAAATCATTACCGGTCATCATGGCGGTCGGCGGTTCGGGTAAATCCAACAGCCACGCGGCAGCCCGCGCCCCGTCATATTCGGTCAGGTCGCCTTCGATCTGTAAATCGGGGTCGTAGCGAATGCCGTTCTCTCGCAGCGCATTCTGATAGCCGCACACACGATAATGGCTGAACATCAGATCGGCGGGGGGCGCGATATACGCGATCCGTCGATGACCAAGGTCAATAAAGTGCTGCGTAAGTTCACGCTGGCCTCTCTCGCCGTCAATATCAATGTACATCATGTCGGGCGTATCATCGGGCGGGAGGTAGGTTCGACCAAAAGCGACGAATGGCGTACTGCTGTCCAGCAGATAGCGAATCCGCGCATCATCATAACGGGTGCGCACAACGACCATGCCATCTACGCGCCGCCCTGCCACCAAACGGCGATACACGTCCATCTCGTCGGTTTCTGAGGGATGCGCGCTCAAAAGCAGATCAAAACCCGCCACCGCCACTTGCATCCCCACACCAGCGACAAATTCACCAAAGAAGGGATCAGGAAAGCGCGGGCCGCCGGTGTTTTCCACCAGCCCTATCGTTTGAATGCGCTGCTTTTGCAGGGCGCGAGCGAAAAGATTAGGCTCATATCCCTGTCGTTTGGCTTCGGCAATAATCAGGGTTTTGGTCACGTCGTTCACGTCATCGAAACCGCCCAATGCCCGCGAAACAGTCGTGACCGAAAAGCCCGTCGCTTTAGCAACCGATTTGAGTGTAGCGCTCACCATAGAGGTCTTCTTCGCCATCCGAAACGTTTTGATCTATAGTAAAGTGTAATCCGAAACGTTTCGGTCGTCAACAAATTTAATCTAATCCGTTACAAGCGGGCTAATTCAGGGTAAACGTTGGTTTATATGGCAAGCCAAGCGAAAGGAAAAGAGCTATGAGCAGCATACCTTCCCTCTATCACCAGATCGAGACCAAACTCGCCCACCTGTATGGCACCGATCAAGCGTCCGCCCTGCTGACGGACATTATCAAACTGGTCGAAACGATGCCCGCAGGAACACAACCTGCCCTGTCCCTGCCCGATACGCTTAAATTCAGGACTTTCGCTTACCTCACCCCCCCGGCCCCCTCTCCAATACTTGGAGAGGGGGAGAAAAACGCATCTTGAAGTCCCCTCTCCATGCAATGGGGAGGGGATTTAGGGGTGGGGTAAATGCGTG
>Ga0209591_10003046_pt1 | contig 19690 bp, 19 predicted proteins | sample MAT01_FD_187207 | JGI IMG/M metagenome (GOLD analysis project Ga0209591, IMG submission 187207) | Freshwater microbial communities from Lake Fryxell liftoff mats and glacier meltwater in Antarctica - MAT-01 (SPAdes) (version 2) | ecosystem: Environmental > Aquatic > Freshwater > Ice > Liftoff... | reverse complement strand
GGTTATCATACCAAAGCTTTTATCCGCAATATCTGGACAACCATTGCCAACGGAAAATTATGGAAAGGTGAATTAAAAAACAAAGCAAAAGATGGAACCATTTACTGGGTTGACACTACCATTGTTCCGTTTTTGGATGAGCTTGGAAAACCATACCAGTACGTAGCAATAAGGTCTGATATTACCGAACAGAAAGAAACCGAGCAAAAACTGCTTGAAAATGAAGAAAAGTATAGATCGATTTTTGAAAATTCCCTTGCGACAATAGTTGTTACTGATGACCAAGGCAATTATTTATCTGCCAATAAAGCGGCATGTGAACTTTTGGGTTATACGGTTAATGAATTATTGCAAATGAATGTTGGCGACTTAAAAACAACTGCAAAATCTGGAGCAGCCGAGCGTTTCGAAGAATATATCAGCAAAGGTGAAGAAACTGGTGAATTTGATTATACTACAAAAGACGGTGCCCATAAATTTGTACAATATCAGGCAATTCGCACAAAAGTTGATTTCAATGTAAGCATCATGATGGACCTTACTGAGCGGAAAGACGCAGAATTGAAATTAAAAGCAAGCGAAGAAAAATATCGTGGCATTTTTGAAACCATGGATCAGGGTTTATCCATTATAGAAATGATTTTTGATGAAACCAATAAACCGATTGACTACCGCTTTATTGAAAACAACCCGGTATTTCAAAAGCAAACAGGTTTGCCAGATGTAACAAATAAAACGGCCAGAGAAGCGATGCCGACTTTGGGAGGTTTTTGGTTCGAAACTTTTGGCCAGGTGGCGTTAACGGGGAAGCCCATTAGGTTTACGCAAAAAGAAGATGCTTTAAATAGCTGGTTTGATGTCAACGCTTTCAGATTAGGAGATAATGGAAGTAAAAAAATAGCCGTTCTTTTTACAAATATTACGGAGCAAAAAGCAGCAGAAGAAGCAATACAGGAAAGCGAAGCGAGATTCCGCACCATGGCAGAGGCTACTGAAGTATTGATCGGAGTTGCGGATGAAAAGAGCAATGTCACCTATTTTAATAAGGCTTGGGGGGATCTTACTGGAAGACCGATGGAGGATTTACTCCTGTTAGGATGGGCCGACTTAATACATCCTGAAGACAAAGATCGAGTTGTTAATATTCATCTTTCTGCCTTCGCAAAACAAGAAAATTACACGGTAGAGTTTAGGATATTAAATAAAAATGGAGAATATCGCTGGTTATTGGCCAAAGTACCAGCCAGATTTCACTCAAATGGGACTTTTGCGGGATACATCAGTGCTAGCATTGACATTACCGAACAAAAAAGACTTACCGAAGGATTAGAAGAAAAAGTAAAAAGCCGCACCGAAGAATTACAAGCAAAAAATACACAGCTTGAAAACAGCAATGCAGAACTTGCCTCATTCAATTATATTGCCAGTCATGATTTAAAAGAACCTTTGCGAAAAATCCAAACATTCAGCAGACGCATTCTTGAAATAGAAAATTTTACGGGCATGACACTGGATTATTTTAACCGCCTCATTGCATCAGGGGAGCGAATGTCAAACCTAATTGACTCCTTGCTTTACTTTTCGCGTGCCAGTACAACTGAAATAATTTTTGAAGAATGCGACTTGAATACTATTGTTGAAGGATCAAAAAGCGACCTGTACGTAAACATATCTGAAAAACAAGCAATAATTGAACATGAAAATCTTCCAACATTAAACGGAGTGTCTATTCAACTTTCCCAACTTTTTACAAACCTTCTTGACAACTCCATTAAATACAGCCGACCAGAAATTACTCCGCATGTGAAAATTACTGCCGTACGCACTGCTGGAAGTGAAATAGAACATGCTGGAGCGAACCACCAAAAAGAATATCACACAATAAAAATTGCCGACAACGGAATTGGTTTTGAAGAAATATTTTCAAATAAAATCTTTGAACTCTTTCAGCGGCTTCATCACCAGAATGAATATTCAGGAACAGGCATAGGATTAGCCATTGTGAAAAAAATTGTAACCAATCACAAAGGATTGATTATAGCCGAAGGAAAGCCCAATGTAGGTTCAACATTCACCATTTACATACCAACCGCATGAACAAAATATCATTAATTGATGATGATAAAGATGGCCAGCTTTTTTTAAAAATGCAATAGACTTAATTAATCCATCATTGCAATGCGATACAGCAACCAATGGTAAAATTGCACTGAATAAATTAAAAAGCATCCGCTCTTTACCCGACATTATATTTCTAGATCTGAGCCTGCCTATTATGAATGGCTTTGATTTTCTAATTCACATAAAAAAAGAAAATGGGTTAAACAAAATTCCCACGACTTCCTTCTCTGCTTTCGCACAGTTAGGATCTCCCTCGGTAAGACGAATACCCGTCGACCTATTGCTGCTGGATCTACTGCATCGACTCCAAACACATTTGGACTTCGGTGTGGTGTGCCACCTCATCCAGTCGGTAAAGCCTCATATCCAGTTTCTGTTCGTCAGAACAGGTCTTTGCAGTCTCCCTTCATTGGTTGCGTCATAGCTATGCAACGCACCTTTTGGAGGCTGGTACAGATCTGCGATACATCCAAGAACTATTGGGTCCTTCCAGCAGCAAAACTACCGAGATATAGACACACGTGAGCACCAAGAAGATTTATGAGATAAGGAGTCCATTAGAGGATTTGGATATTTGATTTAATTATATATATTCGTGGGATATGTCTAGTCCAAACCTAGACCTATCCTTCCATTTTCGGTAGGATATGTCTAGTTTATAGGGAGAAAAGCTAGACAAATAAGCTAGTTAGCAGTAATGCAACCAAGACGACAACCAACAATTAACAACAAAAAATATGACAACAAAATTTAGGACTAGATTTTGGAAAACGAGCAGAAGGTTAGCAGGTCTTTTTATTCTGCTTTTCGTTTTTAGGCTTATTTATGGCTATTTAGCGACAGACATTAATAACAGTAATGATTATAGTGACAACTTCTTTAGCAGCATAGACAACTTGCGAAAAAACTATGCTTCAGAAAAATTTGCAATGAAAGGTGATGTTCAAGTTTCATCAAACATTGCTTCAAATCAGAAATTTGAGAAAACGGCATCTATTAAAACAAAAACTTCTGAATTTGAGAAAGACGAAAAGACGCTTAAAGCGAAAGTGAAAACTTACAATTCAGTAATTCAATATGAACAGAACCTTGGTCAAAAAGGAAATAGACAAATTCATTTATTAATCGGAGTTAGTCCTTTGCTTTTCGACAGTTTATATATTGACCTTCAAAAAATAGGTGTTATTAAAGCAACTGAAATTACTAAGGTTGACAAAACCAATGAATATAGACAACTTAACGCAAAGAAAACCTCAATTGAAAAGACACTTCAAAACTTAAATGACTTAAAATCAAAAGGCGGTCAAATATCAGATTTTGTAGCACTTAACGACAAAATATTAGAGATAGAAGAGAAAGCACAGGAACTTGGTGTTGAACTTGGAAACTTTGACACAGAGAACGAATTTTGCACCGTAAAACTTTCAATGTATGAAGGTGCGACAGAGAAAAATATTAGTTTCATTCATAGAATTAAGGTTGCATTGGAATGGACAATAAAATATTTCGCAATCATCGCAGCAACGACACTTATACTTGCATTGACAATTTTTATTCTTCTATTAATTGTAGACAAACTAAAAATAATTAACGCAGTAAGAAACAAACTGAATGAGTAAATGCACTGCTGCTAAATCGAGTAGGCGGCCCTACCGCCTTTCAGCGATAGGGTGCGCCTCTCACACCACCGTACGTGCGCGTGCTTCGCTCCCAACTTTCGAAAAATGATAGTTAATCATTTTTCTCAGTTGCGTATACGGCGGTTCACGATGTAAAGGAGTGACCCATAAACTTCTGTTCAGGGCGTACTTTTAAGTAGTAGTCGAGCATGGATTCGTAGCCGCGTTGTGCTAAGCGTTCAAGTGTAATCGTGGTTGTCTGAATAGGTGATTGCGCAATTGCCAAACCGCCCTTTCGCGTTCTGCTCCATGCATAGGCATGATGGTAATCAACTCCGAGACGGATGAGGTTTTTCCTCTTTCGTTTGGGCTTTTTCCAGTCTTTCCAAATGCAGTACCGCAGTCGGTTTCGCACCCAACTGTCGACTGTTCCGAGTTTGCCAACTTAAACCAATTCTGCTTATTAAATAGTTCATGCTGCATTGCGCATTGGAAGTTTTTTTGGGTAATGCGCTGCAGCATTTTGCATGCACGAAATGGTAAATGCCGTCAAAGTAGCCGTCATAGGCCAATGGAGTGAAACGGAATTGGAATATTACAGATACATAAACCCAAATCAAGCGATAGAAAAATTGTACCCTCATTTTGCTTATGAATGCAGCGATTCTATCGGTTAGATTTGAGAATCCCTCACGCATTCTACTAAAATTGCCCTAATGCGTAATGCGGGATAAACGGTATTAGCACTTCATCGCGAATCCCAATGCGGATTCTGGGTTCAATTAGTCTACCAATTTCAGGTCAACTCCGCCGAGAAGTAACCCAATAAGTAATAATCCTAGCACTATTCTATACCATCCAAAAATGCGAAATCCATGTTTGGTAAGGAAGGCTATAAAAAATTTGATCGCAAGAAGCGCAACAACAAACGCAACCGCATTTCCCACAAGCAACAAAAAGAGATTATTGCCTTCGAACAATCCCGGAACCTTGTCGTAGCCTTTGTAAAGCTTGTAGGCAGATGCTGCAAACATCGTTGGCACAGCCAAAAAAAAACTGAACTCAGCAGCTTGCTTTCTCGTGAGCCCCTGGGTCATACCTCCTATGATTGTGCTGGCACTGCGCGAAACGCCAGGTATCATTGCAATACACTGAAACAACCCGATGGTAAAGGCTTTGCGATAGGTTACCTCTGTCTCCGTTTTTGGGTTGAGGTACTTGTCGATGAAAATCAAAACCACTCCACCGATCAATAAAGAAATAGCAACAATCATAACTGAGCCCAACATAACATCGATGTAATCGTCGAGTAAAAAACCAAGTATAGCAGCGGGTATGAAAGCAACCAACAAATGAAAATAGAAACCAATACTTTGAAAAAATCTTTTCCAATACAATACCACAACACTCAAAATGGCGCCGAACTGTATATTGATGATCAAGGCCTTGCTGAATGCGTCGGGCTCTATACCCAACAAATGTTCGGCAATGATCATATGACCCGTACTGCTAATAGGCAAAAATTCAGTTAACCCTTCTACAATGGCTATGATGATAACTTCGAGAAGCGTCATAGACCCCTATTTCTTTTTGTAGGGTAATGACTCCTCAGTGGCACCCGCACCGGTCTTTTTTGGTTTGTACATGATGGAATATCCCATAATTCCAAATCCGATAAGTACCAAAATGGGGGCAACGGTAATTCGTCGCTTAGAGAAAATTTCCATGCTAAACTCATTGGGATTCGGACTTCCGCCACCTGCCATCAATGCAAATCCAATGATCAGAACGGCTATGCCTATCAAAAGAATAATAAAGTTCTTTCTCTCAAATGGAAATTCTTCCTGTTGTTGCTTCTGCGGTGGGGTGTCTAATCTTGCCATGGGTATGTTATTGGGGCAAAGATGGGGGAAAATGGAGGTGGTGAGGACATCGAAATTCAAATTTATCCAATATGCCTTTGCTTCTAAAATAGCAATACACTCACGGTTCATGAGATATTCTTACTCCGAAGAAAGAGACAAGAGCTTGGCGCGTTTTGCGCATTTACCCATTCCACGCACTCAGACCAAAGCCTTCAAATTATACCAATCTCACTTAAACCCGGAATCCGCATTGGAAATCTATTGCAGCGCTAACCCTGTAAATGCCGTTGCTGTTTATGTTTAGTTCAAAAAGCGAAACGAAATTGAACTATCACCTAAATCCAAACGGTATTATCTCCTGCCCGGATACACTGTCTTTCTTTTTTCCGGATCAGACTCAAGGTATTTCACCACCACTTTGGTCCCTTGTTCATACATCGGTTGACCCTCGCAGCGCTCTTCTGCTTTGAAACTGTGTTTTTGGCCCTTGTTGTCATAAAACTCAATGAGTGGGTAAAAATATCGCTTGCCCCCCTCTTGGGTGGCCATCCAGTTGGTAATAATGCCTTCAGATTTTTGGGATGAAGTGGCTAACTGAATGTCTTTGCGAAACTTCCAATAAATCGCTCCACCTATCACTATCACAGAGCTCGCAATTACCAGTATCTCCTTGGTTGATTCTTCCATTGGACAAAAATCGGGAAAAATACTTGAGCAAGAGTTTGTCGAGGCAATAAATTAAAATTGTGATGTGTTTGGCCTAACCTTTGCCAATATATTCAACCATGAAAACACTCGCACTCATATTATTTGTACTGGTCAGTTTTTGTTCCTACGCTCAAATCGGCAAAAAGGAGCTTAAAACGGACAGCGGAAAAGTGATCATCCACTATTTCCAAGGCGGGAAAACAATCAGCACCAAAGAGTGGACAGATGCACAAAATGCTTGGGGTACGTCGTGGGCATACGATAAAGAAGGCAAAATAATCTACGAGGGACAAACAAGAAATATTGGCGGTCATGCCAGCGTCTGGTTCAAATATCACTCCAACGGAGGGATAGCCCTTGCAGAATATAGCTCTGCTCCGGATGGCGGTATCCAATGGCACAAGAGTAAAACAAGTTTCGATGAATACGGCACGCGATTGTCTCACGATGAATGGGGTCATGATGATGATGGTATTTATCCCGGCCCGGGAGTGAAGATAACCAGCCCTACCAAGCCCTACGCGCCAGATGTGCCTCTTGAAGAGCCAGTGCAAAAGCAGGAAGTTGTTGAGTGTCAAAAACTGTTTGCCAATGACTTTTTTGTAGTAAACAATACGAAACATGCAATGCGTGCAGAAATAAAACCGAAACACCCCTCCCCTGGATTTAAGGAGTCTACTTATACGCTTGCGCCCGGCGATACTATTAAAGTTGGAACTTATTCAATGGGTGAAGTTTTTGAAACTCCGGAAAAACATGCTAGCTGGATTCTCCAAAGAGTGACATTGAAGAAAAAGAAAAAAGAACTTAGAGCTCAATTTGTAGTGAATGAGCGAATCCTAAATCCGGAAACAAAAGAGTACTACCTAACCATTCACAATTGGAAAAAATAGCCCGCAAATGGAGCCCGCAAAAAACAAAAAACCCCGGCCTAAGCCAGGATTCCTTGTTTGGTTGTTTTGGTTAAATTATGGCGGGGTTCAAAACTTTAAAATCGTTCGTTCACCGGTCGACTCGTCTACAATTTCGACAAGTGATCCGGTAGCATATCTTCTTTCTGAAAGCTGAATCGTTTCATTATAATACTGCGCTACTCTTGGGCTAATAAGCTGTTGTCCCAAGGTGTTCCATGCGCAAATTCTAAGTGTGCGTGGATATTCTAAATTGAATCGCAACTCAATTCCATTATCTCCCAATAAACCAAATATTTGTGCCGATAGGTTCACATCACTTTCACCTGTTTTTTTGATGGTCAATGTTTTTGTCATGCGCGAAATACAATCCACATCTCCTCCTTCTAATACGACTTCATATTCTCCGGCCTTGTTGTATAGGTGCGATGGATTGTCGTCTACCCTCAGAACGGTGCCATCGCCGAAACTCCATGTAAATTCCTCTGAGGCAACGCTGGTGTTATAAAAGTCGACGAGTACAGCTCCGTTTTTCAATTCAAATTCGTTTCCAAATGTTTCGAAGCTCGCCTCCAAATCACTCGACGCAGGCACCTCCACAATTTCAGTTGATGAGCAGCCATTTGCGTCTGTCACCATCACCAAATAAGCTCCTGCATGAACATCGTTGAGTTCAGTTCCTACGAAACCATTCTCCCAAACCACGTGATATGGAGCCACTCCTCCTTGAACTGACACTAGCGCGATGCCATCAGTATTTTGAGGACAAGATTCCGCCTTTGCAGAAACTCCCAGCTCCATTTGTTGGGGTTCAGGTATAAACAGATTTGCGTGTGTGTCCGAACAGTATCCGTTGTCTTCTATTACCACCTCGTAGTAGCCGGCAGCTAGTCCACTTATCACATCGCGATCATAAACGTTTTCTACTTGACGCACGCGTTTTCCTTCTACATCGGACCAAATCACATTCCACGGCCCATCTCCTTCTCCGCGAATCACCACTGATCCGTCTGCGTATCCATAGCAACTAGGAGATATTACTTCTGCTATTGCCTGCGGTCCTATTTCTAGAAAAAATCTTCCCGGGTATACACCTCGAGCCAACTCTAAATTGATATAATCCTGTTCGTTGATGGCAAATACTTCTTGTGTAAATGAGTCGCGAAAAACAACACAAGAACCTTCGCTAAACTCTGGTGCTCCGTTCCAACTAAACGTGTAAACGGCATCTTCAGGAACTTCTATGTGAAGCGGTATTGTCATTGCAACATTTGTTCTTTCTAGAGAATTGATTGATAGATCTGCTCCGTTACCACTAATGCTTGCGAGAAATGGAACCTCAATTGGCGATTTAATTTTCAACGCGTCTTCGGTGTCCACAAATTCTAGATTCGCACCTTTTCTCCAAACTATTGTCGTTTCATCTTCGCCCCTCACATTGTGAATTTTCAATCGAAGAATACTGGTTTCAACTATCTTTTCAGTTTCCTCAACTCTTGAAATCACTTTTGCGTCTTCCGAAATCGAGAGAATCGGGCTCGCGCCATTTGCCTTTACCAAAAACGACTCGCAAGAATTAATCTGAGGGCTACCGTTCAGATTTCCAATGCCATCTACATAGCTTGAGTACTGGCCTTTTTCAGAATTCCACTTGTAAAGAGCATTCGAAATATTTGATTTCGTCCATGCTTCCGAGTCCCAATTGATTGCACTGGCATATGGATTGCCGACAGCATTCCATCCATCACTTTCTGCGTTTTCACTTTTTGTAAACGTAACAGGTAATGATTGATTGCCTTTAAATATTGCACCATGCACATCAACAAGTATAACACCCGGATTGGCAAATACCATGTATCCGCGTTTGTTTATCAATGGTGTGTTTAATAGAGAGATTCCTTTCAGACTCTCTTCAAAATTTCCGGGATCAGACTCTTCGTATAAGCGAATATTGTTAAAAGGATATGATGGATAATCTGCTCCTGGAAACCCAGTTGTAATAATGTCGTCGTTCCAGTCAGCACCTGTGTTGCCCTGCACGGGAGAAGAAAGATTAATCCATGATTGCGCAAGTGTGTGATAATAGCTTTGAACCGTTACATTGTTTTTTACATCGGCTCCGTTTTTCAAGGGTCCGATCATAGCGCTTCCTTTTTCATTGCTCAACAATACTAGTTTGCCTGCAGTCTTAAAGTCTCCACGATTGACCTGAAGCAAGTGCTGCAGCTCCACACCCGGGCCTTCAATAGACAATGCTACTTTGTTGTTGGAAACAATCTCGTAGAGCACAACCGGTTTATCTCCTCGAATAAATTGTTCTTCATCACCTTGAAAAAACAATCTGCTTTCACCGCAAATGATGTTGCCATTATTAGTCAGGTTCTTTGAAATAAACCATGAGGCATTACCCAAATCGAGGTTTGCGTTTTCTTCTATCGTTAGATGTTGGGCATAAATGGTTTTGAGATCACACAGCACGTTTACTCCACTTATAACAGTCAAATTGCCGGGTTCAACACCAAGAGGAAGATTGCCGGGAGCTTCATTTAGGCTAGTTGTCCAAATTGGATCTGAAATTTTCCCGTCAGCAACAGCATAGTACGTGATAGATCGCTGGCGGATGAAAAGCTCATTCTCTCCGGTCGACCTTTCCACGCTCAACAATGCTCCGGGTTCGTGAGCTTCCAATGCATCTATTGGCGATGTTTCGAAAGGCTTGGGCCTCTCATTTTGTGCTATGGCGGAAAAAGCGATAGCACCTAACAACTGAATACATAAGATACGTTGAATAGTCTTCAGATACTTCATTTTAATTGTATATAAGGTCGGTTTTGTACGCATCTATGTGGCAAAGAGTTTCGATGCGCCGGAGCAATAGCTCGCTTTTGCGCAGAATAGACTGGAAACTCAAGTCAACATTCGGGGGCACCTCTAGAAAAAGAGGCTTTGTAAAAAAGGGCTAAAAAGTAACAGGGCAACCCGAAGATTGCCCTGCCTAACCTAACTTTAAACATACACCGTCACGAATGACGATGCTGCATCTTTAAATTCTTATTTTACGAAAAGGGTGGTGTAAGTGCTTTCACTATTGCCGCAAATATGAGTACAAAAAATAGGCCGTTTATGCCTCATTTAAGGAGATTTGAACCTTCGAATGTGGATAGGGGGGAATTAGGCAGTGAGGTATTAGGCAGTATAGATGCATCAGTTCCGTAGAAAAGGAATCTTACTCGTCAGCAGTATACCGCAGTTCGTAGGAACTGCATCTTACTACCTTCGCGCTTCAATGAAAGGCATTATTATCCATTCCATCGCCTACGGAGACTATAGTCGTATTGCACATATCTTGCTCGAAACGGAGGGATTAAAATCTTTTATGGTGCGCAAGGGCAAAGGCAATCGAAGTAAAAATAATCACCTCCTAGCGCCTCTCACTATAGTAGAACTAGAAGCGCATTTGCGCGAAAACGCGAACATTCATAACCTTACACAGCTCAACTCTGCTTATGCTTTTCAATCTATTCCTTTCGATCCTGTAAAAGCTTCTATTGCTCTTTTCTGTAGCGAGTTGTTGCACAAAACTTTGCACAACGACTACATCAATGTCGGTCTTTTTAAATTTATTTGCAATTCTGCCATTGCCCTTGATCAAGCTGCTAGTCCTGCAAATTTTCCAATTGCATTTCTCTGTGGATTATGCTCACATTATGGTTTTGAAATCCAATTGCTCGATGTTCAAGCCAAGCGGTTTGATCTTGCCTCGGGCGAAATTTCCTCTGGTTTTTCTGCCCAACCTTCATTGCTCAATGAAAGAGAATGCGCTGTGCTGGCCGCATTGGCATCAACAGATAGCGATGTTTTTTCTATCGCTGCAAACCAAACGGAACGCCGCAATATTACCGAAACGCTCATCGCTTATCTCAAACAACATCTCGATATGCGCTTCGAAATCAAGTCCACTTCAGTACTGCACGAGGTTTTTTCCGATTGATCTTTGTTCAACGCAGATTTTGCACTTGAAATCAATTAAATCACTGAAAGTTTGCAATGACGGGCACTTTCAATTAAAAGTCTTGCGAGAGCTAAACTCCTTTTTGCCTTTACGCTTTTCAATTGCAAAATCTGGGATAACGAAACATGTGTCGGTGAACATCATTTTTCAAAAACAAAAGTGATTCATTCTCATTGTCCAGCTTTCGAATATTTTTCTTTAACTCATCTTCAAAACAGGTGAACTTAGATTCATCTTTGTCGCCCAAGAAGAATAAATGAGATTCGCAGATGTAATAGGACAAGACGATGTGAAGAGAAGGCTTCGCTCGTCTTTTCGTGAAGGGAGAATTGCCCATGCCTTACTTTTTCTCGGTCCTGAAGGAAGTGGTGCTCTATCAGTCGCTCTTGCTTTTGCACAATATGTTTTGTGTACAAAAAGAACTGAGGAAGACTCCTGTGGGGAATGCCCTTCTTGTCGAAAAATGAATTCACTTCAACATGCGGATCTGCATTTTTCGTTTCCCTACTTCAACATTCATTCGGCTCCGAGAGAAACTTATTCTGACGATTACTCTGCAAAATGGAGGGCCGCAATACTCGAAGATCCCTACCTCGATCTTGATGCATGGAGAAGCCGCTTGACAAGCGAAAACAAGCAATTCCAAATCCCTGTATCCGAAGCTGGAAACATCGTCAGAAAACTTGCTCTGAGATCCTACGAAGGGGACTACAAGTTCATGGTCATCTGGGCTGCCGATATGATTAAGAATGACACGGCTAATAAGCTGCTCAAAATCATAGAAGAGCCCCCTGATCATACCCTGTTTTTCCTGGTAGCACATAGCACAGAAAATATGCTGGCTACTATTTTATCGAGAACACAAGTTGTCCAGGTTCCTCGCCTCCGAGATCAAGATATTGAAAATGGATTGATTCAAAATGGTGTAGACCCCGAAAAGGCTGCACAGATAGCGCATTACACTCAGGGCGACTGGTTTCGTTCAAGACAATTGGCCGCAGCGCAAGACCCGAATGCGCTTTTCTTCGAACAGTTTCAGCGCTGGATGCGAATGTGCTACTCGCGCGATGCAATTGCCATTATACGTTGGGCCGAAGAGATGACGGACCTATCGCGCGATGATCAAAAGCACTTTCTGACATATGCCCTCGACCAAATCAGGCAAAACCTAATTCTCAACTATGCTGGAGAGGAGTTGGCCAGAATGAGCGACAATGAAAAGGCCTTTTCAATTAAATTTTCTCGCTTCATAAACGACCTCAATGCGCAGCAACTCATGGAGGTACTGAATGATGCACACTTGGATATCGGCCGAAACGGATACGCTAAACTCATTTTTTCAGACCTTTCCTTCAAAACCCACAAACTGCTCACCAGGGAGGCGCAGTAGCAGCCTTTTCGCCTTCTGAAGCAAAATTGGATTTTTTCCACTAAGTTTGACAGATTGTATCAGAGAAGTCTGCGGAACTACATTTTTAATGTTTGTGCAGCAAATCACTTCCGGACAATAGAGAAAGATAACAAAATAATATGGGTTGTTCAAGTTGTAGTACTAGCGGGGGTCTTCCCACAGGTTGTAAGAATAACGGCGTTTGCGGCACTTATGGCTGCAATAAACTGGAGGTATTCGATTGGCTTTCTGGCATTGCTTTGCCCGATGGACAAAAAGCATTCGACATCGTAGAAGTCAGATTCAAAAATTCTAGAAAGGGATATTATCGAAACTCCTCCGGACTAGAGCTATATCCAGGAGATGTGGTTACGGTAGATGTTAGTCCTGGTTTCGACATCGGGGTTGTGTCTGTAACCGGTGAACTGGTGAAGATGCAGATGAAGAGGAAGGATGTGAAAGACAACTTCGAGCTCAAGAAAATTCTGCGCAAATCGAAGCAAGAGGAAATTGAAAAATGGCAAGAAGCGCGTTTGAGTGAAAAAGCCACCATGATGCGCGCCCGAACCATTGCAACTGAGCTTCGTCTTCAGATGAAACTGAGTGATGTGGAATATCAAGGCGACAAAACACGCGCAACTTTTTTCTATACCGCCGAAGACCGCGTTGATTTTCGCGAGTTAATAAAAAGATTCGCCGAAGAATTCCGGGTGAAAATAGAAATGCGTCAGATCGGGTATCGCGCTGAAGCAGGACGATTGGGCGGCATTGGTTCGTGTGGCCGCGAGCTTTGCTGTTCTACTTGGTTAACCGATTTTAGGTCGGTAAGCACGAGCGCAGCGAGGTATCAGCAACTTTCTTTGAATCCAACTAAGCTGGCTGGTCAATGTGGCAAACTGAAATGCTGCCTGAATTACGAGCTCGATCAATATGTGGAAGCAGTAAAAGATATTCCTTCTGCAAACACTCGCCTGCAACTGGCCAAAGGGACTGCATATCATTTTAAGACAGACATTTTCCGTCGAATGATGTTTTTCACGGTTGAAGGACACGAACACGAATCTCCTGTTGCCCTTTCTGTGAGCGCTGTGCACGAAATACTTGCCCTCAATAAATCAGGGAACAAACCGGAAGACATCCATGAGTTTGTTCTCGAAGAAGAGGTTAAAGAAGAAGAGTCTACTTATGGAAATGTAGTTGGACAGGATAGTCTTACTCGATTCGACCAAAAGAAAAATAGAAAGAAAAAGGGCGGCTCAAAACCCGGAGCAAATGCTCAGCCTAAGTCTGCTCCCCAAGGAAATAGACCCAACCAACCTCAAGGCAATCGTCCTCCTCGCCCTGAAGCAAATAGACCTCCTCGCAATGATGGTGGCAAACCACAAGGTGAAAGATCCCCACGTGCTGATGGACCAAAACCTGAGGGCGGAAGTCCTCCAAATGGCAACAAACCTCAACAGGGAGAAAGAAAACCACAAGGTCCTCGCCCTCCTCAAGGCGATAAACCGCAAGGTGAAAGACCTCAGGGTCCTCGTCCACCAAGACCTGAGGGAGGTCCTCAACAAAATGAAAACCGCAGGAGAGGCGACAATAGAAACAAACAAGAAGGCAAACCCCCGGAACCACCGTCGACATGAGGATCTACATTTCTCTCATTGTTCTTCTTTTTTCATTGCTTTTATTTTCCTGCGATCCCTCGTCTCTGTTCGAAGAGAATGTTGAGGTCCCCGGTGCTCTGTGGCATAAGGACAGTTCTTTTCACTTTACTTTTGAGATAACCGATACCGTAAGTCTATACAATTTTTATATGAATGTTCGCAACAGCGAATCTTACGGTTACAGCAATCTTTACACATTCAATGAGCTCTCTTTTCCAAATGGAAAAAAAGCAGTTGATACTCTCGAGTGCACTTTAAGCGATCCAACAGGTAGGTGGTATGGAAAAGGATTAGGAGATCTATATGAAAGCAGGCATATCTACAAAGAGGGAATACGCTTTCCTTTAACCGGTACTTATCACATCCGAGTTTTTCAGGCAATGCGCACCGACCAACTCAATGGTATAAATGATATTGGTATTCGCATTGGTAAATACGGTATCAAATAGGACTGAATCTCTCGATCGTTTATTTCTGATTCTGTGTTAAGTGTCAAGTAAAATTTTATCAATTTGTGGTTTGAGCTACGTCGGCCAGCGATAACCGGCCCGATTTATTTCGGCCCCATCCAATTTGGAACCTCTAAAAACCTCTTTCCCGTTTCAACCAAATTCCGAATTATTGTGAATTCTGATAAATTCATTCCGGCCAAATTTTCTCGACTCTTCTAACCCGGAATCGGTGCTTTACTCAACATTTTTATTCCCGCGACTAATTTGTCTAAATCTGCCAAACTCGTATAAACATGCGGTGTAACACGTATACCATTTACTTTTTGGTAGGTAATGGCAACCGTGTGCACTTTCACTTTCTCGAATAAAAAGATTTCGATCTGAGCCGCTGTCCATCCTTCAAATCCCATATTCGCAATGGCGCATGAGTACGCTGCCCCTTGAGGCGAATAAAACTTGATACCCGGAATGTCTTTCACCTTTGAAGTCCAGTATTCTTTCAAATATCTCAATCGCGCTTCCTTGCGTTCATCGCCAATCATGTTGTGAAAATCAATCGCGGCTGATATGGCCATTTCACTCGCAAAGGATCTTGTGCCGAGCGATTCAAATTTTCTGATGTCCTCGCCATCGGGTGTGTCATTGCTCAGCAGGGCCCAAATATTTTTAATCTTATCCTTTTTAATGTAAAGCAACCCGGAACCAAATGGCGCGCATGTCCATTTGTGCAGGCTAGTGGCATAATAATCGGCCCCCGTGTCGCTGATCTTGTGTTTTACATGTGCAAACGAATGAGCTCCATCTACAATCACTTCGCATCCTTTTTCATGTGCGATATCTGCAATCTTTTTTGCCGGAACAATCTGTCCTGTCCAATTAATGAGGTGCGTTATATGCACCACTTTCGTCTTGGGTCCAATGGCCTTTCGGTACATGTCTACTATGTAGTTGTCGTCCTCAAAAGGAAGTTGTGGGTCTATCCATTTAAGAACTATGCCCTCGCGTTTTTCTCTCTGTCGCCAAGCATTCATCATATTTGGATAATCGTATTTGCTCAAAACAACCTCATCTCCGGCTTTAAGATTTAGTCCAAATATGATCGTGTTTAATCCTTCTGTCGAATTTCTGTTGATCGCTATTTCCTCCGCATCGCATCCGGCGAGTAATGCAAGTTTCTGTCTCAATGGTTCTCGACCTTGATCCAGAGTGCGCCACATATAAAAACTGGGGCCTTCATTGCTCATTTCATAATACCTGATGTGTGCATCTTGAACTGATTTTGGTTGGGGACTTACACCTCCATTATTCAAGTTTATTATATTCGTTGAAATGGTAAAACACATGCGTATTTGATTCCAAAAATCTTCATCAGTCACAAGTTCTTCGGCGCTTTTTTCTGAATAGGGGAGCCTTGAGTTTGCGCGCAAGTTCCCATTGTTAAGAATAGATGGCAATACAACGGCTCCTGCTAATGCGCTTGCCTGCGCGAAAAAATTTCTGCGACTTGTCATGGTTATCGGTTTAGATTGCTCAAAGTAAAGGATTTCAAGACACGGTAGGAATAAGACGGTTTGGATTTATGTAATAGTTCAATTTCACTTCATTGAACTAAACATGCATCGCAACGGTATTTACCACGGCATGCACGACCTGCAGCGCATTGCCCAAAACAGACCACCCATGCGGATTCTGGGTTTAATTTATTTGATGCCAAAAAGTCTGGCGAGTCAATAATTATAGACTTCTCTACATGATTATTCATTCATTATGCTCCTTTCTTTCCGTTTTTGTCTGATTAATCACGCAACAATACAATGTTCCGTAAAATTACTAAATTCTGCATGATCTTTACTACCTTTGAGAATATATTCATGCTTTATGACTGATTTACCACACAATGTTTGGGGCTCGATGAGCGATCACATGCTTGCCGAACATCTAGGGGGTTTTGTGAAACATCACCGCATGGAACAAAACAAAACCCAAGAAACCCTATCGCAAGAGGCCGGAATCAGCAGGTCTACTCTCAGTTTGCTTGAACGCGGAGAGCCTGTAACGCTAGCTACGTTGATTCAAACCTTGAGGGTCCTCGATCTACTTCATGTGCTAGATGCGTTTATTGTGGTAGAGCAGATCAGCCCGATTATGCTTGCGAAATTGGAAATGAAAAAAAGAAAGAGGGTGAGACCCAAAGAAAGCTCCTCCCAATAAGAGATGAATACTGCCTTTGTAAAGATTTGGGATGCACTTGTCGGCGCCGTTGCGTGGAACCCGAGCACCGGCATTGCTTCTTTTGAATATGAAAGCTCTTTCAAAAACCGAGACTGGAACCTCTCGCCATTCATGATGTCGATTGATTCCACGAAAAACATTTTTTCATTCCCTGCCTTTAGAAAAAAAACAGATGGTGATCTGGATACATTCAAGGGTTTACCGGGTTTACTTGCCGATGTACTTCCTGATAGATATGGCAATGAGTTAATCAACCTTTGGCTCACTCAGCAAGGCCGGCCGATCGACAACATGAATCCGGTAGAAATGCTCTGCTTCATTGGCACACGGGGTATGGGCGCTCTAGAGTTCGAGCCTACTACATTAAAAGAAAACAAGAGGTCCTTCAATATTGAGGTAGATAGTTTGGTAAGTACTGCTCAAAAAATGCTCTCCCAAAAACAAAACTTTACTGCCAACCTCCAAGAGGATGAAGAAAGAGCCATGTGGGAAATTTTGAGAACAGGTACCTCGGCAGGGGGCGCGCGTCCAAAAGCGGTTGTTGCCTTCAACGAAAAAACAAGAGAGGTTCGTTCCGGTCAAACCAAAGCCCCTGTGGGATTCGAACACTGGCTCCTAAAACTTGATGGTGTCAGCGATGTGCAATTAGGCTCGTCGAAAGGGTATGGTAAAGTCGAAATGGCTTATTACAAAATGGCACTGGACTGTGGTATAGAAATGATGCGGTCGATGTTGTTAGAAGAAAATGGCAGGGCTCATTTCATGACAAAAAGATTTGATCGCGAAGGTTCATTTACAAAACATCATATCCAAACTTTTTGTGCCATGAAGCACTTCGACTACAACCATGTTACGAGTTATAGTTATGAGCAACTCTTTCAGACAATGCGAGAACTGAAATTAAATTATGCGGATGCTGAGCAAATGTATCGGCGCATGGTATTTAATGTGCTTGCGCGAAACTGTGATGATCACACTAAGAACTTTGCGTTTCGTTTAAAGAAAGATGGCGAATGGGAACTCGCACCCGCCTATGATGTCTGTCATGCATACAAACCTCAACACAGATGGGTAAGTCAGCATGCCTTAAGCGTCAATGGCAAGCGTGAAGGTATTGATAGACTTGATCTACTATTCATTGGTAAGTCTATCCGATGCAAGCAAGCCGAAGAAATAGTAGAACAAATAAGTGACGTGGTAAGCAGATGGAAAAATTATGCGAAAGATGCTGGAGTGAGCAATTTGTTGACTCAAGAAATTGACAAAACACTTCTCATGTTTTAGCTAGACTTTTGAACGTTGTACACAAAAAGTCGCACCTCAGAACATTCAAAATGTACTGAGGACGCGACGAATATTTGTTCTCTACATGGACCTATTTCTTGCGAATAGGTATTCTTTGATATGCTCAGAGAATAAGGATCAGCAGCAATATGATAATCACCAATGCGCCGAAAGAAAGATAAACACCTTGATTGCTCGCGGTCAAATCATTTTTGATTGAGCGAACTTCTTCACGAAGTGCTTTCCTTTCTTCTTGTGTCATGTTTGAGCGATCCATTTCTTTGATCTCATAAAGTCTTGCTTCAAGAGCCTCAACATCATAAGTGGCTTCAGTAGACTCCACATCAGGAAGGTCTTGCGTTTTTCCTTCAATTTGTGAGAATGCGCTGAACCCGACAATAACGAATGCCAGCACAAGGAGTGTAAGTTTTTTCATTTTAAATAATTTTTAGTCAGAACAGCCGACGGCTATTTCGTGAAAGGTAGTTCTTATATGCAGGCGTTCCTAATTTATCTGACTTCGCTGGAGTCTTTCGGGATTCTAATGTTTGAAAACACCGGTTAAAGGAAATTTCTCCGTACCCACATTAAGCCTCTCACACCCTGCTCATGGCAAGTCAGAGAGTAACTAGACTCTTCTTTATGCTTTCGCAATCCTTCCCCTCGCCGTTCTTTGACTGATTAAAACCCACTTATATTTTGGCCCCTGCCAAGGTAGATGATCTTGTTTTGAGTTGTTGCGCGGGAAAAGCGAGTGGGATATAGTTGTGGGCACGAAACATCTATCAATAATATTGAAAGGGGCTTAGCCCTGTTCTGCTCTTGATTTGAGGCCACTGCTGCATCGCTCACTAGAGTTGTTGTTCGGGCCGAAGCCGTTTGCTATTTAAGGTGTTGGGGTAGCGGTAAAATCTAAGCCAATCAAGTCGCATTGTCTTTTTTGTTTACCTTTTCCCGATTACGACATATAGGTTAAAACAACAGAACATGAGTTCGCTAAGATCACAAGAAAAAGAACTTTCATCGCTCTACAAAAAGTGGCCCCTGGTGAAAAGGCATCTCAAAAAACATGGTTGCTCCGGCGCTCAAGCCGAAGACATTTTTCAAGAAGCCCTATTGGTTTACGTGCACAAAATGGAAAATTCCGAGTTCATGCTTACACATGCGGGATTTGTCTCCGCGAAACATAAACCCGAATCACGCGATGGAGATATTGGAACTCATCGATTGAACTATTACTTTGTTCCATCGTGTAGATTCGAGAATCCCGCAGCGCATTAACCTCAAGATGCTTCTAATGCGCAATGCGGGATAAACCCGAATCACGCGATGGAGATATTGGAACTCATCGATTGAACTATTACTTTGTTCCATCGTGTAGATTCGAGAATCCCGCAGCGCATTAACCTCAAGATGCTTCTAATGCGCAATGCGGGAT
>Ga0209591_10003041_pt1 | contig 19705 bp, 17 predicted proteins | sample MAT01_FD_187207 | JGI IMG/M metagenome (GOLD analysis project Ga0209591, IMG submission 187207) | Freshwater microbial communities from Lake Fryxell liftoff mats and glacier meltwater in Antarctica - MAT-01 (SPAdes) (version 2) | ecosystem: Environmental > Aquatic > Freshwater > Ice > Liftoff... | reverse complement strand
ATTCCATTTCCAATATAAATATCCATATAGTCCGTACACAGACCACAAAAAGAGTGCTGGGAAATAAGAGACAGTAACTGTTGCAAATGGCAGTGTTGCAAAAAACTCCGCAGTCTTTATGACATACATCAGGAGTAAGTAGGTGACGTACGCAACGGGAACAGCGAGAAAGTGGAATGCGAACTCAATCATTGATGCAATAAACCCGAGGATCATAATGGTTGGAATAAGCCACAAGACCAGAACGTTTACGGGAAGCCCGACGAGAGAAACCTGTCCCATCTTATAGAGAAGAAGTGGCAAGACGAATACTTGTGTCGCTATAGTGGCTGACACAACCTCACGAAACCCAAATTTTTCTGGTACTGCAGTAAGGTGAGGCGAGACGAGAGGAGAAATCCAAATCAGAGCAATGGTCGCAAGAAAAGAGAGCTGGAACGATGTATCAAAGACTAAAATATTTGGATTCCAAAAAACCATCACTACCGCTGCAATAAGAAGCGCGCGAGCAATAGCATAGGTTCGACCCGTTCCACGTGCTAACAGCACAAGCAGGGCCATAAGAGAGGCGCGCAGAACAGAAGGAGTTGCTCCAACCATAAGAGAAAACAACACTATGCCAAACGCACCAGAGCCTAGCGCTAAGTTTTTTGGAAGAAAAGAAAACAGCTTAACTAAAGACTCTGAAACAATTGTGATGTTGTAGCCTGACAAGACTACGATATGAATGATTCCGGTATCGCGAAACACCTCCTCCAATTCTGTACCTAGTGAATCTTGAACACCAAGAAGAACTCCCGCCATCAGTGACGAAGATGGCTCGGGAAAGAGGGTGTTCACGTTTCGCACAAAGCTTTGCTTGAGAGTAAGGAGCATTGAGGTAATGATATTTCCGTTACCTTCAGAAACAAGCGTTCCGCGAGCAAATGAAAGTATGTAGTGGATATCGTCTTTCCGAAGATGAGATACATAATCAAACTCTTTTCCTTTTTCAGTTTCAAAATTTGTTGGCGCCTGCAGTTTACCGGTAAAGCTCACCCTGTCTCCGTATTTAAATTTCGGATAGTTTTCACCCCTGACGAGCACTTTTTCATTGCTATTTGGGGCAAGCACAACGTATTGCGTATAGCTACCTTTATTGATTGGCTCCCCGAGAATCTCTGACTCAAGAGTAATTTGCTGTCCCACTTTAGAAGCAAAGACTTGATCCGGAGAGCTGTCTCCGTGTAGCTCAAAGCGGATTGCGCCGAGTGAAAACACTATAATGAAAAAAGATATCGCAATCGATATCTTTTTAATATATTCATCTGGAGTTACAAATGCTGACGCAAACAAACACACGCCGAGAAAACTCATAAAGAGCAGTATCGAAAGTGGGATGGAAACAAACGAAGCGAGAAATACGCCCCCAAGAAATGCGAGGCAAGAAATATAAAACTGTTTGGTGACTATGATCGAAAAGACTTTTTCCATTGATCAATGATTGCTTTCTCATCTGCTTTAGAGAAAGATTTCTTAAACAACGCCTTGCTCTTCCCTTTTACTCTCTCTTCACACTCTTTCCATGTGGCGTGAGTGACTATTTCCCCGTTAAGAGAACTCACATAGGAAAAAGCGGGAGCTGAAGATGTTTTAGCTTTTAGCTTAGAGCTTTTAGCTTTCGATACTTCAACAGAAAGACTGACGGAGTAACTAGACACAGGTCCACTATATAAATTTGGTTTTTTATTATCGGCATAGCTTGTTGCAATTACATCACATCGTTCGTTTGCAGGTACTCCCGAGTGACCCTTGATGAGATTCCACGATACTTTTCCCACTGTGCTAAGCACCTCGTCCATTTGTTCCCACAAATCAATGTTGACGACTTCCCCCTTTGCTTTGGTCTTCCAATCATTTCTCTTCCAACCAGCAAGCCACTTGGTTGAGCCATTGAGAACATAGCTCGAATCCGTATTCACCACAGTTTCTCCGTCAGCATGTTGTTTAGCGACATACGCGAGCGCCTCAATGGCCGCGGTGAGCTCCATGCGATTGTTGGTGGTGTGAGCTTCTCTACCTCCAAGCTCAGCTACTTTGGTTTCTCCAACAACAATAGTTCCCCATCCTCCAGGACCAGGATTCCCCCTCGCCGCTCCGTCAGTAAAGATTATTACGTTCTTCATGATTCTATTATATCAACAATTCGCAGGCGGAGCTCGGGGCCCCCTCGGCCAAACGTTGATTTCTCAAGGGTTGCTAACAAGTTTACACTCTTCCCTGCTGACAAGGCTACTCCGAAAGAATCCGGTCCTGAAAAAAACTTTATAGCTTTCACTTTTCGATCAAGTTCTCCATTAAAAATAACTTCTAAATGATTCTTATCTCCTCCAAACTGCTTTGTTGAAAAAATCTCACTGTTGGCAAATAAAAACACAGGCTTACTATTTCCCACTCCAAATGGAGCAAATTTCTGAACAGCGTCAAATGTTTTCCATGTCACGTCTGCAAAAGAAAGCTCGGAGTCATAAAGGTTTGTACTTGATCCGCTTTCGGATTCTTTTACTTTCTCGTATGCACCACTCAAAGCTTCTTCAAGCGAATGAATAGCATCAGTTGTTGTCGCAAAACCTCCCGCCATCTTGTGTCCCCCATACTGGATAAAGCTTTCCCTTGCTCCATCCATAAGCGCGATGAGGCTAGCGCTTCCATCAGACCGGCAAGACCCTTTGATAGTATCGTCTCCGTTTCGCCCCCATAAAAACACCGGCCGCTTCACTTCTTCTAAGATATTATTCGCAACCAAGCCAAGCAATGCTGGTTTCCAATTTGGATTTCCGAGGACCAAGACGCTCGAAAGGGGTCCGAGTTCGAGCCTCTCCCTTAAAGCCTTCTTGAGTTCTTTTACCGTTGAAGCCACGAGGCCTTTGCGTTCAGCGTTGAGACTTTCGAGAAGTTCCGTTGCTACAATCGCTTCTTCATGAGTCTTAGCTGATAGAAGCTTGAAGGCGTCCATGGGCTGGCCCATTCGTGAGGCTGCGTTAATTCGGGGAGAAAGAGAAAAACCAATATCATCTTCTGTGACATATTTCTGATTGAGTTTAAGCTTTTTCCACATTTCTTGAAGTCCCAAGCGTGGTGACTGCCGTAACACTCGAAGTCCAAAATGAGCGAGTGCGCGATTTTCACCTTGCAAAGGCACCATGTCAGAAAGGGTTGCGATTCCCACCAAGTCCAGTAGCCATTTTTCGTGACCCTCTTTTAACCCGAATCTATTTTTTGATAAGATTGCCTGCACAAGCTTATACGCAACTCCCGATCCACACAGACCCTTGTGCGGGTACTCACAATCAATCTGTTTTGGATTTACTATTGCAAAAGCATCGGGAAGCTCAGCCCCCGGCTCGTGGTGATCGGTAATAATAAGATCAACCCCCCTTTTCTTTGCCACAGACGCTGCTACAACATCGACAATGCCACAATCAATCGTGATAATGACCTGCGCGCCAGCGCTCGCTAGTGTTTCCACCGCCTCTGCATGCAGACCGAATCCTTCATCGTGGCGATGAGGAATATAATTTTCAATATTTTCAAATCCAATCTTGTCGAAAAAGTCCCGAAGCATCGTTCCCCCCGGTATCCCGTCAGCATCGTAATCACTATAGATAACTATTTTTTCCTTTTGCTCGATTGCAGTAATAAGACGATCGACAGTTTTATCCATATCCTTGAGCAAGAATGGATCATGGATATCTCGAAGGTAATCTGGCTTAAAAAAGACTTCCGCATCTTCGCCGGTCTCGATTCCTCTCGAATACAAAAGAGATTGAACTAAGGGAGAGTATTGCAGGAGATTTTCCTTTACAGAGTCTGGGACTTGAGGCTGTTTACCGTACGATTTCATAAAAATCATTTTAACACTCAGCCTGCATTTTTAACCTTACATATATGATAAAATTGAGGTATAACATAATATAGATATCACTATGATTATAGAACTCGACCAAGATGCATCATGCGTCTTTTGTAGAATAGTAAGAAAAGAAATCCCGGCAGAAATTATTGCAGAAACTAACGACACTCTCACGTTCGTCGATACACAACCAAACAACTTCGGACACTCTCTTGTTATACCAAAAAAACATTTTGATAATATCTACTCTATTCCTGATAACCTAGTTGCGAAGCTTTTTCAAGAAGTGAAAAGAGTTTCTGTTGCAGTGAAGGGTGCCATGAAGGCAGAAGGTGTAAATGTATACATGAACAATGAAAGCGCAGCTGGACAAGTAGTATTTCATACGCATATTCATATCATTCCGCGATTCAAAACAGATAGATTTAAAAAATTCCCGATTAAGAAATATGAGTATGCTGGGCATATAAAAGAAATTAGCGAAAAAATTAAGAGTTTGCTAGATTAGTTCTAGACCCATGTATAGTAGAGCGTATGTCCAAACGGAAACCTCGCACATCATTTTGAGGAAAAGAGTAACTATTTTTAACGCTTTACTGGCCGCGACGAAAAGAAGGTCATTCAACCACTATCTTACAGATGAATGACGGAGCATCATCCAAAAAGAGATGGAAACACCAGTCATGGAGGCGTCATGAGTAGAAACATCGAAACATCCCCTGCGCTAGCAATAATCTTTGGTATTATATTTGGTAGCATTGGACTCATCTACAGCATCATTTCAACAATGGTTCTTTATCCAATCATTTCGATTGTAGTGTGGGTTAGAAAACGAATAGAATTTAGATGAAAAACTCGCGCAGAAAGTCTGCGCGGGTTTTTTTCTTTTGTATTGGCGTACTCAGGTATTACTGTGAGTACCGAGTACGAGGCAAGTTAGTATTTTGTATAGCCATACTGAAGGAACCTAGAATTACTTATTGTGATTTTTCTAACGCCTGTATTCACCCGGAGTACCGAGTACGAGGCAAGTTAGTATTTTGTATAGCTATACTGAAGGAACCTAGAATTACTTATTGTGATTTTTCTAACGCCTGTATTCACCCGGAGTACCGAGTACGAGGCAAGTTAGTATTTTGTATAGCCATACTGAAGGAACCTAGAATTACTTATTGTGATTTTTCTAACGCCTGTATTCACCCGGAGTACCGAGTACGAGGCAAGTTAGTATTTTGTATAGCCATACTGAAGGAACCTAGAATTACTTATTGTGATTTTTCTAACGCCTGTATTCCCGGGAGAGTTTCGTTTGCGAGGAAGTCTAGCATTGCTCCTCCTCCAGTAGAAATAAAGGTTATTTTATCAGTGAGATTAAGCTCAGCAATAGAAGCAATAGTGTCCCCTCCTCCAACAAAGGATTCTGCCTTACTTTCTCCTATAGACTGAGCTAATGTCCGCGTCGCATCTTTGTATCCAAGCTCGTAATTTCCAAGGGGGCCGTTCCAGAGCACGGTCGCAGCTTTTTCTACAACTGGGCACACTAGGTCCATTGTTTCTGGTCCTACGTCAACGATATAATCACTCTCGAGCACCTCTGTTACTTTTTTAGTTGTTACACTCTCTCCGTTTTTTACAATTACATCAATCGGCATGATGAGCTTATCAGTCAAGAATTCAGAAATCTGAGAAATGTCTGAAGAAAGCAAAGAAGTTCCTGTTTGCATTCCACTAGCCTTTAGAAAATCATTAGCAAGCGCGCCTCCGATAAACACCTTGTCAGCAACTGCAAAGAACTTTTTTATAAGCGGTATTTTAGTTTCAAACTTTGCGCCACCAAGAATAAACACAAAAGGGTGTTTAGGGTGGAGGGTTCGTGAAAGTTCCATCACTTCTTGAGCAAAACAAAACCCTGCATACGACGGCAGGAATTCCGGAATCCCCACGATAGAAGCGTGGGCTCGGTGAGAAGAAGAGAACGCTTCGTTTACATAGACGGAGGCAAAACTTGCCAAATGCTTTGCAAACTCAGAATTGTTAGCTTTTTCTTCTGGATACTTTCGAAGATTTTGAAGCAGGACCATCTCACCATCCTTCATATCAGCGATTTCTTTTGGAGTTTCGGGGAAAAAATCCTCAATGAAAGTAACCCCGTACCCGCGAGTAGCTAGATTTTGCGCAACGGGGGCAAGACTGCCTCCTTCTCCTTCAAAATGGCTGGCCATCACAATTTTCACTCCCGCATTTTTTAAAAAATCGAGAGTTTTAAGAGTTTTTTGTACTCGAAAATCATCAGTGATTACTCCAGCGCTTACAGGGACATTGAAGTCTGCTCTTACAAATACTGTTTTACCTTTGAGGTTCTCTATTTCGTGAATGTATTTCATTATTACTTGATTTTCTTCTGCTCAACCGCTGACAATATTTCTCCAAACTCATTGGCATCTAAACTTGCATGTCCCACTAAAAATCCAGAAACATTCCCATTATGAAGAAGGTTGTGAGCATTGCTTCCTTCTACAGATCCTCCGTAAATGATTCGCATAGCAGATGCCACTTCCCTTCCATACATACCTGTGATGACTTTCTGAATAAAAATAGTCATAACATGGAGCTTGTGAGCATCCATAGCGTCTGTTGCGGTCTTTCCAATCGCCCAAACTGGCTCGTAGGCGATTATAACAGTGCCCATGTCTTTTTTGGAAAGACTTGAAAGGGCTGATTTGAGCTGTTCAATTAAAATAGTCAGATACTGCGCGCCGTGATCTCGCTCCCTCTCACCAATGCAGAGAATTGGCGTCATCGATTCCTTAAGTACCGCTATTAGCTTTTTTGAAATAATTTCATTACTTTCACCAAGAGCTCGTCTTTCTGAATGTCCGAGGATGACGTGCGTGACTCCAAGATTTTTAAGCATTAAGCAACTAATTTCCCCCGTCGACGATCCCGCAGTTCCAAAAAAAGCATCTTGCGCACCAAGCTTGAGGTTTTTATTCTTCTTAAAATTTTGCGGGAGGTATATATATGGTGGTGCGAGCACAATTTCAGTTTTTTTATATGTTCCGGCTTTCTTAAGTGTTTCTTTATACAGCTTGGTGGCCTCCACGCTCTTTTCTGGATTCATTTTCCAGTTGGCAATAACAATATTTTTTGACATATAGACAGTATATCACGAGCTTTTTAAGTTATCTGACCTCTTCCCAAGAGAGGATTTCGTATTGACTTGAAGTGAGCGGAAAGCTTGGTGGCGGGCTGTATAACAAATTCGCATCATAATTAATATTTCGTATAGCATACCCATTTCCGTCAGTATATGCGAATCCGTATCGTAAGTTTGTTGCAATCATGCCATAGAGGGTAATTGAGCTTTTCGTATGATGCGGAGCGCAGGTATTATTTCCTGGACCTGGATAATAAAATCTTCCAACTCTTCCATTTTGGGCAATAAGGGCTCCGTCAATTCGCAGATTAGTATCGCTAACCATTCCCACCGTAATATTGTTTTGAGAAATAAGCGCAATGACGTCATCGCCATTATAGTTTGTATAGAGCAAATCATTATTCACGATAATGCTTGGACGAGTTGAAGGATTGTCGGGGAACCTTCCAGAAGCGATAGTTACTCTCGCGGTATTAATTGCTCCTTCCACCCACACAGTATCCTCAACAAACACCAGTCCGTTTGCTGGAATCGGATAATTAGCAATAAATGTTTTGTTATTGATACTCCATGTTCCCCATCCAGTCACACTTCCACCAGTGCACTGACTCGATGGATTCACCAATGAAGTTACTCTGAATACGTCAAACGTGTCATCTGTTCTTAAAATAATTTGATATCCTTGAGCTCCTGATGCTGCAAAATATCTTCCTGCTGACTGAGCGTTTGTCTTGATAGAAGCTAAATTAGTAGTTAATCCCACAAAATCAACTGCGGGGACCGGAAACTGCCTTCCAGCCTCAAAAACATCACTGCGATTCTGAACTGCGGATGGAGGAGCTTCTGCGGACCTAAATGTATCATTAACTGTGCCATTTATTAATACATGCGTATGAACTCCAAATTCTACTGCTCCTGTGTGGTCAGGATCGTCATAGGAACTTAGCGCACTACTAATGACATTGCGGGCTAATCCATCAAACCTAATACCCCCATTCGAAAGAATGGGGCCGAACACCTCAGTACCCTGTCCAAAACGAATATCGGCATTTGCCACTACCGCGTATCTTGCAAGTGATGGTATCGCGAGCTCCACGGCAATTTTTCGAGATACGATCGAAGTGGACGATGGGGTTCCGGTCGATTCTATTCTTACTTTTGTCGATCCTGTTGGAGGGGGTGTGACTATTAAGCTAAATTGACCTACCGCATCTCCATCTTTATCTTTTATCGTGTGGACATACGGTCCCGGCGTTCCAGTTCCGTCTGTATAGTCTGTTGGTGCGTGGGCCAGATGCCAACGATAATAATCAATTCCCGCTTCGGCAAGTTGAATTGCTCGCTCGCGATTGAGCGACTCTCTCGATGCTTTAATATTAACTCCCGCCCATCCGACGAGTGCTCCAATCATAACAACCGCTATCGAACTAAAAACGATAACTTGGACTAAAATATCTCCTCGATTACTTTTTTTTATCATACTCATAAATTATCTTTAAGGTTCCGGAGTGTCCCTTGAGTTGTAACGGTAATGCGAGTAGGAGACCTGTTTGGATTTTGATCAATAACAACGGTAATACGGATAAGCCTGACGGCCGTTGCGGTAACCGGCTGAATAAGAGGAGTTGTTGTTCCAGAATAATTGCTATCAAAATATTCAAAAATTGGTGTGGAAGTACCATTTACAACATTGCGTATGACCGTATCAAGTTTTTCTGTACTAACATCATATATATAGGGAGCACCTGACGGGTGAATGACCCCGCGCATCAAGTTTGCGCCTTGCAAAAAATAGCGCATTCTTTCTTTTGGCGCATCAGAGTCAATATTGCTGTAAAAGATTAAGCTTGAGGTGGCCACTTGAGCGAGCGTGTAAGATCCGAGATTGGAAGGTGATGCGCTTCGAAGCTCTGCTATGGCAGTACGGAGGATTTTTCTTGCATCGAGTTGCGCGCTGAGACTATTTTGAATGCTTGTATTGAGAGAAAATATATCTCGCTGGAATGCGGTGATTACAAGCGTGATCATTACAATAATAGCGATGCTGACAAGGGTTTCAACAAGGGTAAATGCGCTGGAATGAGTACGAAGTTTCATATTATGGAGAAAGGGTTATGGATTGCTGGATGTATGAGGAGTTGTTTGGAACGACGGCAGTGCCTAGCGCCACTGAGTACCCGCCCGCATTGACGGCTATTGCATATGTTCCCGCAGAAAGACCTGAAAATAAAACCTGTCCGGGAGGAGTGCAACTAGTAGTCACTGTTACTGCAACATCGGCAACATTCGGTGAAAAAGTAGTACTTGCAGTGCTTAAGTATGCTCTGTATTTGAAATATTGATCGCCGTTATGAATACTGGCAATATTTGTGTTTGATGTTGAATAGAAACTTGTTGCTGTTCCATCAGGTCCCACAAAATTCCATATTGTTGAAACTTCATTTGTTTGTGCGGTAGCTAGTTGAAATCGCGCACTGTCCGCTCCCACAGCTGGGGGCTGGCTCGTCGGCGACCAAGAAATCTGACTAAAATTACTAGTAGTGCCTGTATCAAAAACAGACGATGTTAAGTTTCCACTTGAAACATACGTTCCAAAACTACTTGCAAGCTTCAATTCTCCAGCTGGGCTTCCTGTATCTATATTTCCATCGGATGTATCGTATCGAGTCAGGCTTCCGACAGTTGCTTGGCCGTTACCCCCCGACCAATCTGATTGATTGAAAAATCCCCTACCTGTTTCCAGAGACAAGTTAACACCCATAGATGTGTTAGTGAGGGATACCATTGCGCCGGAAATCGGCAAATTTGTTGCACTATCCTTCACGGTAACAAGTACTTGTGACGGAGTTTTTGTATTTAGTACTAGCTGGACATTTTGCACAGCTCCAGGCAAAACAGAAACCGGAAGAAGTGGGTTCACCCCAGAGAGCCGGTGTACCGCACTGTTGGTAAGAAGTGAGTAGCTATCCCATTCGATATCTGAAAGCAATCTCTGCCCCGATGAGTTTGTTGCTGAAGATGCAGAATATTTGTAGACATCCGGAATAGTTCCGATTAATTTTGATCCATTTATAGAAAAAGGGACATTCGGTATTGGTTCGCATGTTTCTGATACGGTAGATATATTCATCTCACTAATCTGGTCTATAACAAAAGATATTTGGGTGAGTTGCTGAAGAAGTACAGTAGCGTGAAGCTTGGTCGGACTAGGGTTACCAGTAGAAGTGGCATAAGTCCTATCTGTGGTATGCCCACTTTTTGTGACCGTAATCTGGTATGCGTTAACGCCCGGAGGCGCATCCACAATTGCCAACTGACCCTGGGTGTCGGTTACATCATTAATCGTAATCGTTGTCGTACCTGTATTATTTACGACGCTCACATCAGCACCTCTGATTGGTTGTCCGTTTGCATCAAACACCCTGATAAACAACGCCCCGTTAGTCGATGCTGTTTCTAAATTTTTTGGCGACACCCTCGTCACAACAGTCATCGGCTGAAAGTTTTTACACTGAGTGCAAGTAACCGTGAGGTCAACTAGTTTATAATCAGCGGGAGAAAGATCATTTGGTGACCCGCCAATAGTTCCGTCAAACGGATCATCGATATTTCTAATTGCGGTGGTTATATTAAATGTTCCATTATCGCGAAGAAAGGTACTCGTTGCCGTAAGGACTCCTGACGGGATTCCGTTTATAATTCCAACTTTGTTGTATGAAAGATTGCGTATGAGTTCAAACTGTTCATTCAAAAGGTCGGTGGCAGTAATTTTTACTCGTGAAGCTGAAACAAGAGCGATAATATTCGCATAACTTTGATAGACCGTTACTGAAATGAGAGCAAAGAGGGACGCTCCAACCACAAGCTCAACAAGAGTAAAGCCGTTTTTGCGAGAAGTATGAAAAAATAAAAAAAAACCTCGGCGTCTCATAATATAAGTATACCTCAGGATATAAAGTAATAAGTAGAAAGTGATAAGTAATAAGGGGATATGGATGGTGAAAAGAATAAGAATGAATAAGAGGAATAGCGAATAAGAAGAATTGGGATGAACCCGCTTCGCCGGAGCTCAGCGAGGCGAGTAAGAGGAATAGAAGAGAAGAAGAATGCAGAATAGAGAATAGAGAAAAGTAATAAGTAAAGAGTAAAAAGTGAAAAGAGAGGAAAGGAGAAAAGTAAAAAGAGAGGAAGCATACAGAAGAAAGAAAAAAGAAAGAAAAAGAAAAATTTTGAAGAATAGAAAATTGAAAGTAGTCAGTAATGAGTAGCAAGTAAAAAAGGTAAGAGGGTAATAAAGAGCGGTGTGCCAAGGTCCGACCTTGGCACACTAACCACACTTAGCCCGATTCACAGAGAAGGGGCTCAACTTCTGCGCAACGGCTTGAGTTTACCAAGGTCGGACCTTGGTACAGGCTTCCTATGTGTTTCCTAAAAACCCACACCTATCAGCTAAAAGCTTTGTTTAATTTATTTATAACTTAAAACTTTTCTCTCTAGCAACCCTGCCTGCCGGCAACTAGCAACTAGCAACAACAATTATATTGCATCCACCAATGAATACGTCGGCGCAAGCATTGAGATAGCAAAGAATCCAACCGCCACCCCCATAAACACCATGAGAAACGGTTCTATCAGTGTCGACATATCCTTTGTCTTTTGATCAACTTCGTCTTCGTAAAACACAGCTACACCCATAAGCATATCTGCCATTTTGCCCGTCTCCTCCCCTACTGCCATCATTTCTCCGACAAAAATCGGATACAAGTGTTCGTTTTCAATAAATACCGCGGAGACAGGTTCTCCTTTTTGAATATTTTCCTGAGCTTTCGTCAAGACGGCTTTATAGTATGAATTTTGAATGACATCTTGCGTCACCCCAATAGCCACAACAATATCCACTCCTGAAGAAAGAAGTGCTGACAGAGTGCGAGCGGTTCGGGCGGCATTAATTTCTTTTACGATTGTTCCTGCAACTGGAAACCGTAATGATAGAAAATCAAAGACTCTTTTCCCTTTTGTACTTTTATAAAAAATAATGAAGGCCGTAACAGTAGCGATTAAAATTCCTATAGTAAGAAGGTATTGATTACGAAGAAAATCAGAAACCGCAATCACGGCTCTCGTACTTGCCGGAAGCGTTACGCCAAGACCTGTAAAAGTAGCGGTGAGGGTCGGTACCATGTACACAAGCATAAGAATTGCAATAACAATCATGATTGAAACAATAACAGCGGGATACATCATAGCTCCTTTCACTTTCTTGGTGAGCATGTAAGTTTTCTCCATTTGAATAGAAACCACCTTAAGCGATCCAGCTAGATTTCCGCTTTCTTCTCCAGCTTTTACCATAGATACAAAGATAGGTGAGAACACGTCTGGCTTTCCCTTCATTGAATCCGAAAGACTTTTACCCTTACTGATGTCGCTATTGAGTTCAGAAAGGGTCGCTTTGAGTTTTTTATTCTTAGTCTGCTTTTCCATAACAGAAAGTGCGCGGGTTGCAGAGAGCCCCGCTTCTATCATTGATGCCAAGTTGCGGGCAAAAATAATCTTTTCATGAGGATTGATACCACTAAACAATCCTGAGAGATGAAACATCGAAAGAGCTTTTCCTGCTTGGATTTCATGCGCATACACAACACTATCTCCCTCTTCTTTTATCTTTCGATATACGGCAAATCGATCTGGTGCGTCGAGCACCCCTTCGTAGGACTTCCCTTCTTTATTAATTGCTTTGTAATTAAATTGGGTCATTATTCGTCTGCAGAAACTACTCTGAGCACTTCTTCAACCGTCGTCACCCCTTGCACAGCTTTAAAGAGACCGTCCTCAAGCATCGTAAGCATTCCTTCTTTTCTCGCTAGCTCCTCGAGCTCTTGGGTAGTGACACCTTTCATAATCATATCGCGAACGGCTGGAGTAACTCTCAAAATTTCGTGAATACCGATTCGGCTCTTATATCCATCTTCAGTATCCCCACCTGGTTTTGGTTTATACATTGGTATCGATTCCCATGTAGCGTTCTTCTCAACTATCTTTTCTTCTTTGAGCGCCTTCATAACACGATCGGTATCTACAATTTTCTTGAGTTGAGCAATCTCCTCTTTTGAAAGAAAGTATTTTTCTTTTGAATCCGCCAATCTTCGAATAAGACGCTGAGCGATAATGATTGAGAGGGTTGAAGTGAGCAAAAATGGCTCTATTTTCATATCGACCAAACGCGCGATAGTTCCTGCCGCTGAGTTTGTGTGGAGAGTTGAAAGCACAAGGTGGCCTGTAAGGGCAGCATTGACCGCGAGCGAGGCCGTTTCGCCATCTCGAATTTCTCCCACCATAATTACATCCGGGTCTTGACGGACTAAGGTTCGAAGTCCGTTAGCAAAGGTGAATCCGATTTCTGGCTTTACCTGAGTCTGGTTGACTCGCTTCATTTGGTATTCAATCGGGTCCTCAATCGTAGAGATGTTGATATCAGGTGTATTCAAAATATCGAGCATCGTATACAGAGTAGTGGTTTTTCCAGATCCAGTCGGTCCTGTAGTCAAAATCATTCCGGTAGAAAGCCTTGTCGCCTTGTGAAGCATTTCAAGACCTTCACCGTGGAAGCCGAGACTTTCAAGTGAGAACCCCGATACGCTCTCTCGAAGCAAACGCATAACCGTCTTTTCTCCATAATAAACAGGGAGTGTTGATACGCGGAATGACACTTTTTCTCCATTCATATCAATCTTAAATCGCCCATCTTGTGGTATGCGTTTTTCGTCGAGCTTGAGGTTTGAAAGCACTTTGATACGAGCAGTAATTCCACCCGCCACATTTTTAGGGAGCACCATGGCGTCATGCAAGATTCCATCAATTCTATATCTAACAATCACCTGCGCTTCCGCAGGCTCAATGTGGATGTCCGATGCGTCTTGAATAATGGCATGCTTAAGAAGTGTGTCGACAATCCGCACAACAGGCACATCATCTGCTAATTTTTTTAAATCTTCTTCCGAAACTTCTTCGTCCCCTGTCTTATCTGCAATAGCCTTAAGCGTGTTCGCTTCTTTCTGAATAATGTCACCGAACTCCGCTTTCAAACTTTTTTGATAATTCAAAAGAGCATTTTTAATAGATTCGGTATCTGTCAGGCGTGGCAATATTTTAAGACCTGTCTTTTTTCTGATGAAATCAATTGCAGCCAAATCCTCAGTATCAAGCATCGCTACTTCAAGTCCATCATTCGTTTTTCTAAAAGCAATGATATTGTGGTTGCGGGCAATAGGCTCAGGGATGAGCGACAGCACTTCAAAATCCATACGCTGACCCTTCAAATCAACAAACGGGATTCCCAAAATATATGCCTGCATGCGACGAAGGTCGTCTTCAGTCAAAGAGCCCTTCTGTACAAGCACACGTCCAATACTAATACCACTTTTTTCAGATTCAGTTTCGGCTTTTGTTAAATCACCCCGAGATACAAGGCCAGAATCAAGAATAAATTCTTTTAATTGTTTTTCTTCAATGTGCATAGGGGGGGTGAGGGGAAGAATCAAAAAAGTAATAAGATGTTAGTAAAGAGTAATAAGTAGGAACCTTGATGTAATTTTTAACTTTTTACTTTTTACTTATTTTTTTACCATCTTATTGTAACAAAAGAAAATGAATTCGTATGCACACAACATCCCCCGCAAGCTACGCTTGCGGGGGATGTTGTGTGCATACATGTTCTAAAATTTAGTATTCCTTATAGTCTGGCGCTACTCCGACATAGACCGTTACAGTTGGACACGTTGCGGTAGTTACTCCATTGGTCATGGTAAACGAAGCAGTCTTTACTCCTGTTGATTGATACGATGTTACGTACGGGTTCGTCGTCTCAATTGTTGGAAAGTCAGTTCCACTCCATGTGAAGACGAATGGATTAGGGGCGCCTCCAGGAGGATTAGCGGTCCATATCACTGGTTGACCGATTCTTGCGATAGTTGGACTTACCGAACACGAAGCTGTTGTAGAAGAATCAGGTTGCACAATCAAGTTAAAGGTTGTTGACTTTTGTACACTGTCATGGTCTTCGACATCATCAGGAACAAAACCAGTCACAGTAATTGGGTAGGTTCCCACTGGAATAGCATATGGCACTGTGAAAGTAAGAGTTGTATTGCATGGAGGAAGTCCGAGCTCCTCAGTTGGAGGAACACATCCTTGGTTCGCATACGTAACCCCGACCGTGTGTGTCACACCACCCACAATTGTGGTCGGAAGGTTGATTACTGTCAAAATTACTGGTGACGCATACCCTGATATATAATCCACCAAGATCGTCTGCTGTACCTGTCCAGACTGGTTAGGATTTCGACTCACAGAAACATCAGGAGTGGATGATAGTGAAAAATTAAAATAGCCCGTTGGGGTATACGTTATGGTAAACGAAGCGGGAGCATCACTGAAGAGTGTCATAGTCCGACTTGTTCCTTGCGTGTTCGTAACTGTGTAGCTATATCCTTCTATGTTTTGAATACCGACAATAGTAACAGTGCCTTCAGTAAATGGTCCCTCATCAACAGCATTTGAGACCGTATGGATATCTGAGACCCCCTCTCCTTGCGATGGAGTTACTAAAAAAGGACTTTCGTTGGGACCACTAGCAAGAATTCTCCATGAAGACGGCATGTTAGAAGTAACGGTGATGGTGGGATTTTCACTCATGAGCACCTGAACCTGATCTGAACAGTTTACTCTACCTGTTGCACTGACCGCTTCCACTTCAACAACTAAGTCTTGGTAATCTTGGTGAGGAAGTCCGTTTGCAAGATTGTCTTCAAATCCCATAATGTATTTGTTAAGGCTAGGATTGAAAATAGCTACCTGATCAGCACCAAGACTATACTGCGACTGTGTCGCAAAAAAATTTGGAATGCCTGGGCTTCCATTTCTAATTGCAAATCCAATGCTGGACACTCCTGTCGTAGGGATAACAAAGTTAAACGATTCACCTCCACTAAAGACAGGCACATCGGCGGGGTCGTTTAGGTTGTTCTTAAAAAGCGGTACAAACGTTTGAAAAAGTTGGGTGTTCACATAGTATCCAAAAGTTTTGGCTCTTGTTCCGTATGCACCAATATATTTCCCTGTAAAGCTGATTGAGGTGGTTTGTGCTGGAATATTCCATCTTTCTGTCCTAGTTTCATCATTAACAACGTTTATTGAGTAGCCTTGGTTATTCAAAATCTGTTGTAAAGAAGGTTCATCATTATTAGCAAAATAAGCTAGCACCTTACTGAAGCCACTAGAAGCTGGAATAGGGTTGATACTGCCTATTGTATACATAGTCGACTGAGTGGGGTTCACGGTCACTCCGAAAGTATTTTGAACCGCGCCGCTGGTATTAAATCCGACAGCGCCTGTTCCCAAAGTCCCGGATGAAGTCCACGTTAAACTCACGGGCGATCCGGGTTCAACCGTGATGCTGTCCGCACCATTTCCTTTCAAATCAATCGTGCAGGGAACAGGCCCTGACGCGTATTGGATCGTTACTGTTTTATTTTGACCTGACTCCAAATACACCGATGGCCCTGGCCCATCTGAAGTTACAATAGAACCAAATATTTTTCCTCCAAACTCGGAAGGGTATCCACTTACCAAGTAGCTACCAAACGATGATGAGTGCACTGTATGGGCAGTTGATACCCCCGCACCACCACTAGGATCTATAAACCCAGATCCTGTGACAGTCCAACTAGCACCCGAAAGCGGATTACTGTTTTCATCTACAACAAACACAGTAATGGTTGCAGGAGGGTACCCCATAGATAACGCTTGTGGCGGATGAGTGAGGAGAGCGGAAGCAATCAGAAGGAGTGCCAAAATAAGTGTGGATATTTTTTTCATTGCACTGGTGTTAAGAGAGAGGGACATCAAATTTATAAATATTTCTATTGTCTATCAAGGAATATGACGTACACATTATTTGTCTCATCAACTTTTGGTTCAATAACCACAGAAAGATCATCGGTATCTTTTGATGCATGAAGCTGGACAAGAGTAGCAACTTGATTATCTATCTCCTTTTTTACAAATGAATCAGTCTCAAAAAAAGTTTCGTATTGTTTTTGAATGTCTGTTGTGCTGGCTTGTGATGTGTACGCTACCGTGTACTGAACGACTCCCTTGTCAGGAAATTCTGTCTTAATACTTTCTGTAACAGAATCTATTTCTATCGGGATATTTTGCGGAAACCCTACAGGAAGCTTTTCTTTTCCTTGCAGATTACTGACATCTTGTACAGACACGATTGTTTTTTCTTTGGTAACTTCTGATTTATTTTCAACTAGAGGAGTAGGAGTTTGAATTGAGTAGATATACATTGTGCCTGTAATAACCAAAAGTAAGCAAAAAAACAAAACTAAATGCGGGACAGTTGACACGCGTCGCAATGATTCTCGATTTAAATCTGGTATAAGGTTCATATATTAAAATACAAGCTACTAAATACTTTTTATAGTGTATCACTATCTTGTTTACATACTCTCACAGTTATCAACACAAAACCCGAGTTTATTCTCGGGTTTTGATTCTCACCTATAATTTTAGAATACTAGAACTCTTTGATAATCAGATTGACTCCAATGTTGAATGTTTTAGTAACTGATCTGGTAACTCCGTTGCAATCAACCGTGAGGGTGAGGGTCTTTGGGCCAGTTGTCTGATAATTGATATTGAGTACTTGTCCTACGAAAGGAAGGGTGATCTCAGTTCCTGTCCATGTAAAGACGCACGGAGGGGTTCCACCAGGAGCAAGTCCCGTTAGTACAGTGTTTTCACCAACACGACCACTTGTTGGAGGAATGAAGTTAGCAGTGAATGTTGATGGTGCAGTGATGGTAAGGTTTACGGTAGTTTGCTTTGCAATATTCGACGGGTTACTGATTCCACTAACGACAACCGAGTACGTGCCGGGGGTAACAGAAGGCCCTACTATGAAGTTTACAAATCCACTACAAGTTGGAGAACACCCTTGGTTTGCATAACTGACTGATACTCCAGACGGAAGTCCTGTTGCGGTAAGAGTTACAGGTTCAGTTGTTCCACTAATAAGTGTTTTTGTAATAGTAGATTGACCCGATGATCCTTGACTAACACTTACCGGCGTCGCTGAAAGCGTGTAATCAAACGTAGATGGAGGTGGACCTATGCTTGTGTAGGTGATTGAGAACGAATAATTGCTTCCTCCAAACACAGTCATCGCCGATCCCCCGCCTTCGGAATTCGTCACTGCATATGTGTATCCGAGAATATTTGCAATTCCAGAAATGGAGGTGAGTACTCCAGACTGCGCATTCGAAATGGTATGGAGCTGAGAAGTACCGGCACCTGTTGGTGGAATTCCAGGATTTATTACCCACGAGCTCGGCAAGTTTGAAATAACTGTAACGTTTGCATTCGTAGAAGCGAGTGGCGCCCAAGAAAGCGCGGCGACTGCCCCTCCCCCTCTTTCGTAATACTCCATTCTAATAAGGTGAGTCCCTGCAGACATAGCTACGTCAGCAGTATAGGTTGTTGGACCCTGGTCTATCCAGCGATCGATTGTGAGCACTCCGTCAACATAGACCCGTACACCATCGTCAGCTGTAGTGGTAAATCGGTATGTACTATTCACAAAGGTAAAGTTTCCACTCCATCTTGCGGAGAAATTATCTACAGCTACCAGTGGATCTGGAGTACCTGTGCCCCAATCAAAATTCAGTGGGTATGCGTCGGTACGAGAAACTCTGAGCGTATTAAAGCTCAGTCCATCGTAATAACATCCAGTGAACGCACCGGTCGCTGGAGCAGCACACGATACACCTCCAGAAGAAACTACCACGGTGGCGCTAGCACTTCCAGAGCCAGCAAGATTTGTACAAGTAAGGGTATAAGTATAGGTTCGAGCGCTTCCCAGCACTCCCATCACTTCAGATCCCCCAGATACATTTTTATTACCAGACCAATCTCCAGAAGCAGTACAAGAAGTTGGATTGTTTGTTGCACTCCAAGTTATGGTTGGATTCACAACACCGATAGTTCCTGAAGTAGGACTTGCGGTCATCGTGACAACAGGAGTACTCACTGTGGGAGTGTATGTGATGGTAAACGACTCAGCTGTACCGCCGAACACCGTAACCGAGTTTCCACTTCCTTGTGAATTACTTATTGAAGTAGTGTAACCAGATATATTCGGAACGCTCCCTAGAGTGACAATGACTCCACTTTGAGTATTCGCGATTGAGTGAGAAACGTTGGTTCCAGCACCAGAGGGTGGCGTTGCGGGACTTATCGTCCACGAAGTTCCAATGTTTGATGTCACCACCACCGTCCCAGTGGTAGTTGGATTGTAACAAGCTGTTCCATTCCACACGAGTGGTAAAGTACATGAGCAGCTATTTGAACTTGAGCTGTTAAGAGGACAAGATGGAAATGCTCCAAAGCTATAGGATGTGATGATTGTTCCAGTAGCAGGAGCTGGGCACAATATAGTTGTATTACTTGGGGCTGAAGGACAAGAACTTGTCACAACGACACACGTAGTTCCATTCCATGTTTGGCCAGTAGGACAGGAACAGTTATTTGAAGTTGAGTCATTCACCTGACATGTCGGATGTGGCCCATAACTATAGCTCGTGATGATGGTTCCC
>Ga0209591_10003038_pt1 | contig 19713 bp, 15 predicted proteins | sample MAT01_FD_187207 | JGI IMG/M metagenome (GOLD analysis project Ga0209591, IMG submission 187207) | Freshwater microbial communities from Lake Fryxell liftoff mats and glacier meltwater in Antarctica - MAT-01 (SPAdes) (version 2) | ecosystem: Environmental > Aquatic > Freshwater > Ice > Liftoff... | reverse complement strand
GCGGACACGACTCGCGCAAGTCCTCCCCTTGGGGTCAAGCCCCCAAGGAGCCTCCCCGCCGAGACGTCCGGATCGCGGACACGACTCGCGCAAGTCCACCCCTTGGGGTCAGGCCCCCAAGGAGCCTCCCCGCCGAGACGTCCGGATCGCGGACACGGTGGGGATGGCGATCAGCGGCGGCGGCGGGTGAGCGTGAGGGCCTCGCAAGCACTTCCCTTGGGTTGATTGGACCCAGGACCTGCGTTGCTGGGCTCGATCCGTTCTGGGCGCACAATTCCAATGGACGGACGGGTTTTCCGTAGTCGTCGTTGGCAAGGCGGCGGGGTCGTGTTGAAACGGAGAGGACGGTCCGCCGTGGGCCGTGAGGATTTTGGAGGAGTAAAGATGGCGAACGGAACAGTGAAGTGGTTCAACGACGCCAAGGGCTACGGGTTCATCTCGCGAGCCCACGATGGCCGGGACGTCTTCGTGCACTACTCGGCGATCACCGGTGAAGGGTTTCGCACCCTGATCCAGGGCCAGCCGGTGGAGTACGTCGAAAACGATGGTCCGAAAGGGCTGTTCGCCTCGGCGGTCCTGCAGGACGGGAGCTCGGAAGCGAGCACAGCGTAGGCGGGCCGCGGCGCGACGGGCGCCGCCACAATTTCAAGGGCGAGGGTGGGGCGAGGGTGGGGCGAGGACGCCGCGGAGCCGGGGGGATCCGCGGCGTGCTCGCGGTCGGTGTTTCCGGCGGCGGCGCGGGTCAGAGGCAGGTGAGCTCGGCGGGGACCGGCTTGGCCGACAGCCAGCTCGCCGCGCACGCGGTGGCGTCGTAGCCGCTGGTCTCCTCGATGACCGCGAGTAGATCGTCGACGCCAGCCGCCTTGCCGCCGTAGCGCTGGTAGAACGCGCGCATCGAGGCGTCGAACCTCGGCCGCGAGATCTTGCGCTCGACCGCGCGCAGAAAGGCCGCGCCCTTCACGTAGGGCACCCGGGAGAACAGCCCGTCGGTGAGCACGTCGATGGCGCCGCAGCCGGGCGGGCGCGCGATGCTGACGCCGCCGGCCGACCGCATGCCCGCGACCTCGTTGTCGAGGAGCGTCCAGGCCGCGGTCCCGGCGCCCTCCGCGCCGACCTCCTCGACGACGCGAGCCTCGTAGTAGGAGGCCGCGCCCTCGGACAGGACGAAGTCCTCCCAGCATTCGATGCGCACGCCGTCGCCGAACCAGCCGTGCGACGCCTCGTGGACCTGCACCGACTCGTCGGCCATCGCGTCGGAGGCGACGTGCCACAGCGGGTGGTGCTCCATCCCGCCGTAGGCGTTGCGGCCCCAGCGCGCCGACACGGTGCCGACCTCGGTGCCGAAGCGATAGGGCCCCAGGTTCTGCTCGAGCCAGTCGAAGGCGGCGGTGAGGTGCGCGGTGCCCTGGGCGATCGCGGCGGTCTCGGTGGGCGCGCCCCACGCGACGACGGTGGTGCCGGCGGTGGTCGTACCGAGCACCGTGCGCGTGTAGTTGCCGACCGCCCAGGCCGCCATGTACGACGGCGCGTCGCCCGGGATCGTCCTCGGGTAGACCACCGTGTCGGCGGTGTCGGTCGTGACCTCCATCGTGAAGGTCGTGCCGTCGGCCGGGTTCGAGTGGCAGGGAAACACGTTGCCGCAGAAGTACGGCCAGGTCAGCGTGAAGCCGTCGCTGTCGACGCCGTCGCTGTTCTCGTGCAGGTTCCAGGTGTACTCGACGCGGACCACGACCGGCTCGGGACCGACGCCGAGATCGAGCTGATGATCGGCGATGGCGAAGGGCAGGTCGGCGCCGCCCGCGACGCTGACTCGGCTGATCTGCAGGTCGCCGACCTCGAGGCTGGCGCCGTTGCCGGTCGACGCGCCGAGCGCGATGTCGGCCACGCCGGTGCGCGGGCCGAGCGCGAACTTGAGCCCGGTCGAGACGATGTCGCGGGTCAGATCGGCCGTCGGATCGATGACCGTCGCGGCGTCGGCGCCGGGCTCGTCGTCGCCGCCACAGGCCGCCAGCGCGATCAGCGCCAGCGCGCAGGAGATGCTTCGCATAGGCGACGACGCTACGACGCGCCGGCGACCTGGCGGGAGATTTTCGCGGTGTATCGTCGGTGCCGTGCGTCTCGCCTCACTCGCGCTCGCGTCGCTCGTGGTCGGCTGTCACCCAGCGCCGGCCAAGGCGCCGCCGTCGCCGCCGCTCCCTGCGCCGCGGCTGGTCGTGCTGATCGTGATCGACCAGCTGCCGGCCTGGGGCCTCGAGGCGCGCCGCGCGAACTTCACCCATGGGCTCGACGGGCTCCTGCGGCAAGGCGTGGTGTGGAACAACGCGCGCTACCCGTACGCGATCACCTTCACCGCGCCGGGTCACGCCGCGATCGGCACCGGCGCGCCGCCGCGGCTCACGGGCATCATCGCCAACAGCTGGTATCGGCGCGCCCTCGCCACCGAGCGCGCGGCCGAGACCGACGAGGCCAGTCCGCTGCTCGGCCTCGACGGCGCGCCGCTGGTGGGCCAGCCCGGCGCGTCGGGTGTGGCCCTGCGGGTCGAGGGCCTGTCCGAGGCCTTGCGGCGAGGCGATCCCCGGGCGCGCTCGGTGGTGATCTCCGGCAAGGCGCGCTCGGGCTGCTTCGTCGCGGGCGGCCAGCCCGACGTGGCGCTGTGGTACGAGCCGGCCGCGCGCGCGATGACGACCAGCACGGCGTACGGTGCCTTGCCGGCGTGGGCGGTCGCGCACGCGGCGGCCCATCCGGTGGCGCGCTTCCTCGGCGGGGCCTGGGGGCTCGCCGATCCCGACGTGGTGGCACGGCTCACCGGCGAGCCCGACGATGACGGCCCGGGCGAGAGCCCCGGCTCGAGGTTCCCGCATCGGCTCGGCGCCGAGGGCGACCCGGCGCGCGCGATCCGCAACACGCCGTTCCTCGACACGATCGAGGTCGACGCCGCGATCGCCGCGGTCGATGGCGAGCACCTCGGCGCCGACGACGCGGCCGATCTGCTGGCGATCTCGTTCTCGGCCCACGACTACGCGGGGCACCAGTGGGGCCAGGAGTCGTGGGAGATGCTCGACCTCGAGCGACGCCTCGACCGCGAGTTGGCCCGGCTCTTCGATGCGCTCGATGCTCGGCTGGGTCACGACGGCTACGCGGTCGTGCTGACGAGCGATCACGGCGCGACCCGCATGCCCGAACGCAGCGGTGGGTTGCGCATCTCGCCGCGCGCGCTCGCCGAGGCGGCCGAGCGGGCGGCGACCGGCGTGCTGGGCCCGGGCGCGTGGGTCGCGGCGGTGTCGTCCTCGATGATCTACGGGTCGCCGGCGCTGCTCGCCGCGGCGCCCGCCGACCGTGACGCCGCGCTGGCCGCGATGATGCGCGCGGTCGACGAGGTCGCCGGCGTGAAGCGGGTCGTGCGGATGGATCGTTGGCCCGACGGCTGCGCCGGGCTGTCCGACGACGACGCCCTGGTCTGCGCGAGCTCGGTGCCCGGCGAGTCGGGCGAGCTGTACGTGTGGCCCGACGACGGCAATCTGGTGACCAGCTATCCCGCGGGCACCTCCCACGATCCGCCCAGCGACGACGATCGCCGGGTCGCGATCGTGGTGCGGGCGCCTGGCGTGGCGCCCCGCGCGATCGACGCGTCGGTTTCCGCGCTGGCGGTGACGGCTACCGTCGCGAAGCTCTTGGGCGTGCCGGCGCCAGCGTCGGCGGCGGCGCCGCTCGAATACTGACCTCGGCCTGGTACGCGACGTAGGGCGTGGCCTCGGCGCGGGCCAGCGCTGCCGCGAACAGGGTGCGCACGCCGGGCGCGAGCGTGCCGGCCAGCCGCGCGCGATACAGACCCTCGTAGTAGTCGTCAGGGCGCACGCGGACCCGCACCCGGGCTCGGGTGGCGCGCGCGACCGCGCCGTCGCGCCAGCCTTGGGCTAGCTCGAGGCTCGCGCCGGGCGGGATGCGGGTGTCCTCGACCTCCTCGAACTGGCCGCCCACGACCCGCAGCTGGCGTCCGATGCGACGGCTGGCCTGCGCGCCGGCGATGATCGCGCCGGCATCGTCGACCAGCTCGATCTCGAGCCAGGCCGCGGGGGTCGGCGTGGTCGGCAGGTAGTGACCGGCGCCGACGTTGGTGACCCGCGCGCGCACCGTGACGACCCCGGTGGCGCCGCGACCGGCGACCGCGTCGACGGCGATACCCTGCCGGAAGGTGTCGGGATCGTGGACGCCTTTCCAGGTGTGCTCGCGGTTGGGCATGTGGCAGTGCTGGCACTGGATGCCGCGCGGCATGTACGGACCGAGCAGCCACTCGCGGTAGGTGTCCAGGAGCGGGCGTCCGGCGACCGCGAGGCGGGCCGGCAGCTGGTGACAGCCGATGCACAGGTCGGCGCGCTGGTAGACCGCGAGCTCGCGCAGCGGATAGCCGGGCAGCGTGAGCAGCGACGGCGCCGACGTGGGCGGGCCGTGGCGGGTCCAGTCGCGGACATGGCAGGTCGCGCAGGTCAGGCCCTCGTGCTGGAGCGGCTCGTCGAAGGCGGCATTGGACGCGTAGGTGCGATCGGCGTCGTCGCCGCCGCGCTGCCCCGGGCGCAGGCGCGGCTGTTGCTCGGCGAGCGGCGCGTGGCAGCGCAGGCACGACTCGGCGGCGGCGCCATCGTTGAGCCGAGAGGTCTGCGCCAGCAGGCCGGGCGAGGCCGCGAGGCTGTGCAGCGAGCCGGTCCACTCGCGCACCTGCTTGGCGTGGCAGCGCGCGCATTGCTGCGACGACAGCGAGGCCTGCGCTGGCGCGAGCGAGGGCGGCGGCTCGCCCTGGAGCGCGATGGTGTGGCCGAACAGCGCGCCGTCGGGATCGTCGACGGCGCCGGGCCGGTAGCCGCCGCGGGTGAGCCGGCCGACCCGGTCGAGCTCGACGACGATCGCGGGCAGCGCGCCGATGCCCTCGACGGGCGCCGGGGCCAGCCCGGCGACGAAGGCGGCGAGATCGCGCGCGTCGCCGTCGGCGAGGACGAACGCCGGCATCGCGGTGCCGCCGACGCCATGACGCAAGGTGGCGAGGACCGCGGCGGCGCGACCCTCGCCGCCGGGGCGGCGCACCGGGCCGGCGGTCAGGTCGTAGGGCGGCTGGGCGGCACCGTAGCGGTTGGCGAGCGCGGGCGCACCGATACCGGACCCGGTCGCGCCGTGACACGCCGCGCAGCCCAGCTGGTTCCACTGCGCGGCGCCGCGGGTCGGGTCGCCAGGCGCCGCGGTCCGGGTGGCGGGGGCGGCCGGCGTCGGCGCCGCCGCGATCATCGCGAAGCCCAGCACCACGTCGACCAGCCGGTCGAGCTGCGCCGCGTCGAGGGTGTCGCCGAAGCCGTGCATCGCGGTGCCGGGCGCACCCCAGCGGATGGTCGCCGCCAGGTCGGCGCGGCTCGGACGCGTCGCGTCATCGCTGGTTACCCACTTGAAGCTTGCCTGGGTGAAATCCCGAGGCTGGGGCCACAGCCAGGGCGCGGCGGGGCCGTTGCCATCGCCGCGCGCGCCGTGACACGCCAAGCAGAACCGATCGTAGAGCGCGTCATCGGCCTGCGCGGTCGCGGTGAGCGCGACGACGAGGGCGCAGGCGAGAGCGAGCGGTCGCACGCCGAGAACCTGCCCGATCCCAGGCCGCCGCGCCAGATGACAGAGTCGTGACGGGGCGTGTTTGGCGTCGAGCCTCGCGTCGCGCTACCACGCGGAGATGCTCCGCACCGCGGTCCTGGGTCTCGGATCTTTCGTTCCCGAGCGCGTCGTCACCAACGACGAGCTCCGGTTTCTCGATGACACCCACGTGCGTCAGGCCGAGCAACAGATCCAGACCGACGATGCCTGGATCCAGCAGCGCACCGGCATCCGCGAGCGCCGCTTCGTCGAGCCCGGCGTCATGACCAGCGACCTCGCGCTCAACGCGGCGAAGCGCGCGATCGAGGACGCCGGCATCACCGCCGATCAGGTCGATTGCATCATCTTCGCGACGCTGTCGCCCGACATCCACTTCCCGGGTGCCGGCGTGTACCTGCAACGCAAGCTCGGTATCTCCGAGAAGACGTCGTGCCCGTGCTTCGACATCCGCCAGCAGTGCTCGGGCTTTCTGTACGGCCTGCAGATGGCCGACGCCTTCGTGCGCGGCGGCCTCTACAAGCACGTGCTCCTGGTCGGCGCCGAGATCCACAGCCACTCGCTCGACTACTCGACGCGCGGCCGTGACGTCACCGTGCTGTTCGGCGACGGCGCGGGCGCGATGGTGCTCGGGCCGGTGGAGTCCGACGATCCCCGCGCGGGCGTCATGTACACCAAGGTCCACGCCGACGGCACCGGCGCCGAGAACCTGTACATCAAGGTCTTCGACATCTCGAAGACGCCGTTTTTGTACTTCGACCCCAAGGACAAGGCGAAGAACATCGACATGTATCCGCAGATGGACGGCAAGCGGGTCTACGTGCGCGCGGTGCGCGAGATGAACCTCGCCACTCAGCGCGCGCTCAGCGACACCGGCCTGACCTGGAACGACATCAACTGGTTCGTGCCGCACCAGGCCAACCTGCGCATCAACGAGCAGGTCGCCACGCTCGCGCAGATTCCGCCCGAGAAGTGCCTCAACACGATCCAGTTCTTCGGCAACACCACCGCCGCCACCGTGCCGCTCACCATCGACCACTGGCGTCGTCAGGGCAAGGTCAAGAAGGGCGATCGGATCCTGTCGACCGTGTTCGGCTCCGGCTTCACCTGGGGCGCCGCGATCTTCACGGTCTGAGGTCGAGTCGGGAAACCGGACAGGCCGGCGCGCGGTTCAGCGGACGTTGTAGGCGATCTCGATCTTCTGGCAGGCGGTGGCGGCCGGGGCGGCGAGAGCGGCATAGCGCCAGGCGCGGGCGTCGGCGAGGAACGCGGCGTCGAGGGCGCTGATGCCGCTGGGGCGAACCACCTCGACGGAGGTGACGGCGCCAGTGCCGCCGACGCACAGGTTGAGATCGGCGCGGGCGCGACCGCCGAGCTCGGCGGCGACGCGGTAGGCCAGCCGATCGGCGGCGCGCGGCGTGGTGGCCCGGGTGAGCCGCGCCGGGAACGACGGCCCGGTGGCCGACGCGGTGACGTCGAGCTCGAGCGCGACGCTGGCGCGCGTCTCGGTGGCAGAAGTGGGGCCGCGCTCCATCGCGGTGGCGGCGCAACCAGTGGCGGAGAGGAGGGCGAGGGCGAGGGCGGCGAGCGGGGAGGAGGTCGTCATGCGAGGACCGCACTGCGACGGTCGTGCCAGGGGCTCGGTCGCGGCAAGCGCGCGTCTTCACTCGACGAGCGGACCGCGGGCGCGCACGAACAGCCGTAGTGCGGCAGTCGCTGGCGAGTCGCAGGTCGCGCCCCGGAAATCGCGTGACAATCGGATCGTCAACCGGCGGTCCTCGTCGAGGATCACGGTGTGATCAGCTCGTCGGTGTTCGCGAGAGAGCACCGACGAGCTCGCGGGATGGTCGCGGCGTGACGGCGCCGCGGGGCAGGTCACCGCAGGCGCGCGCCAGCGATCGCGGGCCCGCGCCGGCAGCAGCGCCGCGCACCGTCTCAGGATCGACGAGGAGTTGGAGAGGCGCGCGGTCGGCACGCGCGTTGCGATGCGTCGCCGCATGCGATGCACTCGATGGTGGCCTGGGTTCCTTGTCGTGCTCGCGCTCGCGACCGGCTGTACTTCCGACGACGAACCCACCGAGACCGAGCTCGCGCTCGCCGGTTCGGGTTCGGGTTCGGGTTCGGGCTCGGGCTCGGGCTCGGGCTCGGGTTCGGGCTCGGGTTCGGGTTCGGGTTCGGGTTCGGGTTCGGGCTCGGGCATCCTCGACGCTGGCGGGGCTGACGCCGTCGCCTCCGACGCGACCGCGCCCTCCGACGCCGGGGCCTCCGATGCCACGGCCTCCGATGCCACGCTCTCCGATGCCGGGCCCTCCGATGCCGGCCCGCCCGATGCCACGGCGGACGCGCCCCCGTGCGCCGGCCAGCCCGAGCCGCAGTGCCCGATGCCGCCCGCCGGCTTCCAGCCAGTCGACCCTGGCATCCTCAGCGGCGCGCAGTGCCGCGGCGCGTGCGGCGCCGACTGCCCGGCTACCTGCCGTGTCGTCTCCGGCCCTACGGAATGCCACGAATGGCAGACGCCCGACTGCCAGTGGCATGCGAAAGTCTGCACCTATCCAGTCCGCGAGTGTGGCAGTCACGCTGGCTGTCGCACGCACGACACCTGCTACGACGGCTGCGCCAGCGCCGCGATCCCGGCCCTGTGTCGTCGGGGCTGCGATCTGGACTGCTTTGGCAGGTACGGCTTCAACACCTGCACCGCATGGAGTAATGGCAATCCGCCCTTTGACTCCCAGATCCAGTACGCCGGCGCTCCCACCGTCTCGACCTACGACAGCACCTGCTACTGAAGCCCGGCGCGACTGACGTGCTCACAAGGTGGCGCGAGGCAGGCGGAGCGTGAACGTGGTGCCCTCGCCGGGCCGGGTGTCGAGGCCGATCGTGGCGTCGACCTCGTCGAGGATCCCGCGGACGGTGGCGAGGCCGAGCCCGGTGCCGGTGCCCTTGGTCGTGAAGTAGGGCTCCCAGATCCGCTCCACGATGTCGGGCGGCATGCCGATGCCGTCGTCGGCGACGCTGAGCACGACCGCGTCGTCGTCGTCGCGGGCGGTCAGGCGCACGGTGCCGTGTCCGGGGATGGCGTCACGGGCATTGAGGCACAGATTGAGCACGACCTGCTCGAGCTGGGCGTCGGTGAGGGCGGTGATCGAGTCAGGCGCCAGGCCGTCGAGATCGACGACGACGGTCGCGACGTCGCGGATGAGCGTCTCGAGGATCGGGACCATGCGCTCGAGTACGCCGCGGGCCGGCTGGTGGCTGGTGTCGTCGCGCGAGCCGAAACGCTGGAGTTGCCCGACCAGGTGGCCGCCCATGCGGGTACAGGCGGTCAGGCTCTCGGCGGTGTCGGCGTCGCCGCGCAGCGCCAGCTTGCCGGCGACCAGCTCGATCGCCAGGAGCAGGTTGTTGAAGTCGTGGGCCAGCCCCTTGGCCAGGCCGACCAGCATCTCGAGCTTCTCGGCGGCCAGCAGGCGGCCGGTGCGGAGCCGCAGCTCGCGCTCGGCGGTGAGCCGGTCGGCCTGCTCGAGGAGCATCGAGGTCAGATCCGCCGCCGCGGTCGCGAAGGTCAGCTCCTCGGGCGACCACACCCGCGGTGCGCCGACGTGCTCGTGGCAGATCACGCCGACCATCTCGCCGGCCCGGAACACCGGCGCGTCGAGGAGCGACGTGATGCCGAGGGGCCGCAGGTAGCGGTCGGCCAGCTCGGCGGTGTCGAGATCGGTCTGCGCGTTGTTGGCGGCGACCACGCGGCGTCCGCCCAGCGCCGCCCAGTAGCGCGGGAAGCGGGCCGCGGTGAGCGTGTCGCCGCCGCCCCACTCGCCGCTCGACAGCGTGAACTGCATCTCCGAGCGCATCGCGCCGTGGTCGGGCGTGAAGCGCCAGAACCCGACGCGCTCGCACTTGAGCGTGCGCGCGCACAACCGCAGCGCGCCCTGCAGCGCGACCTCCTGGCTGGCGTCGGCGTTGATCCGCAGCCGCGCCAGCTCGAGGCGCGCGGTCTCGAACGCGACCCGTCGTGGATCTCGATCCCCCATGACGCGAAGGTAGCACCCCCGCGCCCTGCGCGATCAGCTGGCGCGACGCCGGAGCCGCTGTAGCTTGGCGGTCAGCGGCGCCAGCTCGGCGATGCGCAGGAGCGCGGCGCCGCCAACGTAGGCCAGACCGCCGACCACGACCGGCACGATCACGGTGAGCGCCCGCGCACCGAGGTGGTCGTGGCCGGCCAGGCGATCGAGCCCGCGCCACGCGCCGTAGGCGGCGGCACCCATGGCCGCGGTCGCGGCGCCGACCCGGGCGACGTGGCCGGCCAGCTCGCGGTGGGGCAGGCGGGCGATGCTGCGCGCGAACGCGACGTACAGCATCACCGCGTTGAGCACGGCGGCCAGCGCGGTGCCCAGCGCGAGGGCCTGGTAGCCGTAGCGGTCATGGAGGAGCGCGTTGGCGATCAGGTTGCCCGCGACCGCGGTCACCGACGCGATCACCGCGATGCGAGTGCGCCCCACCGCGTAGAACGCCGGCGCCAGCACCTTGACCGCGGCGTAGGCGGGCAGGCCGATCGCGTAGCACTCGAGGGCGGCCGCGGTCTCGGCGGTGTCGCGCGGATGGAAGCGGCCGTGCTGGTAGATGAGGCGGATGATCGGGCCATCGAGCACGACCATCCCGACGGTGGCCGGGATGCAAAGGAACATCACCAGGCGCAGGCCCTCGACCAGATGGCGGCCCAGCGCGGCGCGGTCGGCGTGGGCGGCGGCGTCGGCGTAGCGCGTCGTCGACACCGTCGCGATCGCCACGCCGAACACGCCGATCGGCAGCTGCAGGAACCGGAAGGCGTACGACAGCCACGACACCGCGCCTGGCTCGTGGGACGCGTACGCGGTGTTGATGAAGACGTTCAGCTGGACCGCGGCGGCGGCGAGAATCGCCGGCAGCATCACGACGATCACCCGCCGCACCGCCGGGTCGCGCAGCCGCAGATCGAGGCCGAGGCGCGGCCGGTACCCGAGCTGCCACAGCGACGGCAGCTGGATCGCGAGCTGGGCGCAGCCGGCGATCAGCGTGCCGATGGCCCAGCCCACGGCGACCTGGTGGGCCCCGAAGCCGGCGAGGTGGAGACCGACCCCGACGGTGATCGCGACGACGTTGAACATCGCCGGGGCCAGCGCCGGCGCGGCGTAGCGGTCCTGGGCCTGCTGCATGCCCATCGCGACCGCCGACAGGCTGGCCAGCACCAGGAACGGCAGCATCACGCGGGTCAGCTCGACGGTGAGCTCGAGCTTGCCGGGGACGCTCGCGTACTCGCCGACCAGCCCGTCGACCAGCTCAGGAGCGAAGCCGATCGCGACCGCGACGCCGAGCCCGACCACGACGATGATGTTGCCGGCGACCCGGTTGGCCAGCCGATACGCGGCGGCCGCGCCGTGGTGAGTCTGCTCGGCGCGAAAGGTCGGGACGAACGACTGCGAGAGCGCGCCCTCGGCGAGCAGGTCGCGCAAGAGGTTCGGGACCCGGAACGCCGCGATGTACGCGTCGGCCAGGTTCGAGGCGCCCAGGAGCGCGGCGAAGATCTGCTCGCGGGCCAGCCCGAGCAGGCGCGACAGCAGCACGGCCAGCGACACCAGGCCGGCGACGCGGCCGAGGCGGCGGCTGCCGGGCGCGCTCATCGACGGCGCGCCAGGCGCGCGATCGGCATACGAACCACGCGGGGCGCGGTGTGGCTTAGCTGAGCCAGCGTGCGCAGCGAGCGCGGATCGTCGTCGGCGGCCAGGCAGCGCGCGGCGTCGAGGATCGCGCCGGGGCGGTCGAGGCCGGCGCTGACCACGGCCCGCAAGGCGGTGAGCCCTTCGTCGCCGAGCGCGGCGACCGCGACCGCGGCGTCGGCGGCGCACAGGGCCTGCGCCGCGACCAGGCGGACCCGGGCGTCGTCGTCGTGGATCACCCGATCGACCAGGCTGGCGTGGGCGTTGGCGGGCGCCGGGATGGCGATCCGCTCGAGCGCGGCCAAGCGCACCTCGGGGTCGGGGTCGCTGATATAGGCCGAGACCGCGACGAAGCGGTCGGGCACGGTGTCGGCGGTGGCGGCGCGGGCCACGGTCAGGTCGAGGGCGATCTCGACGGCCAGGGCGCGCACGTCGGACCAACGGTCGGGGCGATCGGCCAGCGCGGTCCAGGCTGCGGCCGCCGACGCGAGCCGGTCGTCGTCGAGCTCGTCGAGCAGCGCGCGATCACCGTCGAGGGCGTGGGCGATGGCGTAGCCGGCCCGGGCGGCGGGGCCGGCCAGCGAGCGGTCCCAGCCGCCGGCGATGCGGGCCAGCGACGGCAAGAGCGCGGTGGCGTCGGGGCTCGACGGCGCGGCCACGATGGCGGTGAGCACGTCGGTTCGGTCGGTGGCGGCGAGGCCGCGCTCGAGCTCGGCCAACCCGGCGTGGGCGGCCCAGCGCCGCAGCTCGGCGAGGTCGCCGGCCTGGTAGTGCGCGCGCGGCTCGATCCCGGCGGCGACGGCGAGGCCGGTCGCGGCGAGGGTCGCCATCACGAGGAGCGCGCGCACCGCTCGTGAGTACGTCGCCGCGCCGGTGCGAGCGAAGATCTCGGTCAGAAAAAGCACCGACAAAAATTGACAGGTGATAAGGCGTTCAGTAGGGTCCTTTTGTTCAGTGCGCAAAGGGGTGCCGAGATGCCAGACCATTTGACCGACCGCCAGCAGCAAATCCTCAATTTCATTGCTGATTCCATCAACGGTCGCGGCTTCCCGCCCACGCTCCGCGAGATCGGGCAGCACTTCGGAATCAAGTCGACCAACGGGGTCAACGACCACCTGAAGGCGCTGGAGAAGAAGGGGTTTCTGCGACGCGAGGACCTCAAGTCGCGCGCGATGCGTCCGGTCGCGATGTCCAACGTGGTGTCCTTGGCCGAGCGGCGGCGCGGCGGCCTCGGCAACGCGCAGGAGATCGGCGGCGCCGACGACGAGATGTGCGAGATCCCGATCCTCGGCAAGGTCGCCGCCGGCACGCCGATCTTGGCGGTCGAGCAGGCCACCGACTCGGTGCGGGTCGACCGCGTGCTCATCGGCGGCCACAAGGAGGTCTTCGGCCTCCGCATCGTGGGCGAGTCGATGATCGACGACGGCATCTTCGACGGCGACTACGTCTTCGTGAAGAAGACCCCGACCGCGCACACCGGCGATATCGTGGTCGCGATGATCGACGGCGAGGCCACGGTCAAGCGCTACTACCCCGAGGGCGACCGCATCCGGTTCCAGCCGGCGAACTCGAACATGGCGCCCATCATCGTGCGGCGCTCCGAGTTCAAGTCGGTGGACATCATCGGCATCGTCGTGGGCATCTACCGCAAGCTGTAGTTTTTCGGAACCCGGTGCGTGGGGCGGGGGCACTGGCGGAGTGATCGGGCGGGTAGTGGGAGGCGGGAGGCCGAAGACGTTCAGCGGGAGGCGGGCGGTGGGAGGCCGAAGACGTTCAGCGGGCGGTGGGAGGCCGAAGACGTTCAGCGGGCAACGAAAAGCGGCGGGCCGGGGTCCAACGTCGACGGGTCATGGTGCGCTTGGTCAACTTCCCCCACGCTGCCTCCGGCATGTCAGACTGACCCGACGTGGCCCGCGTCCGTCCATACCGGCAGCGCTGGCTCCTCGGCCCTGCTGTCGCCGTTTCGGCGGTCCTGCAGTTCGGCAGTTTCGGGGTCTACTGGCTGCTGCGGCCGGTCCCGCCGCCACCGCCTTGGACGCTCACCGTCGACGTCTCCGGCGATGGCGAGGGCACCGTCTTGGCGACCACGATCGCGCGCCCGGGCGAGGTGCCGCTGCCGCTGGGCCGGTGCGAGGCCGGCGCGACCTGCAAGTTCGAGGTGCCGCGGGACCGCTTCGTCTCGCTGGTCGCGGTGCGGGGCGACCAGATGACCTTCGAGGGCTGGGACGGCTGCGTCGGGTACGCCGAGGACATCTTGGCGTGCGAGGCCATGATGTTCGGCGATCGCGAGTTTGGCGCGAAGTTCGGCAAGGTCCCTGAGGAGCTCGAGGTCTCCTGGGTCGAGCCCACCGCGCCGGTCGCGGTGAACCTGCCCGCGCCGCCCAAGCCGATCGCGCAGATCGAGGCCGAGAAGCTCGAGGAAGAAGCCCTCGAGGTCGCGATGGTGAAGCCGCCGCCGCCGCCCCCCGATCTCATCAAGCCGCTCCAGCCACCGCCGCCGCCGCCGCCCGAGGAGGCCAAGGCCCCGCCGCCGCCGGTGCAGCCGCCGCCCTCCAACATGCGGATGGTCGAGGTCCCCGACGACAACGAGGTCAAAGACGCGCCCAGCGACGCGACCCACCTCTCCGACAAGAACCGCGACGTCGCCGAGGAGACCGCGGCGACCGACACCAACCTCGAGAAGGCCTCCAGCGGCCAGACCCCTCCGACCGCCGAGTCCGAGGACACCACCAGCCCCGACATCGGCGTCCCCGAAGAGCGCATCGCGCAGATGGAGAAGGCCGAGTCCGAGCTCACCGCGCTGTCGCGCGAGAGTGACCGCAGCGGCGAGTCGGACACCGCCAAGGGCCAGATCGTCGGCGAGGCTGGCGATGGCGGCGACGAGGGCGACGGCGGCGATCCCAACCCCGGCGTGTTCGCGATGCGCGGCATCGGCGGGCGCGGCTCGCTCCTCGATTCCAAGCGCGGCGACGGCAAGAAGGCCGGCACCAAGGGCGTGCCTGGCCTCAACGCGCCGCTCGACATGGACGACTACGAGCGCATCGTCGGCAAGGACAAGGCCGAGCAGGAGCGCGTCCTCGCCAAGGCTCGGCTGTCGGGCAAGAAGGGCCGCTGGGAGCGCAAGCTCGAGGCGATCAAGAGCTCCCTCGAGAACTTCACGCCCGATGTGCGACCCGGCAACCAGACCGCGCTCAAGACCCGGGCCTCGCCCTTCGCGGTCTACATCGCGCGCATGCACCGACGCATCCACGAGCTGTGGGGCTTTGGCTTCCTCGCCCATCTCGACGGCGAGTCGTCGAGCCATCCGCTCAACGACTTCGACCTCTACACGGTCCTCGAGTTGTCGATCAACCCGGACGGCTCGATCCACAAGACGACCATCACCCACACATCGGGTCGCCTCGAGTTCGACGTCGCGGCCATCGACACCGTGATGTCGTCGGCGCCCTTCGAGCAGACCCCCGAGGCGATCCGCTCGGCCGACGGTCGGGTCTACTTGCGCTGGGGCTTCTATCGCAACTGGCGGCAGTGCGGCACGTTCAACACCGAGCCGTACATCCTCACCGACCTCCCCAACGCCGAGCCGCTCGACGATGCCGCGGCGCTGCGGGGCGCCAAGCCGACCCGAGGCGACGCCCCGGTGACGCCCAGCGCCGACGCGACGACCCCGGCGCCCAAGCCGGTCGCGTCCGATGCCGGCGTCGACTACGCGGCCAACATGTGGGTCGCCGGCTTCGCCTCGGCGTCGACGCAGCGCATGCTCAAGGTGAGCGCGTTGCCGTTTGGCGCCGGCGCGGCGGTCGCCGCTGAGACCGCGAAGGACCTCAAGGAGGTCTACGAGGGCCTGCTCGTCGAGTCGGGGCCGCTCAAGCGCTTCGAGGTGCTGTCGACTGGCGAGTTCACGAACCAGACCGGCGTGGGCGTGCCCGGCGCCCCCGGCGCGGTGGTGCTCAAGATCGTCGCGACCAAGGGCACCTTCGGGATCGTCCTCACGCCGACCCGCTCCGGCGAGTACCGCGCGACTGCCATCGTGCGCTGAGACTTCGAGAGGACGGCGCCGGCCGCTCGACCACCCGCGTCGTCAGAAAACCTGCGCGGGCAACGCGACCCGCGTGCCTTCGCGCTGGACCGCGGCCGTCGTGCCGTCGTCGACTGGCGTGCCGACCGGGGTGCGCTCGAGGACGCCGCCGCCCCAGTTGGTCAGAATAAACCGAGCTCGGCTGGGAGTACGATGCGGCATGACGAGCGTCCTCGAGTGGGCCGAAGCGCTGTGGACTGGCGCCATCACGATCGATCACACGTCGATCGTCGGTAGCGCCATGGGCCTGGGCCTGCCGCTGGCTGAGATCGCGCCCAAGGTCGGCTTCCTGGCCAACTTCGCCAACGTGGTCGTCCTCGACGGTGGCGAGGCCCTGACCCTGGTCGACACCGGGTCGGTGTTCACCGCCGCGCGCGTCCATGCCGAGGTCAGGCGCTGGCGCAGCGCGCCGGTCTTGGCCGCGATCTTCACCCACGGCCACGTCGATCACGCGATGGGCATGGGGCCGTTCGACGCCGAGGCTGCCCAGACCGGCGCGCCGCGCCCGCGGGTCTACGCCCACGAGGCGGTGGCGGCGCGCTTCGATCGCTACCAGCTCACCGCCGGCTGGAACGCGGCGATCAACCAGCGACAGTTTCGCGCGCCCGGCCTGACCTGGCCCACTGCGTACCGCTATCCCGACGTGACCTATCGCGAGACCTGGAAGCTCGAGGTCGGTGACCTGCGGATCGTCTTGCACCACGCGCTGGGCGAGACCGACGACGCGACCTGGGCCTGGCTGCCGGCGCAGCGCGTGGTGTGCGCCGGCGATCTGTTCATCTGGGCCGCGCCCAACTGCGGCAACCCGCAGAAGGTCCAGCGCTACGTGCGCGAGTGGGCCGACGCCCTCGACGCCATGCGCAAGCTCGGGCCCGAGGTGCTCTTGCCCGGTCATGGTGCGCCCATCATCGGCGCCGATCGAGTCGCGCTGGCCCTCGACGAGACCGCGCAGCTCCTGCGCTCGCTGCACGACCAGACCGTGGCCGCGATGAACGCCGGGCTGCGGCTCGACGACGTGATCGCGGCGGTCACGATCCCGCGCGAGCTGCTCGAGCGGCCTTACCTGCGGCCGGTCTACGACGATCCGACGTTCATCATCCGCAACGTGTGGCGGCGCTACGGCGGCTGGTGGGACGGCAACCCGGCCCGGCTGCTGCCGCCGCGCGATCGCGCCCTGGCCGCCGAGGTGGCCGGGCTGGCCGGGGGCGGCGCGGCCCTGGCGGTCCGGGCCCAGGCGGTGGCCGCCGAGGATCTGGCCTTGGCCTGCCAGCTCGCCGAGTGGGCGGCGGCGGCCGCGCCCGACGACGCGGCCGTGCGCGCGATCCGCCGCGAGCTATATCAGCGCCGTGCCACGGCCGAGACCAGCCTCATGGCCCGCAGCATCTTCACCGGTGCCGCCGACGAGCCCTGACCGATGAGGGTGGGCTTGCTGCTCGCGGTCCTGGTCGGCCTGCTCGTGCAGGGCAGCTTCCACTACTTGTTGTGGCGGCGGCTGGTGCTCGACACCGCGCTGCGCCGGCCCTGGCGCGAGGTGGCGACGATCGCGATCGTCGGGCTGTGGCTCGCGGTCCCGGCGACGATGTGGCTGACTCGGGCCGGGCTGGCCTGGATGGGCAGCACGGTCGGCTGGGTGGCGTTTCCGTGGATGGCGTTGGTCGGCATCACCGTCGGGTTCCTGGTCGCGATCGATTTCGGCAGGTTTCTTGGCTGGATCGTCGTGAAGCTGCGCGGACCGGCCCAGCCGGTCGATGCCGGGCGGCGGGTCGCCCTGGCCCGCATCACCGGCGGCGTGGCCTTGGCTGCCGGCGGGCTGGCGGTGGCGGCGGGCGTCCGCGAGGCCCTCGGCGATCACGAGATCCGCACCGTCGAGGTCGAGCTCGCCGGGCTGCACCCCGCGCTCGACGGCTTCACGATCGCGCAGGTCACCGACCTCCACGTCGGCATGACGATCGGCCGCGGCTTCGTCGACGATCTGGTCGCGCGGGTCAACGCGGTCGAGGCGGATCTGATCGCGGTCACCGGCGATCTGGTCGACGGCTCGGTGCCCGACCTGCGCGACAAGGTCGCGCCGCTGGCCGGGCTGCGCGCGCGACACGGCGTGTATTTCGTCACCGGCAACCACGAGTACTACTCGGGCGTCGAGCCGTGGATCGCCCACGTCGCCGAGCTCGGCTTCCTGCACCTGCGCAACCAGCACGTCGAGATCCGCCGCGGCGCTGGCGCGTTCACGCTGGCCGGCGTCGACGATCACAGCGCGGCGCAGTTTGGCCCGGCCCACGGGCCTCGCTACGACGCCGCGATGGAGGGCCGCGATCCCTCGCTGCCGGTGGTGCTCTTGGCCCACCAGCCGCGCCAGGTCGTCCACGCGATCCGTCACGGCGTGGCGCTACAGCTGTCGGGGCACACCCACGGCGGGCAGGTCTGGCCCTGGCACTACGTCATCGCGCTGCAGCAGGGCGGTCGGGTCGCGGGCCTGTACCACGAGCGCGGCACCGCGCTGTACGTGTGCCGCGGCGCGGGCTACTGGGGTCCGCCGGTGCGGCTGGGCGCGCCGCCCGAGATCGGGCGCATCGTCTTACGGGCGCGCCCGGCGTGACGGGAATCGGCTGATCGCGCGGGCATCGCACTCGAGCGTGTCCGCCGCGCCGCTTCAATGGGGCTGCCGACGGTGATCGGCAGAAGGGGGCCGCGAGTAGCCGGCACGGACCATTCTCCGCCACTCGGCACACAGATATCAAAGAAGGACTGTCTCAAGCGACGTTGGCACAGAGGGGAGGGACGATCGCCAGCGTTGGCGACATCGACGGTACGGCGCTTCAATGGGGCTGCCGACGGTGATCGGCAGAGGGATTCGCGAGTTCCACTGGCCGGGAAGCAGGCGAACCGAGCTTCAATGGGGCTGCCGACGGTGATCGGCAGAGGGGTCCCAGGCGGGCGCGGGGTGGGACCAGGCGTGCTCTCGATGCTTCAATGGGGCTGCCGACGGTGATCGGCAGAGGGGTCTACGCGCAGAAGTTCGGGCTGCCCCTCGTCCTCGTGCTTCAATGGGGCTGCCGACGGTGATCGGCAGAGGGCCGGGGGATTCAAGAATACCCGACCGCGCCACGATAGGAGCTTCAATGGGGCTGCCGACGGTGATCGGCAGAGGGGACCGTATTGGTCAGCCCCATGCGCCGTTTCTCTTTGCTTCAATGGGGCTGCCGACGGTGATCGGCAGAGGGTACGCGACCCTGGCAACGGGAGACGGGCAGCCCTACGACGCTTCAATGGGGCTGCCGACGGTGATCGGCAGAGGGACCGCTCGCCGTAGTGCGTATCGCGGAGCCAGCGCTCGCTTCAATGGGGCTGCCGACGGTGATCGGCAGAGGGGACGTTCCGTCCGAGTTGGACGAGGACACGGTGGTCATGCTTCAATGGGGCTGCCGACGGTGATCGGCAGAGGGGCGCCTACGCCAGCCACATCCCGGGGCAGGGGGACAACGCTTCAATGGGGCTGCCGACGGTGATCGGCAGAGGGGAAGCGGCGGTCGCACGTGGCGAGACCGTGAGCGCCGCTTCAATGGGGCTGCCGACGGTGATCGGCAGAGGGGGACATGATCGCCAGGACCCCATAGCCACCCGCGCGCTGCTTCAATGGGGCTGCCGACGGTGATCGGCAGAGGGAGGCGTTGAGCCCTAAACATCACCTGAGGATTGATCGTGCTTCAATGGGGCTGCCGACGGTGATCGGCAGAGGGCCCGGTCCCTCGCGTGGGGGCTACCACTCGAGCGCGGCGCTTCAATGGGGCTGCCGACGGTGATCGGCAGAGGGCGTTATGGCCATCGCGATGGTCACTACCGGAGTTAGAGGCTTCAATGGGGCTGCCGACGGTGATCGGCAGAGGGGACGATGACGACGATGAGGAGGAGGAGAAGACTCCGGAGGCTTCAATGGGGCTGCCGACGGTGATCGGCAGAGGGGATCCCGCCGCCATTCCCGATCCGCACAAGCCCGGTTAGCTTCAATGGGGCTGCCGACGGTGATCGGCAGAGGGGCCACCGCGGCTGCGTCGGCGCCGCTCCTGATGCCCGGCTTCAATGGGGCTGCCGACGGTGATCGGCAGAGGGGGCTCGACGTCGCGCCCTTCCTCGATGAGCTGACCACGCTTCAATGGGGCTGCCGACGGTGATCGGCAGAGGGGCGTTTCGCGGCGGAACGGTTAGCACTACTGCGTCAGCCGCTCGGAGTCGTCGAGGAGATCTCCGAAGTCGGATCATTCCGATCGGTTGCGCGGCGGCGCGCGGATGAAGTTGCGGCGCTGATCGCGGCGTGATCTGGTCGGC
>Ga0209591_10003037_pt1 | contig 19713 bp, 17 predicted proteins | sample MAT01_FD_187207 | JGI IMG/M metagenome (GOLD analysis project Ga0209591, IMG submission 187207) | Freshwater microbial communities from Lake Fryxell liftoff mats and glacier meltwater in Antarctica - MAT-01 (SPAdes) (version 2) | ecosystem: Environmental > Aquatic > Freshwater > Ice > Liftoff... | reverse complement strand
TGAAAAAGGGCCAGCAAATCCTCGATCACATGGGCAGCACCGAGCTTGCCGCCAATCTCTTCAGCGCCACCCAGGCCGAGGAAAAGCTCCGCCGCGAAAAGATCGTCGGCAAAGCCAAGGCCAACGCCGCCCACCGCGAAGTCGGCGCCAAGGTCCGCCAGACGATCAAGGAACTTGGCGGCACCATGCCCGATGCCCTGCCGCCCGCGGAGAGCATCAAGCAACTCGAGTCGCGTCAAAAACGCCTCGGGAAGGGCAAGTAAGTTCACCCCACCATGACCACCGGCAGCATCATCTCCAGAGTCTGGTCGTGTCGGGCGGCCTCTTTCCCCGAGCAACAGGAGATCGTGCGTCTGCTGGACGCCCAGTTCGAGGTGATCGAGCGCAACGAGCGGGAGCTCGACGGGGCGTTCCGGCAGAGCGAGGCACTGCGGCAGTCGATCCTGAAAAAAGCCTTCACCGGCCGCCTCGTCCCCCAATCCCCCACCGACGAACCCGCCGACGACTTGCTCGCCCGCCTTCGCACCGATCCGGCACCCTCCAAATCGCTGAGCGGTAAGGCTAAAAGGGAGTCATGAGGTCCACTTTCCGGCAGATAGTCCCCAGCGCACTTATGGCGACTATAGCGTTTATAGCGAATAACTGCTTGAATTCATGCCGTTGGTGACGATGGTTGCCCCACGATGCTCACCACCCGCAACAACCGCCTCGACCCGTCGCTGATCCCGGAGGACCAGTTGGCCGAACTGGCCAAGGTTTTCGCCAAGCCCGATCACGTCGCCCTCATTGATGCGCAAGGCAACCGCACGCATCTGCCGGAGGCCCTTTTCGCCCACTTCGCCCGCATCGTCAGACTCATGTCCGAGAAGAAAGCCATCGTGATGGTGCCGGAGGATGAGGCCTTCACCAGTCAGGCCGCCGCGAACTACCTCGGGGTCTCGCGCCAGCATCTGGTCGACTTGCTGGAGCAGAAGGAAATTCCCCACCACAAGGTCGGCACGCATCGTCGGGTGACCTTCAAGGACCTCCTGACGTATGAGCGCAAACGCGACACGACGCGCCGCGCGGCCCTCGACCAGCTCGCTGCTGCCGCGGAAAACGCCGGGCTCTACGATTCCGACTACACCGGCGATAAATGAGGGCGGACTACCGGATCTTTCTCGACGCCTGCGTGCTCGCCAACTTCAGCGTGTGCGACCTCTTGCTGAGATTGTCCGAGCGCCCGCGCCTGATCGTGCCGCATTGGTCGGCGGAGGTGCTGGCGGAAGTCCGGCGCACGCACCTCGAGAAACTTAAATGGCCACCGGCGTTGGCCGAGTCGTTCCAAGCCGAAATTCACACGGCATTCCCCGATGCCGAAGTGGCCGGCTACGAAAGCCTGCTCCCGTCGCTCACCAACAATGCCAAGGACCGCCACGTGCTGGCCGCCGCCATTCGCAACAACTGCCCACTCATTCTCACCTTCAACCTGAAACACTTTCCCGCCGAGGCGCTGCGACCGTGGGGCGTATGTGCGAGCCATCCGCAAGATTATCTCCTCATCCTCTACGAGATGGAACCCAAGCAGGTGACGACCTGCCTCGGTGAAATCGCCGGCAAACGAAAACTCGAAGTGCAGGATGTCCTGATCCGGCTCGGCAAAGTCCTGCCAAATTTCTCCCAGCGGCTGCTCGACGACTTGGGCTAACCCTTTTCATGACCACCGACAGCATCATCTCCAAGGTCTAGTCCTTCTGCCACACGCTGCGCGACGATGGCGTGGGCTACGGCGACTACCTCGAACAGCTCACCTACCTCATCTTCCTGAAGATGGCGGACGAATATTCTAAGCCGCCCCACAGCCGGAAAGTCGGCGTGCCTGCGCGCTAGGCTTGGCCCGTGATGCGCCCGCTCAAGGGCGCGGAGTTGGAGGTCCACTACGTTGAGACACTCCGCGAACTCGGCACACAGAAGGGCATGCTCGGCCAGATCTTCACCAAGGCCCAAAACAAAATCCAGGACCCCGCCAAGCTCGCCCGCCTGATCGAGATGGTCGACGACGTCACGTGGACCACGCTCGATGCCGACACCAAGGGCGACATCTACGAGGGCATCCTCGAAAAAAACGCCGAGGACACCAAGTCCGGCGCCGGCCAATACTTCACGCCCCGCGCGCTCATCAAGGCCATGGTCGCCTGCGTGGCGCCCGAGCCGGGCAAGACCATCGCCGATCCTGCGTGCGGCACCGGTGGCTTCTTCCTCGCGGCTTACGACCACCTCGTAAAACAGGGCACGCTCACGCCCGCACAGAAACGTTTCCTCAAAAACGAAACCTTCCACGGCAACGAGATCGTCGCCGGCACGCGCAGGCTCTGCCTGATGAATCTCTTCCTTCACAACATCGGCGAGATCGACGGCGACAGCCTCATCGCCTCGACCGACGCCCTCATCGCGCAGCCGGCACAGACCGTGGACTACGTCCTGGCGAATCCGCCCTTCGGCAAGAAAAGCTCGATGACGTTCACCAACGAGGAAGGCGAACAAGAGAAGGAAGACCTCGTCTACAACCGGCAGGATTTCTGGGCCACGACGTCGAACAAGCAGCTCAACTTCCTCCAGCACATCCGCTCGCTCCTCAAGACCACCGGCCGCGCCGCCGTGGTGCTGCCCGACAACGTCCTCTTCGAGGGCGGCGCCGGCGAGACCATCCGCAAGCGGCTCATGGAGACGGCGGAACTCCACACCATCCTCCGCCTGCCCACCGGCATCTTCTACGCCAACGGCGTGAAGGCCAACGTGCTCTTCTTCGACAACCGCCCCGCCAGCAAAACCACCGCCACAAGCGAGGTTTGGTACTACGACTACCGCACCAATATCCACCACACGCTGAAGCGAAAGCCGCTCCGGCTCGACGATCTCGCCGAGTTCATCACCTGCTACAACCCGGAGAATCGCCACAAGCGCAAGGCGACCTGGCATGCAGAAAAAAATCCCGACGGCCGCTGGCGGAAGTTCACCCACACCGAACTGGCCGCCCGCGATAAAGCCAGCCTCGACCTCTTCTGGCTCAAGGACGACAGCCTCGCCGATCTCGACAATCTCCCCGAGCCCGAAATCCTCGCCGAAGAGATCATCGAAAACATCGAAGCCGGCCTGAACAACTTCCGCGCCGTCGTCGCCACCCTCGGAAAATAAGTTTTTCACTTTTAGGCAACGGATGCGGCCTGCAAAGACCTGATCATCGAGGCCGCAACTTCTATTCGTGTCGAACTGTGATCCGGTTGTGCGGCGCACGGACGTTTCAGCTGGTTTTGTTTTCCCCACGAACTCAACCTCCCTTCCCCAACCATGCATCCCTTCACACCACCTCCCGACAACTCCTGCATCAAGCTGGTGCAAAGTTTTCAAGAGCTGGTCGCGACGCCCTTCGCCGACCGCGTCAACGCCCTCTGTTGGCCGCGCGTGCTCCCAGGTGATTTCGGTGAAATCGTCGAGCGCCTCAACGTCAGCGAGGGCATCACCAACCTCGACGAGGCCCGCCTCATAGCACTTCGCTTGAGCGCCGCCGGCCAAATCGCGCGTGACACTCTCCTCGCCGATCTCGAGCTGCTCCGCGCGCACGCTCTCGCCCCCGAACTTAATTGTCTGCAATCCTACCCGCGCGACGACGATGCCGTGGTGTGCACCGACGTTTATTCTTTCCACGCCGATCGCGCACCGGTCGCCGCCAGCACTTATCTCTGCACTTATTACGGACCATCCTCCGAGGGCCTGCGCAACGAAGACGCGCAACGCCGCGTCGATCTCCCCGCCACCCGCGCTGAACTCCTCCAACTCTTCGGCGGCAACGACGACGAATCCTTCCGCGAATTCCTGAGCGAAAATTGCTACGATCTCCACTACGCTCCCGCTCCCGCCGCCCAGCCGTATTCCTTCGGCCTCGGCAATCTCTGGCGCATCGCGATCGCGTATCCCGGCTGCCCCGTGCCACCCTGCATCCACCGCGCACCCGAAAATATTCCCGGCCAGCCCCCACGCCTCCTGCTGATCAGTTGAGGCCAGCCGCCATTCCATTTCAGTCCCAGCATCCTGATCCCAGCCCGTGGCGAGAGCAGGAACGAGGAAACGAGCTGAGCCTGTCACGGCACAAACCTGATGAACTGTATCGAAGTGGAGCACGACCTTCCGACTTCGCCAAAGCTACGACGGACAAGCCAGGTGCGCTGGGTGCCGGCTCACGTTGCACAACCCGCCCGGAGGTCGGGTTCCACCTCCGCAGAGGCCTGCGCGGTGAATCTTGAGACCCGTGCCACTTCAGCGGCTGGCCCACCCCGGGAGTAGCCGCGCTTGAGCCGCAGGCGAAAGCGCGGTGTCTGGCGGCCCCGGTTTCGCGTTGCGCCCTCAAACGAGGCTACCCGCACGCGGCAAAACCATACTCACGGGTCGGGAGACCCGTGCCACTTCCTCATCACGTCGAACTCCGCGCTCTCCGGCCCTTCGACAGGCTCAGGCCGTCCTGAGCGAAGTCGAACAGACGCGTCCTCCGCGTTAAATTAAATTTTCATCCCGATTCGCAACGAAGTTGAGCTCACCGTAATTCCCCGGGGTCAAGATATCTGAGGCTGAATCCGGAACCGCTGAATTCATTTTCAGAGAAAAGACAATCTTCAACCCATCTCTTTCCGAATTCACGTTGCATCATCTGGCAAAAAATCCTTCGCTGTTTCCCGTGGAAATAAACCCGCTCACCGTTGCGGAAAAAGAAGCCCTCATCTCGCTGCTGGATGATCCGTCTCCCGCCGTCCACCAAGCGCTGCTGGCGCATTTCACCCGGCTTGGTTCCCTCGGCAGCGAATTGCTTTTTTCCATCGCGAGCAGCCAGAATCGCCTTGCCTCACTGGCGGCCGGCGAATTTCTCCGCGAACTCAAATACTCCGATCCCTCGGCGGATTTCCGCAAATTCATCCGCTCCCTCAGCTATGAACTGGAGACCGGGATGTTGCTGCTCAATCGCACGGTTAATCCCATGATCGATGTCGCCGGCATCTGCACCCAACTCGATGCCCTCGCAGCCCGGTGCCGCAAACTCACCCCCGCCACGCGCAGCCTGCGGGAACAATGTCGCGTGATCAACCGGGTGCTGTTTGAAGAACTTGGCCTGCGCGGCAACCGCGAGAATTACCACGATCCCAACAACAGCCTCCTCGAACAGGTGCTCTCCCGCCACCTCGGTATTCCGCTGTCGCTCTCGGTCGTCTACCTCCTCGTTGCCCAACGCATGGGACTGGAGCTGGAACCCGTCGGCGTCCCCGGACACTTTCTGCTCGGCTGCTATGAGCCCGAAGGATCGTTCTATCTCGACGCTTTTAACCAAGGCCAGTTTCTCACGGCGGACGATATCTTTGCCCGCCTGCGCAGTCAGCAGCGTATGCCCCAACTGTCCGATCTCGCGCCCACGCCGGTGCGTGAAGTCCTGTCCCGCTGCTGCCGGAATCTCGCGAATCACTACAACGCCGCCGGCGACAAAACCCATTCGAAACTCTTCACCGGTTTCGTCGCCGAATTCGATCTCGCCTACGAACGCCACATGCAGCCGTAGTCTGGCTTATAGCCGCAGACATTCGGACCCCAGCCCGTGGAGAGAGGTGGAGCGAGTTGACCTTAACGCGCTCGGGCTTGCCCACTAATCACACGAGTTTTCACGAATGCAAACCAGCCCAGCTCACGGAGGCACGCGAAGTGAGAGCACGTCAAGCTCCGCGCTCTCCGCGTCCTCCGCGTTAATGTATTTTTCCCGAATCGCGGCTGAGTTGAGCTCACCCTAATTCCCCCGGATTAGGATGTCTGAGGCTTGGCGAAGGCCGATGCGCCGGCCAATGATATCCGCCATCAGGCCGCCGCCAGCAGCGGCCCTACATTTAACCACATGCAGCCGCTGTCTGTTTTGTCGCCGCATTTGAGTGCAGCGAAAATGCGGTGCCTAGTAGGTTGCGTGCTCGCCACCCACCGAAGCAAAGAGGTGGACCTTCTTTCTTCCGGCCCAACTCCAGCCTCGCCCTCCGCAGAGCAGACCAACTAAGAATACGGCTTCGATGGAATTGTCTACTACCGCCGTCCTCACGCTGGATCAACTTGCCCACTGGTCATCGCCCGGCCCGGCACTCGCCGTGCTCGGCCATCCGATCAAACATTCGATCAGCCCGGCCATGCATAACGCCGCGCTCGCCGAACTGGCCCGCCGTGATAAAAAATTTCTCCCGTGGAAATATTTCCGTTTCGACGTGCCGCCCGAGCAACTCCCCCAAGCCTTGCCACGCCTGCATGCCGCCGGTTTTCATGGCCTGAACCTCACGGTGCCGCACAAGATTCTCGCGCTGGATCTCGTGCAGGAAATCGATCCCGCCGCCCAACGCATCGGTGCCGTCAACACGCTGCACCGCACCGCCACCGGCTGGCGCGGCTACAACACCGATGGTCATGGCCTCGCCAGCGCCCTGCTCAGCGAACTCCAAGCCCCACTCTCCGCGGCTCACGTGATCTTGCTCGGGGCCGGCGGCGCCGCCCGCGGTGCCGCTGTCGAATGTCTCCAGCAAGGCTGCGCTTCTCTGTGGATCGGCAACCGCACGCGCGCCAATCTCGACGCACTCCTCACCCTGCTGCGACCACTCGCCGGCCCGATTCCGATCCATGGTTTTGATCCGGCCAATCCTCCCGCCAATTTGCCCGGCCCCGCGATTCTCATCAACGCCACCTCCGCCGGATTAAAATCTACCGATCCCACGCCGATTGATTTGCGCCCACTCCCGGCCGGCCTCAAGGTCTTCGACATGATCTACAATCCGCCGCAGACGCCCCTGCTCCGGCAGGCCGCCGAACTCGGGCTCGCACACGCGAACGGGCTCGCGATGCTCGTGCATCAAGGCGCCCGCTCCTTGGAAATTTGGACCGGCCAACCCGCCCCAGTCAGCCTCATGCAAGCCGCCGCCGAACAAGCCCTCGCTACTCACTGACGCGCCCCATGACTGGAATCATCTCTCGCCCTCGTGGTGGCACGGGCCTCCTGACCCGTGAGTCCATTCCCCACGGGCCGGGAGACCCAGGCCACTCTTTCTCTCCTCACTGACATGAATGATCTCCCGCAAATCTCCGCCGAATTTCCGTGGTTGTTCACCGTCTTCGCCGGCCTCTTTGGCGCGCTCATCGGCAGTTTTCTCAACGTCTGCATTTATCGCATCCCCAAGGAAGAATCCGTGGTCACGCCCGGTTCGCATTGCGCCTGCGGCAAACCGGTCGCGTGGCACGATAATATTCCCATCCTGAGCTGGCTCATCTTGCGCGGTCGCGCCCGCTGCTGCGGCCAGTCCTTTAGTTTTCGTTATCCTTTCATCGAATTGCTGACCGCGCTTCTCTTTGCGCTCTGCTGGCACTTGTTTCCCGGCGGCAAGGCCGTGGCCGGCATGGTGCTCGTGGCCCTCGTGATTTGCGCCACCTTCATCGATCTCGATCACATGATCATCCCTGATGTCTTCACCATCGGTGGCGGGGTCATCGGCGTGCTGCTTTCCATCGCGCTCCCCGCCCTGCACGGGCAAAATCACGAAATCTTCATCGTCGCCGGAGCGCGCAGCGGACTCGATGGCCTGCTCGGACTCATGGTGGGATCATCCCTCGTCCTCTGGATCGCCCTGATCGCGGAAGCTATTCTGAAAAAAGAAGCGATGGGCTTTGGTGACGTGAAATTTCTCGGAGCCCTCGGAGCATTCGTCGGCTGGAAAGGCGCGGTATTCTCGATGTTCGGCGGCGCCATCATCGGGTGCCTTTGGTTTATTTTTGCCGTGAGCTGGAAGAAAATCTTTGGCCGGGCCACGACGCTGGCACCGAAAATCGAAACACCCGACGGCCAACCCGCCGAGGTGGGACTGGGCGTCCACATCAGTTTCGGCCCGATGCTCGGCATCGCAGCCCTCGGTTATTATTTCGGGGCAGACCGCTGGGTTGACCTCTACTTCGAATCGTTCCGCGCCATTTTCTGAGCGACTCATTAACCCGAATTCAGGGATTAGCGAATAGGGTTACCCTCAGTTATTACAGAAGCGGCGTATCAGGTAGCGGCCGTTGCCCTCAACGGCCATCGGGGATTGCGCGGCGTGCGGCTATGGCGCTTGAGGGCAAGCGCCGCTACCGGCAACCGGTTTCTCTTGAATCCCAATTCTAGATCGCTGCTGCCAAGGTCCGTGACTTCAGCTCACCCCTCACGCCTTACCCTTTCCGATCCTTAAAGGTGAGTTCGGCCACGCCGCTCTTGTCGAGATCACCCAGCCCCAACTCAAGCATGCGATCATATTGCGCTTTGGTCGCAACGGCGAGCGGCAGATTCAACCCGACTTCCTTACCCATCGCCACCGCGAGCATCGAATCCTTGGCCGCATGTGCTGCTGAGAAAAAGCACTCGTGTACGCGTTTTTGCATGTCTTCGCCATCAGTGATCAGCACCTGCGAATTGGCCCCGGTCTGGCCAAAGATTTCGCGCAGCATAGTCAGCTCGATACCGAGAGCGGCACCGAGTCCGAGGGCTTCGGCCAAACCCGCCGTATTGATATTCATCACCATATTCACGAGCGCCTTCACCTGCGCGGCTTGTCCAGCCGGTCCGATATAACGCAAGGTGCTGCTGAGTTTTTCCAGCAAAGGCTTCACTCGCTCAAACACCGTGGGACTGCCCGCGCACATCAAATACAACGTGCCATCCCGCGCTTGGGGCAGCGAGGACGCCATGCAACACTCCAAGGAAAATACCCAGGTTTTTTTGGCCCGACGCTCCAGTTCAATGTGCGTCTTCGGGGAAAGCGTGGCGCAGTTAATGAAAATCTTGCCGGTCGCACCGGCGAGGAGCGAATCCCCTTTTTCGGCAAACAAGCTAAGTTGCGCCTCATCGTCGGAAACCACGGTAAAGATGATGTCGGCGGCCGCCGTGACATCGGCCAAGCTCTTCGGTTGCGCCGCGCCCAACTCGACCGCCACCGCGGCTGCGGTCTCTTCATTCGCATCGTATACCGCTGCGATGGCATACCCACAATCCTTGAGCCGACGGGCCATATTTGCCCCCATGCGACCGACTCCCACAAATGCAATGTTTTCAGCCATGGGCAAAATAAGAGGTAAATTTCCCGGCAGTGCAATAGCGCTCCTGCCTGCTTCGCCACCAAAGTTGTCTCCCACAAAATCATCACTGAGCCACCGCAGGGTTCCGGCCTGTATCATTCCGCACCACTCTCCAGTTAACTGGTTCCTCGCGGTTTTCGATGGGTGGAAGCACGCAGGAGAAGCCTAAGAAACTCAGAGCAACCAAGGCGGGTTTACCACTAAGAAGTTTCGCCAAGGGGCGAAACTTTAGATTAGCCCTGCGTCTGATCGTCTTCGGGTGGGTTCCGGAGAGTCTGCTAATCGCAGACTGGGGCGGGTTTTGCCTGCGATTAGCAGGCTCTCCGAAACCCGAGGACGGAGACGATTAGTCGGAGCAACTTCTCCAAGGATTCATCTCTTGATGAATCCCCTTAGCGGACAGAACCTCGGCGTCTTTGATTCTGTTTCGTACTGTCTACCCACTGAATGTAGCGAGGAACCAGTTAACTCGCCGCTGCTGCAATTCAGGCAGGGCCGATTATCCCTAATCCGCCGCATCTTGAGCGCCGTAGGCTATCATTGAGAATCGCCGAATGGACTGATCTACTGATACTCGAAAAATAGAATTACCGGTAGGGACGGTCCAGCGGTCCGTCCCAACCTGTCCACCTATCTCGCGAGTCGGCGCCTCACTCCATTGTGTCCTGCATCGCCCAGTCCGGCCATAGTTGCGCCACGTAGCGCTGCGCCTCCATCAACACCGCGCGGATCAGCGGCGTCGTCTCGCCGTTCCACAAGGCCGCGATTTCCACCGCTTCAAAATCATCCAAGGGCAATTCACGCACCGCCGGATGTGGCACGACCCCCGCCGTATTCACACTGAGTCCGATACCGTACCCGTTCGCCACATAACGCGCCACCAAGCTCATCGAACTCGCTTCGATCGATTGCGGCCAGTCCACTTTCCGCTGCTGCAATCCCTGGCGAAAATGCCGGCTCATCGTCTCCGTTTGCGGCAGGCAAATCAGCGACTCCTCGATTTCCCCCTGCGCCCACAGCTCGGCCGCCGACTTGATCTTGGATTTTTTATGCACCAGCAGCACGAGCGGCAACCGCACCAAACGCAGACAATTCAGCCGCGCCGGCGGCTTGGCATCGAGCGTCGTGATGGCGAGATCCACCTCGCGCTCCTGCAACCATTTCTCCAGTTCCGCCTGAAACCCTGAGCGCAAAGTCAGTTTTAATTTCGGCTCCTGTTTACGCAGACGCTCCACCACCGCCGGCAAATATTCCCGCAGCACGATCTCCGAGGAAGCCAGCCGCAGGCGCGGCGCCGATTTCTGCCGCAGCCGCGCCGCCGTCGCATCGAGGTTCGCAAAAAACGGCTCGCCGAACGCGTACAGTTCTTCGCCCGCCTGAGTGAGCTTGAACGGACTGCGCACAAATAATTTCACTCCGAGATCCTGCTCCAGCAGGAGAATCTGACTGCTGACCGCCGGCTGCTGGATGCCGTAAGGCATGTTACGCACCGCCCGGCTGATCCCGCCGTGCCGGGCCACATAATAAAATAACTCCAAATGGTGGACATTCATATTACCCCGCCACGCTTATCCTCGCCCCACCCCAACGCAACGCCGTTCCTCCAACACAAGTAACCCAATAGGTTCAGACATCCTGATCCCGAGGAATGAGCGTGAGCTCAACTCCGCCGCGAATCGGAAAAATACCTTTAACGCGGAGGACGCGGAGCGCGCGGAGCCTGACGTGATTTCACTCCACGTCCTTCGCGAGCTCCGCGTTAAACTAGAGCCTGTCCCAAAATCAACGTACAGAGGGGAAATGAGCATAATTCTACAGAGGATATTGGGGCAAAAACAGAGAAAGGTTCGAATGCGGCACCCTGTATTTTTCCGCTTACCGGAGTGAAGAGCCGTATTTCCCCTCAATTCGAGAGATGTTCAACGCGGCCCGATCGTAAACCCTGCGCCGGTCGAATGGGTTCATCTCGTTTCCTCGTCGCCCCTCTCCGCACCGGCCGGGATCAGGATGGCTGAGGGTCAGTCAATGGGACCGCCGCCGGCCCGGGTGGCAAGCTGCGGCGGTGCCTCACATAAATGATGGCGGGATAGACGAACGCTCCATCGGGGTTGAACTGGCGGCTTTTCGCCTACCGTCGCGCAGCGTGGCCGGGCGGGTCGATTTCAAGGGTTTGTGGTGGCGAGTGCAGCGGGTGCAGGAGCGGCTTCGGCTTCGCGGGCGAGGCGCCGTTCCCAATACCACGTGAAGAAAACCGGCACCGAGAAAAGGGAGATGACATCGAAGACCATGCCGCCGATTACCGGCAGCACCATCGGCACCATCAGTTCCGAGCCGCGACCAGTTGCCCAGAGCACCGGAATCAGCGACAACAGCGCGGTGGCGTTTGTCATGATCGCGGGGCGGCGGCGGCGCAGACCGGCGTAGAAAACCCGGCGATGCACCTCGGCCACGGTGCCGGGATGCGTCTTGAACTGCTCCTGAATATAGGTGCCGAGCAAAATGCCGTCATTAAACATCACGCCGAGCAGCACGAGAAAGCCGACGACCACCGCCGTTGTCATTTCGGCACCCCACAGCCACACGAAAAAGAATCCGCCTGCCGTGGTGACCGTGGCGTTGCACACAATGATGATGGCTGTGATCAGCCACGAGCGCGTGCCGATATAGATGAGCATCACCATGACGAGCATCGAGGCGCTGATGATCCAGCGCAGCGTCTGGTCCGCCTTGATCTTCTGCTCGTAGCGACCAACCCAGCGATAGGTCGCACCTGCGGGCATTTCCAAACGACCATCGGCCAGCGCAGCACGCAGGCGGGACTCGGCGTCGCGCACGACTTCAACTTCGCCGCGGCCCCGCGCGTTCAGGAGCACATATTGCGTGCGCTTGCCGCCTTCAGAGCGGATTGCCATCGGCCCGATGGTGTAGGTCAGGCCGATCTCACTCGGCCGGGTGGCCACCACCCGCAGCGTGCCGGCAGAAATGGCTTTCGTGATTTCGGCGGGGAGCGGATCGCCGGAGTGCACCGTGAGCTCAGCGCGATTGGCTGACAGAATGGTGAAATTGCGCTGGTGGGCGAGCGGGAGCGACCCGAGGAGCGACGAGGATTGAGAACCGGAAATCTCCAGCACATGCACCGTCGGGATCGCGAGCAAGTTGCCGAGCGGGATCGCGCCATGGCCGCTCGCTGCGGGGATTTGCAGCTGAAGAAATTCGTCGGGGTCGTCGCGGCGTTCGCGGAGGTAGCGGATGCGAACCGGATAGCGCAGCGCACCTTCGACGGAATACGTCACCGCCATGCCACCGAGCGCGGTCTCGACCGTCCGCATCACCTGCTCGTTGCTCAGCCCGAAACGCGCAAGCTTCGCCGGATCGAGCCGGATCTCCGCGTAAGGTTTGCCGCCCTCGCGCTGCATCTGCACGTCGGCGGCACCCGGCGTGGGTTGGATAATTTTCTCCGCAGTCTCGGCGAAACGTTCCAGTGCATCGCTGTCGTCGCCGAGAATCTGGAGCGCGATCAGGCTGCGGATGCCGGTGGAAAGCATGACGATCCGGGTCTCGATCGGTTGCAACCAACTGGGCGCGACGCCGGGCATCTCCGTGATCGCGGCAAGGGCCGCGCGGACTTCCGCAAGCGTGCGCGGCCGATGCTCGACCTTGCCATCAGGGCGGGAGATTTCGTGCATTTGCCATTCCGCGTAGGGTTTCAGCACCACGACGGTTTCGATCATCCCGATGGGCGCGGGATCGAGCGCGGTTTCGGCGCGGCCCATCTTACCCATCACGCTCGCCACTTCGGGGATGGATTCAATCAGCCGGTTTTGTGCGAGCATGATCCGCTGTGTCTCACCGAGGCCGCCCGTCGCGGGAATCGAGGGCATGAAGAGCAGGCTGCCTTCGTCGAGCGGCGGCAGAAAACTTGAGCCCACGCCGGGGAAAAGCTTCGTCATTGCGCGGTCGAGGGTCGTGTGCGAAATATCGGCGCCGGCGACGGAGAACACTTTTCGCAGCGGCCAACTCATCGTCTGCCAACCGGCGCCGAGCAGGTAACCGCCGAGCGCCATGATCGAGATCACCACGGTGAAAGTCACACGGTGCCGCTGGATGCGGTCATAGGCCCACTCGTACACGACGTGAATCGCATGGCTCATGGGATTCTCCTCGTAGTTGACAAGGCGCTCGCGGCCGATCCGCCAGACCGCCGACGCCACCAACACGGCGAAAAGCGGGGCGAACAACCATCCCGGAATCGTGAGCGCCCAGCGTCCGTATTCCATCGGCAGCGACCAACCGTCGCGCACAAACCAGCCAAAGGCGACCCCCGCTGCGATGCCCGCGATCGCGAGCAACACCGGTTTGCGCACATGCCACGGCGGCAGCAGCAGCCGGCAGAGCACCGGCACGAGCAGCGTACCGAAAAGCACGGCCCCGCTGATCGCCAGCGATTTCGTCAAGGCGAGCGGTTGAAACAAGCGGCCGGCCTGATCGCTCAGGGCGAAGATGGGCAGAAACCCGATGACCGTCGTCGCCGCCGAAGTGAGCAGCGGCCGGGCGACTTCCTGCGCGGCATGCACGACGGTGTCGGTAATCTCGGCGTTGAACGGCGACGTCGGCATCGGCCGCCCCTCGCGTTTGCATTTTTCCTGCAAGTCCACGAGGTGCTGCGTGATATTTTCGGTCATAATGATCCCGAAATCCACCATCACGCCGACGGCGATCGCGATGCCGGCGAGGCTCATGATGTTCGCGCCCACGCCGAACAGGTGCATCACCAAAAACGTGAAAAGCATACCGAGCGGCAGGCTCACCGCGACCGCAAGGCTCGCGCGCACGTGCAGTAGAAAAATCACGACCACAATGACCGTGGTGATGATCGCCTCCATCAGCGTGGCCGTGACGGTCGCGGTCGTCTCACGGATGAGCTGCGAACGGTCGTAGAACGGTACGACGCTCAACTCCTCGCGGGCGAGCGTCGGCGCGAGATCCGCGAGGCGTTGCTTCACGGAACTGATGACGGTCTTCGGATCCTCCTGCACGCGCATGCCAATGATGGCACCGACGTGTTCCTGATAGCCGTCCGCGAGCAGCCCCTGGCGAAATTGTCCGCCGAGCCGCACGCCGGCGATATCGCCGAGGCGCAAGCCCGCGCCTTTGAGCCGGTCACCGCGGATGACGATGTTCTCCACGTCCGCGACGGAGCGGATGAAGCCGACGCCCCGAATCATCGTCTCGACGCCCGTCTGCTCCACGCTCATCGCGCCGACATCGCGGCCGGCCTGTTGCACGGCCATCATCAGCATGTCGAGCGTGAGTCCCTGTTCCTCGAGCCGCGTGGGATCGACGTCGATCTGGTATTCGCGCACGACGCCGCCAGCCGGCGCGACTTCCGCCACACCGCGCACCGCGCGCAACGCCGGGACGACCACCTGATCCAAAATGAAACGCTTCTTCTCGATGTCGCGCGGCCCCTGCAACGTAAACGCATAGACCTGGCCCATCGCGGTCGCATCGGGACCGAGCCGCGGATTCACGCCCACCGGTAAAATGCCCTGCAGCTGCGAGAGCCGTTCCAGGACCCGCGTGCGACAGTCATAGAGATTCCGATTTTCGTCGAAGATCACGTAGATGTAGCTCGCGCCGTAGAGCGACATGCCGCGCACGGTCTGCACGCCGGGGAGACCCTGGAGTTCGCGGGCAAGACGCGACGTGACCTGCTGGTCCATGTCCTGCGGACTCTTGCCCGGCCACTCGGCCCAGACGATCACCTGATTGTCGCTCAGGTCCGGAATCGCATCGACCGGCACATGCCACCACGACCAGAACCCCGCGACGGCGAGCGCGAGCGCCGCCGTGAGCGTGAGAAAAGTGTTACGGATGACGAAGGAAAGCATGGGGATTAAAACGAAATCCCAAACACCAGTTCCCTAACGCCAAAGAACGACCAGGTCCGTCGAATGGAAAATTTGCAGGTGTTCATTGGGGCTTTTTTGAAATTTGGCGGTTTGGCGTTCGTGATTTTTCTATTCCGTCAGTGTTGATGCCCGGCGGCGGGGGCGACGGCGCCCACGGGAAAGAGCAGGCTGGAGGTGCCGGCGAGCTGCGCCTGGCTGTCGATGAGAAAGACGCCCTGCGTCGCGACTTCATCGCCGGGCTTCAGGCCGGCGCGCACGATATAGACGTCGTTGCCCGCTTCGTCCTCGATGCGCGGCCCGAGCGCGAGCGGCGCGAGTTCGAAACGGATGCGACCGTCGCGTTGCCGCTCGGCCACGCGCCAGGCGACGTTGCGCACGCCGGTCGAGATCACTGCGGTTTTCGGAATGAGCACGAATTGGCCGACCGTTTCTGGTTTCGCCGTGTCCGCCGCATCCAGTTCTGCATTGAGCGCCGTCTCGATGCGCGCATTCACCAAGCTGCCGGGTAGCAGACGGCCGTTCGGATCGCGAAGGTGGATATGCACTTCGCGCGCGCGAATTTCCAGATTCAACTCGGGCGCGACCCAGGTGATTTGCGCTTGGATGTCGGGCAACTCACCCTTGTCGTCGGACGCGAGTCGCACGGGTTGGCCGGCGAGCAGCCAGTGCGCGCGCGTTTCGGGTACGTGAATGACCAGCATGTAAGCGTCGGGCCGGACGAGCCGCAGGAGAGGCGCATCGGCCATGACTTCCTGACCGACTTGCGGGAGGCGCGCGCTCATGGCGTCGGCCTCGCCTTCGAGCGCAAGGATCACGCGGCCCGCGAACGGGCTGACAATCGTGATGGTGTCCACCGGCACCGCGCCGTCGAGAATGGCCCGGGCAACCGGCGCGAGATTCAACCGCGTGAGCCGCTCGGTCAGCGCGTTAATCGTCGGCTGATCGCCAAGCTTCAACGCGGCGGCCAGTTCACCCTGCGCGACGTAGGCTTCGGGACTGTAGAGGTCGACAATGGGATCGCCGACCTCGACGAGCGTGCCGGGATGCAGGGCCGCGTTGTGGCGCTTCACGATGCGGCCGCCGATGCGGGAAATAACCACCTGCAACGTGCGGTCGTCGTAGCGCACGGCACCGTAAGCGCGGACGAGCGCGCGTGCCGGACCTTCGGTGATCGTCGCAAACTGCACATCCATCCGGCGCTGTTGTTCGCGCGAGAGTTCGCCGGCGGTCACCTTGGTCATCTTCATGCCGCACACGGGGCAGGCTCCGGGTTTATTGCCGATGAAATCCATCATGGGACACGCCCAGCGTTCGCCGGTCGCCATTGCAGCAGCGGCGTCGGGCGCATCCGGCTTGGAAAAAAGGGTGTCCTGCGGCAGCAGGGCGATGACGAGCGCGCCGGCGATCAGGCCGGCCGCCGCAATAAGAAGGGTGGGTGGAGAGCGCATGACGGTTAGCGCTTGATGACTTCGTTGCGCAAGTAGGACGGACCGTAGCGGTCAGGGTCGGCCTTGAATTTGGGCGCACACAGCTTGCAACCGAAGCCGATGGGCTGACCCTTGTATTCCAAGGTGGGCAAATCAGGATCGACCTCCATACCGCAAATCGCGCAGACGGTGTTGACCGGTTGACCGGCAGCGGCGGGTGTCGCCGCAGCGGCGCCATGATTCGCGTGCGGATCGGGCGTGATCGCTTTCGCGGCCGGTGCAGGTGGAGCGGCGACCGGTTTGGCGGCGGTGGCGTTGGCCGGTGCGAGCGCATTGGAAACCAGCGGAGCATAGTCGCCCGCGTTGGCGGGATGTCCCTCGTGATCGGGGTTGGGCTTGAAGGCCGCCGCGCGCACGACGAGTGCAATCACCGCGCCGGCCACAAAGGTGCCAAGGAAAATAAAGATGTTACGGGTCATGGGAGTTCGTGTTGGGTGGTTGAAGCAAATTGGGTGGCTGGCAGATAGCGCCAGAGTTCGGCGCGCGCGGTGCGCACCGCGGTGTCGGCCCGGATGACTTGCAGTTCGGTGTCCGTGGCTTTTTCGAGCAGCTCGACCGTTTGAAAAACCGTCGATTCATCTGACGCGCTGGCACCGGCGGCACGCACCATCGCTTCGAATTCGGCGTCGAGGCGGGCACGCGTCTCCGCACTGAGGCGGCGCGCGGTGACGGCGAGACGTTCCGCGCGATCAACGCGCGTCAGGGCGGCGGCAATGCGGTAGCGGGCTGCGATTCCGTCCGTTTGGGCGGCGGCCCGGTCGGCTTCTGCGGCCCGGACCTCAGCGCGGGCGTAGCGACGGCTGCGCCAGGGAATCTCGGACATGAAAGCGAGGCCGACGGTGTCCTCGGCGCCCATCAAAGTTTTTTCGCGTTCCAAGCGAACCCCGACGGCGGTCATCGGTTTCGCCGAGGCGCGGGCCATCTTGATCATCGCCGCGGCTTCATCGGAACGGGCAGCGGCCAGTTGCAGCGACGCGGCTTCGTCCGCTTTGATGTCGGCGACCGCCGGAGCGGAAAACCCGGGGAGCGGAGCGTCGGGCTTGAGTCCGAGCCGGCCGCGCGCCTCGGCGAGCGCATCCTCGGCCATCCGGCGTTCTTCCTCGACCATGAGCTGCATCGAGGCGATCCGGGTCTGGATGGTCAGGCGGTCGGCGATGCGGCCGGTGGTGCCGGCGGCCAGCCGGATTTCGATACTGCGGAGCAGGGGATCGAGCCGGCCGATCTGCGTTTCGAGGAGGCGGATGCGTTGTTGCGCGCCCTCGGCCTCGGCGAGCGCCATCGCGGTGTCGGCGGCCATTTCACCGACCATCAAGGCATAATCGGCATGGGCCATCGCGGCTCCGGCGCGGGCACGATCGCGGTCGGCGGCACGCTCGCCGCGTTTCGGAAGCGGCTGACGAACGTTCAGTTCAAACATCGTGCTCCGGTCGCCCAGCGGGCCGTTCATGCGCGAGGTCATGCCCTCGACCTCCGGGTCGGCGAGCCGGCCGGAGGAATCAATGCGGGCATCGGCGGCAGTGATCCGGTGGCGGGCGGCGGTGAGGGCCGGGGCTTGCGCCACCGCATCCAACAGCGTCGACGCAGCGGATTGCGCGAGGGCCGGCATGGCCAGCACCCCCGAGAGCACCAGGAACTGAATCGCCCGGCGGTGCATTATTTCGAGGGGTTGGAATGTTTGCCGGCCTCGGTGGCGGCATCGATGAGGGCGAGGTATTTCGCGGGGTCTTTTTTGAATTTCTTCACACAGCCGTCGCAGCACATCCGCACGAGGCGGGCGGGCTGGTCCGCCGGTTGATGGATGTAGTCGAACGGCTCGCCCATGCTGCCCAAATCCTCACCGGAAACGGCGCAGGTCTTGAGCGGATAGTCGGCCTTGGCTTTGGCAAGCCAGTCGGCGTCGGGGGCGGAAGGAGCGGCAGGTTTGTCGGTCTTCGGATGATCATGCGCAGCCAACACAGAAAGTGTACTGGCGGAAAGAATGAGGGCAAAGAATAGGATGATTTTAGGCATGGACGGAGGGGGAGGGTGATTGAAGGTGTCGGTATTAGGGCAAAAGACAATCCAGCCTCATCAAGCTAACGGACGGAGGCTGGATCGGTGATTGCGAGAGAAATCGCATGATCAGGTTTTCTGCATACCGGCGCAGCCGCTGCACTGATTGCAGGCCGTGGCGGGGGCCGTGGCGGGGGCGTCGGACTTGAGCTGGATTTTGGCCTGTTCCTGTTTGGCCTTCTGCTCTTGGGCATTCTTGGTTTGCTGGGCCCAATAATCTGAACCGGGACCGGCGATGCTGAGGGAGGTGAGGCCGGTGAAGAGCGCGGCCGCGAGGAACAGTTGGTTGGCTTTCATGAGAGGCATTAATTTTGGATCTCTTAGTCGCACGGATTGTACGATGGTCTACCAGTCATACACCGGTCGCTGGGAAATCACTCAGGATAATTTTGGCGTGGATATTTTGAGGGATTTCGTCGAAGCGGGTGTATTACCATTCATCAAAATCATGAATACCTCCCGAAAATCCCTCGTCGCAGTGTTGCGTGACTGGCGGGTCTCTCCCCCGCCCGATCCAAACTTCCGCCACAATGTCTGGCAACGCCTCCACCCCCAGATCCCGGCATCGTGGCCGGCCTACCTCCGCGGCCACGCTGTCGCCTGGATGCTCGTCACCGTCCTGACGGTGAGCGCCGCAGCGTTGACCGGACAAGCCGCCGCCAAAGCCCGCGTACGCGCCGACCGCGAACAGATGACCGTCACCTACCTCGTCGATCTCGATCCGCGCGTGCAAGCCATGCTCAAACCCTGAAGCCATGAAATACCTGACGCGCACTTTGGCGGTGTTGGCGCTCATCGCGATGGCGGCTGGATTCGTCTGTTACCGCCTGAACTGGGAGCCGATCCTGCACGCCGCCGCCGCGAAAGGCGACGCGATGGAGTGGTTGCGTGCGGATTTCCATCTGACCGAAACGCAGTACGCCGCCATCCAAAAGTTGCACGCCGCCTACGCCGGTTCCTGCGCCGAGCACTGCCGGATGATTCAGGAAGCCACGAAAGTTCGCAACGCACTCCAAGCGACGAAGACCGCTGACTCCGCCGCAATGCTCGCTGCCGAAAAAAATCTGCAGGAGCTGCGCACACACTGCGAAACCGCCATCACGCGACACGTCCGCGAGGTG
>Ga0209591_10003032_pt1 | contig 19738 bp, 25 predicted proteins | sample MAT01_FD_187207 | JGI IMG/M metagenome (GOLD analysis project Ga0209591, IMG submission 187207) | Freshwater microbial communities from Lake Fryxell liftoff mats and glacier meltwater in Antarctica - MAT-01 (SPAdes) (version 2) | ecosystem: Environmental > Aquatic > Freshwater > Ice > Liftoff... | reverse complement strand
CAATCAGCGGAGCTGTGAACCTGGAAAGGATCATGTCGCCCGCCCGTGCCATCCCTTTAATTTCAGATGGAGCAACGACCTCAAGTTCGCCCACCGGAGCGTCCGGTCTAGGCTGGATGCCTGACACAATTGCGCGCGCCAAATCTAAATGAGACGATGGGCAACGATAGCAAACTGACAGGGGCAACGTTTCTGCGTTTAGCTCAGTTGCTACCTTTCCCCACATGGCAGGAGAAGCAAACGCAAACCCCTGGATAGCCTGAAATTCATCCCCAACCGCGATCGCCCGTCCGGCATCCCCTAGCAGCTTTTTGTAGAGGGCTAGCTGAGCAGGGTTGGCATCCTGAACTTCATCTAGTAGCACCCAATCTCTAGGGGCTGGGTGCAAATCCCATATATGCGGTAACCAAAGCTGATCGCCAAAGTCTACAATCCGCTGCTGATGTGCCATCAACTCACCAGCTTTTAGAGCCTCAGCAACTAATGGAATGGCTAGAGTTGCCCCGATGGGCGATTCGATGACGTAATAGTCAATCAGATGTTTTAAGCTTTCTATCGTCGGTTCAGACAACGTGGCTTGACACCCTGCAATCAGCCGATTCAGGAAGTTGTTCAGATCTTTTTTGGCCTGCTTAGTGGCAGATTTGTCAGCGATCGCCAGACTGGATAGATCTAAACCATCAATTAGTTTCCTAGAGATTTTCCTGTATTTATGCTCCTCTACCGTTATCGAACCCTCCTGATAGAAGTGCCGGGTCAAGATTGATAGCCCCATTGCATAAGGAGTAGCGACGGTGATCCGACTGGGTAGACGTTTCTTTAATGCCTCAACAACGTCCTTACTGAATGCCAGTACTGAAACTTTTGCTGTAGACGGTAGCCTGTTGGCGATCCCGCAAAGTACCGTAGTTTTGCCCGAGCCTGCGACGGCACCGACACGCAGATTGCCGCTGCCAGACTCAACCCGCTTGTAAATGTCTTGCTGAAATTGTGACCATTCAGGCTCAGCCGCGATCGCAGCTTTTCGGTTGTACCTTTTCTTTTCAGTTGTTGCCACCATTAGAATCCGTACCCCCCTGGAGTTTCGGCAGGGACGGCAACAGCTACAGGGACGGGGTTTCTGCGAGCTGCTAGGAGTTGTGCGATCGCGGCCTGCGGATCTGGTTTTGAGGCTTTTGCTGAAGCTTGGAATCCCTTAGGTTTGCCGTTGCCATTACCGTTATTCTGGTTTGTCAACATGACTGGCAGCAGCACTGGTGACAGCTGAGGCTCACCCTGGTCAATAGTTTCAGCCTCGTGGCACACCGTCGCGACATTCTTAGTATTGGTAGCTGGGATTGAATAGAAGCGGATGTGCCTACCGTTGCGCTCAATCCGCCCCCGACCCAATTCAACCAGTCGAGTGAACAAATCAATGGTGTAGGCGGCTGCCGTGCGATTCATTTCCTTCGCTTTCTCTGACAGTGCTCTGTTAGCGCGGTAGGCATCTCTAGGAGTGATCCCGTTTTCTGTTAGTCCCTTGTCCCAAATACGGGTAAGAATGCTACTGATATCAGCGCTTTCAGCAGCATTTTCCTGTAACCACTCAAACGACGCCCGGTAATAATTGGCAAACGCGATCGCCCGTTCCATCGTTTCAGCAGTCAGGACATCGGCACGCTTGGTTTCGTTGAAAGCGCATTCAATGATGTGCAGACCCAAAGCGATTCGACCAACTTGAGCTGAAAGTTTACGCAACCATGCGCGGATGCCTGCGTGTTGGCACTTCCTAGCTTCGTTGCCGTAATATTCATAGGCGTCATCGTACAGGTCGGCAGCGGCGTCAGTAGGGCGAATCTCGCCAAAGTCAGCATCAGCGATCGACTGATACAACGGTGGCAAAATCATGGGGAGAAGTTGCTTCCCTCTAGATCTTTTGGCTGTCCCTTCTTTGGGGATTGCAAACAAAAATCTCGCTGCCATGCCCTGGGCATCGTCAGGATCTTTGAAAATGCGTCGGTAGATACCAGGCTGAATGCCCCCGCTGATAGACATTCGAGTAGATGGGATAAAGTACGAATCCTCAGCATTGACCCGATCAGTTTGGATAGACGAGCCATCCCACAGATCTAACAAACATTCCAGCCCTTCTGAATCCTTACCCCCTGAAAACTGATTCAGGGATTTAAACAATCCAGCGATTTCGTCCCTAGACCATAGGGTGCCGTTGTCACCTTGCTCAGCTAGTCTGCACATTACAGCCTGGATAGTCGCAACTTGGAATAGCAATTTCTTTTCTGGTTCCGGTTTGGAAGCATCGTCGCCAGCCTTGAGCGCGATCGCATAGGCTTCAGTGTCAAGCTTAAAGCGTCTGTGTTCTTGCTCCTGCAACTTCTTCAGCGGCTCAATGACCAGCTTTTCAGCGCGGGTTTTGCCTGTCCCTGATTCAGCTACAGTGCATGTCCAAGCAATGCTAGGGATCTTGTGAGTGCCCAGGTCAAGCTCTGCCTTTTTACCCGCTAGGGATAGCACCGCAGGCAATAGATATTGCCAAATAGACACAGGGTCAATGCCTAATGTTTGCGCATCGTGGATCAAGAATGGAGCAAGATCCGGCAGCACTTCCGACCAATTAAGTTCTGACTGGCTCCAATCAATCAGCTTTTCTAGCCTGCTGACGTCTTCCGGCAATACATCGTCAATCTGCATTCTTTTCTGGGCAACCATTTGCCAGAATGCTTTTCCTTTTATCTGTGACTTAGCCTCTAGCTCAGTGAGCCAGTTTGTTTCCTGCCAGTCAGCAGCCGCCCTTCCCAAGATGTCAGTGACAGCTGCCAAAGTATCTATGATGCTCACTGTGCCTGAGCTTTGGCTGTCAGCAATGCTGTTGCCAGTCATGTTGACAGACGGCTTTTTACCCTCTTCAGTTTCAGTGAAGTTGATTTCAAAATTCCTAGCAGATGATTCAGTAGCTCCAGAAATGGCGTTGTAAACCTCGTCAGCATCTAGCCCGCTAGCCTTGAGGTCGTCAATCCAATCAGCAGCATCATAGCCAGTACCAATCTGATAGCAGCGCCAGCTGGGGCTATCAGGGGCGGCATAGAGCCACTTGCAGGAGTAGTAATCAGAAGCAATGTCAACACAATGCTCTACCCCTGCGCGATCGCGGTCGGGGCACAAGACAAGTACAGCCCCATCAAGGTCTGCTGAGTAGTTCCCATGTGCCCCGCCATAGTGACGCCACTTGCCAGCACCACCGATGGAGGTAGTGGCGGCAAGCCCGATTGCCAGTAGAGCATCAGCAGTTTTTTCACCCTCAACAATCCTCAGTGGCAGTCCACGTGCGATCGCTTTTTGATTGATTGGATCGTCAATTCGGTATAGGTGGATTTGAGCCTTTACTTCGTCAGGCAAGCCTTTTTGCCAGCCCGTACCGTTCCAATATTCCTGCCAGAACTTCTTCCCTGTGGCAGTGTCCAGCCTTGATACACGGGCTAGTGGTGACCCAGCAGAGTTGGGATAGTTGTAATAGGCAGCCTTGCCGCTCAACTGTCTTATTGGTTTCACCCAGTCATCTTTTAAACAATAGATGGCGCGATCGCAGACTCCGTTACTTTCGATCTTTCCTGTGAAGGTGTAACTACCTACTCGATCGGCTGGCTGTGCGATCGTGCTTGAAGTGTTGGCGCGGGTGTGGCACCGGATTGTCTGTAGATCCTTGGCCCATACGCAGTCAGCATCTTTAGTGCGGGCGCAAACTGGGCAAGGCTTATTTTTTGAAGAGGAGAGCCAGGTCATAGAAAACACTCGGTAAGATTTTCGGAAGCAGAAATTTAGCAGCTTAGAAATAAACGCTTAGCGGCTCGTGTCGCGGCCACGTAGAGCAGCTGATTGCGTTCACGGACTGTTCGGTTGGTTAGGAGGTTATTAACGTCTGCGAAGACGTTTTCGAAGGTGGAACCTTGGGCTTTGTGGACTGTCAGGCAGTAGGCATATTTCATCTGCCCAAATTGCTGCCTTAGATCCCAGAAGGCACGCCAGTTTTTCGCCTTAGCCATATCTCCGCAGGTTTCCTCAAATCGTTCAAACTCTGACTCATGCAATATCTCGACAATAACGATTTTCTGATCTTCACTATCGCTCATTGTCCTCAAGCTCCAAATATTCCAGCCGTCAGACCGGCCAGACCTGACTTCTAGAACTTCACACTCTGCCGATGTTGCCAGCAGCAAAGTGTTTTTTACCGTGTAGGGAGAATCAGCTACCAGCCGCTCACCCGTCATGAACCGAGGGGCGTCTCTGCCATAGAGAGCGCAGCGGATCGTTGCGTTAACCGCATCCACCCGACGATTCGTATAACAAAGACCCCGAACATAATCAGGGTCTTTTCTGGCCTTCTCAGAGGTGAATGCCTGAACCATCATACTTTCCCACTGGTCTGGAGTTCCACAGCAAACGCCCTCTGTGCGATCGCCCGTCATATCAGTCTCCATGTCTACCAGTCCACGGGTGTCGAGATTCAGCCGCACTTGCTCAGCCAAAAGAGCGATCGCGCCTCCGTACCGGACAACCTCTGTTAGCTGGAATTGCTCAAGTACTGAGTCAAAACATGGGGACTGCGCTTCATTGACGGGCGGTAGCTGGGCGGGGTCGCCCATGCACAGGACTTGTGTTTCTCGCTCACTGAACAGCGTTCCCAGTTCATCAGTGACGAGCTGCCAAATCTCTTCGTTGAGCATGGAACACTCGTCAATTACCACTAGGTCAAATTGGTTGAACCCATTTTCAACACCGTAGTCTGGCTTGAAATGTTGCTTGCCAGTGGCCTCGTCAATCTGGGGTTTTAGCCCCAGCAACTTGCAGACTGTAATGCACTCAATATCCAACTGCCAGCGGTCAACCATCCGCTGTAAAACTTTGGTTGCCTTATTACTGAAGGCAGTGAAGACGATTCGTCGGCTGTCGCCCTTAGCCCTCAGTCCACTAACGACTGCCTGAATCGTTGTAGTTTTGCCTGTGCCTGCATAGCCGGAGAGTAGGAAAAGCCTGTCGCTGCCTGCCAAAAAATCGCCAATGCGTGCGATCGCTTCCGATTGCTGCGTATTGGGCGTAAAACCTGGTAAGATTTCTGTATTAGAGTTTCTGAAGTTTGGGCGCAGGACATTCCCGCTGGTAGGGTCGTCAGTCTGAAGCATATTAGTAATTCTCACTTTTCGGTTGCAGGATAGTTATGGAGCAGAGACGCCAATCTCTGCTCCATTTTTTTGACTTACCAGGGCATGTCTGTAAACTCTCCAGAGGGGGCGTTGCCTACCAGTTGCCTTTGAACCGTGACGGGCGCGATCGCAGCTACTCCAACGCTAGGCAGCGCAGGAATACCGCGTGGCTCGCGTTCAACGATCTGGCAGGTGACTGAAAAGCCCCGAGCCATCTCAACAATGTTTGAGATTTTCAAAGTGTGTGGGGTAGCAAGACTGAGTTTGAAGCCAGTCTTTGTGTCTTCGACCGTTCCCTTAGCCAGCCTCACGCAGGTTTTAATCCAGCTGCTACTGCTGTCGTCTTTAAGCAGTCGGATGATAGTACCCTTTGCCCAAACCCGTTCGCCTGTCTCCAGGCTGAGAATCCAGCTAGTGCGGGGCTGCTCTTCAGGCTTGCCATCTTTAGCAGGCTTGCCAGCGATTTCTACTTGCTCAATATCCGTGAGCGCGTATTCGCCACAGCCTAGCTCATGCATTTTGCCAACATCGCCACCGGTGCCAGCAGTGCCAGCAACCATCAGGTGAGGGACGATCGATCCACCTTTGGCGACTAGCTTTTGCATCTGAACCTGCGTCAACTCCGATTCTTGGGAAAGTCGAACCCCAACAACGAAGCTGGCAGTATCAGCATCGTCGGAGAAGTTGATAGAAACGAGCATGTATTGCTCTTCTTTGAGGTTTTCCCTCATTTCCACATTCAGGTAGCCCGTCAGGCTGCCAACGCTGAATTTGCCCGGTTGCTGCGTAACCGGCCAGGTATTAGAGCCAACACGTAGGATGATGCCACCCTCTTCTGTGGCGAACAGCGACGGCGCGTAAACTCTCTCTAGCACCCCGTTGGCGTCCGCCTGCACTAGCAAAACTTCCTGAGTGTTCAGCGCTTCCGTGACAGGTAGGTAGGCTATAAGCGCTTCAAACTGCTGAAACTCCGATTCAGCGAGAATGTCTTTGCCGATCAGGCTTCTGCCCGATGGAAGCTCTTTCATTGTTAGGTGAGGGAAAGCATCAAGGTTGAAGGTGTAAGCTTCCATTGTCTGTTTGTCCTGTTCTAGTTTGAGTGGTTTTAGCTTTATGCGTTGTGAGAGGCGCATCCCTCTCAAGTAGCCTACCACTGGGAATGGTAGAAAAACGATGCCTTACGCTGGCTCAATCGAAATAGACTCTACAAACTTCTTGCGTGCGATCGCCTGCAAAAGATACTCTTTTCTTCTGACATCTGCCCACTCCGACTTGCTCAATCGCGTGTCACAGAACGGGTTAACCGTTACGGAATCAAGTGCAAAACCGCTGACTACAACTTTAAATTTGTAATTTTTATCCCACTCAAGCTCTGTAGGCGGAGCAGCAAGGATCGCTTCCATCTGCGTTACCATCTCAGTCAACATTTCAGCAGCAATGCTAGCAGCGCAACTAGTAGGGTCTTCAAGGTCAACAATGTCTTGCGTTTTGAACGCGCTCAGCCGTTTAGCGATCGCTTGAACGTCGCGGATCATTGCCTTGCGTTCTACATCTGCGCTGTGTGCGACCAGAGAATCTTCGAACCATTGATCGAGGCTGCTCTGCGTGGGGCAATCAAAGCTATTTGAAGTAGGTTCCATCATCTTTCCTCTGTGAGTGCGATCGTTTTTATGGAATTAAAAGGGGCAATTTTCTTGCCAGCTACAGATGAACGCCCAGTCACTAGAGAGGCAAAGCCCGTCGCGGATCTTTGTGTCCATCACCTCAAAGCTCAGATGGCTGGCAACGTAATCAACGAGCAACCGTTCACCGCTGACGACCTTCCGATAGAGTGCGATCGCTCGTTCGCCTTTCCCTGCTGTAACGAGTGCTTTCCTAGACTGCATTGCTTTGGCGTTCACTACCTGCGGACTGTCGGGGCTGAGTAGGTGATTCTTTTCTTGTGTGATCATGTCGCTCCCGTATTGCCGTATCCGTCTAGTCCCGTCCGCCATAGTCCTGCTGCGATAACCTGCGATCGCCATGCCTTCACCAATGATTGCTGTAGGGGATTTAGTGGGACATGCTCAGAGTCCCAACGTGCGATCGCTTGTGCCGTCGCCTCAGACTCATTTCCCTGCACTGGCATTCCTGCCTCTACTAGATGTCTCCAGTAGTTGGCTGAGAGGGTAATTGTTTTTCTGTTTTCTTGCGTTACTGGCATTTTATTTTCTCTGTGCTTGCGATTCTTTTAGGGCAGCGTATGGAGCCGCCCTGTGACGTGAAATCTAGTCGATACTGAAGCCAGCAACCCGTAGAGGCGCGGGGCGGTTAGCAAGATTGGCTTCAGGGCGGTGATTGATCACCACTGACTGACTTTTTACGACTGGGACGATTGGCTTGGCGGTTGCGTCTGACATGCTTTTTGCTTTTAGGTAATTGGTGAACTGAACTGAATAGAGTGGAAAGTCTATCTGGTGCCGCTCCCTTGGCTCGCTACTGGCCCACCCTCCACGGGTGGCTCATAGGAAGTTCCGTTGTTGGCGCTCGCGGGTAACGCTGCTAGCAGGATGATTAGTAGAACGGTCAGAGGTTTCATGGAATCTCGGTAGTGTTTGCCTGTCTACAAACCAATGTACACTACTAGTTAACGGTTTGTCAACTACAAGTTTATAGCGTATAGTGGCTGTATCGTCTAAAGGTTATTTTTGTAAGGAGGTTTCATGCTGGCGTCAAAAATGCGGATACGACAGATTAAGGAAGTTGAGGCTGAGGGGCTGGGGGAGCGAATCAAGCAAGCCCGCCTAGCCATCGCTAAAGTCAAGCCTTTAGGACGAATCTGCAAGGAGGTTAAGGTGTCTCGCACCTATTGGTATGACCTTGAAAACGGAACGATTAAGGGCACCTTATCTATCGAAAATCTCCGCAGGATTGAGGAATCCCTAGGGGTAGCCTTCGGGGTGCGGTTCGATACCTGATCTGACCCGCACCCCTTCTGCCTCAGCTCTGGCGGTGTTCTTGATTGCTGACTAGCGGAGCCGCCAGCCTGATCTCGTTCTCATATGCGATCGCCTTCCCCGATTTCAGCACCCTGACTAGCGCGTTATCGTAAATGTCTCGACTGTAGTGATCAGGCTCAACCCGATCGCGTAACATGTTAAAGGCGATCGGCTGAATGTCCAAAGCCATTAAAATGCGTTGTTCCATTTCTGATGGGGCAGCGCATTTTGCTACGAGCCTGGGGGTGCCAACTGTTTTTGCAATCGCTTTTCTCCAGAACCAAAAGAAATCGTTCATGCCACTTCCTTTTCTTCGGCCCATAGATCTCTGTGCTGATCCAGTAGCTTCCCCGGTACACAAGCCCTTCTAGCGATTTCCCTGCGGAGTGCCCGGGGATTGTAGGTATCCAGCTTCTTTAGCTCTTGCGCAACGGCTGCAATGCGGCTGAGCATCGTTTCTTGTAATGACTTACCACCGGGCAACCCATAAACGCGATCGCCCTGTGGATGCACTTCTGAGACTACCAGCCCTTCTGACACTAGAGACTTCACGATCTCATTGATCTTTAGCCTGCTCATATGTGCGATCGCACGGATAGCAGTCAGGCTGAGCATGTCGCCAGTGAGCGCAGCAAGCACACGCCTTTTATTTTCGGCCTCGTTGCGCTGGGTCTTAGTGAGTGGCGGCTGAGAGCTTCCCTCAGCATCGTTTACCAGGCTGTAGAGAAAATGTCCGTTTGGCTGCTGCACCCTCTCTACAATCCCTTCTTCTAGCATCTCCATCAGCGTTCTCTCTACCGAGTGGGTTTTCAGGTTAGAGATTGCCCTAACTTGGCTCATGGTTAGAGTCTTGCCACGGAGGATGTCAGAAAATCTTTCCTGACTGCGCTCTGATCTGCGCTCTCTCTCGTCTGCCAGCGGCCATGCGTAGCCTAATTCGGTCAGCATCACCCGCATGATGAAAAGAACCCTAGGCCGCTCCTCTTCTGGCAATGAGCTATAGGTAGCCTCAATTATGCCTATTTGACTGGCAAATTTAGTGAGCCAGTCAGGATGCTGTTTCTTGAAAAGCGCGATCGCTTTTTCAAATGACTGGCACTCAATTTTCTTCCAGGTCTTTGTGTCCAACGTTTTACTCCATTCAGTTTTTCGACAATACAGAGAAATGGGATCGCATGTCAACGGCTAAATCTGAATCAATATGTTGGGTATTCCAGAGTTCTGGAATATTGGGAGTGGGAAATTTGGCTAGGGTGGCTATTGGGCCTAAATGCCACTGAAACAGCGCCGTGTCAACGTGACTGACATACTTTTGGCAACAGGGTTAAAGCATTGGTATATATGGCTTAGACCCCTGCCGTCCCACTGTCATTGATTTTTCTGATTTCAAAATAGGAGAAGATTTAGACCTATTAATTCAGTAGATTAAATATCTAATCCTCTTAGAGGTAATCCTAATCTCAGGATCTAAAACTACTAGATGCCAGTGACGCTGCGACGGGAGGCATCTAATCCATACCCAGTAAGGGTATGAGTATGTTGCCAAAAGTATGTCAGTCAACATGACACTGCCTATTCTGAATAGTATTTAGCCAAAAAAAAGGCGGGCATACTTTTTGGGTATGCCCGCTATCAGGCTGATCTACTTTTTTACTTGGATGCGATAGCGGAGCGCTGCTTGCAGATCGCCCCTCTCAGTAGCTCAATGGCTACAGCTTCAGGCGATCGCCCCTGTTCAGCTGCCAGCCTTACCAATTCGCTGTCGATGAGTAAGGGCACCGTCAGAACCCGCCTTTGGGTGTTAACGGATTTCATGAGGAGCCAAGTCTTGCGCAGCTCTTCCCATGTGCCATAGCCGATTATGGCGTCGTCTACTGCGTCCCTGACTATGACGTGACCTTGAGCAATGGACGAGGTTGGATCAATGTAGCCTTTGGTCTGACTGGTCTTGTCGCGAGGGCGAACGCGATCGCCTGGTTTGGGATTCCCTCTAGGCATGGTTCAGGAAATCCGCTTAGGAGCTTGTGCCTGATACTCTTCGGGCGTTACCCAAAGAGACCTGTCAACACTCAAGACTCCTACCTCGCCACTCCATTCGGTTCTATAAAGCTTTATCTCTACCACCCCGTTGATGATCCTGAAGTTAGGGTGTTTAATCCCACTCCAGGTAACCCAGCCAGCCAGGTATGTGGCTTGCTCTTCGCTCCACCATATAGAGACTTGACTGGCTGGATCAACGGGGTGGTAGAGATACCCTCCGTGATTGCAATAAGACTTTAATCCTAGGTTTTCAACGTTCTCTCCGTCTACAAGTCTCTGAAGTAACTCAACTACCTTGCGCTCCAGCTCGGTTAGTTCAAAGCAAACGATCTGAATGGTGGATGTGGTCATGGGAATTCGTTGCCTATGTGGTTTCTTGCTGAGAGTTGGACAGTTTAGCGATCGCCCCTGCACAGACGATCTTGGTCTTCCCGGTGCAGCGGGTGGGGTTATGCCGTGCGAGTCATTGTCTTGAACTCGTAGCCAATCGCCTCAATCTCTGCACTGTTCAGGATCACGCCTTCTGGCGCGCGTCCTTTCAGCTTGAACACCAGCGCCACTTGATTTAGCTGCTGAGCAAACTGTTGGCGGTTGACTGCCACGGGCACCCCTAACAGAGAGGTCATGACCTGAGCTGTCGATTCGTGCCCGATTGCTGAGTCAATCTCTACACCTTGGACTAACTGCTGAGCTTGATCCAGAGAGATTGTCTTAACTTCAAAAGTGCCGTCAGTTGTAGCGATCGTCGTGTTCAAAAGTGCAATTTTCATTACTTCTCTCTTTGTGGACTCGTTTCTTATCTCCCAATATAGTGCAGTGTATCGGGATAGTCAAGTAGGATGGGGAAGTATTTTTGAGAAGCGCTATAGCACCTTTCAAAACAGGCAGTGTCAACGTGACTGACATACCTTTGGCAACACTCTCTAAGCTATGTATATCAATACCTAGAGGTGTGTTGTCCCACCGTCACAGACTTTTACGATTTCAAAATAGAACAGGATTTAGATTTATTAATTCAGCAGATTAAATATTCAGATCTCTTAGAGGTAATCCCAGTCTCAGGATCTAAAACCCTTAATGCCAGTGACGCTGCGACGGCAGGTGTCTAACCCATACTCAGTAAGGCTTTAACCCTGTTGCCAAATCCATGTCAGTCAACATGACACTGCCTGTTTTTAGCAGCATTTAGCCAAAAAAGTAGGCATATCCAAAAGGTATGCCTACTTTTTTGGTCGCTCTACTTTTTGCTGCCACGGCAACCAGCACTTCCTACCGCAAAAGCGATCGCACTTCCCTGATCGATAGCTTCAGTGTGCAGGCAATTTTCAGCAGCTCCATCTCGTCTGGGGCTGCGCCGTCCCTAATTGAGCTGAGGCGATTCTGCAAGTAGCGCTTCGCGATCGCACTTTTGCGAATTCAGGCAATCGGACGGGAAAAGGTACGATCGGCTGAAAGCTAGGGTGGATGAGCGCTCTAGACACCGATAGACTAGCGGTGTTGAGGGGGGATCGAGTACCGCTAGTCCTGCGGAGAAACGTCCTATCCATGCGGGTTTCGGCGATCGGCTTGTCATTGGTCGCTAGTTTTTCTCGCCAACTCCTCAAACGGTATAGAGGTATACTATTTTTAGGGAGTTTTGAGCACAAAAAAGCCGCCATCGTTGGTTAGTGATGGCGGCGATCGGGTTTTGCTCCTAATTCTGTCGGTGGCGAATGGCTGAAACGGGCTTTTTAGGAGCTGAAGGAAGTCCGTTTTACCCCCTTCAGCATTGATGCTGAACCGACAACCATGCGGGTTTCAGCCTTTTTTGATCGGGTGGGATGTCCGCTATCTTAGAAAAACTAAGGGGTGGTGCACTGGCATCACTAAAAATGGCTGAAGCGCCTGTCGAGCAATTGTTCTGGGGTAGTGCGCTGTTAGGCTTCTGGACTCTTTCATGCCTGATATTACGGCTAGTGGGCACCGTTTCCGGTTTAGCGTCAATACCGTCTTACCCCCTTAACATTGATGTTAAACCGACAACCATACGGGTTTCGGGCTTTGCGCTTACCACTTCTTAGCTTTCCAACTCATCTGGCTTAGGCATCTGGTCTATCCAGTCTTCCACCATTGACGTTAGTGTCTTTTCCCTAAGCATGGCGATCGTTCTCAGCTTCTCTAGTCGCTTGTCTGTAACCCTTACATGCAGGTATTTTGTTTTCATTTTAATATTCCCAATCTGTTCTCATTCTATTATAATGGAGAAGTAAGCAGAATGCCGATCGCGCAGTCGTTACCTGCCATCGGCTCTCGTATCTAGGAGTACAAGCATGTCCAGTTTGCAAGAAGTCGTTGATCAAATCAAGTCAGAAATCAGTATCGATGGGGATGGCAAGGGAACTGCGTCAGTACGCGCAACGGCGCGGCTTTGCGGAGTAGAGCATACGTCAATCATTCGGAGTGGTGTGATAGCTAACCCTGAACTGGCTGAAAAGTTAGCTATCGCGGGCTTTGACGGTGGTGTGCTAGTCCGGCAGGGAGTCCCAGATATTGCCGTAGCTATTTTCCTTGAGTATTTTGCGCTTGACGCTGGCCGTTACTGCACAGACCAAGCAAAAGCTGCCTATCGCTTTTTTGCCACAGTTGGCATCCGGAAAACCTTTCAAAGGTGGATGGACTGGGAAGAGCCAGTAAGTCCCCCTCCATTCATCCCCAGCCCCGACCACATCGCTGCCTACAATTTTGATCGCTCTCAGTTTCAGCCTTGGAAGGACAGCAATCCGATCGCCTCTGAGATTTTCCTAACTTGGCAGAATGTCGCCCCGGCGATCGCGCCCGCTCCGGTTCGTGTAGACACGAACTTTGTTTTGCCATCAAAAGAAATGCAAAGTGCTTTGGGTGATGCATTCTTAAACCTGAATCGGTCGGGGCTGGCGATGAATAAGCTCTTCCACTTTGTTGACAGGATTCCTACTATGCAGAAGATGGACAGTAAGGCATTTACTGAAATGCAGGAAGCTCTCCTAGACGCCGGCGAAACGATTCACCGATTGCAGGACGGATTGAAGGATGAGAAAAGTAAGGTTGCTGCAACGAGCCGAACCCTGAAGCGGCTGGAAGGCACGATCGCCTACTTAGAGCAACAGCTGGTCAATGTTTGCCAGCGAACCACATCAAGCCCCATAGTACCGGACGACGTTGAGCCTGTGCCAAAGGGCGATCGCCAGAAGCAACTTAAATCGGCAAAAGCCAAATAAAAAAGACCCCCTAGAACATTTGCTCTAGGGGGTCTTTTTTAAGCAGCGCGGCGTGTGAGGTAAGTTGCCAGGGTGTTGACGTCATAGGTTTTCTGAAGGCTGAATTTAGGGATGACTCTAGCCAGCGATCGCGTTGAGATACTGAGGCCACGCATCTGAAGTGCGATCGCGGCATCCCGACCGCAGACAACCCCATTGGCATCGAGATATTGAACGACCGCGCCAATCGGCTCCTGAACCTCTCGCGTGGCAGCAACTACCTTAATCTCACTCAGGTTAAGCTCCCGATGGTTTGGGTATCCCTGCGCGGCTTCTCGCGCCCTGATGGTAGCGATCGCGCTTACGTCACATAGCTGGTCAAATGTCAGGAAGGGGCATCCGCTCGGTACGGCAGCCCACTTGCGCCAGCGTACCCAGGTGCTATCTGCCGGATCTGCCCCATAGATCCGGGTCACCCATGCCTTGCAGAACGCGCTGGGGAAATGTCTTTTTGCTGCTGGTAAACTCAAACCTTGCCTCCTTCCGCATCTTTCCTTAGCTGTCGGTTCGTAAGGATATCGGTATTTCTTTGAATATATATATGTACGCCCTCCATCCACATATTCCGGTTGATGGTAGCTGGCGACATCCCGTACTCATCCGCTAGCGATTTTGCTTCAGCAAGAAAACCAATGGGCACATCAAAACTGATCCGAACCATCTTTTGACTTGTAGCAGATTCGCCCTGATCTTCGTCCGTGCCCATTTTCTTTTCCCGTTTTATTGAATTCATTACAATCCTAACTAGGTATGCGTTTTGAGGCAACTTTTCCCCCTAGATACACTCTAGAGTACCTACAGAGTACCTGTAAAGTTACCTTTGAGGATGACAAAATGCGATCGCATGTGTATGATGCTAAAAGAAGGTGCCTCAAAAACATAGGAGAAATGATGAACAACGATCTAAATCAAGCCAACAATCAAGACAGTGCTACCAGCCAGCTAGCGCCCCGCCCGGTCAGCGCAAAGGCTAAAAAGTCCAGTGCAGCTAAAGGACAAGGACAGGTTCAAGCTCGGGAAGCAATGGCGAACGTCGTTGCTTCGGTAGACGGCTCCGTTGCTTCAATGGTGGAGACAGCCCACGAACGAGCGAACGAGCAAGTCGCTCAAGAAGAAGCAACGCTCGTTGCAGGTTTGACTACTTCCATTGCGAATGCAAAGTTAGCCGCCATGAGGCAGTCAGCAAGTTTTTTGCACACGAATCTGGGCAGCGGGAGCTGGATCTTGGAGGGAGTGCAAGACCTCAGTCAAGTGGTAGACGGAGAAATCATGGATCAGGAGGTGTGATGGATAGCCTCCTAAACCCAAAGATAAGCAGTGGCAATTTGATAGCGATCGCAGGCTTGCTTTTGGGTTTAGGATCTCTAGCCTCTATCGATCGCTTGACTACAAGCGCTGCTGAGAATAGTGCAGCTACCATAGCCGCTACCCGAGTTGAGCAATGCCGCGTCGTTGGCGGTGGCGACAAGCTAGTGCTAGGAGCTTACTACGCTCAGCCAACGGACGGAGGCGGGCAATGGTTGAGCGAAGGCACTTACATCTGTGATTTATTTGGTGGCAGCGGGCGCATTGAGCGGGGTGGCTATCTGCAATTCTTGACAACTTCGGACGCAATCAGCATGAACAAAACGCTGATGAAGCGGCTGAAGGATTCAAACAACCCAGACAATGATTCAAATTTGAGGCCACGGCGCGATACGACGCAGCCCATCTATCAACCGCCCGTAGAACAAAAAGAAACAGGCTTCACCGGAGAACCCCAGTAACAATGAAATATCCATCTACCAGTCGCGCTAAGGGCAGACCCATCAAGCGCAGTCAGCCCTTACCCCATACGCAGTTCGCTCTTTTCCCTCAGACCAAGCCCAGTAAATAGCCCAATCAAAAAGCGATCGCGCTCACAGTTCAGAAAACCACTTAAAGAACTCAATCATGTATAACCACATCGGGCATCACCTCGCCCCGGACGTCGCACTGCCATTAGCCGCCGAGTTTGGCGATCGCCTCGAAAACATGACGAAAAACGTCAAGCTGCTGTTGATTCACGCCTTGTCTGGGGGCTTGCATGAGTTAGAAATCTGCCCTGCCATGGATGAGTACAGTTTTGTCGAGTTTTGCCATGAGCAGGGAACGCCCGATGACCTGCTGGAGGACGTTCTGCACTTATTAGAGCGGTTTGACGAGTACGACAGCAAAACAGTTGAAACGATTTTGGTGGTGTTGGCGATGTCGTTGCAGTAGGTTCCATCGAAAAGTGCGATCGCGCTGCTGTCTGGGTATGGGTTTGAGCTGCAATGGAAGTAGGAAATAACCGCAGTTTGGGCGGGATAAGACACAGGTCTTTGACTCGTAAGGGGCAACCCCAAGGAGTAAGAGGGGAAGCGATGAACCTCATAGATGCCCCGGAACTATGGGGCACAATCTCTGCAAGTCTTAGCAGGAATTGAAACCAGATCGCCATCTCTTAATAAGGTATCAAAAATGGTTACAAGAGCTTCAGCGCGCAAAACAACGCGCCATCCCAACGGCAACCCTAACGATCGCGTCCTAGGAGATTATCCAGAACCCCGCACTCGCAGCAACGGCAGCGGTAAAAGTATCGGCCCTGACGATGAAGATGGGCAGCCAAAGGGCAGCGCCATCTATCGAATAAAAATCTTTGTCGAGAACCTGTTCAGCTACCGCAGCATGTTTTTTCTAGGGATTGGAATAGCGCTGATCGCTTTTGGCTTCAACGTCCTGTTCTACTTCGGACTGTTTAGCGACGTTGTTGGGCTAGAGTTTTTCTTGGCTATTCCAGCCGCTCTGATTTTAAGTTTTGGCACGTCGCTTTTTCAGCTGATGCCAGAGTTGCAAACGGCAACAGCTCGGATGAGCTTACACCAACTCTTCGTCGCAGGCACCAAGCCTAAAGTGATTCCAGTAATTGATCCTAGCGTGGTAGCTGACTCCAAAAATTTGATTGCTGACTACCGCCAAACAGAAGTGAAGCGCCGTCAGTTTTTCAAGATGGCTCGGCTCCTGAGTTTTGTAGTAGAAGTCTTCCTAGGGATCATGTTCATTGGCAATATCGGGGCTGGCGTCGGTGCGGCATTTTCCCTCATTGGGTTTGCTTTGTCAGTCTGGGGTGTTGAAGCTGGCGTAAAACTAGCGCTCAAAGCAGGTGAAGACGCGCTGCCTCCACAGGTACAGGCTCAGCTCAAGGGACTGCTAGAAAACAATGGCAAGGATTTACAGCTGCGCGGTGTCTAAAGGTTCTCGTTCCGTGGCTGTGGGGTCATCCTCACAGCCTTTTTTTTTAACTATTAGGAGTTGACATGGGAATTGAGGATAACGGCTATTTAGACATTAACCAAACGATTGTTAACTATGCAGTAAGGGAACTGCAATGCTCCTTCGCTGATGTAATTGATCAAGACCCTAGCTTTCAGCTAAGCAGATGGGAAAGGCTTCGGCGCAATGCCCAGACGACTTCCACTGGAGTCGCGATCGCTGGGGCTAGTGGCATTTTCTTAGGTTCTATCACTGGCGCAACCCTGCTAATCGGTGCGGGTGTAGCTGTGACTGCTCTTAGTGGCTGGCTGATACGCCATCACAGTGAGGGCGTTAAAGCAATCCAGTTAGAGGCTGGCATTCTTGACCAATGCCGCCCTATCTTACGGCTGCTGGCTCAGCTAGAGGCCAGTGGGGCTAACTCTAGCGATCTTGTGAGTCTGTACGATCGCGTCATTCGAGCTGCCAGTATCGGGCGACTGGACGCAGATGATCCAGCTCAATTAGAGGCGTTTTTCAGAAAAGATCTTGAGCAAAGCAATGTAGTAAACCGACTAGCTGGCAATCAAGATCCTGTGGGCATTGCGGCAACCTCAGTAATTCCTACGAATGCCACAAGGGCGATCGGGGCTAGCACCCGGCTGAATGCGGTAGATGCGATCGCGGTTGAAGCAGGGAAGGATGGCGAATGGTGGCAAGATGACCCATCCCTTCAGGTTGCTAATGTGCCAATGGCGCGGGCTGCCCATCCTAACAATGCATTTGCCGAACCGTGGGGAGAAGATGAGCTGATGCCAGCGGCAAAGCCTGAATCGCGATCGCCAGTTGATTACCTGATCGGTAGCCGACTGCGAACAGCCCTACTGGTAGCCGTTTCAGGTGGCGGTAAAGACATCATTCTCAGCAATGCCTTAAGGCAGTTTCTTGCTACTCACTCCGGCTTCAAAGTAATCGTGATGGATTGCAAGGACGACTCAAAAGAGACAGGCTATTACGATGTTAAAAACGTTCGAGTCCATCGGCTAAACGTTACGGTTTCTTCAGATGGAGAAGTCGTTGAATGGGTAGATCGTTGCCTGCAAGAATTCATTAATATTCCTGGGAAGGCGCTACTAGTCTGCAATGAAGGAACGCTGATTCGTGAGAAGTCTAAGCGCTATGTTGATGTTGTAGCAGGGCTGGTTAGCTCTGGGGATAGCCGCGAGATGTACGTGTGGGAAGCTGGGCAGTCAGCGCATACCGACGATCTGAAAATCAATGGAGCCGCGAGATCGCGATTCCGTTTAATGATTGTTGGGATGAAAGGAGAAGAAATGCAGGTAGAGGCTGTAATGGGCGCTAAGTGCGTTGCTGATAGCGCTAGGAATATGGAGGACGTTCGCACCCAGCTACTGCGATCGCCCGTTGGCCGCGCCTGGTGTGATGGGCAGCGATGGTTCCCGATGCCAGAACTGGAAAACCACAGCGGCTACAACCGAGATAAGCGATCGCAAGTAAAAGGTGCTGCATCAGAAACTATGAACAGATCTGACGTATGGGCTTCCGTGAACACAACTATGTACGGAGAAGCCTTATGAACAGGCGCACGCTAGCATGGCGCGATCGCGCTCACCTCCCATCGCTACCGGGCTGCTACTGGGTGTACGCGAGAAGCAAGCTGCTCTACGTTGGCACTTCCAAAAACTTGCAGGAACGCCATACAGACAATTTCGGGCGCGGCGCTCACCACCTAGAGGTGACACTGCAAAAGGCAGGCGCTACCAGGATTAGATATGAAATTATTAGAAATGAAGCTAGGCGACTGCATACCGAGGCGCTAGCAATACGCGACCTTGATCCTCCGTTCAACACCAGGAAAGAGCCTCTTAACCGCTGGCTACTATTCCTAGACAACTTGCAGCAGGTGGTGTTGTCTGTGATGTTCTTCTTAGCGATCGCCCTCCTCATCCTCCGATAGGCAACTGACTCGCTCCACCCCGCCGACAGACAAACAGAAGGGGCGATCGCACATAATGCGATCGCCCCTTCTGTTTGTCAAACGAATTAAGCCTTGTTGCTAGGTACGGCTCCGCAATTGTGGCACCGCACCGCTTTGCTGTAGGGGTTCCGATAGACGGTGTTTTCAGGGAAATTGCAGCTATCGCACTTCATCCTTTTGCCCCTTGGTACCCATCCCTCTGTGGCTTTGTTCAAGCCCTCTTCCATTGCTCGCAGCTCGGCCGCCGCTATGACATCTTCTATGGTTACCTTGCCTGTTCCCAAGTCTTCCATCAAAGAGGTGCCTTCTTTAGGCGTTGTGCCGTGTTCACAGCAGATAGCGTACATCGCACCAACCTGATCCTCTGTAGCAGGGTAGATCGCCAGCGCCCCGGCAGTCTCACCGGCTTCAACGCCTCTAGTCCGCAGCGATAGCTTAAGCTTCACGGCATTGGCGTAGGTTAGCCCCATCACGACATATCTCATACAGACTTCCTTTTTAAGCTTTCGTGTTGCCCTACATGCCAAAATCCTAGCTCCTAAACTTCTTTCTGTCAAACTGTTGACAACGGTTCTCCTCTTGCGCTACATTGATTTGTGTAGACCGCTTGGAGAAAAGTTAAATGTTAACAGAGTTAGATAGCCGTACCTCTGAAGTAGCCGACAGTATCGTAAACCAGTTCATCCGGCTGGGGTTCGTGAGAGTGGCCAGCGTGACTCTGGATCCTCAAGGCATCCTTGCAGACCGGCCACCTGTTTCATGGCTGATGGCAACGCCTTGCAATGTTGTCACCGATTTGGCATTAGTCACCGTCTATGACGAGTCAGACACCGACGATACTAACGGAATCTTTGACGGCGATCGCTTACTGAAAATTTTGGGTCTAAAGCCCCGTCGTTCACGACGGCTTTTTCTTAGTCTTTAAGCCTCTGATCAACTCTCTAATAATTTCAGTCTTTGTTCTGCCAGCAGCTTTGCAATAAGCCTCAAGAACAAAGA
>Ga0209591_10003031_pt1 | contig 19740 bp, 16 predicted proteins | sample MAT01_FD_187207 | JGI IMG/M metagenome (GOLD analysis project Ga0209591, IMG submission 187207) | Freshwater microbial communities from Lake Fryxell liftoff mats and glacier meltwater in Antarctica - MAT-01 (SPAdes) (version 2) | ecosystem: Environmental > Aquatic > Freshwater > Ice > Liftoff... | reverse complement strand
TCATGAAACCATTGATATTACTTGGTTTCATGGATAATATTGGAGGCGAATAAATTCGCACGAGTCGGATTTCCCCCGCGCTCTTAAGAGACGCGGCTCCCATCCTTCCCGCTATCCCCTGGTGGGGCTTCTTACTATTTCAGCTAAAAATTTGATTCTCAATCTAGTAGTCTGCCACATTAATTTTGATCATTTCGTAGTGGGTGGCTCTAGCTCTCATCTAAGCACGCTTTGTGCTTAGATGAACTCCCTTAACCTGTCATAATCCCTGTGAGCTTAGAGCATCCAAATCACAAAACTCTTATACAGCAAACATTTCAGGTTTATTTCTGTTTTTTTCCCAAAAATGTTAGTTTGCCAGAATTTTAGGGAACTCTATAAATAAGCATGGGAATTATCAAAACCTAATGGCTGTAAAACAAAGACAATACGGTAGCTTTTTGCTACCGTTTACTCATTTTTAGAGATATCATCTTCACCAACAGAGACATTTACGAAGAAGACGCCGTGAGTCGGTAGTGTCTTTTGGTGATATTAAGAGGTAAGAGGTAGAAAAGCAGAGGGGCAAAGGAAATGGGTTTTTTCAATATTCCCTTCCCAATGCCTCATGCTCCATTTCCCATTCCATTTAATGAACAGTCTGCGCTAGGGTAGGAATAGAAACTCAATTTGTGATTTCCTGTGCTTCCCTGCAAACGTCCAGCTGTTTTTCTAATTTGGGCTGTTCTACTGACTTCGTTAACAGCCTGTGCTAACAGTCCAGTTGCCAAAAACTTTGAGGAATCTTTGGCGGCAGATCCTAAGCTGCAAAGCAATCCAGTTGTCTTTGGAGAATCTCAGAGTAACCAACCACAAGCACAACAAAACGAATCAACACTTCAGTTACCTGCTGATTTTCCCAAAGATATCCCACTATATTCCAATGCCAAACTACAGGAAGTTACACCTGCTAGCGGCTCAGAAAACAGAGTCTCAACTCGTTGGTTGAGTTCTGACCCCAGCAACTTTATTGCTAGCTTTTATAGTAGCCAGTTTCAAACAAATAACTGGCAGATTTTGCAACAGCCAACAGATGATGCCGGAGGTGCGTTTGAGGCACGTCGTAACGATTTGCTGTTGAAGGTTTCCATTCAGCCTAAATCAGTTACTAACGCCACACCTAATCAACCCCAAACAGCCACCGAATTACTGATTGAGTACGTACCGAATAGTATTGCAACGGCACAATCAACCCCAACTACAAATCCTAACGAAACTACTAACGACGTTCCTCAACCAGGAAATTCCCAGTTTATTGGCCCAGTACCACCCGCAAACTTGACAGCACAGCCACCAAGCATGGCTAATAACCAAACAACTCCTACAGCCACAGCCCAATCTCAGGAATTCACCGATCTCAATAAGGTACCGCAAGAATGGCGGCAACATATCCAAGATTTGGCTGCATTAGGTGTTTTGCCTTTAGAACCAAAGGCAATTAAGAGCAATACTGCCATAACTAACCAGTTTGAACCCGGCAAAATCATTACACATCGAGAATATGCTCGTTGGCTAATTGCTGCTAACAATGCTATTTATGCCAGCAATCCAGGTAAACAAATTCGCTTGGCATCAGAAACTACTCAACCAGTTTTTAGTGATGTGTCTGCAAAAGACCCTGATTTTCCAGCAATTCAGGGATTAGCCGAAGCTGGGTTAATTCCCAGTCCTTTGTCTGGAGATTCTACAGTAGTTTTGTTTCGTCCTGATGCACCCCTAATGCGGGAACAGTTGCTGCTATGGAAATTACCTCTAGATACTCGCCAAGCTTTACCCTCTGCTAACTTAGATACAGTCAAACAAACCTGGGGTTTCCAAGACGCAGCGCGAATTGACCCCAAGGCTTTAAGAGCAGTGTTGGCTGATTACCAAAATGGCGAACAATCGAATATTCGACGGGTGTTTGGCTATACGACTCTGTTTCAACCTAAAAAACCAGTAACTCGTGCTGAGGCTGCTACAGCTTTGTGGTATTTCGGCACTCAGGGTGAGGGTGTGTCGGCTACTGAAGCTTTGAAACTAAAGCGAAGTTAAAGCGATGTCTACGAAGAGTTATGCGATTCTGTTGCAGTTAGTCCGTCGCTAGCATAAAAGTGGGCAATTCTCACCCTTTACAGCGCTTCCCGCTATTATGCAATACAGTTTTTATCCTTGCCCCCTCCTAGCATAGCTTTCAGTTTTGAGGATGTACCTCATAGCTGCCGGAAGTGCTGTAATGTAAATTTTGCCATTTATTTGTAATATAAGCATTTTTTCTCAAGAAAATGTAAATCTGAGTATTTTCAGCATTTTTACCTGTGTTTAATGAAATTTTGAGGGATAGTTAAGTAAAACAACGTAAGTTAACTCAATAGGCGTACTTAGTTTTGAAGTAACTCAAAAAACAAGTTGTCAGACTATTGCCCTCTGATTACTTTTAAACAAACTAAAAAATACCACAGGTAAAACAAATATGAAAAAACAAGCTGTAGCGGTAGGATTTGTTCTCTTATCTTTCATGTTGCCGCTCAAGGCGAGTGCGGCGAGTTTTAGCAAATTTTACGTATTTGGCGACAGTCTTTCTGATACTGGCAATGTTTTCACTGCTACTGATGGTTTAGCGGCTCCGACAACAGCCATTCCCCAAGCTCCACCCTACTTTCAAGGGCGTTTTTCTAATGATCAGGTGTGGGTAGACTACCTGGGAAATCAGCTAGGATTAAATCCTACCCCATACTTAATTTCAAATCCTAATATTTCTAATCAAGGTATTAATTTTGCTGTGGGCGGCGCTAATTCTGGTCAGGGTAATGCTATTGTTCCTAATGTGCCGTTACCGGGAGTACTAGAGCAAGTCGGCTTGTTGACGCAACCGATTTTACAAGCCAATCAGAAGCTTGATCCAAATGCACTTTATGCTGTATCGGGAGGTGCAAATGATTATTTGTTTGGTCAAGCTACCAATGCGGCTCAAACAGTCCAGAATTTATCAGATGCAGTAGGGTTACTTGCCTCATCTGGTGCAAAAAATATTTTAGTCTTTAATTTGCCTGATTTGGGCAAGATTCCATTTGCATTCGCTACAGGTCTATCTAGCAACTTGACTGGTTTGACAGATGACCATAACAAGAGATTAGCAGAGGAACTAGGCAAATTTAGCAATGACTCTGACCTGAATCTGATCTCTGTGGATGTGTTTTCCCTATTTAATCAAGTACAAGCAAATCCAGGTAAGTTTGGGTTTCAAGATGTGGCTAACCCTTGCGTAGTAGGGAATTTCCAGACAATCATCAGTGTATGCCCTCAACCAAACAATTATTTGTTCTTTGACTCTGTGCATCCAACAACAGGTGTTCATAAGTTAGTAGCAGAAACTGCACTGGCGGCGATTGAGGCTAAGTCTGTCCCGGAACCTGCGATAAACTTGGGGATTTTAGCCCTTGGTGCTTTTGGTGCGGTAGGAATGCTGAAGCGTCAACAAAAAAGAGCAGCATTGATGAACAGCAGACCGGGTTTTTGATGCACAATTGTCTCATAACAACAATTGAAAACTGAACTAACTGTATTGATCAGGACTTACGCAAAAAAGTTCTGAAGTAGCGGTAATTCATGAATTACCGCTACGACAAATCAGGTTTTTGAGACAATTTTGCGTAAGTCCTATTGATGTGGGATTACGATCGCTTATTTCAAATTATTGAAGAAGTAGTCATGCACCATTTGCTTTAGAAATTTGTCCATTATCTGAGGAATATCCTGTTAAAGATGGGGAAAGTCCTGTACTTTTATCTCAAGATGCTTATGGGATATATGATGAGGGGTTAAATGGACAACTGCGCCATAGTGCCAAGCAACTCGATATGCCAGTACAGTTAACAACTCTAAGTGGGTTTGGTAGTGATGCTTCAATTGCGATGAGATTTGGTCATGTTGGGCGTGCTGCTTCTTTGGCGTTTCCCACACAAAATACATATAGATATGAAATTGCTCATTTAGGAGCGATCGCTAACTGTATTGATTTGTTAAAAGCTTTCTGCGAAACTGAGTTTGAGTGATATATCCAGGCTTTGATTTGAAGTGCGATCGCATATTAACCCAAAATAGCGTGAATTTTTCTGGTTGTCGAAAATGTGCGTAGGCGTAGCCCGTCGTAGACATCGCACTCCAAAATTACTCCTACTGTTGATGTAGTGTCAGCGTTATATCTCTAGATTCGGCATTAGATGTATAATCACTGAATGCTTTATATATTTATTTACTGGTTAAAACTATTAAATGATTACCGTTACACCAGAGGAAATTACTCAGTTTCGCAGCCAGTTGGTCGATAGTCCAGAGGCTTTAGCAGCTTTGGATGCCATAGAAGAGTGTAAAGGAAATCTGGAAGCAGCAGCACAGTTAATTGCTGTTGAGACAACCGATACAGAAGTCAGCTTGAGAGGAGATTCAAATTATTTAGACAATTTAGCCCAAAAACTCAGCAAAATCATCTGTCAAAAAGAATTTGACGACTTGGTGACGGGAGTATTGACAGCTGCGAGGGTGGCGATCGCAGCAAGTGGTAATATTCCTGTAGCCCTAGCAACTCCTGTGGTAATTTATGTTGCCAAAATTGGCGTAAGGCAGTTTTGTGGAACTGCCAAACCTGAATCTTAAAGCCCTGTTGCTGTAAATCCTGCCCAGTAAAATGATGCTGCAAAAGGGTACGGTTTGCGCTTGCAGGTTCTTCTTAATATTGCTCTTGCTACTGGACGCTTTTCTTCTGGGAGTTGAGCAAAAATTTCTTCAATTTGTGGATCATATTTAACCAATAGTGCTTCAAATTCCTCTGTGGTTAAATTTCGCAACCACTGCTGCGCTTGATTGAGTGCAAAGAACACACTATTTATTGTTTGCAGGTTTTCATAAAATTTCATCATCAAAAACGCTGTAGATAAATCGCTAACAGTCCACAAACTACTGACTACAGCTTTACTCCCAGCTAATAGAAAACCGCTAGGTAAACCAATATATTCGTCACTGGTATTGTTAGAATCAATCAATCCAGTTTCGCACGCAGAAAGGGTGACGAGGCGACATTTATCTAATTTGAGAGTGAAGATTTTATCTAAGGTAAGGCATTTGTCTAAATCGTTGGTTTCCCCTGCTCGCACATTCAGATAACGTTCGGAGTCGGGTTTTTTTGGTGTGTCTGCGATAGGCGCATCTGCCAAAATTAAGGCTGATTTACCGGGATTTGTTAAGTTAAAATACCCGTGGCAGCTAAAGTGGGCGCAATGGTAAGTATTTAAGTCAGTATTATTAATTGCTGTGAGTGTCGCTGCTGTTTTTTTCAGGACATTAGCAGTATTAAAGTAGCTTTGAATAACTTGTACTTCTAAATCTGTATAGTTTAAATCGCCTGTGGGGTTTTGAATCGCAAATAGAGATTGAAAATCAGGACGTTTGCGCTGTTGTACCTGTTGCAGTAGTTGACAACTGGGTGCATAACTCACACCACCAGCAAATAAATCTAGAAGACAGCGCGAATTTTCAGCATTGTGATTGACTGGAATTGCATGAAGGGGTAATAAATGCAAGAACCGATGGGGAATTAGGATGAGTTGATCGCAGTGCTTTGGTATCTGGCTTAATATTTCATCTATGTGCAGAATTGAGGCTAATTCTTTGAGTGACTCTCCTAAGCTCTTAAGCCATTGGTCTTTTTGCTCATAGTATTTTTGTAAATATTTATCTATCCAATCATACAAAGCTTCTAAATCTTCTGGTTGAGATTCCCAAACTGTTACCTCTCTTGTTTTTGTGACAATAAAAGCCAGAATTTTGTCGTTGAGAATATACCACTCAATAATGGCTGTATGCTCATTTAAAGTAGGCTGAAATGAGTCAAATTTGAAACCATAACCAACAGGTAAATAGCGGTTTTGTAATTCATTACGCTGCTGTCGCAACTCTTGAAGATGTTGTGCTAGGACTTTAGGATTTTCAGCTTTGCCATTTTGGATTTGATATTGTCCTGTGGCTATTTCATCTCTGTATTTTTCTAATTGAGTGAATACTTCTGGAGGGAAGATGATTTTAGAGTCACGTTCGAGGATTTGTTCGACTAAATTGCGGGTTTTACTACGTTCAACATATTCAATTGCTTCGGTAATCTTATTTAATTTCCTGCAAACTTCTACCATGCTGCTATAAACTTTGTTAAACTGTTCCGCTTGTTTGCGTTTTGTTTCTTCTCCAGATACTATTTCTTCCCGTAAAGATTCTATAGTGGCAATGGCAGACTCAAAAGTATTGTATGCTAAGTCAAACTTGTTTGCGTTTTGGTAAGCAATCCCCAGCCCCCACAAAGTTTCTGCCCAATCTTGAGGCAAAGCTTCTCTGGTTCTGACAGTTAAAGCAGCAGTAGAAGCCGCGATCGCCTGTTCGATGTTATCTGCCCTGTCTCCTTTAATTCTCTCGCTGTAGGCATTTGCGAGATTATTTTGTGTCATTGCCCAATCTTGAGGTAAAGCTTCTCTGGTGTAGACAGTTAAAGCAGCAGTAAAAGCAGCGATCGCCTGCTCGATTTTATCTGCCCTGTCTCCTTTTATTCTATCGATGTAGGCAAGTGCGAGATTATTTTGCGTTGCTGCCCAGGATTGAGGCAAAGCTTCTCTGGTGTAGACATTTAAAGCAGCAGTAGAAGCCGCGATCGCCTGATCGATGTTATCTGCCCTGTCTCCTTTAATTCTATCGCTGTAAGCAATTGCGAGATTATTTTGTATTGTTGCCCAAGATTGAGGCAAAGCTTCTCTGGTTCTGACAGTTAAAGTGACTTCATAGCCAGTGATAGCAATTTCCATATTGCTGGCTTTGTTGCCCAAGGGGAATTGCTGAATTAGATTGCTAAATTCAACAATAACTGCTGCTAAATATTCCGCTTCATCTGCTTTCGCTTCCCCAAGTGTATTTGTTCCCCACTGGCGTAATATTTCTGCAAACACTCCGTCGAGTTTGTCTGTATTCTTTGCCAGCAAGGGGTAAACTACCTGAGAATTACCCTCACTGTCTGCGGTTGCTTGTAGTACCTCCATCAAGAATTGGTAATATGTCTCTATCTCCTCCTCACTGAGAGATTGCAAATCTACTTTATTATCTAGATTCAACGCTTCCCCTAGTTGCATTGCCAAACTATGCAACAGATTCGCTGTCTTCTCATCTCCGTGTTGGGAACACATCTGTGCTACTTCTTCTACCTTCTGCACAAAGCCAGCATCAAGTAACTCTTGGTTTCCTGCTAAAATCTCTGATTCTTCACCACTGGGGGAATCTAACAGGCTGCCAATAAGGTTGAGATAAGCTTGCTGACGCTGTTCGTTCATAAGTAAAGGCGTGAGATGCAACTAGATCATGAGAATAATTCAACATTAACGCTCTAAATTCCAGAAAAGTGGAGAATTTGATCACAAATGATGTGTTTCTGACAATGAAAGAACCTCGTGGATGAGTGTTTTTTACTTGCGAACAGACAATATACTGATTTTGCGATCAACCTAGCTCGTAAAGACGCGACAAATCATTACAAAGACGCGATAAATCGCCGTCTCTACAAAAAACTGATTATTGTAGAGACGGCGATTCATCGCGTCTCTTGCCTTAACCGCACTGCGGCGGGCTACGCCAACGCAATTGTTATTTCGGGATACGCAATTGTTATTTCGGGGTACTCATTTGTTATTTCGGAGTACTCATTTGTTATTTCGGGATACCCATTTGTTATTTCGGAGTACCCATTTGTTATTTCGGAGTACCCATTTGTTATTTCGGGATACCCATTTGTTATTTCGGAGTACTCATTTGTTATTTCGGAGTACTCATTTGTTATTTCGGAGTACTCATTTGTTATTTCGGAGTACTCATTTGTTATTTCGGAGTACTCATTTGTTATTTCGGGATACCCATTTGTTATTTCGGGATACCCATTTGTTATTTCGGGGTATGCATTTATTGCTTTTGCGATTACTGTTGCTGATTGCACTTATAGCTTTTCCTAATCACATGAGGTACATCATAGCCCCCTCCTCGCTTGCGGGGAGGGGGTTGGGGGTGGGGTTCTTGTACCTCACTCAACTGAGAACTGCTATATTCTCAAACAACAGTTCGATATGAAAAATGAGTAATAACACAGGCAACCTCGTAATTATTTCGTTGAACTTTTAATGAAATAAATCCACAAAACTACCCATCTCAGGCAAAAGGATACTCCACTATGTTGAAAAAGGAATTATTAAAAAAGGATATCTCATGTCTTTAAAAACTCGTGGTTCTGCTGCTATTGACAAAGCCCAACTTCGTATCGCCTTACTTAAATCTATTGATGAAAATCTGGATTTGGGACATGGGTTAACCATTGAAGCCTACAACCACTTAATCAACACTACCCGTGCGATGGTAGAAGCTAATAATACGCTGGTGTCCAATCTGGAAGAATCGCGTAAAACAGTAACCCAGATGGATAAAACTCTCTCCGAAATGTCTGAACGAATGCTAAGTGGAGTTGCAACTGTCTACGGTAGAAACAGTATAGAGTATTCCAAGGCTGGCGGCTCTAATCGCAAACGAAGTAAACTATCTACTTCAAAAGTTACTCCACTTGTAGCGGTTCTTACTACTCAACCTACTCAAGCTGCAATTGCCAATGCGTCAACTAACGGTAATGGCACAACTCCTTTGCTGCAATAATCCACCTGACTTAAAAATGGGAGTAGGGGTGTTAAATCCTCTTCCCAAGCAATATCGCCAAATGTCCAAGCCTCACCGGGACTGTCTTTGCTCAACCAAATCAGGTAACACCAACTCCAGCAGATGCGATGGTCGCTCCGCGAACCGCCGAAGGCATCGCAAGCATTGCTATAAAATCGACCGATAACAATACCCCAATCAGTAATGTGTCACCGACGACATATAATTAGTCACTGTACAACTTATGTCAAACTAGACTATTGAGCAATGCTTTTATCAAAGCCGATGATGGGATTTGAACCCACGGCCTGCTGATTACGAATCAGCTGCTCTACCACTGAGCCACATCGGCGTACACAATCCAAGAGTATAACATGATTTAATCATGAACGATCAAAATCCCAAAAATCGCCTTAACTCTGAACAATATGCCAGCCTCAAAGCAGAAATAGCCGCTCCTTATCGCGGCTTACGACAATTTATTTACATCGCTTTCGGTGCTTCTGGCTCACTTGGTGCATTCGTCTTTTTCTTCCAAGTGCTTGCCGGACGAGATGTTGAGAGTGCTTTGCCTAGTTTGGCTCTCCAAGTAGGAATAGTTGCCCTAATGGTCTTTCTCTGGCGCTGGGAACAGCATCGGCAAGAACGCACCCAATCGGGTAAAAATCCTAATTTCTGAAGGGAGAAATTTTATATTCTTCAAATTTATGAGAGAAAACTCACAATATTGGAAGCGCCAGACTAGTAATTTGTTAGTCTGGCACTTCTAATTTGCTAACTAGGCATTTACGGAACTGTTACCAAATAGGATGAAGGAATTGGTTGGGCACGTCCAGCATTGACGAGTGCCTGGTAAACAAAGGCAGCAACCTCGGCTCTAGTCGCTTGACGATTAGGATTGAGTTGCTTCACTGTGGGATAGTTGATCACTAGTTGCCGTGCAGTTGCGGCAGCAACAGGAGCCATCGCATAATTAGGAATCTGGGCAGCATCGGTGTAAAAGGAAAGGACATTCTGATTACTCGCAGTTAAGCCCAAACCATTAGCTAAAGCGACTAACGCCTGCACTCTGGGAATTTGCTGCTGTGGCTTAAAAGTTCCATCGGGATAACCAGAAACAAATTCACTCTGGTAAGCAGATTGAATTGCAGCGTAAGCCCAGAAATTGCTTGCTACATCCTTAAATTTAATTGCAGTGCGTTTGGTTGGTGGTGTTAGGGCTTTAGTGACAATAGTGGCGAATTGAGCGCGGGTTACAGGATCATTGGGTTTAAAGCTGCCATCAGGAAAACCAGCAATAATATTTTGGGAGGCTAAAGCTTCGATGTAAGTTTTTGCCCAGTAATTTGCTGGTACATCTTTAAATGCAACAGGCCCTCCAGGCGGTACATTAACAGTTGCAGCAACGAAATTTACTGAGCCGAAAATCTTTTTCTGATCGATATCGTTGCCAACAGCGAGAATTTGATTGGTTTTTGTGGCGTTGTTCACATCATAACGAGTGTTATTGCGAATAAGATTTCCACCAGGATTTTCGTTGGTACCAAGGTCGGGTAGAGCGTTGACAGTCGCTACTACTCCATCCCGCTTATTGTTCTGAATAACATTCTTACGCAATACGGGCTTTGCTGATTCGGAGATATAAAGACCGTCTTGGTTTTGGATAATTTGATTTTCCACAATTTGGGGTGTGGAAGTGCCACCGATCGCTAGACCAAAACCAGTATCCTGAAATAAGTTATTCCGAATTTCTCCTTGAGCAGCTCTAACAACTGAAATCCCATTCCCTTTGTTTTGCACAAAGAGGTTACTTTCAATAGTGGGATTGCCTGTACCCGTAACAAAAACACCCTCTCTGACACTGTTAGTAAAAGTGCTGTTTTTGATAATGGGATTAGTTGACTCCACCCACACAGCCGTACCCCGGCTATTTGGGTTGGTGACAGTGACACCAGCGATCGTGCTATCTCGTTCGGCAAGGATGGTAATGTCCTGTCTGGCAAAGGTGCGACTAGTGTAGAAACCTCCACCTGTAATCAATATCCCCTGACCTTTAGTAGCTTCATCACCCCGCAGTGTCACCCCTGGTTTAAGCAAGAGCGGGAAGGTTTCGCCACTTTCCTGGTTATAGTTACCAGGTGCTAATTGAATAACTGCACCTGCTTGGGCTTGACTTAGAGCGAAACTTATGCTTTTGTAAGGTGCAGCTGAGGTTGCACCAGCACCAGCACTATCTGTACCAGTCGCTGGATTAACGTAAATCGCTGCGGCTGTTGCAGGAGCTTGCGCTGTGAGAGTTGGCGCAATACCTTCTGGGTGAGTCGCACCAGCATTAACCTCATTAGGTAGTAGTATTGACCCACTAGAAACAACAAGCATTGCCGTTAGTCCGGCTCCCAAGCGTAAAGTATATCTGAGATGGCTGCTAGAAAAAAGGCGAAAAATCTCCGCTGGAGAAATGTGAAAACCCCGGTAGTTCATTTTTTCCGTCTGTGATGTGCTGAATTACAGTGTGTCAAACAAGGTTGAAGGTAGCAAGCAGCCTTGTAGCTGCTGTAAAACCCATGCAAAACTATACTGGATGATTAGCACTGATTCAGCTAAATTCCTTAGATAGATCACAGAACTTATACTTTAGTTATATTATTTTATTCAGAAAATTCTACTAGTACTCTGTCAAGCCAACTTTGAAGGGTAAAAGAACGAACCACAGAGGCACAGAGAACACAGAGTCAGAGAAAAGAGGAGATGTTTGTTTAAGAAGTTTCTTACCCAGTAAACTTGCCTTGGCAGACTACTAGTACACTCTAGCGGAAGTTTATCTACCTTTAAGAAGGGGATTTTGCCTCAAGTCTTGTTAATTGAGATGGTAACTGGATTTTCGCGCCCGCTATACATGTCTATCAACAAGTCTCTCGCTGGCTTGTCTAAGCGCTCATTGTACCTAGTGAATTATTTATTTATTTTTTCTTCCCTCAAGCTAGATGCTGCAAATAATTTTGCTGGAATATCATCACAGGAAAAGCAAACCTATTGGAAATGGGAAGAAATGCGTTTTAAATTTTTGGAGCTGCGTCGCGCCTTAGTTTTAGTAGGTAGTACCTACTTTCTACTTTTATCCCCGCCTGTCTTTGCTGCGGAACAAGTGGTGCTAAACTATGGTATTTTCCGTGAATCACTTTCAGTGGAGGAGCTATCTACCTTTGCCCAAACAGGTGAACTTTCACGTTCACTACGAGTTAATTTTGCTTTGGCGCGACAAGATCCTAAAGCTATCCGTCAGTATTTGACAGAGCCTGTGAAGGTAAACCTTGTATTTTTAGATAGAGTGCTGAATAGCCGGATTGGTAATATTATTTTGGATCAAATTAGTCAAGTTATTTATACACCGTCTCGGAAAGCAGACAGGCAGGCTTTGCGAGCCGCTTTGGTACTTTCTGCGAGTCAAGACGGGCAGGTGTCACTAATTGAAATTATTGAAAATTATCCCACTAATGAAGTAGAAGTTGATGGCAAACGCTTAGAGGGTGCATACCGTCAACTCCGCCGTTTGCAAACAAGCCTACAAGATTTATTTGGTGTTTAGTAAGCTAAAGTTTCTAAAGTTTCCCTTAAATACCGTTGTACCTGCTGTTCCAAGCGAATTCCGTGTAATTGAGCCTCGCGTTCTAGTTGCCAGCGTTGAAAACCGGAACTAGTGGAGATCGCGCATTTGAGGCTATACCAAATTTCAGTATCAGCAGAAAATTGGCGATCGCTAGAAGCTGGAATTTGAGCCATAATTTCTCATTCCTTTATTTTAACTTCAACGGTAATTGAGCATGGGGCAATTCAATTTTGGATTTTGGATTTTAAATTTTGGATTGAATTTCAATCTAAAATCCAAAATCTAAAATCCTTGCTCGCTGCTACTTATTTATAGCCCTTTAAAGTTAAATAATATACTTTATGGGCTGCTACGAATCTGTATTAATCCTAAACAAGGATTCCAACAATCGAGGCACGATTTGATTAACCCGTACTCCTAAAATCGTGAAATCCTGCTTAATCTTTTCTAAAGATAATGGCTCTATGCCAGCGAATTCTGTGTCATTAGTCACTAAAACTCGCATTACACTCACAGGTATTTGTAAAAATAGATTGCTGCCCAAAAACGCTAACCCCGCAAACAATAGTGCAACGCTACGCCATTGTGGGAGAAATTTAGCTGAATTTGCTACTAATGGGGCAATTTGGTAAAGCTGCCACAGCACCCAAACCGACAATACTGCTGCCACTAATGCCAGGATACGATTTAACTTTGTATTAATTAAACAGAGAATTTTTCGCTGCCGCTCGGTCAGATTTTCTGGCTTTAGAGCTATTCCTAAAAGAGCAAATATATAAAAAGGGCGACGCAACTGCATCCATAGCAAAGGCAGAATACCAATGGCAGCAACTAAAAATAGCTCCATCCAGACTGGTAAAAACGGCTCGCCTACAGACAGGAAGAATAAGCAGAGGACTAAAAAAACAGGCAACGTCGCTAATCCAGCGACGTGAATCCACAAAATAGGTTCAGAGCGAAATGAATGCATATATAAAAAGTTATGAGTTAAGAGTTAGGAGTTAGGAATTAGCAGTCTTTAACTCCTAACTCCTAATTTATCACTCCTAACTTCTAACCATTTTACCCTCAACACTACCTTGTTAAGGTGAGAGTGCGGCGCTTCGTAACCATTTGATAGGATTCGATGATGTCACCTTCAACCCAATCATTGAATTTATCCATGCCGACACCGCATTCGTAACCGGCGTTGACCTCACGGGCATCTTCTTTCATCCGTTTTAGGGAGTCAAGGACGCCTTCAAAGAGCACCTTACCGCCGCGTCGCACCCTGACTTTGCAGTTGCGAACTAGCTTGCCAGATTGAACGTAGCAACCGGCAACCGCACCGCGACCGACTGGGAAGACGGCACGGACTTCGGTTTGACCCAAGGCTTCTTCCACCAACTCTGGTTCCAAAAGACCTTCCAAGGCATCTTGGATATCTTCTAGGAGTTTGTAGATTACGTTGTATTCACGAACATCTACACCCGCTTCATCGGCTGCTTGTCTAGCGCCACTAGCGAAGGTGGTGTTGAAGCCAATAATTACAGCGTTACTGGCAGCTGCTAAGTCGATATCTGTCTCGGTGATTTCCCCAGCAGTAGCCAACAGCATCCTAATTTGGACTTCGTTTTGCGGGATTTGCTTGAGCGCTCCCACAATGGCTTCTACGGAACCTTGTACGTCTCCCTTCAAGATCAAGTTGAGTTCTTTCAACTCGCCTTCTTGTGCTTGAGCCGACAAGGTTGTAAGGGTAACACGACCCTGTAACAAACGGGATAAGCGTTGTCTGTCTGCGCGATCGCTAGCGATCGCTCTGGCTTCTTTTTCGTTTTGGAAGACCTCGAACTCGTCGCCTGCTGCTGGCACATCACTTAAACCTAGTACCTCGACAGCAAAGGAAGGAGAAGCAATGTCTACTCTCTTACTTCTGTCATCCACCATTGCCCGGACTTTACCGAAGGCCGAGCCAGCTACTAAGATATCTCCCACGTGCAGGGTGCCATTCTGAATTAGCAGGGTAGCAACTGCTCCCTTGGCTTTATCCAGATGTGCTTCAATGACAGTTCCTTTGGCGGCACGATCTGGGTTAGCAGATAGTTCTCCAACCTCTGCTACTAAGAGAATCATCTCTAAGAGCGTATCCAGGTTTTCGCCTCTGATGGCGCTCACGGGAACCATGATTGTCTCACCACCCCAATCTTCTGCGGTCAAACCATACTGGGTCAGTTCTTGTTTTACCCGCTCTGGTTGTGCCCCTTCTTTGTCAATCTTGTTGATTGCAACAACAATTGGCACTCCCGCAGCTTGGGCGTGGCTAATGGCTTCAATGGTTTGAGGACGGACACCATCATCAGCAGCCACTACCAATACGGCAATGTCTGTTACCCGCGCTCCTCTGGCCCGCATCGCTGTAAAGGCTTCGTGACCTGGGGTATCCAGGAAGACTATCTGCTGCGGTTTGCCCTCATGTTCTATATCCACATGGTATGCACCGATGTGTTGTGTGATACCACCAGCTTCGCCAGCAGCCACTTTTGTTTTGCGAATTGAGTCGAGCAGGGTTGTTTTACCGTGGTCTACGTGACCCATAATTGTCACGACTGGCGGACGGCGGTGGAGATATTCAAAGTCTTCTGCGCCGACCATTTCCGTAATTTTCCGAGCTTCTGCTTCTCGCTCGACGGTTTCAACTTCTATTTCTAGTTCTTTTCCTACCAGGGTAATTGTGGGAATATCCAGGTTTTGGGTGATACTCACCGCCATGCCTTTGAGGAACAGGATTTTCACAATCTCTGTATCGGCAACGGCTAAAACGTCAGACAGTTCTTGCACAGTCAACGGCCCTGTGATCGTTACCTTTTCGGGACGAGCGCGCTTGGTGTCAGCTTCTTGTTGGTGGCGACGGTTATTGTGATGGTCACGGCTAGAACCAGACTTAGAACCAGGCTTTCTACTGCCTCTAGCAGTTGGGGCGCTAGCAAGGGTTGCACCTGGCATCTGTACAGGTCGAGTCGCTTTGGGTTTGGGAGGACGGGCAATGGAAAGGCTGACTTGGACAGTGGCTGGTGAGTCTAGATCGTCATCATCTAGCAAATCTTCTTCAAACTCATCATCCAATATCGGCTTGATCCGCTTGCCTTTAACGCCAGCTTTAGCCTTCTCTTTAACTTCGTCAATGATTTCCTCTTCTACCCACTTCTTGCCGCCTTTGGTGGGGCGAGGTGGACTTGGGCGTTTCAAATCGAGGAGATCGGGTGCTGCGACTGGCTCATCACCTAATCCTTGAGATTTGCCCGCTATTCCTGACATCTGTCTGGGTGGAGTAGCGATCGGCATTGCGGCTGCTACACCTTCACCAGGACGCGCTGGCCTGGGTCTTTGCCCGTCTCCTAGTTGTGATGGTGCAGATGGTCTATTGACCCTCTGCTCTGGTCTGGTGGGTGCAGGGGTAGGACGACTTGTTCTTTGTGGTGCACCTGGTGGAGACTGGTCAGTTGGCAGTTTAGCAACTCTGGGCTTAATTTGTTCGCGATCGCCTTCAACTGGCCGTTGCCGTTGGTCGCGCTTGAGGATGAGGATCGGTTTATCTCCCTGAGATACTTGCTCATCTACCACCGGGGCAACTTCTGCCGCAGGTCTTGGCGGTGGGGCAGCTAATTGCGGTTTGATCGGTTTTTCCGCTTTCGGTCTGGGTGGAACTATTTTTTCTGGTTTTTGGGATGCTGTTTTTTCCGACGCCTGATTTGGAATTGGCGTTTGTTCCAAGTCCGTAACAGGAGGTTGCTCTTGAGTCTCAGATTGAGTCCGGGGCACAGGTCGAGTTGGTGCTGCCGGCTTCATGGGTGAGACTGGTGTAGCGAAAGGCCGTGGTGGAGAGGGAGGATTAGCTTCAGACAAGGCAGCTTGGGTATTGGTAGCAACTGACGCCTCTGGGGCGTTGGAGGTAGTATTTCTCAATATTTTGGGTTTGCGTATTTCCAAAATTTGCTGTTTGTGGGGTGCAGCAGGTCGGGCAGATCCGCCGTTTGGTGGTGAGTTTGGTTTATGGCTGGTTGTACGTAGTTCCTTTTTGGCGGAGGCATTCGTCGCTGCGAGTTTTTCCGCAGCCGTGCGAATGTTTTCTGCCTCAGATTCTGAAATCGTGCTGCTATGACTTTTGACCGAGATGCTGAGCTGGTCGCAAATTGCTAGTAGCTCTTTGTTATCCAAATTCAATTCCTTTGATAATTCATAGATTCTAACTTTGCCGTTGTTCATCCACTCTTCCCCTTTAATTTACAGTTTTAGCGGATGGTTGCCTGGTTTGCGACATCTCCATCCTTGGATTACTGTTTTTAGACTGCCGTTCAGTTTTTGCCGGTGCCTCCAATCAGGAAAGAGAGATGTTTCGGTTTAATAATGGCATCCCCACCAGGAATGATGGTTGAGGGACACCCATAAAAATTTTTTAAATAAAAGATTTTTATAGGAACCCCTGACGCCGAACTGCGCCTAAGCGCTACCAGGTTGCCATTTTGTAGTTTCTTGTTTTGGTGATTCTGAGCCTTCCACAACACAATCGATTACATCTTGTTCTGGGAATCTTGCCTCGCCTCTCTTAATTATTGGAGAGCCGAATGCCTTTTACACCCATTTACTATTTTGGCACTAACCTTAACGATCAACAGAGGGTGTCATGAAAGCGCGACTTCGGCTTTCGGACAATTCCTCTGATGATGACGTCACAAAGTTGTTCCAATTAAATTTGGTTTTGGGTATTGCTCTGGGCTAGACGTTGCAACAAGCTTTGGTACAGTGTTTCTGGCACTGATGCATGTAGCGATCGCCCTAGTCGATTTTTTTTTTGAGCTGCTTGTAGGCAACTCGTTTGCGGACAAATATAGGCAGAACGCCCCATGCCCTCATCTAATTGTACCTTTCCCGATGGAAAGACGCGGACAATCCGCCAAAATTCATCTTTTGAGCCTACTTTCCGGCAACTAATACAGCGCCGATAATTTGGTTTCATCGTTTCTAGGTGATCTCAGTCCGGCATTCTGGATGTAAAAAGAAGTTTATTATTACTATTTTTTACTTATACCAAGTAGCTTTTGAGAAAATAATCTTTGAGACTGAGACTACAATCAACAGTATCAAAACTTTACAAATTTAATCAATTATTCATCATCGTCATTGTCAAAAGTATCCTCCTCTTCTGATCCGTCCTGATTTTCATCCTCGAATTCTTCCTCATATTCAAGATCGTCTTCCTCTGATTCCTCTGATTGATATTTTGTTCTTACAGCCAGAAATTTGGCATCTTCTCCGGCATAGTCATACTTAGCTTTGTCTTTGATGTCTATTTTCCAACCAGTTAGACGGGCTGCCAAACGGACATTTTGTCCTTCTTTGCCTATGGCTAAACTCAATTGGTCTTCAGCCACTAGTACGTGAGTTTGCCGGGATTCTGGGTCCATTAAGCGTACTTCATCTACCCGCGCTGGACTTAAGGCATTGGCGATATATGTTGCTGGGTCTGGCGACCAGCGAATTACATCTATTTTTTCACCGCGTAATTCGTTGACTACCACTTGAATTCGTGATCCCCTGGCTCCGATACAAGCGCCTACTGGGTCTACGTCGCGATCAAGGGTATCTACTGCTATTTTAGTCCGGGGGCCAACATAACGGGAAGGGGGGTTTGCCTCCCTAGCTACGGCAACAATCCGTACCACTTCATCTTCGATTTCTGGAACTTCGTTGGCAAACAGATAAACTACCAAACCAGCATCAGCGCGAGACACAAGCAACTGTGGCCCTCGTTGCTGACCTTGGGAGACTTTTTTGAGATATACCTTGAAGGTGGCATTTGCCCGATAATTATCGTTGGGCAGCTGTTCCCGCTTCGGTAATTCGGCTTCTACTTCTGGCTGACCAAAATTACTGCTGACTGCCAAAACTACTGATTGCCGCTCAAACCGCAGGACTCTTGCTTGTAGGACAGTTCCTTCTAAATCTTGGAACTCTTCTTGCACCATTTGGCGCTGTTGATCCCGTAATTTTTGCGCCAATACCTGCTTAGTTTGCATCGCCGCCATCCGACCAAACTCTCCTTGGTCGGGGGTCACATCCAGCACCACAGAGTCCCCTAACTGTGCTTCGGGAGCTACTTGTTGAACTTCATCTAGGGAAATCTGGTGGTCTGTGTTATTGACTGCTTCGACAATGGTTTTGGTGGAAAGAACGCGAAATCCTTCTCCTTCAATATCAAGTTCTACTTCAAAATTCTCAAAATAATCTTCGTCAAACTGTTTGCGTTCTAAATTTTGGGCGCGACGATAACGTTCGTAGCCTTTGAGTAGTGCTTCTCTAATCGCTGATTGAACTGCAAGCCGGGGTAAATTGCGATCGCGGCTTATACTTTCAATTAATTCTTTTAATCCAGGTAAAGTAACCATTGACATAAGCAATCTCCTTTAAAAATTAGGGACTGGGGACTGGGGACACTTCGACTGCGCTCACTTCGACTGCGCTCAGTGCATCGCTGGAGACTGGGGACTGAAAATTACGCATTAGAGCCAGAGATTAGAGAATAGCTTTACACTAGTCCCTAACCTCTAGCTCCTAGCCTCTAACCTTGAGCCAAGGTGCTTTAGTCTCTAACTCAACCAGCCTTAGCCCTTTGTTTATCGGCGCTCGTCTAGCTGCACCTTAGTAATTAGGGAGCGGGGAATTTCGACTACACGACCTTTTTGGTTTAAGTAAAGTGCTGTCTCATCCCGGCGAATCAACTGACCAATCCACTCTTGTTGTCCGTCGTAGGGTGGCGAGGTGGAGATGATGACAGGAAATCCTTTAAAGGAAATAAACTCCCTGTCTGTTACCAGTTGCCGCGAAATCCCAGGACTAGACACTTCCAAGACGTATGCATCTGGAACGATTTGGGCAGCATCTAAGGAGGCTTCTAAAGCACGGCTCATCCTCTCACAATCATTTAACCCGGTGTTTTGCTCAGGATTGCGAATATCTACCCGCAACACTGGTGGACTTTGGTTAGTGTGAAAAACCACGCCAACCACTTCCAATCCCAGTTCTTCTGCCACTGGTGTCGCCAAATCAATAATTTGTGTAACTAAAGGATGAGCCATGAGAAAATTCAATAAAAAAAGTGGGCACTGACCCACTTCCTGCGATAGGTATATCTTCCAAGAAGTCTTGTGACGAACCAATTATGATTCGCCTAATTCGTAGTTTAGCGCATTTATTGGATAGTCAATAGTCATTGGGAATTGGGGATTGAGAAAGAGGAGGCGTGCGATTCGTTGCTTAGTGAATCACGGTAATCAGTCCGTACATAACTAAGCCAGCCTGACAGCAGATTACTGTCACTAAAAGGCTGAACTCTCGGTCAGATGTAGGTGAAAGTC
>Ga0209591_10003030_pt1 | contig 19755 bp, 16 predicted proteins | sample MAT01_FD_187207 | JGI IMG/M metagenome (GOLD analysis project Ga0209591, IMG submission 187207) | Freshwater microbial communities from Lake Fryxell liftoff mats and glacier meltwater in Antarctica - MAT-01 (SPAdes) (version 2) | ecosystem: Environmental > Aquatic > Freshwater > Ice > Liftoff... | reverse complement strand
GCAGCCCCAAACCAGGGCGAGATCGGCGTATGCGTCCGCTGCATGATCGTGCTGGCCGTCAGCGATGTGTCCCGTTTGCATCGGCGACACCGAAGGACGACGGAGGAGCGGTTCGGGAAACGGCAGGGCTCGCCCTGCCACCGGCAGAACCCGCAGGCGAAGCCCTCGGGCCACCCCACCTTTTCCAAATGCGCCGCACACGCGGCGTCCTCTGGGAAAAGCCGAATGAAATCCGGGAGCGACGTCGGGAACGGGATCGTGGCGGCCAAGGTATGAAAATCTTTGCCATATCACGTTTGGGAAGCAACCGGATAAGCATGGGTTGATCCTCCACCGCCCGGAACAAGTCCGCTCCGCGTCGTTCTACCCTTGGAATCCTGGTCGCCCTGCTGACCTACGGTGCCGGTTTCGTGGTGGCGCAGAACGCTGGCGGCACCACCCGGTCGTCGGAGTTTTCTGACCGGCTGACCGTTTCCAATCAGGCGCTGGTCATCGTGTCCCAGCAGAAGGGAATCTTCACCGCGCCACCGATCGTAATGCCCACCCGCAAACTTCCCGACGGTCCACTGCTCGGCAATGGTGACGTGGGCGTGGCGATGGGTGGAGTCATTGAGCGACAGAAGTATTTTGGCTTAGGTGAATCGGGCGGAGCGAACGTCAACATCCGCTCCATTTCCGTCACCAATTCGCCGGAGCGTCACCGGTTTTGGATTTCGAAGAACGATTTCTGGAAGACAAAATCCATTTATCCCAACGCCCATCCGGCGCCCATTGGCGGTCTCGACATTAGCATCCCGGCTTTGGTCAACGGGCAATATTACGCCGAGCAGATCCTGGAGACCGGCGAGGTTCATCATATCCTCAAGACTTCGCAGCGGATGGAAGACCCGGCGCCGTTTACTCGTGCGGGCGCCACTATTCATTTCCGTTCCTGGGTAGCGGCGACGGAGAATCTGCTGGTATTTGAACTTTCAGTGGAAGGAGATCCTGCCGACAATAATTCCTTCGCGCCGACTGACCTCGTGGGGGTGGACGTAACTCTTTGGCCGATGACTGGAAACGAAGCCGAGACGGCCACCGGCCATCTTCCCGACGGATATTGGGCGGTACACCGATTCCGTTCGATCCTTCCTTCTGCGGCCCTGGAGCAAACGACGTTTCAGGGGTCGAGTGAAGCCGCGGTGGCCTTGCGCTTGTTTCATCATCGCCAGCCGGGTTTGCCCTGGAGTCGCGGTGAGGGTTGGGCGGCCGACCGTTTTGTCCTCTCGCCGGCCCGCTCGATTGTGTTGGTGGCGGCGATTGTGACCGGTGAGGAATCGAAAGATCCGTTGGAAACGGCGCGTCACCGGGTGTCGGAGCTGACCCCGGAGCGAATCGACGCGTTGCGCACGGGCCACCGCCGGTGGTGGCGCGAGTTCTGGTCCAAATCCTTCGTTGATCTGGGAGATCCCTTGATCGAACGTTTCTATTACGGTTCGCAGTACCTACTGGCCTCCGGCAGTCGCAACCCACGGTTTCCGCCCTCATTGTTTGGCAATTGGACCACCGCCGATGGCCCCGCCTGGCGGGCCGATTACCACCTGAATTACAACCACGAGGCTCCGTGGTGGGGCGTCTTTTCCTCCAAACATCCGGAGTTAGCCGATCCCTACGATCCGCCCATCCTGGAGCACCTGCCGATCGCCCGGACGAACGCCCAGAAGTACCTCCAGGCGCGGGGTGTTTATTACGATATAGGCGTAAGACCGAAGGGATTGGAAACGTCTTTCATCCCCGAGGGACACTCCATTCCGTGGGAAGGGAATCGGCTGTTTCTGGGGCAGGAAAGCAATGCAGTCTTCGTCTCGGCCAACATGTTCCTGCGGTTTTACCACACCTATGACCTCGACTATGCGCGGCGCGTTTATCCGTTCCTGATCGAAATAGCGAATTTCTGGGAGGATTATCTCCAGCTCGAGAAAGGGCGCTACGTCACCACCAAGGACGCTTCCGGTTAAGTCGGGGATGGCGGTAGCGACAAGAACAACTGCCTTTCCCTGGGTCTGGTGCGGATGTTTTTCCGGGGCCTGCTGGAGATCAGAACCGAACTGGGCATCGACTCGGAACGACACGCCAAATGGCGTGATATTCTCGAGCGGTTGAGCGACTTTCCTACAGTTATGGGAGAGGGCGTGCGCCGAATCGCCGGCGCGGAGACGGGTCCCGCCGCCAAGCGCGTGGGACCCACTCGCGAGGCGAGCCGCATCGAGTTTATGGGCATGGTCTGGCCGTCGGGCGTGGTCGGACTGGGTTCGGATCCAGCGTTGCTCCAAGTCTTGCAAGACGATGTGCGCGGCTGGCCAGAACGCGAGTGGATCAACCACTTCAACGGGTTCAGTCAGACGTTTCCCGGCGCCGTTCGAGTAGGTCATGATCCGCGGGATATTTTGGCCCGGCTTCGCCAGCAACTGACGGTGGGAAGTTTTCCCAACCTGATGATTTTCGCGGGCGGCGGCGGCATCGAAAATTGTTCCGGAGTACCGGCGACGATTAATGCTGTCCGGTGACCGCTTTCGTTTTCCGACTCGAGCGGGCGAACATCTCAGCCTGCGGCCGGTCGCGAAAGCGCGACCGTGAGCGGTGAATCTTCCGTGGAGGGCTTGTCCCTTGGTGAGGAGAACAAAGGGACAGGCACGGGACAGGCACTCTAGCGCGCCAAATTGACGAATCGCTACCGACAGTCTCACGGGTTTTCCGCTACCAAACAGTCCAAGCCGAAGAGATATTTAGACCCGATTGAGGCGGGGTTGGTTCCTTCGATCTCCACTCGGAGGGTGAACTTACCGTCCCGAGGTTTGGCGATGCCCAAGTCGAAGACGGGGGCAATTTTTACTGTGGTGGCGTAGCCGTGGAGAGTTCGGGCGACAAGGCTCCCGTTGAGGTGAAAGCGAAGCCGACCGTAGTCTGGGGCCTGCGTGGCGTAGAGCAACAACCGGCGGGCGGTGGCATCCTTCGCGGTCCATTCAATCTCGATGAAGTCGCCAACGCCTGTACCCACACCATGCAACTGCAAGTGGTTACTCCAAAGCCCCTCGAAGCCTTCCATATCCTGAGGTACGACCCGCAGTTCCTGGGGATTCGCCACCAACTTCATCTTCTCGCACTCAAAGGCGCCAAGCCTTCGAAAGGCGTTGGTCGCCGCGGCCGCGGTGGCGGCCATCGCTTCCGAGAGCGTCGGGATCCGCGCCCCCGCTTCGCGAGGCTGCGGCCTCACGCTGGTAGTGGTGCCAGGTGCGGCATACCAGTAGGTCGTGGCGGCGTAAGTTAGGGTGGTCGGTTTCCAGGCGATGAGCTCCAGGTCAAACTGCAGCGATCGATGAAAGGGGATGCCGTCCAGATTGCACGTTCGAGTCAAGGTGTTTTGTCCTTGGGTTTTCGGTTCATCGATTCGTGGCTGGCCGCAAAAGGGAGTCATATGGACTGGTTTTGGAGCATACGAGTAACCGTAGTAATCCTCGGTGCCGGTGCCGAGGTGAGAGGGAAACGATTCGCCGTCGATCCAGATTTTCTCGTCTCCCTCCCCATACCAGGTGGCAATGGGGTTGAAGAGCGCCAGTGTGTCTCCTACGTAAACCCCGCGGCCCTTTATTTGAACAAAATTCCAGTCTCGATTGGGTGAGGTCTTAAGTCCGGATTCGTAGTGCCACACGGCGTGAAAATGCAAGGAACGTCGATTCCATTTCCCGGCGTCGATCGTTGCCTGGAGCGAGACTCTAAGCGGCAGCTCCGCGACGTTGGCTAGCGTAATGCGGGCGGATTTCCGGTACGGCATCACCCAGCGGCAGATAAGAGTGCCCTCCAGCGTGGTCGTCCGATACCAGTTCCGGGTTTCGCTGAGGCCGACCCCAGCTCGAAAGAAATCACTCGCGGGAGCCCAGATGGTCGGTTCGCCGTCGCATTCCATTTGCACGATCAACGAGCGGAGTGCGTGCTCCGGGGAGGCGAGCTCTGCGATTGGTACCCGCAGCTCGAGCCGTCGCACGGCATGGGCACCGCGCGGGAGGTCCAACCCATGCGTCCCTCCGGGTGAGAGGATCGCTTCGGTTGAAAAGTTTAATCCAGGCGCGCTCTCGGGCGGGGTCGATAACCCTCTCTGCACCCGTTCGATTTCGGGACGTGCCTGCTCCAGCAGGCCGCGCGTGAAGGTCTGCACCCGGGTGCCCCGCGCGTAGGTACGGTAGTTGATCTGGTAATAGCGAGCACTGTGGCCGGCCTCTTCCCAGGTCACCTTGCAATGCCGGGCGTAGGGGACCGGCAGGTAGAGGGTGTTCCCTCCGTTGGCATCAGGTCGGTATTCGGGATGCGGCTGCACCAAAGGCGGATCAATTTGAAGGTCTCCGCGGAGCAGATCTTAGGCGGGGAAAACCAAGGCCGGCTCGGCTGCCTGATCAAGGTAAAAGCGAATCGTCCCCTTCTTGCCCTGGTCAGTGGTGAGCCAAAAGCGGACGATACATCCTGGCCCGTCAGCATCCAGGAGCACCTTTTCCTGCCGGCCCTGATTGGTTTCGCTTCGGATGAATTGGTTTTGGTCGTTATTGGCAAACCAGCCCGGCTTATCCGGAGCAACGGTTCCGCGGTCATAACTGCTGGCTTGTTTGCAAACATACTCCGGATTGGGCCAGCGCGCGATCGCGGCGTAGTCGGTCATCTCTTCGAGGAGCGACTTTAAGCCTATTTCAGCGCGCACTCCGGCCGACGCAGCCATCCCGACGAGGTAAGCTAGGAGGTGGTGTCTCCAGGCCGTGAAAAGCGGGCGAGCGGGGGGATTCATGCGAGCTGCAGGTGTAGTAAGAATTCCACGGACGCGCAACCCGACATCAGGAACCAACCCCAGGAACCGACCTCGATCCTCATCTTTCAGGAGGAAGGAAGAGGGGCTCCCGACGTTTCCCTGAGCCGTCAACTGATACCATCCGCCCGCCGCAACTACACGTAGTGCCCTTAGCATCGCGGTGGTAGGCGCCCCCACTTTTGAAATATCAAAAAATTAGGTTCGACCCCATTGGTCCTGCCACGGCTGCCTGCGCAGTTCGTACATTCTGCGCTCGAACCTCAAAATTGGGAACTCGGACCTATTTAAGGTGACCCGGCGGGGTCAGGAGACCGTCGAGTGAGAAGCTTCCTGACCTTCCTGTTCCGACTCCTTCATCTGCCGGACTTCGTCGTCAGTGAAGACCTTCTCCCCCCAAACCTCTCAAGTTGTGCCTCAAATCCATCCTCGCCACGGATTGGACTGAGGCACTGGGTCCATTTGGTCCTGGCCGGCACTGGGTCCAGGCACTTCATGACCGCTTCGACTTCCTTGATTCCGTGCTTTCCAGACGCCACCACCGGTCTAGCGTCTGCTTATGCCTTCCCAATCTGATCCTCCTCTGGCCTGCGGATGCGAACTTCCGGGTGGCCTCTCCCGGCGTCGGTTCCTTAGTTCGGCTGCCGTCGGACTCGCGGCTGCCGTGACCCAACCATTGTGGTTGCCGGCTGGGTTCGCAGCGCCCACGCCCCGCGACACCTCCGAGACGCTGGCCGCCCAGCTTTATCAATCGCTGACGATCGAACAGCGCAGCGCGTTGTGCTTTGCCTTCGATCATCCGCTCCGGGAAAAGGTCGATAACAATTGGTTGATCACCAAGAAGTCCATTCGCGAAGCCCTCAGCGCGGATCAGCAGGACCTCGTTCGGCAAATCTTCCGGCACCTGCATCGGCCGGAGTTCGCTGACCGCGCGATGGAACAGATGATTCATGATTCGGAAGGGAAGGGCTTTGAAGGCGGTACGTCCGTGGCGTTGTTTGGCGAACCGGGTACCGGCAAGTTTGAGTTCGTGCTCACCGGCCGGCATTGTACTCGACGTTGCGATGGGGATGCCGTGCATGGCGCGGCCTTTGGTGGTCCCATTTTCTATGGGCACCAGGCGGGGCATAAGGATGCTGAGCCTGCCGATCATCCGGGCAACGTTTTTTGGTACCAAGCCCAGCGGGTAAATGAGGTGTTTCAAGCCCTGAATGGAAAACAGCGAGCGGCCGCGTTGATTGACGGCCATGGTCGGGCCGAACGAGCCACAGAAACCGTCAAGCTCACCGGGCAAAAGGCGGGTCTGCCGGGCATTTCGGGCCGCGACCTGACCCGCGACCAGCGAGAATTGATGCAGCGGGTCATGACCGATCTGTTGGCACCCTTCCGTCAGCCGGATGCCGATGAGGCGCTCAAGTTGGTGGAGGCGCAGGGCCTCGAGAATCTGAGTCTCGCCTTCTTCAAGCAGCAGGACGTTGGGAATGACGGGGTCTGGGATGTTTGGCAGATTGAAGGGCCGAGCATGGTTTGGTATTTTCGCGGTGAGCCCCACGTGCACTGCTACGTTCACATCCGCGACCAGGCCGCCTAATGTAGTGTCGCACCATGAGGAACCTCGTCATGAACCTTCGTTTAGAGGGTCGGGTACCTGGTCCGCGAGAGAATTCCGCGTTTCCGAACGGATAGCCGAACCCATAATCTCAGCAAACTGACGTTGAACGGGGTTACGCTGCCGGTTGGTAGAGGTACTTCTGGAAGCCGACAAACATCTGGCCGATTTCTCCCGGTCGGCCGTGGTCCGCGACGGCGTCGGCGATTGAGTTGTGGTACTTGAGGCGGAGCAGCAACCTCACTATCGCCTTTAGCAGCGACGCGTGACAACGTTCATTGAAGAACTGGCGGTTCAAAACAATCACCTGTTCCTCGGTCAGGTTTTCATCAATCTTGCCTCCGACGCTGTGCTTCTCGTCCGTGACGAAATCAAATTTCCACGACTCCAGCACGGCTCCCTTGAAGACACCGGAGATCACGACTGGCTCCTCGTTGGTGATTGTTCCAGCCACCCGGTTGAAGGCACCGTTGGCCTGAAGCGGGTTCATCGTGCAACGGAAGTCTCCGCTTTCCATCCGCAGGCCCGCTTTCCCCTTCGCGATGACTTCCAGGAAATTGCGGAGGTTTTGGATTACTCGTGGGGCCGTGGCGTCCAGTTCAGCCGCAAAATCTTCGTCGCTGCGTGCCGCAGCCTCCATCAGCCGTGTTACATGCACGAGCGTGTCTGCCAGTTGACCTTCCTCAAACGGCTCATCGCTGTCGGCCCGCGTCAGCTCCAGACCGATGGAACCCCGCGGCAGCCCCGTGGGCAACAGGCGCGACTGTGCTTCGCCCGGTCTGCGACCTCGGCTGCCCACCACTCCATGCCAGCGGTCGGCATAGTCAGCTATGACCATGCTTTAAAACGGTTCGAGCACACGCCCGGCAAACGAAGCATCAATCCCCATGGCACCCGGCACCAGCTCACCGGAGAAAAACAGCACGGTCCGGGCCTCCTTTGAGCCGAGCGGCAACGCCGATAGCATCGGCCGCAGTTCTTCTTCACGCTCGGCGAAGGCCACGGACATCAAGGGGTGCCTTCCCTCCATCTCATCGGTGACATCGGTACCATCGGTCCCATCGGTCCCATCGGCGGTGGCTTTCATGGCTTCGGTGGCTGGTTGCGGTGGGCCAGGCGGGCCTTGAACATGCGCTCGCGCAGGCCGCCTTGATTCAGGAAGTCCTTTTCCAAGTGGCGGAGCTGCTGATCGATCAGGTAATTCGCCTGGTGAATCCGGCAGATGGCGATGTTGGCCAGCACTTCGGGCGGGCGGGTCTCCACGAACTCCCGATAAAGCTCGTAGGTGTACGGGGTCTTGCGGCCCAGCCGCCGGACGAACTGCGCTTCCTTGGAGTCCTTGTCCCAAATCGCGTGGTCGCGCACCCGGAGGTAGTCGCGGTAGTCGGCGAGCAGTTCTTCGAGGCTGGCGCGGCCCACGTTGGTGAGCTTGATCTCGGTTTCCTTGGAGGTGAGCGCGGCTTTGCTGCCTTCGAGGATGTTCTGTTTGCTGGAGCGAGCGGACTGGATCATCTGGTCCACGGTCCGGTCGCCTTTGCCGAGATACTTGTGGGCGAAGCGGAAGGTGAGGTCGTAGACGACTTCGGCTTTTTGGTAGGAGAGGAGGGTCTGGTAATCGCCGCGCGGGGGGAATATGGGGTGGGCGGAATGGGAAGCAGGGGAGTCATGTCGCCCATCCCTGGCATTCTTCCAATTCTTCCCATCGTCTTTCATAAAAGTTTCCTGATGCCCGCTCGCACTTCCGCGCTCTCGGCGTCCAGCGCGGCGATTTCTTACCGCGTGCTCATGTCCGTTTCTTCCCTTCCGGCAGTTTTGGCAGACGGTTGTCCGCCGTGAGCAGTTTCATCTGGTGGATGGCGATCTGGTTGAGACGTTCGAGACGTTCGGGTTGGGGCAGGCTCTGGGCGATGAAGAGGGCGTTGAGGTTTTCCAAATGAGAGAGGCACACGAGCTGGGCACTGGTGGCGTGGTCGCGGATGTTGCCTTTGTCGCCGGGGTTTTGGCTGCGCCATTGCGCGGCGGTCTGGCCGAAGAGGGCCGTGTTGAGTACGTCGGCTTCACTGGCATAGACGAGGCTGGTTTGGGCGTTGGCCAGCTCGGGCGGGATGAGGTGAGTCTGGATGGCGTCGGTGTGGATGCGGTAGTTAATCTTGGCGAGGTTCCGCCGGATGTCCCAGCCGAGGGTCTGGCGCTCGGTTTCCTTCAGGCGCTGGAATTCCTTGATGAGGTAGAGCTTGAACTCGACGGAGATCCACGCGGCGAACTCCAGCGCAAGGTCCAGATGCGCATAGGTGCCGCCGTAGCGTCCGGCTTTGGACTGAATACCGATGGCCGCGGTGCGCTCGATCCACTGCTTCGGGGTGAGGGTGAAGCTGTTGAGGCCGGCCTGCTTTTTAAGCCCGTCGAATTCGACGGGATTAAAACCGGGGTTGTTGATCTGCTCCCAGATGCCGGGGAACTCGATGGTGTTGCGGTTGCGGAGCCAAATGCGGATGAGGTCGTCGCTGGCGTCCGCGTTTTTGTAGCGGGCGATGTCGGTCAGGCAGACGTAATCTTGGTCGTTGACGCCGGTGAGGCGAACTTTGCGGGTGAGGACTTCGATTTTTTGCTCATCCGGGGCGTCCTTACTTCAGCAGTGTTTTGATGGTTCCCAGCACTTGCGCGCTTTCGGCGTCCAGCTTGCGTTCAAAAAACACCGCGCCAACGCGTTCGATGTGGTCCCGCAATTCGGGGTGATCGAGAGTGGCGAAAATTGAGAGATCGAATTCGTAGGGGAGAAGAAGCTCGTCGAGAGCTTCCGCGATGTCGGCAAGGATGGCAGTCGTCAGGCCCTTGCCATGCAGGCTCAGGTCAATGTCCGAACCGGGGTGGAAGTTCCCCTTAGCGCGGGAGCCATAGAGCACGGCGCTCTCCAGCGCGGGGAAGCGGGAAAAGACGCCGCAGATCGCCGCGAAGGCGGGGGCTGGCAACCCATGATTCATACGTCGTCCGCTTCCTTTTGCTGCAATTGGCGGAAGCGCATTTCCATTTCCTCAAACGCCGGGTAAAATTGGGTGAGGATGGATTTCACGATGCTTTCCGCGAGTTCGATGTTGTAGGTGTGCGAGGTTTGGTTGCGGGCTTTGATCATGTCCATCCATGCCTGGCCGTCGCGGAGGAGGTTGTTTTTGAACGCCACTCTCGTGGCGTTCTTTGAGCCGATGATGCCGACGTAGCCCTGCTCCTCCAGATAGTCCTTGAGGACGTTCCAAGCGAGTTCATGGGTGAACTCAAAGCCTTGGATGAGCCCCTGCTGTTCCAGTTCGGAGAGTTCGCGTTGCTCGCCCAATTTCACCGCCCGCCGCAAGGTCTCCAGGGCTTTGGTGAAGTTTTGAAATCGCTGTTTCCAGCGGACATCTTGGGACTTGGGCATGGCTTATTCGGTGAACGGGTCGCCAATCAACGATTGGATTCGATTCAAGACGCTCGCGGCTTCCGTGTCGAGATGGCGGATTTCGGCCATGATCTGGCTGGGGTGACGATGGGCAACTTCCTCGCCGCCGTTGGATTTCTTCACCGAGAGGTTAAAGGTGGTGGGGTCAATCGCCCTGGCGTCCACGCTCCAGCTTTTGGGCGAGTCGGCGAAGGTCTTCTGGAGATCGACGAACTGCGTGAGGTCGTCGCCGGAGAGTGCGGTGTGGTGATCTATCTTGCCGTCCTTGCCCTTCGGCGCGGCCCAGCTTTATCAGCGATACGGCTTGTCGAGGATGAAGGAGTATTTCCGGCCGTCGAGCTGGGCCTCGTTGGCCTTGTCGGCTTCGAGCCCGTCGAGGTATTTCAGGAAGAGCAGCCAGGAGGACTGCTCGGTGTAGTCGAGTTCGCTCGTGCAGCCGGCGTCTTTCCAAAGGACGTCGTCGATGTTTTTGACAGTTTGCTCGAACATGATTGGGGAACCTGCCCGAGTTTCGTAGTCCGGTTGGCAAGTGAGTCGCGAGCAAAATCGCCTTGGGACGAGTCGTTTGCGGCTAGACCAGGATCACCTACTTCAGAGAAAAGGGTCGCGAGGCGGCTGCCGCGAGGATCCTCCCCATCGAGGAACAGGGCGTCGGCAGCTGAATTCCCGTCATCGACGACTCGGCGGACTGAAGGGGAATCACCCCGTCGAATCACGATTCCCTCGGATTCCCGCACGTTCTCGGTTTGGCCGTGCCTTCTATCCGACGTTGGGGAGCGCATGGATCGCGCAGGGGGCAGCAACGGGGCGAAACGGTGAATAATTCCGTGTCCGCTGGAGGGTTGCCATCCGAGTGGACGGAGCGCCACTATCCAGACGTTTCGGTGAAAATTTTGCATTTAATTCGCTGGCTCGGATGGGTCGCGGCGTTCTGGGTGGCGCTGCCGCCTGGGGCGGCGTCTACCGGAGACGCACGGGCGCGGGCCGCATTGAGTGTGCTGAAGTCTGAATGTTTCTCGTGTCACGGCGAGGTGAAGCAGAAGGGCGGATTGTCGCTGATTTCTCGGGAAAAGGTCCTGCGCGGGGGCGATGAAGGACCGGTGGTGACCCCCGGGCGACCCGAGGAGAGCAAGCTCGTTTTGTTCCTGCAGGCTGGGGTGGATTCGCACATGCCACCCAAAAAACAGCTTGAACCCGCCCAGATCCGGGCCCTGCGCGACTGGGTCAAAGCCGGAGTTGCGTGGGATCAGACGGCTCTCAGCGAGGAGGATCCGCTTCAGCCGGTCGCATTGCTTCCCTTACCTTCCTCGTTCCAACCGGTGGTGGCGCTGGCGTTGTCACCGGATGCACGGCGGCTGGCCGTGGGACGCGGCGGACGCCTCGCGTTGTATGATCTGACCCAAACCAACTCTCCGCTATTGGTCGAAGTTCCCGCCCACATTGATGCTATTCAATCGCTGGCCTGGAGCCGCGATGGCCAACGCCTGGCTTCGGGGGGCTTTCGCCGGGTCCGATTGTGGCGGGGTGATTCGCTGCAACCCGAACGAGAGCTTACCAATGGAGTGTCGGGACGCGTCACAGCCCTCGAGTTCGCGCCCGACGACCGCACGCTGGCCTTGGCCGATGGCGGCAATGGTAAGGCGGGGTATCTCCGTTTGGTAGACCTGACCGAGACGGCATCGGGCGGATCGACGCATTCCTGGAAGGCTCACTCGGATACGATTTTTGATCTGGAATTCAGCCGGGAGGGAAGTCGGTTGCTGACGGCGGGAGGGGATCAGTTGGTCAAGGTCTGGGACGTGGCGACCCATAAGGAAGTGGCCGCTTTGGAAGGTCACACGGCTCAAGTCTTGGCTGCGGCGTTCAACACGAATGCAACCCAAGTCGTCAGCGGCGGGGCCGATCGTCAGCTCAAGGTTTGGGATATCGCGACCAAGGAAAAGATCATCACCCTGGGGAATCCGACGGCGGCGCTGACGTCCGTGGCCTGGCCCGGGGAGGGGGCCGCCATTTTCGCGGTGACAGATGCCGGCGGGGTTTATCGCTATACCAATCTCAAGTCCCATACCGGAGAGCAGAGTTCGGCCTCGGCCGATGAGCGTCGGTTGGGGGAATTGCCCGACGCGGCCCTTTGTGTGGTGACTTCAGCGGATGGAAAAATAATCGGGGCGGGTGGCCACGACGGGCGGGTGCGATTGTGGGATCAGGACGGAAAGCTGCTGGCTGAATTGATCGCTTCGAACGACACGCCGCGGTCGGATTTACTGTCCGGCCCGGCGCCCGGCGGACGGCGATCCTTGACCACCAAGGCGCGAAGCGGTGGTTCGGCGGCCGCGCGTCGGCCTACGCGAGTGAACCTCAAGAGTGCCGAGGTGGTGGCCCTGGCCGCGGAGCCCGCTGAGGTTGTGTTGTCGGCCGATTCTCGGCGTCTGGGAGTCATTATTACGGCCCAAATGGCCGACGGATTTGAGTTGGATGTGACGGAGTCCGTCAAGTTTAGCGTGAGTCGGCGGGCGCCGTTCCACCTGAGTGACACGGGCGACGTCGTGGCGCAAACGGCGGGGAACGGTGTGCTGACGGCGCGGTTCGGCCGGCGGGAAATTGACATTCCCGTCAGCGTCGCGGGCGATTCGGACCTGACTCCGAGCACGCCCAGTTTTGTGCGTGATGTCTTGCCGGCGCTCAACCAGGCCGGGTGCTCCAGTGGGGGCTGTCACGCCAAGCCAGAAGGACAGAACGGCTTTAAGTTGTCGGTCTTTTCCTATGATCCGCAGGCGGATTTTGCCGAGATCGTGAAGGACGGCCGGGGGCGCCGGATTTTTCCCTCGGCTCCGGACGAGAGTCTGGTGGTCCTGAAGCCGTTGGGTGCGGTCCCACACGAAGGGGGGCAGCGCTTTGCCCGAAATTCGGAGACGCATCAATTGCTGACGCGTTGGTTGCAGGCCGGGATGCCGTATGCGCTGACCAACGAACCCGTGGTGCAGCGAGTCACGGTCTTTCCGCGGGAACGACGGTATCGGAAAGGGGCCACGCAGCGGTTGTTGGTGTTGGCGCATTATTCGGATCGCAGCGTGCGGGACGTGACTCGGCTAGCGGCCTACGACTCCAACGACAAGGAAATGGCCAAGGTCGACGAGCATGGACGCGTGACGATTGGTCAGCTGACCGGGCAGGGAGTAGTGGTGGCTCGTTACATGGGGTTTGTCGGGGACGCGCAGATCGTGGTGCCGGCGGAACACCGCTTGCCGGCTGAACGATACGCCGCTCTGCCGACTCATAATTTCATCGATACCCTGGCGAACGCGCAGTTCCAACGCTTGGGATTATTCCCGTCGGAAGTGTGCACCGACGCTGAATTTCTGCGCCGCGCGAAACTGGATGCGGTGGGCTTGCTGCCGACTCCGGAGGAAGTGCGCACATTTTTGGCGGATCCGGCGCCTGATAAACGGAACAAGTTCATTGCCCAGGTGCTGGAGGATCCCGCGTACGCCGACTATTGGGCGAACAAATGGGCGGACCTGCTGCGGCCGAATCCGGACCGCGTCGGGGTGAAGAGTGTGTTTCTGCTGGACCAGTGGTTGCGGGAACGGTTTCGGGAGAATCAGCCGTACGATCAATTTGTGCGCGAGATTCTACTGGCCGAGGGCTCCAACCATCGCGCTGGCCCGGCGGTCATTTACCGTGACCGACGGGAACCGCCCGAGCTGACGACGATGTTTAGTCAACTCTTCCTCGGCACGCGCCTGGAGTGTGCCAAGTGTCACCACCATCCAAATGAAAAGTGGAGTCAGGACGACTTTTACCAGTTGGCGGCCTTCTTTGGACCGCTCAAGCAGAAAGGGGCCGGACTTTCCCCGCCCATCTCGGCGGGCACAGAGACGTTTTATTTTGCGCCGGGCGGTTCTGTGAAACATCCCGTGAGCGGCGCGGTGATGACGCCGCGTCCGCCGGACGGTCCCGAGGTTCCGGTTGGGATGGATGATCCGCGGCAGCAATTGGCCGATTGGCTCACCACTCCGGAGAATCCTTTCTTCGCGCGGGCGGCAGTGAATCGCGTTTGGGCCAGTTTTTTTGGGCGTGGCTTGGTGCATCCGGTGGACGATTTTCGTAGTTCAAACCCGTGCGTGAACCCGGCGTTGTTGGACGCGTTGGCCGCGGATTTCGCGGCTCACGGCTACGATCTAAAGCATCTTTTTCGAACCATTCTGGAGTCGCGGACGTATCAGCTGAGCACAGTGCCGAACGAGTCGAACTTGGCGGACACACGCAACTTCTCACGCGGTTACCGGCGTCGGTTACCGGCTGAGGTGATGGTCGATGCGGTGCGGGATGCCACTGGTGTGGCCGATACCTTTGCGGCGATGCCGGCGGGTGGACGAGCGACTCAGGCTTGGAGTTACAAGATTGAGTCGCACTTTCTGGATGCCTTTGGGCGGCCGAATTCGAGCTCCGATTGCCCCTGTGAACGGGATACCCAACTGAGTGTGGTGCAGTCGCTGCATCTCATGAACTCCAAGACGCTGCAGGCCAAGCTCAGCGATCCGGCGGGTCGACTCCGGAAGTTGGCCGGGAGTTCCCAATCGCCGCAGGAAGTCACCTCCGAGCTTTATCTGACGACGCTGAACCGTTTACCCAGCGAAGCCGAGTTGAGGGTGGCGATCGCGGCCTTTTCCGCGCCCGGGGCGACTCGGGAAACGGCGACGGAGGATGTCTTTTGGGCGCTGCTGAATTCGCCGGAATTTGTGTTCAATCATTGAGCAAGAGGAAGGACGGGGCGTCGCGGTTGGCTCCGGCGAGGCGAGGCAGCGCGGCTAAACATTGGAAATTGGAGGCTCGGCCGTGGGCCGCTCTTTTTTGAGCATTTCAATAGGGTTCGTTTGGGCTAGGGTTGGAAGTATCGGTTTCGTTGAAGTGAACGAGGAACAATTTGTGATTCGCTTCGAACCAATTGGGTGGTCCCAGCGTGTTGCCCGACTCTGGGTCCGTCGGCTGGCCTTGGGCGGGTTGGCCTTCATGCTGATGCTGGGCCGCGCTTTGGCCGCCACGCAGCCGCCTGCCGACGCTCATCGACATTGGGCCTTCCAGTCTCCGCGCGACGAGCAACCCCCGAGCGTGAAGGACCCGTCCTGGGTCGCCACCCCGATCGATCAATTCATACTCGCCAAACTGGAAGCCGCCGGCGTTTTACCCGCGCCACCAGCCGATCCGCGGACACTCATTCGCCGGATGAGTTTTGATTTGACTGGATTACCGCCGACCCAGGAAGAAGTCCGCCAATTTATCGAGGCCGTGAAGTCAGGTCGTTCGACCGCCATCACCCAACTGATTGAGCGACTCCTGGCCAGTCCGCGCTATGGCGAACGCTGGGGTCGGCACTGGTTGGATGTGGCGCGGTACTCCGACACGAAGGGCTACGTCTATGCCCGCGAAGAGCGGCGCTTTGTTCACGCGCCAGCCTATCGGGATTGGGTCATTCGCGCGCTTAATCACGATCTGCCTTACGATCGATTCCTGTTGCTCCAGTTGGCGGCCGATCAGCTAGTGCCCGCGGATTCGCCTGATTTAGCCGCGATGGGATTTGTCACGGGTGGACGGCGCTTCCTTGGGGTGACTCATGATATTATCGATGATCGTATAGATGTCATCACTAGGGGCACGCTGGGCCTGACGGTGGCATGTGCGCGGTGTCATGATCATAAGTACGATCCCATTCCGACACGGGACTACTATTCACTTTACGGTGTCTTTCATGGCGCCGATGACCGCCTCGCCGTGTTGGCCTCGCCGCAAGATACGGAACTCGCGGACCGGCGCCGGAAGTTCGCGGATCTACTGAGCCAACGTCGTGACGAAGCGAATGCGCGTCTGCGATCCCGGGTGGGGGACTATCTCGCCGCCCAGTTGGAACTGAAAAACTACCCGGAGGAAGAATTCGGCCAACTGCTGACCGCGCAGGATCTCATTCCATTTTCCGTGCGTCGATGGCGCGATTTCCTGCGCCAGAACCAGTCGGCCTCGAACGCTATCTTCGCACCCTGGTTTGTGCTGGTGGGCCTCAAGGATCTCCCGGACGCAGAGTTTGCTCGGGCGGCGCCCCGGGCGCTCGCGTTGGTGCTCAACGACCCCAGGCTGAACCCCAGTGTTCGCCGGCAATTCACCCAACCGATCGCCAGCTTGCGAGAGGCGGCCGCTCGCTATGGAACCATTTTCCAAACCGTGGACGCGCAGTGGACGCACGTGCTGGCGGACGCGCAGCAGAAAAAGGAGTCCCCGCCCCAGCGTCTTGACGATCCGGCGGCCGAAGCCCTGCGCCGCTTTCTCTATGACCCCGAGGGACCCGCCGTGGTACCCGACGCGGGGTTGGTAACCACTGAGTTCGCCTTTCCGACGACCGTTTGTGAAGAATTGTGGAAACGACAGGGCGACGTGGATCGCCGCCTGATCGAGTTGGGAACGCCGGCAGCATTGATCCTCGCCGATCACCGGCCTGAGCCGAATCCGCATGTCTTTTTCCGTGGTCGCGCGTCCAGTTTAGGTGAGGAAGTGCCTCGCCAATTCCTTGAGGTAATTGCCGGTCCGAACCGCGAGCCGTTCCAGCACGGCAGTGGTCGGCTTGAACTTGCCCAGGCCATCGCGAGTGCGGACAACCCGCTCACGGCGCGGGTGCTGGTGAACCGCCTATGGCAACACCACTTCGGTTCCGGCCTGGTGAAGACCCCAAGTGATTTCGGATTGCGCGCCGAAAAGCCGAGTCATCCCGAACTGCTCGATTGGTTGGCGCGACACTTCATGGCCGCGCGTTGGAGCCTGAAAGAGATGCACCGGCTGATTCTGTCGAGCGCGGTTTACCAGCAGACTTCGACGGTCAGTTCCAATCGAGAGATTGAGTTCATAGCTCGCACCGATCCGGACAATCGTCTGCTCTCCCATTTCCCCAATCATCGACTGGAATTCGAGCAACTCCGCGATGCCATGCTGGCCGCCGGTGGCGAATTGAATCTAGCGATGGGTGGCCAACCCGTCGACGTGCTGGAATTAAGGAACGCCCGCCGTACTGTCTATGCTTTGGTCGATCGTCAGTTTCTGCCGGGCACATTTCGAACCTTTGACTTCGCAAATCCAGATATTCATGTCGCCGTCCGACACGAGACGACGGTCCCGCAGCAGGCCCTTTTTTTCCTGAATGGAACCTTCGCCGCTCATTGCGCGCAGGTGCTCGGCCGACGCGTCGCGGATACGACTGCTTCGGCGGAGCGGGTGCAGCGACTGCACCAGGTGCTCTATCAGCGCCACGCCACACCCGAGGAAGTAGCCGCGGCCTTGCAGTTCATTTCCACTGCTGAAGCTGACCTGCCGCCGTCGGCTACTCCGGTCCCGGTGACGCCCTGGCGATATGGGGTCGGCGAATATGATGAGGGCAGCCACCGGGTGAATGGCTTCACCGAATTGCCTTATTTCACCGGCACCGCCTGGCAGGGCGCGGCGACCCTTCCCGGCGGAGAAACCGGTTGGGCCCAACTCACTGCCGAAGGGGGGCATCCCGGGAACTCTCGGGTCCACGCCTGCATCCGCCGCTGGGTGGCGAGGCAGGACGCCACCGTGAACGTCACGGGCAGGCTGAAGCATGAGCCTGAGCCGGGCGATGGGGTGCGCGCGTTCGTGGTCTCGAGTCGGCACGGGGAGCTGAAGAACGTGACGGTTCACCAGGCGACGGCGGATCTATCCGTACCCAACCTCGAGGTAAAGGCCGGCGACACCCTCGACTTCGTTGTCGATATCGGCGAGACCCTCAGTTATGACCAATTCGTTTGGGCGCCCGTGATTACGGCGGGAGGCACTCGGTGGGACGCCCGCACCGAGTTTGTCGGTCCCGCCCCACAACGACAGCTGCTGACACCCTGGGAGCAGTATGTTCAGGTACTGTTGCTCGCGAATGAATTTGCCTTCGTGGATTAAAACGTTGTTTGAAGCCTATGAATCCATTCGCTCGCCGTGCCTTAAGTCGCCGTGATTTTCTCGCCCGAGCTGGCCTGGGCTTGGGCGCCATTTCATTGGGCGCTTTGGCGCAGACACCCTTTCCTTCGCCACTCCGTGCCCACGCGCCGCACTTCGCACCCAAGGCGAAGCGGATCATCCACTTTTTTCTGAACGGCGGACCCTCACAGGTCGATACGTTTGATCCCAAGCCGGCGTTGGCCAAATACGCCGGTCAGCCTTTGCCAGGCGAGTATCGGCGGACCGAACGTAAGACCGGCGCGGCCTTTCCGTCCCCGTTCAAGTTTTCCCGATATGGTCAAAGCGGGCTGGAGATCAGCGAGCTGTTCGCCCAGACTGCGGCGCACGCGGATGATCTTGCGGTTGTGCGCTCGATGTATGCGCAGGTGCCCAACCACGAACCGTCGCTCATGCTGATGAACTGCGGCGACAGCGTGCAGGCGCGCCCGAGCTTTGGGGCTTGGACCCTTTACGGTTTAGGTACAGAGAACCAGAATTTGCCGGGTTTTGTGGCGATGTGTCCCGGCGGGATGCCGATCAAGGATTCGGAGAACTGGCAGGCCGGATTTCTACCGGGCGCTTTTCAGGGTACGTTCGTCGACCCTCAGCATCGCGAAGTGGATAAGTTGATTGAGAATATTCGCAGTCCGCATGCTACGACCGCGATGCAGCGACGTCAGCTCGACTTGTTGCACGCGCTGAATACTAGCCATCAGCAGGCCCGCAACCGCAACCCGCAACTGGATGCGCGGATTGAATCCTTCGAGCTGGCCTTTCGAATGCAGATGGAAGCCAGCGATGCCTTCGATCTGAGTCAGGAACCCGCTTACCTCCGGGCGTTGTATGGCGACCACGTTCACGGCAGGCAGACGCTCATTGCGCGGCGGCTTTTGGAACGTGGAGTGCGGGTCGTGCAGCTTTGGCATGGTGCAGGCCAACCATGGGATCACCACGACAACATCGAGGACAATCTCCGCCGAAACGCCCGAGAGATCGATGGCCCCATTGCGGCACTGATGGCGGACCTGAAGCAGCGAGGAATGTTTGAGGACACTTTGATCCTGTGGGGCGGGGAGTTTGGCCGTACTCCGTCGGTGGAGTTGGGTGATGGCGGCAAATCCAAACTGGGCCGGGATCACAATCATTACGGATTTAGCGTCTGGCTGGCCGGGGGCGGCGTGCGAGGTGGACAGGCGTACGGGGCAACGGATGAATTTGGGTTCCGAGCCATTGAGAACCGAGCCAGCGTGCATGACTTGCACGCCACGCTGCTGAATTTGCTTGGCTTTGATCACGAAAAGCTTACTTACCGCCATGCTGGCCGTGATTTCCGACTCACGGACGTCGAGGGGAATATAATCAAGGAAATCATTGCGTAGGGAACGCCGACGCCGCCGGTTGGATGGCGCCATGTGACCGAATCTACCCAGCGGTTTTTGGTATAAATCAGTTGAGCTGCGAAGACCTGCGCCCTCGGCGAGGGTGCGGCAAGGTAAACACGAGCTGTTGCTGGTGCCTGTACAGAGGTGGGGCTTGCGGGAAGAACTGGGGAGGAAACGGTGGCACATGCCCAGCGTCGAAGTCGTCCTCGTTCCGCGTTACAGGCTGTTTGACCCCCCGCTCAAATTTTCAAACAGGCTCTGAGCCTCAATTGACGCTCGGTAGTACAGCTCGGGTTTGATTCGCGGCAGGGCCGGCTACAGGACAACGATGGTACCGAAATCGAGCAATCCGATCAATTTTCGCCGGAGGTTTGCCTAGATCGAGCCTGTCCCTAAAGCGGCCGTTTCCGAGGGGCGGTTATATTACATGTGTAATAATTTACGGCGACAGGTGTCACTGGGATAAATTCATCGAAGGATTTGAGTCAAGTGGCTGTTGGGGTGCCGT
>Ga0209591_10003026_pt1 | contig 19763 bp, 21 predicted proteins | sample MAT01_FD_187207 | JGI IMG/M metagenome (GOLD analysis project Ga0209591, IMG submission 187207) | Freshwater microbial communities from Lake Fryxell liftoff mats and glacier meltwater in Antarctica - MAT-01 (SPAdes) (version 2) | ecosystem: Environmental > Aquatic > Freshwater > Ice > Liftoff... | reverse complement strand
GCACGATCCGCGCCAGCTCAATCGGCAGGGCAACGATGTGGGCACGCAGTATCGGTCGGCGATGTACTACGTCGATGACGAGCAGAAGGCGCTCTTCGAAGCAGCTCGTGACCGCGCATCCGAGTACTGGGATGGCGGCATGGTGACCGAGATCTCGCCGCTCGGCAAGTACTTCGTCGCCGAGGAGTACCACCAAGATTTCTTTGCGAAGAACCCTGGGCAGGGATATTGCCTCGCAGTCGCGCTGCCGAAAGTCAACAAGATTCGCGCCTCGTACGCGTCGTACATCCGACCCTCCTAGCGCCCGGCGTTCGCTGAGCCTGGAGACGTTCACTCAGCATCTAGGGCTCGACGCTGCTCGATCGCGTCGAGAATCAGCTCGAGTCCGGTGGTGAACTCGTTAGCGAACTCGTAATTGCGGTCACGGTCGTTACCGTTGAAAAACTCGAGCATCATGCGCGCGAGGTTCGGATACTCGGCCATCGGCACATCGAGAGTCGCCGCGTAGTCGTCGGTTTCGTTCTCAGCACAGAAAGGCAGGCTCTGCTCGGTGAGGGCGACTCCGTCCACGTAGGCGTCGATCATCGAGACGGCACTCGATGCGAGCGGCACAGCAAAACCGTCGCCGAGAAACGCGCCCAAGTCCTGATCGTGGTGTCGCATGAGCGCGGGGCCGGGTACCGGTCGAGAGTTCATGAGGCCCGGTGCCCATGGGTGGGCGGAGAGCACGCGACGGGTTGAGGATGCTCGCCGCTCGGTCGCCGCGCGCCAGGGTTCGCCAGGCTCGGGCAAGTCGACCTCGCGCGAGACGCCCGTTGATGTGCGCGTTCAGCTTGCCGCGCTCTGGACCACGATCATGATCATCGTGGCCTCCGTCGACCTGTTCTCGCTCTACCGCGCCGATATCCGTGCGAACATTGAAGCTGGGCAGATGTTCTTCTTCTAGATCGGCGAGACCTTCTTGCTCGGCGTCATCGTTTACGTCGTGCCGCTGACCTTCGTGCTCGCGCCGCTGTGCGCGCTGACGATCATCGGCGCGGCCGGGGGCGAGATGGGCTACTACGTGCTGGGGAGCATCGTTGAGCTCGTGCTGCTCGCTGTTGTCATGATTCTCGCGGTGCGCTGGAAGGCTCCGCGGAAGGCGTAGTTCGGGATGCGAACTTCGGGGGACGGCAGCGAGGTCAGCCTCTCCCTCACAGAACATGCGAATCCCCGTGACTACACGCGACGGGTGCGCGTCCGGCAGCAAACAGTCGTCTGACCGCACACTCCTCATCGGGCGCCGGCGTTCTCCGGCACGAACCGCCGGCGCCCACCCGGCGCCCGATCCGGTGCCGCCGCCGTCACCGATTCGTCAGGAGCACGCCATGACCGACATCATCACTCTCACGGGGCTCGTCGCCACCAACCCCCGCCACATTGTCACGAGCGAGGGGCTTGCGATCACCTCATTCCGTCTCGCGTCGAACCAGCGTCGCTTCGACCGCACGCAGAATGCGTGGGTCGATGGCGACACCAACTGGTACACGATCACCGCCTTTCGGCAGCTCGGTGTGCACGTGGCCAGCTCGATCGAGAAGGGCCAGCGGGTCATCGTCACCGGCCGCGTGCGAATCCGCGACTGGGAGAGCGGCGAGAAGTCGGGCACGACCATCGAGATCGACGCCGAGTCGATCGGCCACGACCTCACCTGGGGTCGGGCAACCTTCACCCGCAGCATTATGGCGGTCAAACCGGCCGACGGCGTGGAGACCACCTCAGAGGCGGGTGCAGAGGTCGGCGACGGACCAGACGCTGCGCCCGAGTCAATAGAGGGCGACCTCGTGCTCGCCGACAGCGGAGTATCAACCCCTTTCTGAATGAAGCCGACGACGCGAACAACGTCGAGACAAGCTCTACCGAACGCGGATCCCCCCGCGCTGCCACATCGTCACGGCGGCGACGCGGGGGTTCGCGTTCTCTCCCGTATCGAGCCTGAGGGCCAGGAACAATCTGTTCAGCATCGTCTCGACCGCCCGCACACTGGTTCCCCTGGCTTCGGCCAGGGCGCGCGTCGAGGCGCCTTCGGCGAGCATGCGCAACACTTCGGCCTGGGGGGCCGTGACGGTGGGTACGCCATCATCGGGGCGTTCGTCGTCAAACCCGACCTCGTCCTCGTCCTCGGCCCGGCCGCTGATTGCGCGGTGCACCGCATCAGCGAGGTCATCGATGCGGCTGAGCTGAGACTTGACGAGGTACACCGCCCCTGGCGGGATCTTGTGCGAATTCGAGACCGCCAGCTCAGGGGAGCGGTGCGAGGTGAGAACGACCAGGCCGATCCATGGCAATTCGTCGGCCACGCGTTGTAGCAGATCAGAGCCTGTCTCGGCGGTGCCAAAATTTAGGTCGCTCACGACGGCGTGCGGGTTGACAGTGCGAACCGCTTCTAGAGCCTCACCGACCGTTGTCGCGGCGGTCACGGCGAAGCCCTTCGATTCGAGACCACCGCCCACGAGCGAGAGGGTGAATGGGTCGTCATCAGCGATGACGACCCGCAGCCGATGCCCGTTCACTTCACTCACGATGCCTCTTCGTCAGGCGCCCGATGCGCCAGCAAAGTATCTCGAACGGTCGTCAGCAACAGGCTCGTCGTGTACGGCTTGGCAATGAAACGCGTGATGCCCATGCCGACCGCGTGAGAGGCGCGACCGCCAGATCCCAGACCGCTCGCCGCGATGATAGGGATGCTCGGGTGATGCTCTTCGAGGTACGCGCTCGTGGCCGCGCCATCCATGACGGGCATCATCATGTCCGTCAGCACCAGGTCAACCCGTTCGGTACCCCGCTCGATGATCTCGATCGCCTCCCGCCCGTTGCTCGCGAGGACGGTGCGATAGCCGTGAGCTTGCAACGTCTTGCTGGTGATCGTGCGAATGCTCGCGTCGTCGTCCACGACGAGCACGAGCTCGCCGTCTCCGGCGGGCAGTGAAAGCAGAGTCGCTGGTGAGGGCAATTCGGCCAGCCTGGGAGCAGCTTTTATCGGCATTCCGACGGTGAAGCGCGTGCCTCGCCCTTGCGTACTGTCTACCTGAATGAACCCGTTATGCGCGCGCAGAATCGCCAGTGACGTTGAAAGCCCCAACCCGGTGCCTTTGCTCGGCAACTTCGTTGTGTAAAAAGGCTCGAAAATCCTGTCGATTACATCGGCTGACATTCCGTGCCCGTCGTCTTCTACCGAGATTGTGACGTACGACCCAGCAGCCGCGTCGCCGCTGGCCAGGGCATCCTGGTCGGTGATATCGAGGGGTGTGGCTGAAATGCGGAGCAGACCACTCGCGCCCATGGCGTCTTTCGCGTTGGTGACAAGATTCACGAGCACCTGAAGAAGCTGGGTCGGATCCCCGACCGTGGTCGGGAGATCTGTCGCCCGGTCGATCTCGAGCGTGATTCCTTTCGGAAGCATGTCGCCCGTGAGCGTGGTGAGGTCATCGAGCAATCGGCCGATGTCGATCACGATTCGGCGACCCTCGACGCCTCGCGCAAACGAGAGCACCTGGCGAATCATCTCGGCACCGCGCTTGACAGCCGTCTCTATAGTCGAGATAAGTTCGCGCCGGGCCGCGTCATCGTCATCAGACCGCAGCAATTGCGCCGACATCAAGATCGGGGTGAGAATGTTGTTGATGTCGTGGGCGATGCCACTACCCAGCGTGCCGAGAGCCTCCATACGTTGGGTGCGAAAATGCGCATCTTGTTGCCGACGGTACTCAGTGATGTCTGTCTTGACGGCGAATATCGACGTGGGGTGACCGTCATCGTCCTTGATCAACTGCCATCGGCAGTCAACGATCACCGTGCGCCCGTCGCGCGTGCGTTGCTCGACCTCCTCGCTGAGGTACCCCGTTTGCATCACCTGTTCGGTCATGCGTTCGAGTAGATCGCCATCGGCATACATCAAGTCGCCGACCCATTGCCCGACCGCCTCCTCGCTGCTCCAGCCGTACAGTTTCTCAGCGGCGTGGTTCCAGTACAAAACTCGGTTGTCGAGGTCTCGTACGATCATGGCGTCGCTGGCTGTGTCGAGCAGGGCCGCTTGCTGCTTGAGCTGCTCTAGCAGACGCCGAGCCAGGGCCTGCGTCTCTTCGTCGGCTGTAACGTCGCGCACGTACACGGCGAGACCATCCTCCGTGGGATACGCGGCCGTCTCGAACCATCGCCCATACGGTGCGTACAGGGCGCGGTACACGTCGCGTTCACCGTTGGCCCTCGCTCGGTCGAAAGACGCCCGGAACCCCGCGGCATCCGCACCCGGGAAGATATCCCACAGCGAGCCGCTCTTGAGCGACTCCTCGGTCGTGCGCCACATTTCGACGGCGTGCTGATTGACGTAGGTCGTGACGGCGTTGTGGTCGAGGAAGATTATGCCATCGCTGATCGCGTTCAGAGTGTTGCTCAGCCGCGACTCGAGAGCGCGCTCCCGTGCGCGGGCAACCACCGTCTCGGTGATGTCCCACATGGCGCCGTGTGCACCGACGATGCGCCCGTCACCCAGCACCTCAGCCTCGGCCACCGTGCGGATGGTGAGGCGCTCGCCCGCACTCGAGACCATGATGGTCTCGATATCGTAGGGCTCGCCCGTCGTCAGGCACTGCTCAAGCAGCGCCGCGACCCGCCCGCGATGCTCGTCGGGAAACATTGCCCAGACAATCGATGTGAGATCGGGTACGCCGTCGGGGATCCCCAACATGTGCCGTGCGCCCTCAGAGAACGACACCGCGCGAGTCTCGGCGTCGATCGACCAGCCGCCGAATCGCGCGAGGCGGCCGACAAGTCGTAGTAGATCCTCGTCTCGGCGAACCTCCGACTCGCGTTGCTCTGCGGCTGTGGTGTCGAGAGCCGTGCCCAGCACGGCGACGACGACATCGTCGATGCGGATCGGCACGAGGGTGATCTCTGCGATGTACGACGACCCGAGCGGGTCCACCCCGGTCGTGCGGTACCGCGAGGTCGTGCCGTCGAGCGCGGCCCGCAGCTTCTCTCGGAACCGTTGCGGGTCGGTGCTGCCGGCCGACAGATCTATGGGGTGTCCGAGCAGACGGCTCTCGTCGGCACGGAGTGACCCGCATAGCGCCGGGTTGGCCAACAGTATCGCCCCCTCGCGGTCGAGCATGAAGGTCGCGTCGGGGCTGCTGGTTACGGCAAGCCTCATTGCCCGCACGATGTCATCGCGGCGAGGGTCGATCTGCTCGGCAGCTAAGGTCATCGGTGGCTGGTCGTGTGCGACAGCAGAAGCTCGACTCGGCCCAGCAGATCGTCGAGGTCGATGGGCTTGCGCGCAAAGTCGCACGCCGGGCCAGTCAGGTCAACGGGCGGCTCAGACTCTCCGCTCAGCACCAGCACACGAAGTTCGGGTTGGCGCTCACGTAACGAGCCGAGTGTGTCGTGCAGCGTGCCGCCGGGCATATTGATGTCGAGAATGACGAGTTCGGGGCTGTAGGCCACCTGCGCGACCAATGCCTCGGTCGCGTCACAGGCCACAACCACCGTGTATCCGGCCCGGGTGAGCGCCATGCGCAGCACCCCGCGCACGAGCGAGTCGTCGTCGGCGATCAGCACCGATCCCAGGGACACTTCGGGCGTGGCCATCTCTGCAGTGTAAGCGCGTGGCGCGCGCGCCGACAGAGCGGAGTGGCCCGAACCGATCCCCCGTTAGGGGGGCTACCGGCCTAGCCCTTCCGTGATGCGACGAAGGTCGCGCGAGACGTCGCGCAGGTGACCAAGTACCGAGTCGGTGAGAAATCGAGCCTGATCATCGTCGAGATCGCTGGTTGAGGAGAAGTTCAGCGCCATAACGCACGCTGCGATTCGGCCCTGCACTGGACCGTGCATGAGGTCGGACAGTCGATGACGCTCGCGCTGCTCCCGCTGCCCGCTGAGTTCACGTACCACAGTGAGCTCGGCACTGACGGCGCCGAGACGCGCAGCCGCCTCGGCGTTGGCGTCGGCGAGCACAATTGCGGAGAAGACCGTCACGCTCGCGACCACGAAAGCAATGGCGAGAAGTGGAACGATGAGCAGACCCTGCGACGTGATCGGATCAATGCCGCTGTTCAGCATGAGAATGATTGCGACGACGATGCCGAGAGTGATGGCGGCGACAGTGATGCGCTGCCCGCGCCGAGCGAGCGCGGTCGGCCAGAATGCGCCGACGGAGGCAAGAACGGCGCCCATCGCGACCGTAGCCACCGTGGTCGAAACGACGACTTCGATCGCGGCGAGCGAGCCGAAGATGCGCCATGCATCCAACGACACCAGCGAGATCGTGGCCCACCCGACGAGAAGCGCCGTGAGCCATGGGCGTCGAGGCGGCATGTCGATCGCCCTCCGAAGGCTTGCCCGGGGTGGTGGGAGCACCTCCATGGGGCCAGGCGGCGGCGCCAACAGGTCTGCTGCGTTGTCGTGAAGCTGCGATAGCCGAAGACTCAGCTCGGCTACGGTGGCGCGATCAAGCCCGTCGCGCGAGGCCTCAAGACTGTTCTGCAAGTCGTTAAGGGTCGGAGTGAGCAACTCGGCGACCGCATGCCGCAATTGTCTTTGCCGATCGGCGCTGCTCTGGTTGACGAGCTGCTGTTCGCGGGTGAGCTCGTTGTCGGCGAAGTCGAGCGCCCCGAGTAGCTGTCGTCGGTGCTCGAACTGCGCGGTGGCGTAAACCATGGCGGGCAGCCAGACGATGCTCACGAGCATCCAGACCCCGATGCGGGTCGCGTACTCAGGATCGACGCCGGCGACGATCTCGGCGATCGCCCCGGCGACCACGCCACGCAATACCGCCGCAAGCGTCCAGATGGCAAAGACGGTGGCGAGCGGTATCACCGCGTGCCGACGGCGCGCGATTGCCCCGCCCAGCACAATGACGGCCCCCACGACGATGTGTTGAGCAAAGGCTGACGCGAGCGGCCACCACCATTCCGGGTAGGGGGTGACGATCTCGCGAAGCAGCACCAGAAGGGTCGTGGGTGGCAGAAGCGCGACCAGGAAGAGCCAGTGAGATGCCCACGGGCCGCCGAGCGCCTCGCGAACCGTCATCGGGACTCCGCCTTCGCCTGTGCCGAGCGGATGTCGCTGCTCGGGATCGACCAATAGTCTGGCTTAACGACGACGGCCGTTCTTGGTCTCACCCGAAGAGACCAAGAACGACCGCTCATCTCAGGAGCTCAGAATCGACCCGAACGATTCTGAACCACCGGACTACAGCGAGTCCGCGGTGATCCCCCGACCACCGCTCGCGTGTTCCGTTGTGAGAATCATGCTCTGGGTGTTTCGCCGACGCAACCAGCGTGCACGGCCGGTGTTCGCAATGCGAACGGCTCTATGCCCTCGGTCTCACCGCCTCTAGACTGAAGGGGTGGCTACGCTTCGTGGCCGAGAAGGGGGCGGTCGTTGTGCGCGTCGCCCGTCACGCACGTCTCCCCGTCATCGCTGTAACGCTGTTGGCTGTTGCAATCACCCTGGCAGGCTGTGTCCCTGTCGCTCCGCAACCCGTGCCGACCGTGAGCCGCACGGCAACGCCGACACCCACCCCGACCGAAACCCCCGATCCCGAACTAGTCGCTGGCGGCACCGCGGGTCAAAATCGGCCTTTCGTCGAGTTCGTGATCAGCGCACTGCTCGAGTCGACGTCGCAACCCTCGAGCCTGGCGATTATCGACACCCTCGTCGCCGCTGGCTTTGACAAGGCCTCGATGGAGATCACCAAAGACACAACCCGCGTCGGCGACCCGGCCGACTCGATCCTGTTCTCGGTGCTCATCAGCGGTCAGTGCCTACTCGGGCAGGTTGCGCAGGGCTCGGTCGCCACCGAGTTGGGCGACGTTCTGGGCACGGGCCGGTGCCTGGTAGGTCGCACGCTCTCTCTAGACTGAGAGACATGGCCGAATTCATCTACACCATGGTGCGCGCCCGCAAGGCGGTCGGCGACAAGCTCATCCTCGATGACGTCACCATGTCGTTCTTTCCCGGGGCGAAGATCGGTATGGTCGGCCCCAACGGCGCCGGAAAGTCGACGATCATCAAGATCATGGCGGGCCTTGACACCCCCTCAAACGGCGAGGCGAAGCTGAGCCCGGGCTATTCGGTCGGAATCCTGATGCAGGAGCCCGAGCTCGACGAGACCAAGACAGTGCTCGAGAACGTGCAAGACGGCGTACGCGAGCTCGCCGACAAACTGGCACGGTTCAATGAAATTTCGGTCGCGATGGCCGACCCTGATGCCGATTTCGACGCGTTGTTGGCTGAGATGGGGTCGTTGCAAGAAGACCTCGACGCCCAGAACGGCTGGGATCTCGACAGCCAACTGGACCAGGCGATGGATGCCCTGCGGTGCCCGCCCGGCGACGAGATGGTGACCCACCTCTCGGGCGGTGAGAAGCGGCGCGTTGCTTTGTGCAAGCTGCTGCTCGAGAAGCCCGACCTTCTGTTGCTCGACGAACCCACCAACCACCTCGATGCCGAGAGCGTGCTGTGGCTCGAGCAGCACCTGCAGAAGTACCCCGGCGCCGTGATCGCGATCACCCACGACCGGTACTTTCTCGACCATGTTGCGCAGTGGATCGCCGAGGTCGACCGCGGGCGGCTGTACCCCTACGAGGGCAACTACTCGACGTACCTCGAGAAGAAGTCTGAGCGGCTCAATATCCAGGGTAAAAAAGACGCGAAGCTCGCCAAGCGGCTCACCGCAGAGCTCGACTGGGTGCGCTCGAACGCCAAGGGCCGGCAGGCCAAGTCGAAGGCACGTCTCGCCCGCTACGAAGAGATGGCGACCGAGGCCGAGAAGACGCGCAAGCTCGACTTCGAAGAACTCGTCATACCGGTGGGCCCCCGTCTGGGCGCACAGGTGATCGAGGCGGGCAAGCTCAAGAAGGGTTTTGGCGATCGCGTGCTTATCGATGGGCTCTCGTTCACTCTTCCCCGCAATGGCATTGTGGGCATCATTGGCCCCAACGGCGTCGGCAAGACGACACTGTTCAAGACCATCGTGGGCCTCGAGCCGCTCGACGCAGGCACCCTCAAGATTGGCGAGACGGTTGACATGTCGTATGTCGACCAGGGTCGGGGCGGGCTTGACCCGAACAAGACCCTGTGGGAGGTCGTGAGCGACGGCCTGGACTACATGCAGGTGGGCAAGACTGAGATACCGTCGCGGGCATATGTCTCGCAGTTCGGCTTCAAGGGCCCCGATCAGCAGAAAAAGGCGGGAGTGCTGTCGGGCGGCGAGCGCAACCGCCTCAACCTCGCGCTCACGCTCAAGCAGGGCGGCAATCTGTTATTGCTGGACGAGCCCACCAACGACCTTGACGTTGAGACGCTCGGCAGCCTCGAAAACGCGTTGCTCGAGTTTCCGGGCTGTGCCGTGGTGATCACCCACGACCGGTGGTTCCTCGACCGCATTGCGACGCACATCCTCTCGTATGAGGGCACCGACGAGAAGCCGGGTTATTGGCACTGGTTCGAGGGCAACTTCGAGTCGTATGAGGCGAACAAGATCGAACGTCTCGGCCCCGAGGCGGCAAAGCCCCACCGCTCGGCGTACCGCAAGCTCACACGCGACTGACGAAAATGGGCAGGCGCGTATCTGACCTCGTCGCGATCTCGCGTGACTCGTTCTGGTTCGTGCCAGGCATCTTCGTCGTGTCGGCGATTATTCTCGCCGAGCTCATTGTTGTGCTTGACCGACTCGCCCCCGTGCCGAACTGGGCCGGAGGCATCATTCTCGAAGTCGGCGCCGACGGCAGCCGCGGGCTCCTGACAGCGATTTCGACATCAATGCTGGGTGCCGCTGCCACCATGTTTTCGATCACGATCGCCGTGCTCGCGCTCACATCGTCCAGCTACGGACCGCGACTTGTCCGTAACTTCATGGCTGATCGCGGAAACCAGGTGGTGCTCGGCGGGCTCGTCTCGATCGCCCTGTATGCGCTTGTCGTTGTCCGGCACATCCGCGTTGAAAGCAACGACGGTGAGGCGTTCGTTCCCCACCTCGCGGTCAACCTGGCGGTCGCCCTTGTAGTGGTGGGCATCGGCCTCCTCATCTACTTCATCCACCACATCGCGTCTGACATCCAGGTCTCTACGTTGGCTGCGTCGGTGCGTCGCGCCTTGATACGTCGCCTCGATGAGCAGTTTCCACTTGGATCCGAAGCTCAGTCGTCATCAGTTGTGGAATGGCCGATGGGAACAACAACGGCGATCCCCGCCCGTCATGACGGCTACGTGGGCACAGTTGCCCTCGACGAGCTTGTGGCAGTGGCCCATCGATATGACGTGCGCGTCGACGTGCTCGTGCAGCCCGGAACCTTCATCGTCGAGGGTGATGCGATCGCCGCAGTCACGAGAGTTACGCACGGCGAGCGCGACGAGGAACGCCAGCACGCGCTCGCCGATGCAGTGGTGGGGGCGATAACGCTTGAGGATGAACGCACGCCGTACCAAGACCTTGAGCACCTAGTGAGGCAACTGCTCGACCTCGCCGTGCGAGCCCTCAGCCCGGGTACGAACGACCCGTTTACGGCCATCAACGCGATCGATGACCTCTCCGCCGCGCTCGCCCATGGGATCTCGCGCCCTGACCCTTCCCGAGTGCTTCTCGACGGGGTGGGTGAGCCTCGCGTGCGGGTGGTGCGACGCCGGGTGGTGGAGCTGGTCACTGACGCGCTCGATGTGTTGCGCCCGTATGCGGTTGCCCACACTCTGGTGACCTGCCGCGCCCTTCTCCTCGTTCGGCGTATGGTGGCTCGGGCGCCCCATAACGAAGTACGTGCGGAGCTTCTCAGCGCGGCCGATCGCCTCGTTGACCACTTTGTTGCTGGCGGAGCATCCGTGTTCGATATGGACCGCGTGCGCGCCGCTCGCTCCGCGATTGACACTCAGGAGATCATTCGATGACCCGCCTGCACGTCGCCGTGCCTGTGCGGTGGAGCGACCTTGACGCTTACGCGCACGTGAATAACGCACGCATGTTCACCCTGCTCGAAGAGGCGCGCATCGCGGCGTTCTGGGGCGGCGGTACCGACGGTGCGCCGACTGCGGTGCTCACGACGGGCCCGGGCGCAGCATCCATCACCCTCATTGCGGGCCAGCAAATTGAGTATCGCGCCCAGATTCCGTTTCATCGGGAGCCGCTCGACGTGGAACTCTGGATCGGCAAGCTCGGGGGAGCGAGCCTGCAGGTCTGCTATGAAGTGTTCAGCCCGACCGGGACCGAGCCGCGCGAGCTGTTCGCTCGCGCGGCGACAACCATCGTGCTTGCAGACCGCGAGTCGGGGGCGCCGCGCCGTATCACGGACGAAGAGCGCGCGGCGTGGGAGCCCTACGTTGAGGCGCCGTTGGAGTTTCGCCAGCAGTAGCGCGACTCTAACTCAGCGCTGCTGACGCTCGGGCGCTTGCGGCGACTCCGTGAAAAGCTCGCCGTCGACAAAAAACCGCGTTCGATTGTCGTCGACCTCGACCGTATGGATGTGCCAGTCGGTGAGGTTGCGGCTCACCGAAACGAGCGCGTGATCATGGCGCAGCCGGCTGTCGCCGAAAGGGTGGATGCCCGCCCCGACACACCCACTGCCCGCCGTGTCTAAGTCATGACCGAATAGCTCGACCACGCACACCTGGCCCGACTCGAGAGGGTCGGTCTCGAGACCGATAAGCCAGAGCGCAGTGAGTGCTCGCGGGTGCGCGGAAGGGCGAAGTCGCACCTCGATGAGCCCTCGGCGGGGCATCCAGAGCCGTCGCGTTTTAACTGCAGTGCGCACGACGAGCCCGTCGCGAAAATGGTGCTGCCGAGCGTGCTTCCTGCCGCGCCTGAATGCGCGCCTGAATGCAACGCCGACACCTGAACCTCACCGTCGAACTCGGGTGACCACGGGGGTTGATCGGAATCGACGCGCAACTCGATTCCGTTTTCGGCGAGCGCATGGCGGGCCGTTGCGCTCCCGATGGTGCTCCGGTGAGGCAGGTGTTGGTCGACCCACCGGTCAGGGATTACGCATCCGCCATCGAATTGCTCATCAACCACGAGCTGATAGGGGCGACGGTCGAAATGCACGCCGCAATCGCAGGCAGAAGCCCCGTCTGTTCGGCCACTGCCAGCTTTACTGAGATTGGCCCTGCGGAGATGAGTCCAGTGGAGATCAGCCCTGCCGCGCCTTGAATCGCGGGTTGAGCTTGTTGATGACGAACACACGCCCGCGACGGCGCACGACCTGTGCACCAGGGATCTTCTTGAGGTTCTTGATCGAGTTGCGGACTTTCACGACTCTCCTTATTGAGTATGATTATCAATAAAATCCACCCTACTACACGAAAGCGAGGCTGTCATGGCCATCGATGCCGCACCGCTATTCGTCACCCTCATCACCGGAGCCGATGCTCGACTGCGGGCTCGGCTCATGCGCACCCTGGGTGCTGATCGATGGGTGGCCGGCGGTCGAGCGCATGACTCCGATGACCCCATGGGTACGGTGAGCGAGAACCTCGCCGATGTTGTCATTGCTGCTGCACAGGGTGGCGCGCGTGGTCATCTCGCCCTCTCGCTCGATGCAACGGTTGATCCGCTCGAGGCGTGCCTGGTGATGCAACAGCGCTTTCTTGCCCAGCATCCGTCACAGGCTCCTGTGCACTTGCGCGATGTAGTGACGGTGGTGCACCCGGACGAACTTCAGCCGCTCGTGGATCACCAGCGACTGTCGCCGATCGCCGAACTCGAGGCACTCGCCGATCGAGTCGAGTGCGCGACGATCGTGGTGATCGCGCAAGCCGGAGCGCGGCGCGCGGCTGACGTGGCTCACGCGCTTAACCCGCGTGCGGCCATCGTCGCAGTTGACGACGTCGCAGCGGTGACGCGAATCCGTCTGCGTGAACTCGTGCGCCCTCCCGTCGGAGACCTCGCAATCGCCCAAGGCTGGATGCTTGCCCTCAACGCGCCGTCGCTGAGTGCCATCGACGACCCCTGCTCGCGATTCGTTTTTCGCGATCCACGCCCGTTTCACCCGGTGCGCCTGGCCGAGGTCGTGGCGTCGTGCTTGGTGCCCGAGGTTGTCGGCACGATTTGGCGTTCGAGAGGTCTCGTGCGACTCGCCTCGCGTGTCTCGCGCGTCGGATCATGGTCGACTGTCGGAGCCACGCTTTCGCTCGACCCCACCAGCATGACGAGCGTCGATGTCGATGCACCGAGCGGGCAGGAGATTGCTTTCGTTGGCGACCATCTCGACGCCGAGCGCTTGGCCGACTGCCTCGGCTCGGCCTTGCTTTCTGACGACGAGCTGATCGCCGGCCCGATGGAGTGGCAGACTTACGCCGACCCGTTCCCGGTGTGGAATCTGGACCACACGCACTAGGTTTCGCTAGTGCTGCGGAATGCGGATCATGCCCTCTTGGGCAACGCTCGCCACGAGCATGCCGTCGCGAGTGAAGATACGCCCCTGCGACAGGCCTCGGCCCCCGGTGGCAGTCGGCGACTCTTGCACATAGAACAGCCAGTCGTCGACGCGCGCGAAGCGGTGCCACCACATTGCGTGGTCGAGACTCGCCATCTTGAGACCGGGGGTCGCCCACGTGGCGCCGTGCCGTCGCAAGAGGGGCTCGAGAATTGTGTAGTCGCTCGCGTAGGCAAGGGCCGCACGGTGCAGGTTCTCGTCGTCGGGCAGGGGCGAGGTGCTGCGAAACCACACGGCCTGGTGCGCCACGGGCTCGGGGTCCGGGGCGAAGTAGATGGGGGCATCCACGTGCCGGAGGTCGAACGGTCGGTTGGTCGCCCAGTACTGGGCGACCGGGTGGTCGATGGGGCCGAGAATCTCGCGCGCGCTCGGGAGGTCTTCGGGTTGCGGTATACCGGCGGGCATTTCGGCCTGGTGTTCGACCCCGGGGTCGACGTCGTGAAAGCTCGCGATCATCGACAGGATCGGAGCGCCATTTTGGTACGCCTGCGTGCGCCGAGTCGAGAATGATCGGCCGTCGTGAATGCGGTCGACCGAGAAAGTGATGGGCTGCTCATCGTCGCCGGGTCGCAGAAAGTAGCCGTGCATCGAGTGGATGAAGCGGTCAGGTTCAACCGTGCGCATTGCCGCGAGCACGGACTGCGCGGCAACTTGACCGCCAAACACTCTCCGCTGGGGGGTCCACAGGCTCGGTGCCGTGAAGATGTCCTCCTGCGTGCGGGCTCCGGTATCGGTCAGGGTGAGGGCGACGAGCATGTCGGCGACGGGGTCGAGAGGGGCATCAGTCACACGCGTAGTCTAGAGAGCGATGAACGCCACGTTCACCCTCCCATCTCTGGCCACCGCGCAGGATCTCTCGGTGCTGCTGGGGCGCGCCCTGCGCCTCGACGAGGCCGGTGCCGTGCGGCTGATCGCCGACAGCGGCGTGCTCGCCGTCTACGTGGCCGTGCTCACGCCGAAGGGCCTGCTCGACCGCGGCCCGACGGTACTGGGGTTGCGCACGCTCGCCCTCAATGAGGGTTCGTTCGACGTCGTGGTGCCGATCCGTTCCCTTCAGGTACGAGTGGATGCTGCGCTCGCGTCAGTCGCGGCCGCCCCTGTCACGATCGGCCCCGTCACGATCGGCTTGCCTGCCTCGGTGAGCACCATCGTGTGGGCAGGCATCTCGCCGCCCCGAGGGGGGTGGCAACGCATGGCACCACTCACTCCGACGGGCTTCGCCGCCGCTGCCCGCGTGGGCATCGAAGAGGTTGCCGCGGCGATTCCCGAAGGCACGGGTGAGCAGATTGTGCATCGCGTGCGCAGTGAAGTGTGGGGTCGCCCGCTCCCAGAGGCCGAGCACCTTCCGGCGGGCACGGCCTTTGCGGTCGAGAGCCTGGGTTTTCTCGGCGACGACCTGGTGCAACAGTTCTCGACAGGCCCCTGGATTCGCTTGAGCACCGCCCGCGGGCACGTGCTCGTCAAGCAGAGCGCCTGGTCGCTCGGGGGTTGAGCCACTGGCCCGCTACGGGGCGAATGAGGTCGACAACACCGCCTCGAAGATCAGCTGGGTGAGTACGACGGTGATCCAGATGCCGACCACTAATCCGCCGACAATCGTCGCGATCGTGATCCACAGGGGGGCGTAGCCGCTGCCGGTGCGGCGCTTCACGACGACCGAGCGGCCGATCGTGTAGACCGCGTAGCTGACAGCGAACACCAAGAAGCTCCAGGCCCAGTGGAACGGTTGCGGAACCCCGCGTTGTTTCAGTTCGCGCCAGTCGAGGTACGCGAACCAGATCGTGAGCCCGGCGCCGACCCAGCTCAGTGCGATGAGGGCGATGTAGGCGGGCGAGAACAACACCGAGTAGGCACCAAGACCAGTCGGGTCGGCTAGTGAGGCGTCGACGAACGCCGTCCAGTCGATGAAGAAGATCGGAATGGCTTGCACGATCGGTAGTGCGACGATGAGCCAGATCCAGATCGTGTACGGGTCGGTGCCCTCGGGAGCGCGGAGCGCGGTCGCAGGCGTGGCACGCGAGTACGGGTCAGACGAGTACGGGTCAGACGAGTGCGGTGCAGACGAGTACGGGTCAGACGAGTACGGTGCAGGGTCGGTCATGGGGTCTCCTCAAATGTGTTCACCATAGAAAGGGCGGCGCGCTCCAGATAGTCCCACAGGGTGGCCTCGAGCAGGGGAGCAAGGGTGAGACTCTCCACGGCGGCGCGCATGTGGCCCAGCCAGCGGTCGCGGGCATCCGGATTCACATGAAATGCCGCGTGGCGCATGCGCAGTCGCGGATGCCCACGCTGCTCGCTGTACGTTCCCGGCCCGCCCCAGTACTGCTCGAGAAAGGCAGTGAGGCGCCAGATCGCGCCCTCGAGCTCGTCGTCTGGGTACATCGGCCTCAGCACGGGGTCGGCCGCGACACCCTCGTAAAACCGACGCACGAGTCGCTCGAACGTCTCGTGGCCGCCGACCTGGTCGTAGAAGCTCGGCGCCTCGGTCATAGGTCGCTGTCTTCGGGTGGGGTCACCGGGCGCCGGCTACCGCGCGCGGCATCACGCGCGTCGATGCCGTCCATGACGATGCGGTTGAGCGACGGCACTGCGACACCCAACTGGTCGAGGGCGAGTTTGAGCCGCAAACGCAGCACGCGCGCGAGATCAAACTGGTCGGCCGTGCGCACCTTCATGACAAGGCGGATGACGAGGGCTTCGGCCGAAATCGACTCGATGCCCCAGATCTCGGGCGGCTCAAGCACCTTGCGCTTGTACTCGGGCTCATTCGCGAGGGCGTTGGCCGTGGCCAGCATGACCTCTTGCACCTCGTCGACGTTTGAGGTGTACGGCGCGGGCAGGTCGATGATGACGCGCGCCCAGCCCTGCGACTTATTGCCAACATTGATGATCTCGCCGTTGCGCACGTACCAGAGCACCCCGCCAACGTCGCGCACCTGGGTGACCCGAACACCGACGGTTTCGACGACGCCACTGACGGGCCCCTGCGTCGACTGCAGTTCGACGATGTCGCCGACACCGAGTTGGTCTTCAAAGACCATGAAGAGCCCGTTGAGCATGTCTTTGACCACGTTTTGCGCGCCGAAACCCAGTGCGGCGCCGAGAATTCCGGCGGAGGCGATCAGAGCGGTCACCGAAAAGTTGAGCTCGCCCAGCACGAGCACGAACGCGACGGAGACGATCGCCCAGGTAACGAGATTGTTGAGTACTGTGCCCATCGTGCGGGTGCGTTGCACGACGCGCACGGCGTGCAACGGTGAAGCGTTGAGCTCGACCGTGTCGTCGACGTTCTGGGACTTCTTCACGCCCGACACGACGCGGTCAACGACGCGGTGGATCGTCACGACGAGGACCCAGCGAAGCAGGACTGCGCCGATCACCACGCCGACAATACGAAACGGTGCCTCGTAGGTCGTGAAAAAGCTGCCGATGCTTGCCCACAGCGCGGCCCAATCGAAAGTCTCCATTGCGGCCAGCCTACTGACGCCGCGCAGGCATCAGCGTGCTACGCCCGATCGCGCGCCTGCGCGGCCAGGGCGCGCTCGACGCCTGCGAGGTTCTCGGTGACGAGGCGCCGCAGCGCGGGGGCCGCGTCGCCGTTGGCGTCGAGCCACGCGCGCGTCGCATCCACGAGCTGTTGCGAGGCGAGCGGCGCGGGGTACAAGCCCAGCACGATGTACTCAGAGATCGCGTGCGTGCGGCTCGACCACACCTCGATGAGCGCGTCGAAGTACGGCTGAACCAGGTGTTCGAGTGAGGCCGGATCGTTGACGTGCGTGTAGCCCATCGTGGTCATGCGCACAACGACGTTCGGTAGCTCATCGCTTTCGACGAGCGAGTCGAACGCGGACCGCTTGTCATCGGCCGTGGGTAGGGCGGCGGCGCTGCGGGCGGCAGCTTGTTGGCCGTTCGAGGTGTTGTCACGGGCGAGCGCGGTGTCAATCTCGTTGCGGGATGCTGCGCCGTTGAGCGCCAGGCCCTCGAGCAACTCCCACTCTAGGTCGGTGTCAATCTCGACGCCGGGGAGGGCGATTGAACCGTCGCGCAGGCCACGCAGCGTGTCGACGTGGGCCGGAGTGCTCGCAACGTTGGCGAAGAACTTCACGAACTGGAACTGGCTGTCGCTACCCGCCTCGGCCTGCTGCGCGAGAGACCACAGCGCGTCGCCGATCTCGGCAATCGTGCCGGGTCGTGCGGGCGGGTCGACGTACACGCGCGCCACGGTGAGTAGTTGCATGAGGGTCGTGCGCACGGTGGTCGACTCAGTCTCGGTGGCGATGTTGCCGAGTACGAGCCGCACGTAGTCTCGCGGGGCAGTCTCGGCGTCACGCGTCGAATCCCAGGCCGAGCCCCACACGAGCGAGCGCGCGAGCGGGTTCTCGATCTTCGATAGGTGCTTAATCGCGATAGCCAGCGAAGTGTCATCGAGACGAATCTTGGCGTAGGCGAGGTCGTCGTCGTTGAGCAGAATGAGCGCTGGGCGCTCCATACCCAGCAGCTCGGGCACGTCGGTGCGGGTGCCGTCGACGTCGAGCTCGAGGCGGTGAGTGCGCGTGAGCGCACCATCCACCATGTCGTAGAAGCCGATCGCCATACGGTGCGGTCGAATCGTCGGGTAGTCGGGGTGTGCGCTTTGCAGCACGGCGAAGCTCGTGATGACACCGGCGTCGTCGACCGTCAGTTCGGGGCGCAGTGTGTTGACGCCCGCAGTCTCGAGCCAGAGCTTCGACCACGTCGTGAGTTCACGACCGCTCGTGGCCTCGAGCTTGCTGAGCAGGTCGTGCAGTTCGGTGTTGCCCCAGGCGTGCTTCTGAAAGTACTGGCTGACGCCGGCGAAGAAGGCGTCTTGACCGACCCAGGCGACGAGTTGCTTGAGAACACTGCCGCCCTTGGCATAGGTGATGCCGTCGAAGTTGACCTGCACATCTTCGAGATCGTTGATCGTCGCGACGACCGGGTGCGTACTCGGTAGCTGATCTTGCCGGTAGGCCCAGCTCTTCTCCATGGCCTGAAAAGTCGTCCAGGCCTCGTGCCACTCTGTGGCCTCGGCGGTGGCGATCGTCGACGCCCACTCAGCGAACGACTCGTTGAGCCACAGGTCGTTCCACCACTTCATCGTGACGAGGTCGCCAAACCACATGTGCGCGAGCTCATGCAGAATCGTGACAACACGGCGCTCTTTGACGGCGTCGGTCACCTTGCTACGGAAGATGTAGGTCTCGGTGAATGTGACGGCGCCGGCGTTCTCCATGGCGCCCGCATTGAACTCGGGAACGAAGAGCTGGTCGTACTTCTCAAACGGGTAGGCGACACCGAACTTCGACTCGAAGTAGGTGAAGCCTTTGCGAGTGATGTCGAAGATGTAGTCGGAGTCGAGAAATTCGAACAAGCTTGCGCGCGCGAAGATGCCTAGGGGAATCGTGCGGCCGTCGCTACTTGTCAGCTCGCTGTGCACGCTCTGGTACGGGCCGGCGATGATCGCCGTGATGTAGCTCGAGATGCGCTTCGTGGGTGCGAACGCGGTGATCGCACGGTCGTCGGTCTCGGTGCGCTTGAGCACCGGCGCGTTCGAGACGACGACCCAACTGGCGGGTGCCGTCACTGTGAACTGAAAGGTCGCCTTGAGGTCGGGCTGCTCAAATACGGCGAAGACGCGGCGACTGTCGGGCACCTCGAACTGCGAGTAGAGGTAGACCTCGCCGTCGACCGGGTCAACGAAACGGTGCAGGCCCTCGCCCGAGTTCGTGTACTCGTGGTCGGCGACGACGGTGACAACATTGTGCTCGGCGAGACCGTCGAGCTGGATGCGCGTGCCGTCGGCCACTGCGGCCACGTCGAGCTCGGCGCCGTTGAGCGTGACGCTGTGCACCGTGCGGGTGATCGCGTCGACGAAGGTGCTGGCGCCCGCGTCAGCGGTAAACGAGATGGTCGACGTTGAGCGAAACACCTCGGCGCCGGTCGTCAGGTCGAGCTTGACAGCGTAGCTCTCGGTCTCAACGAGCGTTTTGCGCTGATGTGCTTCGACGCGGGTCAGGTTCTCTGCGGGCACGGCGGTGGCCTCCTTGGGCAGGGGATGTGCGGATACTCGGCTCGTGGCCGTGCAGGGAACTCAAGCCTAGACGCGCAGCCACACAAACACCGCGAGTGGGCGGGAGGCATCCGTCAATGCCTCGGCCCGCAAAGCCGCCGTTGTGCTGCAGGGTCTCTCGGCTCGTTACCAGCGAGGGTGCAGCGCTGTTTGGCGCGCTGTTTGGCGCGCTGGCTGGCGCGCTGGTTTGGGCGCTGTTGGCCGGGTCGCGC
>Ga0209591_10003015_pt1 | contig 19808 bp, 17 predicted proteins | sample MAT01_FD_187207 | JGI IMG/M metagenome (GOLD analysis project Ga0209591, IMG submission 187207) | Freshwater microbial communities from Lake Fryxell liftoff mats and glacier meltwater in Antarctica - MAT-01 (SPAdes) (version 2) | ecosystem: Environmental > Aquatic > Freshwater > Ice > Liftoff... | reverse complement strand
GTGCCATTGAGGCTGTTTGGCTGACGCCTAACGTGTTTTAGACAGCACAAAGGAGTAGTCGACTTCGACTACTTGTGTCCAGTCATCGATCCTAGTATCCATAGGCGGCTCCATGTCGGTCAAGGCGTCCGAGCAACAATGCGTTGCTTCAGGCCCAGCGCGATCGCAGTTGATCTTCGAATTCTCCAGACTTCTTCTGCCTTGTCCCACCTTGCGCCGACAGCTTTCAGCCGGGCTTGTAGATCCTTCTCGTGAACCCTGACATCTACGTCGACAGTCGGGCCGGGTCGGCGACTGATGACCTTCTCTGAAACTATCAACTCCACCGTGGTTAAGCGCTTTGTTCCCGTGGCGTCAAGGCGATGCCGCACGCAAACCAATTTGTCCCCATACTCGACAGTCAAACCCTTGGCTCCACGTTCATTCGCAGCAATCTTTTTGATAACGCGAAGGTCGGGGAGCAGGGGTTTCGGTTTTGGTCGCACGATGCAGCAGCAGACTGGTGACTGTGGCGTCTATCGTAAGACCTAAGCGGGGCAAGTGCAGCAGGACGGCAAGCCTATCCGCTCTCTTGAGCGGGGTTTCAATAGAAGGTCAGCAGGGCGGATTTTGCGGTACGCGGCACATGTTTGCGATTCCGGACCCGTCGTCCTACCGTGGTAGCACGGCTTGACGCGAGAGAATGGGCCTGTCCATTGCACTGCGCATTTCCGACAACAAAATGCCCATGCCGGCCCGCCTTCCGGAGACCTGATTCGAAACGAAACCAAGCATGCCGTATGACGCGCTCAGGTGCGGCCTTGCCGCGACAGACGTCCACGACGAGCCGCACGACCAAGTCGGCGAGGTCGAAGCGCCAGTTGAATCGGTAGGTGAACGCGCCGAGGTAAAGGTCTGCGTACTTGCGATACCCGAAAGCCTTGTAGGCACCGGACGCCGTCGTCTTGAGATTCCCCAACACAGGGTTGACCCACTCGAACTGCGGCAGATCCCGGGGCTTGCGTTGGGCGACGACCTCGGCACGGTAAGTGCACCCGGCTTCGGTCACCGCAGCTAAACATGCCAGACCGTCGCTGGGCACGTCGGCGCCCGGCGACAGGTTGGCGCTGACCCACTTCGAGATCGCGTCGCTGGTGAATCCTGGCACTGGCGTCACCTTGAAGTACAGCGGGTTGCCTGCGCCCTTGAGCGAGACCGCTGCGACGAAAAGGACCTCGTTCTCCGAGCCGCGGCCTCGCTTGCCGCCGGCCCGCTCGCCACCGAGGTACGCGTCGTCCACCTGCACGGTGCCCGACAGCCGGCGTTGGGCCTCGCGCGTGGCCATCGCCGTCATGATCTTATGTTGCATTAACCAGGCCGTCGGGTAGCTCACGCCAACGTGGCGATTGAGTTCCATGGCGGACAGCCCGATCTTGGCTTGGCTGATGAGGTTGATCACAAGAAACCAGATCGTCAGCGGCAGCTGGGTGCCGCCAGACAGCGAACCGGCGGTCAGCGAGGTCTGGCGATGGCAGGCGTGACACTGGTACAGGCGGCGGCAGCCGCTGACGACGATGCCGCTGCACAAACTCATGGATGGCGGCAAGCGTGTCGCCCACGGACAACAACACTTTAGGCAGCAGCCCAGCGACTGTGCCGTCAACGCGAGCGCAATTGCATCCCCTGGCAGTTGGCGCTGGTGCGGGCGGAAGTGCTGTGATGCACGATAGCGCAGAAAGGTTGTCTGTCAGCAGTTTGACGGCGCCCTCGTCGTTTCGCGTGGAACCCAACAGTCAGAATCGGTCGTCGTCCCCGAGACCGGTAGGTATGTGGGCAGGCTGCATTTGAGCCTGCCCACATGTCCACGGGTGGGAGTCGGGAGCACTGAATAGAGCATCGGAGTGGAGGCGCTGTTCACCAGCGCTTTGGCACTGCAGCCGCCTTCGGTGGTTGATGACATCAAGCGGCAGCCCAAAGAAGTTATCGAGCAGGTTTTGCCGCATCGACGAGTACATGCTGAGGAAGGCGCCGATCAACGCGGGCAGCGGTAACTTGCGAGTTCGCTTGAACGCTTGTTGATGGTCAGGATGCCGCGCCCGCTGGGCAAGCTCATCGGAAGCGATGGTGTCGGCAACGTCCAGTCGGAAAGACCGGGAGCTGACGTTCCTTCTACCGTGGCTTTGCCAGAGACACGGAACAGACGCGACAGCCGCAGCAACCCACTCAGCCCCTTTTGCCGCCTACAACCAATAGAAGACCACCGGCCAAAACAGCGGCTGCCCCGGCCCAGATGGGCACGTTGATCGTTTTCTTCTCCTTGACCGAGAGCTCCATGGGGCCGATTTTCACAGCCGTCGTATCTTTGGTGTAGCTGAAACCGCCGTATGCAAGGGCCAGAACGCCTGCCACGACAAGGGCAGCGCCAATCATCTTCAGTGAATTCATGCAGTGCTCCAGTGGGATAGTTGCTTTTCTCGTGGCTTCCATTGAAGCCACAAAGTACCTCGCGGAATTGAAGCGCAGATGTCCGGATTTGGATGTAGGACAGCGCCGCCACCTTGTCTGCGGGCCGCTGGGGGTTCGAAAGTCGTGGCCATCATGGGCCTGTGGCGCCCGGCAATCTTTCAGGAGATCGGGCCGTCACTGGCGGGGCCGACGTTCGGCGTAACTCTGCGGCCCGCGGCGAATGGCCGGCGCCGAAGGTTCTGTGCCATGCTCAGACTCACTGCGGGGCTGCGCCCGGCATTCGGCGGTCGAGGTACCGGCCTGGGAGGAGCGGCATGACTCAGCCAGACGATGCGCAGATCAGCCAGCAGGCATCCGCAGCGGCGGCTTACGAGAACCGCTTCCAGCGTTTGTTGGAAGGCGTGCACGCGATCGCGGTGCAAGGCTATGACCGGCAGCGGCGTGTCATTTTCTGGAACGACGCCAGTACGCGCCTGTACGGCTACACCGCCGCCGAGGCCATGGGCTGCCTTCTCGAAGACCTGATCATTCCGCCGCTCATGCGCGAAGGCGTGGTGGAGGCAGTCAACGGCTGGCTGTCCAGCGGCGCTTTCTCAATGCCGGCGGATGAACTGGTGCTGCGCCACAAGAACGGCGGCCCGGTGCGGGTCATCTCGAGCCACACCATGCAGATCAATGCCGCCGGTGAGGCCGAGATGTATTGCGTGGACATCGATATCGGCGCACGCGTGCAGGCCGAAGCTGCGTTGCGTGCCAGCGAGCAGAGTTTTCGCGCGCTGACCGCGTTGTCCTCTGACTGGTACTGGGCAACCGACTCCAGCCACCGCATCGTCGCGACGACAGTCAGCGAGACTGGAGACAGCGTCATGCATACCGCCGCGCAGGTGGGGCGCGCGTTCTGGGAGCTGCCCTTCGCGCCCAGCGACTCCAGTGGCTGGTGGCGGTGTCGTGACGCGATGGACCGCCACCAGCCCGTCTACGACTTCGAGCTGCGGCGGCAGGACGACGATGGCCGCCAGCGCGTGTATTGCATCAGCGGCACGCCGCGCATCGACGAGAGCGGGGCCTTCGCCGGCTACCACGGCGTCGGCCGCGACTTGACGTCGCTGCACGAGGCTGAAAAGCGTCGGCTCAATCTCGAAGGTCAGCTGCGCGAAGCACAGAAGATGGAGGCTCTGGGCACGCTGGCTGGCGGCATTGCGCACGACTTCAACAACGTGCTCGGCTCGGTGCTGGTGGGCCTGTCGCTGGCGCGGCAGGACGCCGCGAAGGGTGTGCGGGTGGATGAGCGGCTGGCGCAGATTGAAAGCTCTGCGTTGCGCGCACGCGCGGTGGTGCAGCAGATCCTGTCGTTCAGCCGCCGCGACGCGCCGGTGCTGCGGCGGGTGGCGCTGGCGCCCCTGGTCGAAGATGTGGCACAGCTGATGCGCGCCACCCTGCCGGCCGGCGTGGCGCTGCACACCATGCTCGCCGACTCTCCGCTCGAAATGCGGGCCGATGGCAACCAGCTGCATCAGCTGCTGATGAACCTGTGCATCAACGCCTGGCAGGCGCTGGAGGGCAACGCCGGAGAAATCGTCATCGGCCTCGCCGCGGCCCCGGCGCGCATGCTGGCCGGTGGCCCTGCCGGCGATGCGCCTACAGGCCCGTGCGCGCACCTGTGGGTGAGCGACAGCGGCTGCGGCATGGACGAGGTGACTCAATCGCGCATCTTCGAGCCTTTCTTCACGACCAAGCCGCTGGGCGCGGGCACCGGCCTGGGCCTATCGGTGGTGCACGGCATCGTCACTGCCCACGGCGGTGTCATCCGCCTGCACAGCCAGCCCGGCAAGGGCAGCGTGTTCAACGTTTACTTGCCAGCCATCGACCACGTCACCGAAGCGGCGCCGCTGGGCGATGGTGGCGCCGACATCGAACAGGGCCACGGCCAGCATGTGGTCTATGTCGACGATGACGAGGTGCTCATGACGCTGGTGCTGCAGCTGCTGCAGCGCGCCGGCTTCCGCGTGACAGGATGCAGCAACGGCCAAGAGGCGCTGGACCTCATCGCTGCAGGCGCCGATGCGGTGGACCTGCTCGTCACCGACTACCACATGCCCGGCCTGTCGGGCATGGTGGTAGCGAGCAAGGCTTTGGCGCTGTTGCCGCAGCTGCCGGTCATCATCAGCTCGGGCTTTCTGCCGGAGGACGCGCGCCTGGAGGCGCTGCGCATGGGTGTGCGCGACCTGCTGCGCAAGGAGCACACGGTGGATGAACTGGTCTGGCGCGTCGGACGCATCTTGCGCGCCCAGGGCACTGATTGACACTTGCTTGTGGCGCAAAAGACTGTATAAACGTACAGTCTTGCTTCGCTCTTGACGAGGTCTTCGATGCCCACACCCATGCTGCCCCCGGGCACGCCTGTCGACCCCCTGCACCCGCCGAGCCTGCTCGACGCCGTGCGCGCCCAGGTGCGCTACCGCCACTACAGCCTGCGCACCGAAGAGGTGTATGTCGGGTGGGTGCGTTCCTTCGTGCGGTTTCATGATCTGCGCCACCCGCGTGATCTTGCGCAGCCCGAGATCGAGGCGTTTCTCGGCTGGCTGGCGGCCGACAGGAACGTCTCGCCGTCCACCCACCGCCAGGCCTTGTCGGCGCTGTTGTTCCTGTATCAGAAGGTGTTGAACACCCCCGTACCCTGGATGGAAGACATCGGCAGGCCGCAGGCCACCCGCCGCTTGCCGGTGGTGCTGTCGCCCGACGAGGTGGTGCGTGTACTGGCAGTGCTGGACGAGATGCAGCACAGCACGCTTGCCCGCAGCGCCACGGCGCATGCTGCACACGGCCTCTTCGGGCGCCTGCTCTACGGCACCGGCATGCGGTTGATGGAGGGCCTACGTCTGCGCGTGAAAGACATCGACTTCGAGCAGCGCGCAATCATCGTGCGCGAGGGCAAGGGTGCGCACGATCGCCTCGTGATGCTGCCCGCCGCGCTTGAGCAGCCGCTGCGTGCCCACCTCGCCATGGCGCACAAGCTCTGGCAGGCCGACCGCGCGGCCGGCGCCGGGTCGGTGCAGATGCCGCATGCGCTGGAACGCAAGTACCCGCGTGCCGGCCTGTCGTGGTCGTGGTTCTGGGTCTTTCCGGCGGCCTTGCCTTCACAAGACCCACGCGGTGACGGCAAGCGCCGCCACCACCTGCACGACCAGAATTTCCAGCGCGCCTTCCGCCGCGCTGTGGAACTGGCCGGCGTGAACAAGCCGGCTTCGCCGCACACGCTGCGCCATTCCTTTGCCACTCACTTGCTGCAGTCGGGCTACGACATCCGCACCGTGCAAGAACTGCTGGGGCATGCCGATGTCAGCACCACCATGATCTACACCCACGTGCTGCGCCTGGGTGGCGGTGCCGTGCGCAGCCCGCTGGACAACCTGGCCGCGGCCGCGCCGTCAAACCCTGCGCCGCACCGCGCCCCGCCCGGAGCGCGTGAACCCGAAGCGGTCTACGCCCTGCTGTCTTTCGTCCCGCCGTCTTCCCTCTCGTCGCCCTTCGTCCCACCGTGTCTCGCCCCGCTGTTTCAAGCCGCCCGCCCGCCATCAGCCTGCCTGGCTACGCCGAGCTAGTCTGCCGCAGCAATTTCAGCTTCCTGGGCGCTGCATCGCACCCTGAAGAGTTGATCGCGCGTGCGCAGGCCTTGCGCTATGCGGCCCTGGCCGTCACCGATGAATGTTCATTGGCGGGTGTGGTGCGCGCCCATCTGGAAGCCACGCAGAAAGGTCTGCCGTTGCTCATCGGCAGCGATTTCACGCTGCAGCCCGAGGCTCCTGCAGCGCCCGCAGGGCCGGCTCAGGCAGTGCCTGCAGCACCGGCGCCTGCACCGGCGCCCGCCGAGCCTTTCATGCAGCCGGGCACACCGTCGCCCGACGCGGATGACGACTCCGATGTTCCGCCGCCGCCCGGCCACAGCGGCGGCCTGCGTCTGGTGATGCTGGCGATGTCGCGCCGCGGCTACGCCAATCTCTCGCACTGGATCAGCGTCTGCCGACGCCGCGCGCCCAAGGGCCAGTACCTGGCGAAGATGTCTGATCTGGAAGGCCGGGTGCCGGCCGCGCCCATGTTGGCCGGCCTGTCGGGTTGCCTGGCGCTGCTGGTGGTGTCGTGTGTGCTGCCCACGCCAGGCGCAGAGGCCGGCACCGAAGGCGCGCCCGTCGCCGACCCGTTCCAAACCCTCTTTGCCCACGCGCTCTGGCTCAAGACCTGGTTCGGCGACCGTGCCGCACTCGCGTTGCCGCTCTTGCTGCAGGCCCACGATGCGCTGCTGACCGACATCACCCAGCGTGTGGCCGCACTCACCGGGCTGCCCATCGTGGCCGTGGGCGATGTGCGCATGCACGCACGCTCACGCAAGCCGCTGCTGGATGTGCTGCAGGCCACACGCCAGCGTTGCACCGTGGCCAACGCCGGCTTGGGCCTGGCCGTCAACGCCGAAGCCCACTTGCGTTCACGCACACGCCTGGCGCGCCTGTACAAGCCCGAGTGGCTGCACAACACGCTGGTGCTGGCAGGGCGCTGCGCGTTTTCGCTGAACGAGCTGAAGTACGAATATCCGCGCGAGGTCGTTCCCGAGGGCCACACGGCCACCAGCTGGCTGCGCGCGCTGACGGAAGAGGGCGCCGCGCGCCACTATCCGCAGGGCGTGCCACCCGCGGTGCGCGGCATGCTGGAACACGAACTCGCGCTCATCACCCAGCTGCAGTACGAGGCCTACTTCCTCACCGTGGCCGACATCGTGCAGTGGGCGCGCGGCCAGGGCATCCTGTGCCAGGGCCGCGGCAGTGCCGCGAACTCGGCCGTCTGCTATTGCCTGGGTGTGACGGCGGTCGACCCCGAGGTGCACACCATGCTGCTCTTCGAGCGCTTCATCAGCGCCGAACGCGGCGAGCCACCCGACATCGACATCGACTTCGAGCACCAGCGCCGCGAAGAGGTCATCCAGTACATCTACAAGAAATACGGGCGCCACCGCGCTGCGCTGACGGGCGTGATCGTCAGCTACCGGCCGCGCAGTGCCTTGCGCGACGTCGGCCGGGCCCTGGGCATCGATCTCGAGCGCATCGAGGCCGTCAGCAAGAGCCAGCACTGGTTCGACGGCAGAAGCATCGCGCCCGAACGTCTGCACGAGAACGGCTTCGACCCCGAAGCGCCGGTGTGCCGCTTGTGGATGGCGCTGACGCAGCAGCTCATCGGGTTTCCGCGCCACCTCTCGCAGCACCCGGGCGGCTTCGTCATCGCGCGCGACACGCTGTCTGAACTGGTGCCGGTGGAAAACGCCAGCATGAAGGACCGCAGCGTCATCCAGTGGGACAAGGACGACCTCGACGCGCTGCGCCTGATCAAGGTCGACATCCTGGCCTTGGGCATGCTCAGCGCCATCCGCCGTGGGCTTGAATTCGTCGGCCAGAAGCTGGGCACGCCCATGGCGCTGCACCAGATTCCCAAGGAAGACAGCGCCAGCTACGCCATGCTCAGCCGCGGCGACAGCGTGGGCACTTTCCAGGTCGAAAGCCGCGCCCAGATGGCCATGCTGCCGCGCATGCGGCCCAAGGAGTTCTACGACCTCGTGATCGAGGTCGCCATCGTGCGCCCCGGCCCCATCCAGGGCGGCATGGTTCACCCCTATCTGCGGCGGCGCAACGGCGAAGAGGCGGTCGACTATCCCAGTGCCGAAGTGGAGAAGGCGCTCAAGCGCACCCTGGGCGTGCCTATCTTCCAGGAACAGGTGATGCAGCTGGCGATATTGGCCGCCGACTTCACACCCGGCGAAGCCGACCAGCTGCGCCGCGCCATGGCAGCCTGGAAGCGCAAGGGCGGCCTGCGGCCTTTCCACGAACGCCTGGTGGGGCGCATGGTCGAGAAGGGCTATGAGCTCGAGTACGCCGAGCGCATCTTCAAGCAGATCGAAGGTTTCGGCGAATACGGTTTCCCGGAAAGCCACGCCGCCAGTTTTGCCTTGCTGGTCTATGCCAGCGCCTGGTTGAAGTGCCACCACCCCGATGCCTTCCTCGCTGCGCTCTTGAACAGCCAGCCCATGGGTTTTTATGCCCCCGCGCAACTGGTGCGTGATGCGCGTGGGCACAACGTGACGGTGCTGCCGGTGGACGTGCGCACCAGCGTGTGGGGCACTGTGCTGGAAGCCGGCACAGAAAGCGCCACAGAAGCCGCCACAGAAGCCGCGTCGACGACCCCAGGCGGCCCGCTGCTGCAGCCGGTGCGCCTGGGCTTCAGCCGCATCAGCGGCTTCGAGCAGGCTGCGGCCGAGCGCCTGGTGGCCGCCCGCGATGCCGCGCCTTTCAGCAGCGCCGAAGACCTGGCGCGTCGTGCCGGGCTGGATGCGCGCCAGTTGGCGCTGCTGGCCGAGGCCGACGCGCTGCGCCCACTGGCCGGCCATCGCCATGAAGCCGCCTGGGCCGTGGCCGGGGTGGACACACGCGCCACGCCGCTGCTGCGTGGCACGCGCACGCAAGAGGCCGCCGCCGCCTTGCCCGCGCCCAGCGCCGCCACCACGGTGCTGGCCGATTACCGCCGTCTGGGCCTGAGTCTCACGCAGCACCCGGTGGCCTTGTTGCGGCCGCAGCTGGCGGCCTTCAAGGTGCTGCCGGCCGAGGTGTTGCAGCACTTTCCGCACGGTCGGCTGGCGCGTGCCAGCGGCATCGTCACCCACCGCCAGCGGCCTGAAACCGCGCACGGCGTCGTCTTCGTCACGCTGGAGGACGACACCGGCACAGTCAACGTCATCGTCTGGCCGCAGGTCGCCGAGACACAACGCCGCGCCTTGCTGGGCGCTTCGCTGTTGACGGTCTACGGCATCTGGCAATGCCACGGTGAGCCGGGCTACGAGGTGCGCCATCTGGTGGCCAAGACGCTGGTCGACCACACGCCGCTTTTGCAGGGCCTCGCCACGCACAGCCGCAACTTCCGCTGAATGCGGTACGCCACCGTGGCTTTGGCCACTGGCGCGGGAATGGCGTGGCCGCAAGGCGACAATGTGCCGCATGCACCACACCCTTGAATGGCTGCCGGCCGAGGGCCGCGCCGAACAACTGCTGCTGCTGTTGCATGGTTTCGCCGGCAGCGGTGCCGACATGGCGCCCTTGGCGCAGGCCCTGCGCGCCGCCTTTCCGCAAGCTGCCGTGTTGGCACCTGATGCGCCACATGCCAGCAAGCCAGTCGACGACGCTGCCGCTACCGCTGCCGATGCCGCTGCGCGCGCTTGCCAGTGGTACGAGGTATCCGGCCTGACACCGGAAAACTGGCCGGCTCGCGTTCAGGCCGAACTCCCGGCCCTGCGCACCTGGGTTCAGGCGCAGCAGCAGCGCCTGGGCGTCGAGCCTGCGGCCACCGCGCTGGCCGGCTTCAGCCAGGGTGCGGTGCTGGCGCTGGCGCTGGTGATGCAGCATGACGGCATCGCAGGCCGCGTGCTGGCCTTTGGTGGCTGCCTGACGCAGGTGCCCGAGACCGCGCCTCGGCATACGACCTTGCATCTTTTCCACGGCGCCGATGACGAGATGATTCCGGCCGAGGGTTCACGCCAGGCACTGCAGGCCCTGGCCGAGTTGCAGGGCGACGCCACGCTCGATATCGGAGAGGGTGTGGGGCATGTCCTGCACCCGGCGCTGATCAACCGCGCGCTGCAGCGCCTGCAGACCCACATCCCCGCGCGCACCTGGCGCGCGGCCCTCGGCTCAACACCCGGCTCAACACCCGGCTCAACACCCGGCTCGTCATCCGGCTGATCATCTGGCTGATCATCCTGCGCAGCAAATGCCGTGCGCTGAACATCTACTCTTCCACCCCCATGCTCTTCCTGCTGTCCCCCGCCAAGACCCTGGACTACGACACGCCGGTGCCGGCGCCGGTGCGCCGCAAGGCCAGCGAGCCGCTCTTCGCCGAACGTGCCGCCGAACTCATTACCGTGTTGCGCCGCCACAGCGCCACGGAGGTGGCCGAGTTGATGGACCTGTCGGAGAAACTGGCCGCTTTGAACGTGGCGCGTTATGCCGCCTGGCAGCCGCAGGCCACGCCCGCCAACAGCAAGCCCGCGGTGCTGGCTTTCGCCGGTGACGTGTACGACGGGCTGCAGGCCGCAAGCCTCAGCACCGCCGACCTCACCTGGGCGCAGCGGCACGTGGTCGTGCTGTCTGGCCTGTATGGCGTGCTGCGCGTGCTGGACCGTCTGCAGCCATACCGCCTGGAGATGAGCACGGCGCTGAAGACCGCTGCCGCCAAAGATCTCTACGGCTACTGGGGCGACACCGTGGCCGAATACCTGAACACCCTGCAGGCCGACGAAGCCGCGCCGGCAATCGTGAACCTGGCATCGCAGGAATACTCGCGTGTGGCCTTGCGCCCGGCGCTGCGCGCGCGCGTGGTCGAGTGTGTCTTCGAAGAGGTCCGTGCAGGCAAGCCGCGCATCATCAGCTTCTTCGCCAAGAAGGCACGCGGCCTGATGGCACGCTACGCCGTGCAGCAACGCGTGCGCAGCGTGAAGGCGCTGCAGGCTTTCGACGCCGAGGGCTACGCCTACGAGCGCCAGGCCTCCACGCCCGACCGTCTGGTTTTCCGCCGTGTCGGCATTGACGCGGGCTGAGTGAACGCGTGGTGAGTAAGCGCCGGCTGAGTAAAAATAGCTTCATGGCAAGCACGCTGCAGAGCATCACCCCCGAACTGCGCCAGTGGATCGTCGCTCAGGCCGAAGCCGGCTGCCGCCCAGACGACGTGCTGGAGGCGATGAAGACCAGCGGCTGGGAGGAAGACGTGGCCATCGAGGCGATGGAGGTCACGCTGCGCGAGCGCCTGGAGCAGTTGCCGCTGCGGCAGCCCGGCGTACTGCAACCGCTGCAGCCGCAGCAGCCGGCCAAGCCCCTGCCCGAGCCGCCTCTGGAAGGCCAGACCACGCTGGTGCTGGCTGATGGCCACCGCGTGAAGGTGCTGACGACGATGAAGCACCCGCGCGTGGTCGTCTTCGGCGGGCTGCTAACGGATGCCGAATGCGACACCCTGATGGCGCAGGCCGCGCCACGGCTGCTGCGTTCGGAGACGGTGGACAACAGCACCGGCGACAGCGAAGTGAACGAGGCGCGCACCAGCGAAGGCATGTTCTTCGAGCGGGGTGAATCGCCACTCATCCAGAGCCTGGAAATGCGCATTGCCGAACTGTTGCGCTGGCCGCTGGAGAACGGCGAAGGCCTGCAGATCCTGCGCTACCGGCCGGGCGCGGAGTACAAGCCGCACCACGATTACTTCGACCCCGTGCACCCAGGCACGCCGCGCATCCTCGAGCGCGGCGGCCAGCGTGTGGGTACGCTGGTGATGTACCTCAACACGCCCGATGGCGGCGGCGCCACGACCTTTCCCGACGTCGGCCTGGAGGTGGCCCCCGTACGTGGCAACGCCGTCTTCTTCAGCTACGACCGGGCCCATGTCGGCACCAAGACGCTGCATGGCGGCGCGCCGGTGACGGCGGGTGAAAAGTGGGTGGCGACGAAGTGGCTGCGCGAAGGCGTGTTCGTCTGATATCGCGCTGAGACGCCGGCGTTTCAGGGTGCCGGCGTTTCAGGGCATCTGCGCTTCAGCCCATCAACTCAACAACGCGGCCACGGCCAGCGCCGCGCCAGTGGAAGCCGCGAGCGACAGCGCCATCCAGGCCCCGAAGCGCGGCCCGCCAGCCACAAACGCCGTCAGCGTGCGCGTGCCGGCATTGGCCGAAACGGCCACCAGCACACCGAGGCGCAGCGCTGCCGCGTCAACCTCGCCTTGCGTGAACAGCGCTGCCAGCGCGGCCACGGGTGCATGGGCGTCGGCCAGCGCGGCCAGCGCGGTGCCGGCCATCAACCCCGCCTGGCCGAAGCTGCGCTGTGCCCAGGCCACGGCTGCGGCCACCGCGCCCAGCAGCGCGGCCACCAGCAGGGCCTCACGCAGGCGCAACGGGCCGTGTTCGCTGGCCGGAGAAGCCGTGGCTGCAGGCGCACGCCACCACGCCAGGGCCGCGCTGGCCAGCGCGGTGGCGGCACCGGCCAGGGCGCAGGGCAACACGCCCGACAAGGCGCCCGGCGCCAGCGTGGCCACCAGCAGCAGCACCTGCAGCCAGGTGGCGGTGGTGCTGAACATCGCACCGGCCAGGCAGGCGCCGCGCTGCGCCGGCTGGGCGCGGGCGCGCGCAGCCATCGAGGCGATGGTGGCGGTGCTGGAAACGAAGCCCGAGAACAGCCCCGACAGCGCCAGCCCCGCGCGCGCGCCCAGCATCCGCCACGCCACATGGCCGGCGCCCTGCAGCGCCAGAATCAGCACCGCCGTCAGCAGCAGCGTGCGCGGTGCCATGCCGCCCAGCCAGGGTTGCGGCGCGGCCGGCGCCAGCGGCAGCAGCACCAGCGCCAACGCGGCCAGCAGCAAGGCGTCGTGCAATTCGGACTGGGTCAGCACTTGGGTGGCGAAGCGGTGCAACCGCTCGCGCGCGGCCAGCAGCCCGGCCACCACGGCGGCTGCACCGGCGCCCACGGCGGGTTGCTGCACGGCCAGCACGCCCACAAGGTAGGTAATGAACAGGGCCAGCTCGGTGGTCAGGCCGGGGTCGGGCGCCGGCTTGTCCGGCTGCCGTTCGCGGCTTTTCCAGTACGCCACCGCCGACAGCAGCACCACCAGCAGCGCGCCGGCCGCCACCAGCAGCGGCTGGCCCAACGCCTGCGCGATGCCGCCACCCAGCGCCGCCAGCGTGAAGCTGCGGATGCCGGCGGCGCGGCGCTGCGCGCCCTGGCCCTTGCGCCGTTCACGTTCAAGCCCGATCAGCAGTCCGCTGCCGCAAGCCGCAGCCAGACCCAGCGCATGGGCGGGCCAGTCGGCCGCGATCATGGCGTGCCGCCGGTGCGCTGCGTCAGAACGACGCGCATTCGCCCAGCGCGGGCACGCTGGCGCGCCAGCCCAGCTGGTTCTGCAGCGCGAAGCGCAAGCTGTCGGTGGCGTCGGGCTCGCCGTGCACCACAAAGGTCTGCTGCGGCGGCTTGGGCATCTGGCGCAGCCAGGCCAGCAACTCGTTGCGGTCGGCGTGGCCCGAGAAGCCTTCGAGCTGTTGCACCTCGGCGCGCACTGGCACCATTTCGCCGTGGATCTTCAGTTCACGCTCGCCCGCCATCAGCTTGGCGCCGCGCGTGCCGCCCACCTGGAAACCCGCCAGCACGATGCTGTGCTTGGCATCGGGCGCCATCGCCTTCAAGTGGTGCAGCACACGCCCGCCGGTGGCCATGCCGCTGGCCGAGATGACGACAGCCGGGTAGCGCGCCGCCGACAGCCGCATCGACTGCTGCACCGTGGTGACCATGCGCACGCCGTCGCACAGGCTCTGCACCTCGCGCTTGGGCATGCGCAGCAGCGAACCGAAGCGCAGGTACAAGGCCGTGGCTTCGACGGCCATGGGGCTGTCCAGGAAGATGGGCAACTGCGCGGGGATCGCGCCCGCTGCCTTCAGCCGCTGCAGCACCAGCAGCAAGGCCTGCGCGCGGCCCACCGCGAAGCTGGGCATCAGCACCGAGCCACCGCGCTGCACGGTGCGGTTGATGATCTCGGCCAGGCGTTGCGGGCTGTCTTCCGGCGGGTGCACGCGGTTGCCGTAGGTGGCTTCCACCAGCTGCACATCGGCTTGCCGCGGGGCTTGCGGCGGCGGCATCAGCAGGTCGGCGCTGCGCCCCACGTCGCCAGAAAATCCCAGCGTCAGGTGGCCGTCTTCCAGGTTCACCGCGCAGGCGCCCAGCAGGTGGCCCACCGGCGTCAGGCGCAGGGTGATGCGGCCTAGTTTCAGCGCCCGGCCCGGCACCAACGGCACCATCTGGCCCAGCGCGCGCAGCGCGTCGGCGCGCGTGTAAAGCGGCAGCGCCTTCTCGTGGCGGCTGTAACCGTAGCGGTTGGCGCGGCGCGCGTCTTCTTCCTGCAGATGGGCGCTGTCCAGCAGCAGCACCTGGGCCAGTGCACAGCTGGCGGGGCTGGCGTAGATGGGCCCGCGAAAGCCATGCTTCACCAGGGCCGGCAGCCAGCCGCTGTGGTCGAGGTGGGCGTGGCTCAAGACCACGGCGTCCAGGTTCTTCAGCAGTTCGGGCATCACCCAATTGCGTTCGCGGTGCAGCTTCCAGCCCTGGAACATGCCGCAGTCGAGCAGGATGCGCTGCTCGGCAGTCTCCACCAGGTGGCGCGATCCAGTGACGCCATCGGCGGCGCCCAGGAAATGGACCTTCATGGTGTTCTCCCCAACTGGTGCAGCACGGCGTTGTTCAGCACCTGCACGCCGGGCCTGGCCTGCGCCAGAGACACCACCAGCGCCCGCGCCACGGTGTCGCCAGCGATGGGGCGCCACGCCGTGGGCACCAGCACCGAAAGCGGCGCCGACAGGCGCTGCGCCAGGTCTTCGAAGCGGCGCAGCGGCTGGCCGAGCGCAGTGCGGTCGCCCGTCAGCAGCGAAGGCCGCGCGATCAGCAGGCTGGCGAAGCCCAAAGCCGACAAGGCGGCTTCCATCTCGCCCTTGACGCGGCTGTAGAAGCTGGAAGATCGGTCGTCGGCGCCCAGCGCCGAAACCACCGCGAAACGCGTCGCGCCGGCCGCCTGCGCCGCGCGCGCGAAGGCCAGCACGGCGTCGAAGTCGACTGCACGAAAGGCAGCCTGCGAACCTGCCACGGCAATGGTGGTGCCCAAGGCGCACAGCGCGGCTTCGCTGTGCGGCAGCGGGGGCAGGGCGGTGAAATCGACGACATGCACCTGCTCGTTCGCGCCGACGGCCGGCACCGTGCGGCGTACCAGCCGGTGCAGCGTGCCCGGCCCGCGCCACTGCGCCGCCACGGCATGGCCGATGAGCCCGGTGGCGCCGGCCAGCAGCAGGTTCATGGCCGGCACGCTGCGGGCCGCGTCAGCTTTCACGCGGGGCTCCAGCGGTCATGGAGACCTGGGCTACCGAAATGAGAGCCGCATCGTGCTGCGGCAAGAGAGGGCTTGTCAGGGCGAAGTGGCGCGTCATGTGGCGCCGAGCGTAGCGCACCCCGCAGCGCGGCCGCCAGCAACAACGCAGCAGCGCGGCCCCCATCGTCTGCGGTGTGTCGCAGCAGCCTTCAGCGAAAGTGCTGCAGCAGCCGGTCCAGCGCCATCGTGAAGGGATGCTGCATCAGCGGCAGCGTCATCACCAAGCCGATGAGGCCCACGCCCAGCGTGACGGGGAAGCCGATGGCGAAGATGTTGATCTGCGGCGCCACGCGCGAGATGGTGCCCAGCACGAGGTTGATGAAGAGCAGCATGGTCACCAGCGGCAGCGCAATCCACAGGCCGGTGCTGAATATCTCTGCACCCCACTTCTGAGGCTGCATCTCGCGCAGAAAGGCAAACGGCTCGGGGCCGACCGGGAAGGCCGTGAAGCTGTGCGCCAGCGCGCCGATGACGAGCAGGTGGCCGTTCATCACGACAAAGAGCCAGGCCACCATGGTGCCGAAGAAGCGGCTGGTGGCGGTGGCGGTGCTGGCCGACAGCGGGTCGAAGAAGCCGGCGAAGTTCAGCCCCATCTGCAGGCCGATGATCTCGCCGGCAAATTCCACCGCCGTGAAGACGATGCGCACCGCAAACCCCAGGCTCAGGCCGATGACCACCTGCTGCGCGATGAGCAGCAGCATCGGCGGCGCGCTGAGCGACAGCGCTGCGATGTCAGGCGCCAGCGGCGGCAGCGTGCCTTGCGCGGCAATGGCCACGAACACCGCCAGCCCGATGCGCACCCGCATCGGCACCGTGCGTGTGCCCAGTATCGGCATGGCCTGGAACATGGCCATGGCGCGCAGGAAGGGCCAGAGCAGCGGCGTCAGCCAGCTGACGATCTGGGCTTCGGTGAAGGTGATCAAACGCGCCTGCCCGTCAACCGGTCAGCCGACAGCGCTCGGTATCGCCTGCAGCGTGGCCTGGATGAATTCGACCAGCGTCGTCAACATCCACGGCCCGGCAATGGCCAGCACCAGCACCGCAGCAATGATCTTGGGCACGAAGCTGAGCGTGGCTTCGTTGATCTGGGTGGCGGCCTGGAAGATGCTGACCACCAGGCCCACCACCAGCACCACCAGCAGCACCGGCGCGCTCACCAGCAGCAGCAGCATCAGGCCGTTCTGGCCCGTTGTCAGAACCTGTTGTGCTTCCATCGTTCTTCCCTAGGTGGCGAAGGACGCGGCCAACGAACCCAGCAGCAGGTTCCAGCCGTCGGCCAGCACGAACAGCATCAGCTTGAAGGGCAGGGCCACCAGCACCGGGCTCAACATCATCATGCCCAGGCTCATCAGCATGCTGGCCACGATCATGTCGATGACCAGGAACGGGATGAAGATCATGAAGCCGATCTGGAACGCGCTCTTCAGCTCACTCGTCACGAAGGCCGGCACCAGCACCGTGAGCGGGACGTCCTCGCCCTTCACATCGGCGGGCAGCTTGGCCAGGCGCGCGAACAGCATCACGTCGCTCTGGCGGGTCTGCTTCAGCATCCACTCGCGAATGGGCACCACGCCTTCCTTCAGCGCCACGTCCACCGCCATCTGGCCGGCGGCGTAGGGCGCGTAGGCCCGCTCGTAGACCTTGTCGAAGGTCGGGCCCATCACGAAGAAGGTGAGAAAGAGGCTCAGGCCCACGATCACCTGGTTGGGCGGGGCGGCCTGCGTGCCCAGCGCCTGACGCAAGAGGCTCAGCACGATGACGATGCGCGTGAAGGCCGTCATCAGCAGCAGCACGGCGGGCAGGAAGCTCAAGGCGCTGAAGAACAGCAGCGTCTGGATCGGCACCGAATAGCTGGTGCCGCCCGGGCCCTGGCCGATGATCAGCGGCAGCGTGCCGCCTTGTTGCTGCTGCGCCAGCGCGCTGCCTGCCAGCAGCAGCAGGCCGGTGGCCAGCGCGGCCTTCGTCAGAAGGGGTTTGTCAGTTCGCACGGCTGTCGGGTCCGTTGGGGCCGCCGCGCAAGCGCGACAGCAGTTGGGCGAAAGTGGTCGAAGGCGGGGCGGGCGGGGTGTCGCCGGTTCTGGTTCCGGTGCCCGTGGCGTTGGGTGCCGGGCCTTGTGCAGCCATCGTGTGCAGCGTGCGCACGCCCTGGGCCGAAACCCCCAGCACCAGCCACAGGCGCTCGTCGCCCTGGCCCACTTCCACGGTGACGATCTTTTGCTGCGCCGACAGCGGCAGCACCGCCACGGTGCGCGGTGTGCCAGCTCGCCCGCTGGCCCCGCCCAGGGGCGTGCGCTTCAGCAGCCACAGCGTCAGCGGAATCATCGCGATGACCGCCACGAACCACAGCAAAGAGGTGATGTTCAGCGGCATGTCAGACCCTGGACAGTCGGCGCATGCGTTCGCTGGGCGTCACGATGTCGGTCAGACGGATGCCGAATTTGTCGTTCACCACCACCACCTCGCCCTGGGCGATGAGATAGCCGTTGACGAGCACGTCCATGGGTTCGCCAGCCAGAGTTTCCAGTTCCACCACCGAACCCTGCGCCAGCTGCAGGATGTGCTTGATGGGAATGCGCGTGCGGCCCAGCTCCACCGTCAGCTGGACAGGGATGTCCAGGATCATGTTGATGTCGTGGCCGGTGCCGGTCATCACCGGCTGCGCGGGCTGGAAGCTGGCGAACTGCGCCGGCGCCACGGTCTCGCTCGGGCCGGCGACTTCGCTGGCCACCTCGTTGCCGGCGGGCTTGCTTTCGGACAGCGCAGCCGCCCATTCGGCGGCCATCTTGTCCTCTTCGGACATCGGCGTTTCGGCTTCGGCCATGTCAGTTTTCCCCGATCCAGGTCATATTGGCGCCGGTCAAGAGCTTGTCGATCTTGATGGCGTACCTGTTGTTGGTGGTGCCGTAGTACGCATCGAACACCGGCACGCCCGAAACCTTGGCCTGAATCAGCGGGTCGAGGTCGAGCTCGATGAAGTCGCCGGGCTTGAAGGACAGCAGCTGTTCCACCGTGGCCGGGGCGCGTGCCAGCTCGGCCACCAGTTCCACCTCGGCGGCCTGAATCTGGTGCTTCAGCAAGTTCACCCAGCGGCGGTCGGGCTCTGCGCTGTCGCCCTGAATGGTGCTGTAGAGCGTGTCGCGTATCGGTTCCAGCGTGCTGTAGGGCACGCAGAAGTGCACCGAGCCGGTGGTCTCGCCAATCTCCAGCGTGAAGTTTGTGGCCACCACGATTTCACTCGGCGTGGCAATGTTCGCGAACTGCGGCTGCATCTCGCTGCGCTGGTACTCCAGCTCTACCGGGTAGATGCCGGCCCAGGCCTTCTTGTATTCGGCGGTGATCACCTCCACCAGGCGCAGGATCACGCGCAGTTCGGTGGGGCTGAAGTCACGGCCTTCGATGCGTGTGTGGAACTTGCCGATGCCGCCGTACAGCGCATCGATCACCGCGAACACCAGGCTCGGGTCGCAGACGATGAGCCCGTTGCCGCGCAGCGGTTTCACGTTGACGATGTTGAAGTTGGTGGGCACCACGATCTCGCGCAGGAAGGCGCTGAACTTCTGCACCTTGATGCCGCCGATGGCCACCTCCGGGCTCTTGCGGATGAGGTTGAAGATCCCGATGCGGATGTTGCGCGCGAAGCGCTCGTTGATGATCTCCATCGTCGGCATGCGGCCGCGCACGATGCGTTCCTGGCTGGCCAGGTCGTAGTCGCGCACGCCGCTGGTCGGCGCCTCTTCCTGCTCGAGCTTCTGGCTCTCGCCAGTGATGCCCTGCAGCAGGGCGTCCACCTCGTCTTGCGAAAGAATCTGCTGGTTCATGTGCGCACCCGGTGTGGTGTCACTGGATGATGAAGTTCGAGAAGTGCACGGCCTTCACCGGCAATTCCGCCGCCGCGGCCTTCTTCTTCTTCTTTGTCTTGGCCTGCGCTTCGCCTTCTTCCACAACCGTTTCTTCTTCGGCTTCGACCTCGTAGCCCAGCGCGCGCGAGGTTTCGCGCATGACCTTGGCGGCCAACAGCGCCTTGCCCTCGCGGTTCTGCAGGTCGGCCGCAGTGCGGTCGGCCAAGGCCATCAGGATGTTGTTGCGAATGGCCGGCATGTAGGCCTTGACCTGGTCGCCGGCCTGCACGCTCACCACCTCCAGCGTGATGCCCACTTGCGCATAGCGCTCGGCATCGCGGTCGGCCAGGTTCACGGTGAAGGGTTCCAGCGGCACGAACACCGGCACGGCCTTGGGGTCGTGCTTGGCAACCTCGGCCGTGGCCGGGCCTTCGCTGTCTTCGTCCTGCGCCGGCTTCTTGGTCATCATCATCACGGCGACGACCGCCAGCACCAGCACCAGCGCGAGCACGCCTGCGCCGACGATGATGATGAGTTTCTCCTTGCCCTTCG
>Ga0209591_10003004_pt1 | contig 19860 bp, 28 predicted proteins | sample MAT01_FD_187207 | JGI IMG/M metagenome (GOLD analysis project Ga0209591, IMG submission 187207) | Freshwater microbial communities from Lake Fryxell liftoff mats and glacier meltwater in Antarctica - MAT-01 (SPAdes) (version 2) | ecosystem: Environmental > Aquatic > Freshwater > Ice > Liftoff... | reverse complement strand
GTTGTAGAAATATATCAACAACATACAGAAGAAACAGGACAAATTTTCACTACAGAAGCCGCAGCCACAGCCTTTGATTTAACCCAGGGACAACCTTGGTTAGTTAATGCTCTTGCTAAAGAAGTTGTGGAAAAAATGGTTAAGGATAGAAGTATTTCTATTACAAAAGAACATATTTTACAAGCTAAAGAAATATTAATTGCCCGTCAAGATACTCATTTGGATAGTTTAGCCGAACGCTTACGAGAACCAAGACTAAAAGCGATTATCGAGCCAATGTTAGCGGGTTTGGAATTGGGGAATATACCCAACGATGATATTCAATTTGTGATTGATTTGGGTTTGTGTAAAATGCACCCCCAAGGTGGATTAACTATTGCTAATCCAATTTATCGAGAAGTTTTACCCAGAGTATTAACTGTGACACCAATGGCTTCCCTACCAATGATTGCACCAACTTGGTTAAACCCAGAAGGGGAATTAAATATAGATGCGTTACTTGAAGCATTTCTCAAGTTTTGGCGACAGCATGGAGAACCGTTATTAGGTAGCACTGGCTATCATGAAATCGCACCGCATATAGTATTAATGGCTTTCTTGCATCGTGTTGTTAACGGTGGTGGAACTCTGGAGAGGGAATATGCAATTGGTAGTGACAGAATGGATTTATGTCTGCGTTACAAGGATGTAACATTAGGTATGGAGTTAAAGGTATGGCGCGAGAAAAAGCGTGACCCCCAAACTGATGGTATTGAGCAGTTAGAATCTTATTTAGGGCGTTTGGGGTTAGATTTTGGTTGGTTATTTGTATTTGATAGGCGTAAAAATGCCCTACCAATGGAAGAACGTTTGTCAACTCAGGTTGTGATGACGGAAAATCAACGTGCGATTACTGTAATTCGGGCATGAGTATTTTGAGAGGAAGCTGCTAGGCGACTCGTAGGTCGCGCTTCGCGATCGCAGTTAAGGAAGTTCAAGACAAGTAGTTAAGTATAATTATTTTCTTTATATTGAAGTATAAAGCCGGGTTTTTCTCAATATAAATACGCAAATAGTAATATCTGAGTTTAAATAATTACAGGTCAGCTTATGTATAGAAGTATTGATTTATTTGGATATTGAGCGATCGCGCAGCGTGCCGGAGGCATCGCTTTTCTCAAAGATGTTTAACGGTGAAATTATTGAGTTTTTAGCAGACATACATGGTACGATCAGACGAATTGGCAAGAATGCAAAGCTACCTATGAATTACAGAAACTATATCACAATCGAAGCGAATAAACGCGGTGGTAAACCTTGTGTACGTGGCTTGCGAATTACAGTTTATGAGGTGCTTGAATACCTAGCTTCCGAGATGACCGAAGCAGAAATTCTTGATGATTTTCCCGATCTAACGCGAGAAGATTTAAAAGCTTGTATTGCTTATGCGGCTGACCGTGAACGTCGGCTTATGATTTCTCCATTATCAGCATGAAATTACTGTTTGATGAAAACTTATCCCCTAAATTATCCACCCGATTGAGCGATCTTTTTCCGGACTCGCTTCATGTTCGGGATGTAGTCATGAAAGCAACAATAGACCCGATAGTTTGGAATTATGCAAAAGATAATGATTTTATGATCGTCTCGAAAGATGCTGATATGCACGATCTGAATCTAGTAATAAGGTGCGTTACATTTCATTAACGCACCCTACAAGATCGTCCCAAAATATGCTTCATCAATACAGCCAAAGTATACAGCAGGGAATCAGGAATAGGAAACAAGAAAACAATTTGTGTAATTAATTTTGTCCAATTACTTAGAGTAATTTTCCTCCCATCATTACGGTTTCTCCAGTAGGTTCTAAAGTTTGTGCAGATGGTTCAATGGTAACTGCTACTGTGCTTGTTTCTGCCCAATTTTCTAAAGGTAGTTTTAAAAATACTTTACCTTCTGCATTAGGTTTAAATTCTGCACAAGCTACTTTTTTGCCATCTACAAATGCCCACATTCGATAAACTTTACCTCGAGGTAATGCGGATACATTTTGTAAACTTAACATGGCTGTTTGTTCTTGGGGAGCAATTAATAAGCTACCAGAAGATTGTTGTTGATCTTTCATGCTTTTAATTGCCAGTAGACGGTTGTTAGGTTTACGCAATAAAGCGATCGCATCTTTATAACTAGATAATTCTGTTTCTGCTACAGCCAGTTTTTCCTGTAAGCGATAATTCGTAAATCCTAATGTTGTCATACCCATAGCACCCAAACCTACAATTAGGAATATCCACATCTGCGGTTTTTTCCAAATGGGTAAAGATGGAGAAGATATCAAAGATGCCTGTGCAGATTGGAGAATATTCTCCCTAATACCTTTTGATGGCGTAGTTTGGGGTGTAGTTTGGGGTAAAGATAGAGGTAATAAAGATAAGGTTGCTTCTAAATTAGTTATTTCTATTCTTAATTCGGGATTTTGTGCTAAATGTTCTTTAACTTTTACAATTTCTTCCGAGGAAAGATCCCCTAAAACATAACCTGCTAAAAGTTCATCCCATTCTCCAGCTTGTTGATTTTCCATAATTATTCCACCAGATTTGTCAGCAGTTTTCTAAGTTTTAACAATCCTTGTCTTGTACGAGTTTTTACAGTCCCTAGAGGTATATTTAACTGTTTAGTAATTTCCGATTGACTCAAGCCATCATAGTAAGCCATTTCTAAAATTTGGCGTTGATTCTCTGGTATCTGTTGTAATGCTTCAGTAACAATTTGCGAAATTTCTGATACAGAAACTTGATCCATAAGTGGATTTTTTGAATCTGGAGGTTGAGTATTTCCTAATCGTTCCACGAGTTGTAATTGCGATCGCTTTTGGGATAAACGATTAATAGCCCGCGAACGCGTAATAGTCATCAGAAAAGTTAACATTGCACCCCGATTTGGGTCATAACTAGAATTACGCCAAAAAGCTAAAAACACCTCTTGGGTTAAATCTTCCGCTTCAGTCACATTCCCCAGCATTCGTAAAGCCAACCTGTAAACAGCTTCACCATAACGGTCATAAATAGTACCTAAAGCCGAAAAGTTACCGGATTTTAGAGATGCAAACACCTCTACATCTGTCTGCTTAGGCAACATTTTTTTAGAAAAACCAGCGAATACCCGTAACAATATAGTATCCTCCCGCGAGTATTAAAGCAGCACTACCAAAGCGAATTACCCAATCAGACTTATTTAATAATACCTGACGTTGTTTGACCAGTCCTGTGAATAAACTAGCAAGAAAGATAATAAATGTATATCCCAAAGCGTAAAAAACCATTGTTAAAACACTAAGAAGCTGAGAACCAGTTGCTGCGGCTGCGGCTAAAATTGCAAACAGTACTGGACTAGCACAGGGAGAACTAACTAAAGCAAATGTTAAGCCGACTCCATAGGGGCCATTAATTGGTAAAGATATTTGAGTTTGGGGTAAAGGTAAATGGAAAACTCCAGCAAAACTCAAACCCATAACTAGAATAATTGCGCCAATAATAATATTAATCTGACCACGAAAATCCACAATTACAAAAGATGCAAAGGAAGAAAATAAACCAAACATACTGAGTATGGTGATATTCCCCAAAACAAATAAACCAGCCTTAATAAACGCATCCCGACGAGTGGTAATTTTGATTGTGCCAATATAACTTAAATTAACTGGTAAAAGTGCCAAAATACAGGGAGAAACACTAGCTAATAAACCACCAATAAATGCCAAAGGAAACAATATTAATGGGTTGGTAGTATTCTGTTTCCCAAACCATTGCTGATAAGTATTCTCGATTAATGAAATTGCATATTCTAAACTACTAGAAACTGCTTCAAAATAATGTACTCCTACGATTAATAAGATAGTTCCTAAAAATAGAATTAAAGGCAATGCAAATTTTTTGGATTTTTTAAATTGCGAATCATTCTGTTTATTTTCTGTTTCAGATAACATGATATTTTCCTGATTTTAGCATGAGTAAGGGTGGAGACATTTCGTAAAATGCCTCCTAAAAACTGTAGATTGTGAAAATACTTATGAAGTCTAAAATCCTTACTTAGCAGGGTTTAAGACCAAAAAACTGATTATTTTTTACCTATCTCTGCATCCAAAACTTTTGTGTAATCCTCTTGATTTGGGTTCTTTCTAAACTGAGTGATAACTTTACCATTGGCAGGGTTAATAATCGCAACAGTGGCAGTTTGAGATTTATTAGCTTGGAAGAATTTATATAAACCTAACTCTTTAGCTTTCTTCTCCGCCGCCTCACTAGTTTTTTTATTTGTGACATCAAAAACTACAAAATTGGCTGTATCTTTATATTTTTCTTTGAGACTAGATAAAGTAGGCGCAATATTTTTACATCCTGGACACCAAGTGGCATAAATATCCACTACTACGGGTTTTCCTTGGAGTTCTTTAGCTAATGATGTTTCCCCTTGTTTATCCATCATTTCTTTAGCTTGAGTATTTTGGGAAAAAATACCAGCATTAACGCTATGAGTAATCCCAATCATACTAACTAAGCTGGCGATACCTAATAAGGAAAGGGTTGTAAGCTTTTTCATGATTTTGATTTGATTTATTTTGGCTTTCATTAGATATACAAAGCTCAAGCCAAAATGGATTTATCAAATTTGAGATTTTTTCTCATACCAATTCTATATATCAATACTGTAGCCAAAACAAGAGCCTTGATAATTTTTGGCAAAACTGGCAAAGTTGCCAGAGAAAAGCATTGCTGGGCTTCTCGCTTGGAAAATGCCTAGAGGTTCAATATCTAGACGAATATCAACATCAATCGTAGAATTACGCCACCCAATTAATAAGGCACTAGCACCACCTGTAAACTAAATGCAGCCTGAACCTTGATCTTCTCTACCCAAGGCTTGCATAAGTCGTTCTATTTTCAATCATAGTCAACATTTGGGCGCATATTTTTTCACTGTGATTAGATTCCTCAATTTGCGACCTTTTTTGAGCATTGTCTATTCTTGATTTTAGCTGATCAGAAAGCTTGAAAGGGACTCTTTCAATTCAAAAAGGTGCGTTACATTTCATTAACGCACCCTACAAGATCAGCGATTACTAGGTCGCGCTGAGTGCAAGGCACACGCGATCGCACTACGTCATAAAAATTCATGAAAGAGGTTATCGAACGGTTCTGTATTTTTCCAGCGATAGGTGTTGAAGTCTCGATAATCGACCGATAAAATTTGACCATGACCTAATTCTTCTGCAAGGATAACGAGAGAGGAATCGGCTAAATCCATCGGTAAGTCTTTATATTTTTCCATCAGTTCTTTAATACGCTGGCAATGATGTTGTTTGAGATTAAAGATTTGTAGCTTTCCTGTATAAATTTTATGAATAAAGATTTTTGGAGCATCTACTCCTACTCTTTTTTGTAATAGATAGCATATTTTCTAGAACCTTGATGCACTCTTTCCCCGAAATACTAGGCAAATTACTCACACAACCACCAAGAATGTTTCAAAATTGTCTTCTGGGACAGACAAACCATCTTCTTCTAGGGCAGTCACGTAGCCTGTGATGGCTTCCTTGATGTTTGACAGAGCCTCCTGTTTCGTTCTTCCTTGGCTATTACATCCCTTTAAACTTGGACACTCCACAACCCAGTAACCATCTTCATCTTTATATAAGATTACCTGTCTTGTATGCTGGCTCATAGGTGCAAACCATATAGTTGTTTCTTATTTTAACCTTGAACGATTACTAGGTCGCGCTTCGCGATCGCACTTATAAAGGATCCAAAATATCTTGTTTACTTACCTGTTTATGAAGGGAAATAGCTCTAAAAATACTATTAAGTGTTCCTACTCTCAAAGGATTATGATTCGGAATGCTAATTCTCTGATGTTTAGGAATTTGAGTTTCCAAAATAATGTGGCTACCTTGCTGATGAATAATGATCTAATTCCAAGAACGACAAAGAACATCTGCTAAATGTGAACCTTTAAGATTTCTGGGTATTTTCATGGCATCATCAAAAGTTCATTTTTAACGAGATGTAATTTAACATTGGGAACAATTTGTTGATCAAAATAGTATCCAATAACTGCTTCAATAGCATTGGCTTTCAACTGCTCCCAATTATCACCTTCGGTGAAAATGTCCTCAGTTAAACATTCTGCAATAAACCCTCCATCTTCTTCTTGAGAAACCTCAAAAACAATTGTTTGATTCATTATTCAACCCATGTAGGATTATGTTCAATATAATTATAATATCGCCAAATTAGAGCGATCGCCCTCTCATTTTAACCTAGCGATCGCATCCACAGTTACAGCTAAAAGTGCGATCGCATTCCCTAACTCATACCAAAAAGCGATCGCACTAAAAACCTTAAACCAGAACTCCTGCCATCTCCCTAATTCGATTTGCCCAGGTTTGAGACAAGGTTGAAATTTGGAGACGACTAGAATCACTTGCCCAAGTCTCCAACCAATGGGTATGCCATCGAGACAATTGACGTTGTATTTGAGCTAATTCAAAGGCACTGTCCACATCTAAATCAATTGCTGTCAGTTCTAAAAATACTTTACTTTCTCTAACAATCCCAAGTACCCCTTCCCTATTAACCCCATCCAAACTGAGAGATGCCATTTGCAGAAAGTTCTGTGCCAATCGTTCAAGACGTACAGAAAGGCGATCGCACCGAAAGGCAATTTGTTCTACAGTCCAGTTATTCATACGCTTCCTAATAACTTGTGGATGATTTGTTTGACCTGTTCCCGAATCGCTGGATCTAAAATCTCCATCGCTCTATTTTGACGTGGACGCAGATTTACCATTGATTCATAGAAATTTTCTTGAGAAATAGGATTCCAACTCGCGCCCCAAACATCCTGCTGTTGACTTTTATTCTCAAGTAAAATGGTTTCGCAGTCCGAGTGCATTTCACCTCCACCTGCCAAAATTTGATGACGTATATCTACGGCTGTTTTAATATAGAAACGATTGGCTTGAAGCATCTCGTTGATTTGGGTAGGTGTTGCAGGTTCTTGTAAAATATCAATGATCAAGGGTAAAATACGAACAAATTTATTAAATCATTCTCTGATTCTAGCTGACCAGAAAGCTTGAAAGGAACTCTTTTAATTTAAAAAGGTGCGTTACATTTCATTAACGCACCCTACAAGATCGGCGATTACTAGGTCGCGCTGACGCTACGCGTAGCTTGCTTCCCTGGAGGGGTACGCTATCGCACTATCCTAATATTTTTGAACCTCATTGAGTACCTCATCTAAAAAAGGAGCATCTGATTTAATCACATTATCCTCACTTCCATCATGTTTATGATGAGGAAAAGTAGGGAGATTTAATTTTCGATGATGTTCAGTATTGTCATAACGAAAAATTAGGTTATTTTCTGAATTCATATATTGATAACTATACATTTTTCGATCTATGGAGATTTCAACATAGACAAATTCTCGGAAATGCAGCAAAGAATTATCTTGAAAATCAATTTTTCCTCTGATCAAGCCTTCATACATTCCTATTTTTTCACTTTCAATTTTGAATATTTTGACAATTTCTGAAGATTTAATTAAAAGCTGAATCTGCTGAAAATAATCTTCAATTAACAAAATCAATCCCCTCTATAGACTCTTTCATTTGTTGTAAATGTGTCAACATTCGAGATTCGCCAATCCATTCATCAAAATCAAAATTATGGGATAATTCATCATTATTAAAGCGGGTTATAAATTCCTTTGTTGATAATTGATACTTGGTTTCCAATTCTAGAAGTCGTTCTTCTGTTCTTTTTATTCCTGCTATTACACTTTGTAATCTTTCTGATAAAGCACTTTCAATAATTCGTCTGAGAGAATCTGGATCTTTTGATCTGAGTTTGAGTTCAGCCATTATTTTTTCTCTTCTGATGCTGTGAAGTCTAAAAGATGTTCTTGGGGTGAGTAGTTGTAGTTGTTATTCCTTTTTCTATTTTATCGCTTGACAATCAAGACAGTCGCTACAAGATCCGCAATTCCTACCGAGCGCTTACGCGATCGCCCTCTCATTTTAACCTAGCGATCGCATCCACAGTTACAGCTAAAAGTGCGATCGCCCCCTCATTTTAACCTAGCGATCGCACTGTAGGGTGTGTTAGCGACAGCGTAACGCACCGAAAATCAGTAAATAATAAAATTATATGGTGCGTTACATTTCATTAACGCATCCTAAAAGATCAGCGATCGCACTGGGATTGTTGGGCTGATAGGCTTTGCTCTAACGATTTCTTTTGCGCCTATAGTATGGAGCTACTGGTTTTCCGCTTCGACTGTTAGTATAACCACTTACATATTCATACTCATTTTGATTAGTAATTCTTTGATATTCTGCTTCTGAAATTTTTTCTTGAGTTGCAATTGTCCTGGTAGTTGGTTGTGGTGTAGATTTTTTAGATATCGCTGTGTTAGCGCTAGAAAGCTCTTCTAGCCTCTGATTTAGGCTAGATATTTCACCTTGCTGACGCTGAGAATGAATGAATAGTCAGCTAACCAGCCAAATAAAATCCAAAATAAAACTGAACATAGCAAAAACGCAGCTACCTTAATGTAATTAAAGAGCTTCTTCAGTAGATTTCTATTAGATTCTAAATCGGAACTTTTGAGATCAAAAAACTGGTTAACGAAAAAATTGCTGCCCTACAACTGCTCCTGAATTCTTATCAACATTGATGTTGACCCCTGATTCAGTACTTTGAGAAACATGGGAAGAATTTTGAATTTGTTGATAATGAGTCACTAACCTTTCGAGATCCTCTTGAAACTTACTGTCCCATTCGGCTTCACTGAGAATTGCGGCTTCTAAGAGTTTTGACTCAGACTTATCGATTTCGAGTTTGCCTTGAAATCTTTTTACTAAGAAGCCTAAAACATCTGCCCCAGCTTTTTCCAAAGCACCGCCTGAAACTTTGTCGATCGCCCACAGCGAAATGTTTACCGCTTGTAAAGCTAGTACAGATAATTCCATCTTGATAGTGACCTCATTAATTCTGAATCTTTACCAATTTATAGCACATACACCTACAGATAACCTTAAAATGGCTTTTCTCCACACCCCGATAATCTGCAAAAACACCCTTCACCATATCAAAACCACCATGATTGATACCCACGTTCTTAGCCTTGGTAGTAAAGCTGTTCGCAGTTATCTAGATTTTTATTCTCCGAGAATTTAAACTTTTTAGCTTCCAACTTTAACCTTTCATTCTCCATCCGTAGCGCCAATATTTCATTCTTCTGCAATTCAATTAATGACTTTTGACTAATTACCTCACCAAAGGCTTTTTTCCGGTTTTCAATGCCAAACCAACGCTGGTAGGTTTTTGTATGTTCATCAACAGTATGACCTAAATTGTCTGCTGCGGCTTTGATGGGTATTCCCTGAAGATGCGCTCGAATCGCGCAAGCATGACGCAAATCGTAGGGTTGAAACTCAATTCCCACTTTTCTAAACCATCTGGATATATCTCTCCGCATCCAATTAATATTTTGCACAGATGCAATTTTTGTCACCTTTTTTTCTAAAATATTTAATGGTTTGGGATTTTGTAAATCAAATAATTCTATCCATTCCGGTACAAAAGGAATAACTTCTCGATATCCAGTTTTTGTATTTTTATTAACTTTCCACGTATGGTCTATATTTTGGGGAGACATCCACCAATTAATATCTGGTTCGACAAATAATTCCCTTGGTCTTAACCCAAAGGTTGCCAACATTCCATATACCCAACGCCACATTTCCCAGGTGTCTATTTCATCAGTGATATTTGTATTTTTGCGATTGAGGGCGAATTTTTCAAATAGGTCAAAAGAAGATACTATTTTATCATTCTCAGGTATTTCTCGATGGGCAGGAGTGACATGATCCCGTCTCACATCAAGTATAAATCCCAACTGAAAGGTTTTAATGAAAACAGAAGTTACGGCTATCAGTTCATTTTTTTTATTTCCCTGAAATGAATTAATAATTTCCTCAAAGTTATTTTTTGTTGTCAAAGTGGCTAAAGGAATATTTCTTTTGATAACAGATATATAGTTAGCAAAAGTATTTTGACTGGTAATAGTCTTTTGACGGGTTTGATAATATTTATCCTCAAATGTATCTAATAATTCCCCAATAGTTTTTATCTCTTGCTTCTCTCTAGATTTAATTCCTAAATACTTCTCATTCCACTCGAAAGTATGGCGAGCAATTAATTTACCCAACTCGTAACTTTCCTCGATCGCAGTTTTCAGTCCCTCTAAATTCGCTGGTATCCCTAGAGACAAGTCATACTGCTTTTTTTCCTTACCCAAACTGAAATCGCCTGGTTTTAACGGTAGGGTAGCCCGTAACTGAAGAGAATTGCCAGTTTGTTTAATGGTGACTCTAATTCTATCCCTTTTTAAATTAGTATTAGCTTCGACAAACTTCTGATCAAAAACTTCTTGATACTGTAATTCTGTTGCTTTAATTTTCGCCATTATTCCTCTGTAGCTACCGTCTGTGGTGTTCTGCGGCTCAAAGTCTGCAAACATATCGGCAAAAAAGTCCCTTGAGTCTGCGTTGGCATCCTCATCTGTAGATGGGGGATATGTCTGCGATATTAAATTTTGGCGATCGCTTTGCTCGGCGTAGCGATCGCAATTACCCTGGTTTTGATTTTGCCCGCTCATTCCCTAAATATTCCCTTATTTATAAGCTGAAATGGTAAAAACAAAATGTTATTGTTGAGCAAAATCACTTTACACGACAAGTTACTCACGAACATTTTTAGCATATTACCAGTTGCCATAGCAGTTATATGGTGCCTGGTGGTGTGATGTGCGCCCCCACTCTCACAGACATCACCCGCGCTTGGGCGCTTCTCGAATACTTCCGCACCAATTGGTTAGAACCAGTGTGGTTGGGTTGTTCTTTAGAACGCTACGAACAAATCCAAACTTATGATGACTTTAGAAATTGGTTAGATGAAGACCGAAATCATCGAGATTCTGACTTAGGTTTTTATTGGCGCATGGGCTTAGATATCGGTCTAGATAGATATGGCGCTGGTGTTGGTAAATATGTCACTTGGGGATATTTAGCCCATGAAGATAAATACCAAAAGCCGACTATTGAAGGCCGAAATGCGGCGATGATTATGAAAAGTGGAGTGTACGACAGCTTCGCAGACACTCACGTTTTAATGGATCAGTCATTTACCCGCGAGAATACAACTCACTCCTGGTACGATGAAGGGACAGCAGATATTCATCCTAGCGATCGCACCACTAAACCCACTGCAATCAATACCAAAGACTTTGATAATGCCTACTCTTGGTCGAGTGCAGTCCTTCACAAAGACTTCGGACGCTTGGAAACTGGCCCCTTAGCGCGGCAATTAGTAGCTGGTGGTAAACATGGCGAATCTTGGCAACATTACGACGGCTTGATCCTCGATGTCTTCAAACAAATGGGTGGTGCTAGTATTCATGTGCGTCAGCTAGCACGAGTTCACGAACTTGTCAAGTTATATCGTCAAGCCGAACACTGTTTGCGCGAATTCAAATTAAATGACCCCTGGTATATTAAACCCAAAGAAAAAGATGGACGCGGTTGGGGTGCAACGGAAGCAGCGCGGGGTTCCTTGAGTCACTGGGTAGAAGTGGAGGGCGGTAAGATTAAGAATTACCAAGTGATTGCCCCCGGTACTTGGAATATTGGACCTCGTGACGGTGAAGGAATTCGCGGCCCTATTGAAGAAGCCTTAATTGGGACACCCATTTACGATTCTAGCGATCCGGTCGAAGTTGGTCATGTGGCGCGATCGTTTGATTCATGTTTGGTGTGTACAGTTCATGCTCATGATGCTAAGACTGGTGAAGAGTTGGCGCGTTTTCGGACTGCTTAACGAATGCTAATTTTTAATAGCTAATGACTAATTATTTTTTAGTTAGTCATTAGCTGTATTTTTTACCACGTTAGATATTATGCCATGATTAGAAATAGCTAGGGTATGAGGCAAAAGTTTATGACTATAACTATAGAAGCTGTTTATGAACAGGGGGTACTCAGGCTATTACAACCGATTCCATTAGCTGAAGGAACTCGTGTTGAAGTCACTGTGATTTCAACTGAAACTAAAGCTAAAGACAAAACTCCTAGAGAGATTCTGGCGCAAATTGCAGCCATGCCTTTAGAAGTTAGTAATGATAAATTTTCTGGTCGAGATCATGACATTAAACTTGGCAGATTTTTCGTCAATTCTCAGATAAAAACTGGAGTTTCACGGACTGCGCCAGTAGGGTTGTGATGAATAAACTCCATTTAACTGAGGCATTCACCTTTGATCATCACTTTCGTCAATTTGGTTTCGTGAATGTTGTACCTTGAGAGTTGTGCGATCGCCTTCAACAGTCACAATATCTTTACCTACGATTTCTCAATTCTGAAAAATACTAAAGGATTGCCATTTACGATTTTTTCATCTACCTTTATCATCCCAATTCTTTCTACTAATTTTTGTGAATCAAGGTTGGGCTGATCGCAGCTTGCTAAAAGATAGTGATAATTAAGTTCGTTAAAACAATACTCCAGCATTTCTTCAATCGTCAAACCAATTACTCATGCTCTACTGAACCACAATCTCTTGTGTACCCACAAACTCCGTCTCGAACACCAAATCCTCATCCTCTAGAAGCATTTCAATCACTTCACGTAAATTTTCCTGCAACTCATCCAGGGTTTCGCCTTGAGAATGCGCTCCAGGAAAGCCAGGGACATAGCCGACATAGAACTTAGTATCAGCATCTCTTTCAACGATCGCAGTAAAAGTTTTCATATCATAATCATGAACAACCTCACTTACAGCTTACTGGATTGTCCATCCACCTGAGCGATCGCATTTGCTATTTCGGCGATTGCATTTGCTATTTCAGCGATCGCATTTACTATTTCAGCGATCGCATTTGCTATTTCGTCCACTACATTTGCTATTTCGGCGATCGCCCCACGAACTCTTTTAACCGGAAAGTAGGGAGTGGGAGAGATCAGGGAAAAATAACGAATGGACTATGCGCGATGACTTATATTCAAAACTCGTAGCGTAACACACTAAAACTTATAGAAACAGTGCGTTAGGCTTGCCTTAATGCACTTCAACAAAACAGAAATTTACACGGTAAGCTTGTGTCTGATTTAGCGCTACATAAATATCTTCCTCGCGTTCCCGATGCAGCATTGCAAGAATTCATCGAATGGTGTGTTATGGAGCAGGCAAAAGCCGCAGAATGTAACTTTACTCCAGATAGAAGTAAGTTAGATAACTTGCCACCAGCAGACTACATTCCGAAACTTGTTGATCAGTTTATGAAAGTTAAACCAGACCCAATTAAAGCTGGTCTAGTAGCAGCGATCGCTGGGAAGGAAGCTGACAAACACGCTTTATCAGGTTTAGCGATCGTAGCTGATTTTGTATCTCTTTATGTCAAGTACTTAATTCCTAAAGAGGGAAGTACTAGAGAACAGGCTGAAGAGTTATTGACTAAAGCATCACAACATCAGTGTGAAAAACTTACTGAAATTGCCAAGAAACATGGTGTAGAGTTCTAGTTTCCTGCTGATAAATTATTTTTCAGAGGCTTTGTCTGTATTTTGGACTTTGGACAAAAAGCTTTGTTTGCGAATGTCATTTGCAAACAAAGCTTCTGTCCATCATAAATTACCTGATTCTAGTAATACAACGCGATCGCTAAACTTAGCCGCCAGTTTTCGATCACAAGTCAGCACTTGAGTACCAGCTTGAATTGCTGCTGCCACAAATAACGTATCGTAGAACGAATGACTTGCCTCGACTGCTAGTTTTAGAGCAACATCCCGAATTTGAGAACTAGAAATAATTACATCAACTAATGCCTCAGCATCTTGCAGCGCATCTAAACCTATTTGCAACGTTAGTTGCCGGAATTGTATCCATTGCCAAATCACATTGCCCAACTCAGCAAACAACGAATCAGGCACCACAATCTGATCTACAGTTTCTAAAGCAGCGATCGCCTGTTCATACCTGTCCTCTACGTGTAAGAGCGCATAGGCAAATATCATCGTATCAATCACCATCAGGGTCGTCCTTCTAATTTCCAAGTCTGCACCCGACTTTCTGATTCCATCGGTAACGCTTCCGCCCGTTGACGAATACGAGCAAACACTTCATCCTGTTTTGAAATATCAGTTTCAGTAGAAGCTCCTAATCCTGCAATTGACATCAGAAAAGAAGACCCATGATTGTTTACTTCTTTTTGCTTTATCGATTTATATTGAAGATATTCAACAAAACTTGCCAGTTCAATTAATTTTTCATCTGGGAGAGCATTAATTGCCTCAATTAATGTCTGTCTATCTGTAGTCAAAGTATCCATACGCTTGACAAAAGGAAAGAATTGCCTTGACTTATTATACTTCATGCGATCACTCTAGTTGCAGATAAAGACATTAGCGTAAAAAATTACTTTATTGGGCGCGTCGAGATGCTGGATTATTATAAATAATTAATTAATAAATGCTAACAATCATTGGTTGCGGAAATCTCAATCGCAGTGACGATGCAGTAGGCGTAATCATTGCCCAACGCTTACAAAAATTTCTAGCTGAAAATCCTTATCCTAATGTGCGAGTATATGACTGTGGCACCGCAGGGATGGAAGTAATGTTTCAAGCTAGAGGTAGTAAACAATTAGTAATTATTGATGCAAGTTCAACTGGTTCTGAACCTGGTGCTGTGTTTAAAGTTCCAGGAAAAGAACTAGAAGCCTTGCCAGAACCTAGTTATAACTTGCACGATTTTCGCTGGGATAATGCTTTAGCCGCCGGACGGAAAATCTTTAAAAATGACTTTCCCGAAGAGGTGACAGTTTATTTAATTGAGGCGGCAAATCTTGCTTTGGGACTGGAGTTAAGTCCTGCTATCAAACATTCTGCTGATTTAGTTTTTGAAGAACTAACCACATTTATCAGCCAAAATAATGAAGTAGAAATTTCTAATAGACGCGATTAATCGCATCTCCCAATTGTACAGACGCGATTAATCGCGTCTCTATTCTCTTAAGCCCAATCCCGATAAACAGAAAGTTCATCTACCCTCATTTCAAAAGGTACGCCTTGACTTTCTGGAGGACAAACACGGATTTTAGCACTGCTGAGAATTCCATATAGTAATGTCCCCATTGGCACGATTGTTTGTAAAACACGCCAATTAGTAACTTGATCGGGACATTCTATTACTAACGTCAGAGCATTGGCATGGGTTGTGACATACCACCGACAATTAGATAGAAGATTTTGAATGGTGCGATCGCAAGCTTCATAAAAGTATCTGCTAATAGAATACTCTAATTGTTGCCGCAGTATAATATCCGCAGATGTTGGTTGTATAGGACGTGAATCATCACTATTAAAATCATACATCTCTTTAGCCATCTCTCTTTAGTTTCCTACTTATATTCCAATTACCATTCCATAAAGTACATCTTTATTTGTTTCTAATAATTCTTTGGTTTCGTCATCATAATAAGCACCAATTCCACTACATTGAATTCCCAAATAATTACTAGCTAAATAAAGTCTCTGTCCGAGAAAACCAGCTATTTGCATAGCAGTTTGATAGTTTAAATAATCTGACACAAAAAATAAAGTTACAGCGCTATCTTTAGCGTAGGCGCAGCCCGTCGTAGACATCGCCTGATTAATACATAAGTAACCTGTCTTTTCATTAAAATTACCCGTCTTAACCAGATATGTACCTTTATATAACCCAGGTGTCATTCCTTCTACTCGATGCACCACTGAGTAAATTTCTATTTGCTCATAGTTTTCTGTCGGTATTGGCTGCTGAAGTTGCTGCACTATATATAAATAATCTTCTTGAGAAATCGGCTCTTTCCGGAAACGTCTAATAGAACGTCTATTCCAGATTGTTTGATAAAATTTATCTTTATCCAAGTCAAATTGAGGATACTCTAATTTCTGCTGGCGACTCTTTTCTACAGCCGTGGCTTGATAAGCATCTTCAATAAATTGATTGGGTTCAAAATAATCAGTACCACAAACAAAAGGAACTTTTAGCCTTAAGCATCTGATTTTCTTGTCTTGTACTTCTCCTGACACTGCACAAGCAGTAATAAACTCCTTATTCTCAAATCCCAAATCTGAATTGAGAGCGAGTTTATCAAAGTCGAAAATTAATTGTATATCTTTGTTGTGGAGGAAAGCTGAGGCGGAAACTGCACCTAAATGGTGTCCGCTATCTAATAAGCAATATCTCATGCTTCTATTTTGATATTTCCAGCTAGACCTATAATAAACGCAACTAATTAAAAAGATGAATCCGTTGATACTTTTCCCCGGTATAATATAACTCTCTAACCCATCATCAATTAATTCATAGATGAGAGTTAGAGAATTATTCTCAACTATATTGACAGCCAGCAGCAAATTAATTAAATCGTAGTGATTACCAAAACAAGCAAACCACAAAGCATTGTTGAGATCGCTATTTCGAGCATTGACATCCGCACCTGCATCAATCAGTTCTTTAACGACTGCATAAACTCCCTCTCTTGTCGCTTTCATCAAAGCTGTATCGCCATTTTCACCTGGCTGATTCAAATCCCCAGGATTATAGCCTTTTGCTATTAGCCATTGGGTTGTTGCTGCACTCAAGCTTTGTCTCTCTAATTGACTCATAATTGTTCTTTAAATGCAAAATTTTTGAGTAATTTCCAAGCATAAATTTGCTTGGTAAACGTAATAGTGGGTATTACTCCACCATTATTTATAAATGCTATACGAGTAGTTGAAGTCTAGGTTGACTATAAACAATTTAAGTAGGTGGGTGAGAAAATTTATAACTATGTCATTGCGAACGTAACGAAGTGAAGTGAAGCAATCACAAGGTTTTCAGCGTTTTTACTTTTCGTTACATAGTTAGGTTTATTTGTGCCTACCTACTTAGCTTCTACCAATTCTTTAAGAGGCTGCACATTATCGGACAATACAAAAGCCTATGTTGTAAGGCTTGCATGAATTATGAAACTGTGCGCTTCATAAGAAATTGGTATTAGTTATATAATATCACTTTGATAAGTTTGAATCATGAATCATTTATTAATATAGCGGTTTCCATTCAGATGCGGTACAACGTTATATCCCAAGGTGTAGGGGCACGGCATGCCGTGCCCCTACGGGTGTACCTCACGTAAACGAGAACTGCTATATCACCAGAAATATCTATGAAAAATATTGAAAAAACAGTATCGTTTACATTTTTATTTCATAAGCTAGTGGTCTGTCAAATTCATTTTGACGGGTTGGTAGTGTGAGCGTCTCGCTCACGACGCGAGCAAGATGCTCGCACTAACCGCAGATAACTTATAGAAGTAACGTTGTGATTAAATTTTGCTGTATTTCCGTTATTCTTATTAAGAAATCTCAAATAATTTCCTTTTTCAAAAAAATGTGCTAACTTGTTTAAGTAGAAGCAAAACACTGACAAAAAATGGAAATTAGCGCTCGTAATTCTCTTAAAGGTACTGTAAAACAAGTTATACATGGTTCAGTTAATACTGAAATAACTTTAGAACTAGCACCAGGCATAGAGTTAGTGTCAATAATTACAAAGTCGTCAGCAGAAAAACTGGGACTTGTAGAAGGTAAGCAGGTTTATGCCGTGATTAAATCATCAGATGTGATAATTGCTGTTGAGTGAAAATAAACGACTTACTTTCTTTTGCAAGCCTCTCTATTTGTGATCCAAAATTACGTTCATATCTATAAATTAGTGACCTCACTCTTAGAAGTACTTAGAAAACCAGTGAGGTCATTTTGATGTATAAATATTAACTAATAATTAATTAATATCAATTATCAACAATACGTACATAGATAGCGCGAATAGTTTTCATATCTATTGTTAAAAGTTTATCTTCAACTTTAATAATTAAGAAAGGTAATCGCTGTTCCAAAGTGATAGCAGTTCCTCGTGTTATCCCCATTGATATCAGTTTTTTCAAGATTGTTTCATCCTGACTTTTGCAAAAACTGACAATTCCTTGCTCTCCTGTTTTCAACAATTCTAATGAACAACCAGTTACACTAAAGATGGGAAACATTTGAATTATGAATTATGAATTATATAAATTATGAAGGATGAAGTATGTTTTCATCCTTCATGTTTTATTTTGTTGCCAAGAGTAGCAACTAAATCAATACTTTAGACGAGATAAGGTTCTTGATGTGTCTTAATTGTGCAATTAGAACGAGGATAGGTAACACAAAGTAGAGCGAATCCTTTAGAAACTTGTTCGTCATCTAAGAAGATTTGATCTTCTTGATTAATTTCACCTTCAACTATCTTGCCAACACAACTAGAGCAAGAACCTGCGTGACAAGAGAACGGCAACTCAATACCATTTTCTTCTGCTGCGTCTAAAATGGTAGTCTCTTCGTCAACTTCGATAGTGGTGTCGAGTTCTTGCTTTTTGTTGATTAATCTAACTTGGTAAGTAGCCATTTTTCGATTCTCCTCAAATGTTATACAATTAAATTGAATTACCGAAGTTTTTGAGTCTCCGTATTCTACTTTCAGCTTCCCTTCTCCTGAACTCGACGCTACGCAAAGTGAGTTTTTGGAAAACCTCTACAATCAGATTTGGTGCTAACAAAATGATGTTAGCTGCAAGGTACACCAGTAGGCGTACCGTCGTCTGTTTTGAAAGACTTTCCACAACCGCAGGTATCAGTTGCATTAGGGTTGATGAATTTAAAACCGCTTTCCATCACTCCCTCAACGAAGTCAACAATAACTCCGTCTAATAACGGCGCACTTTTGGCATCAACGTAAACTACCACTTTGCCTTGGTGACTTACTAAATCATCTGGTTGGGGTTTGCTGGTGATATCGATCGCATATTCATAGCCACTGCAACCACCATCTTTTACAGAGATGCGGACACCTTTAGTTGCGCCATCAGCGTCGGGTGCCGAACCTTTAAGGAATGCTCGCAGATGAAATTCTGCTTTTTCTGATAAAATAACAGCCATTAAGTCTCCTGATTTGTAGCGATTAGTTGTTCTGATTCAGGTGTAGGGTTGTCAGTTGTCCTTTGTCACTTGTCATTTGTTTTTTGCTAATGACCAATGACCAATGACCAATGACCAATGACTAATGACCAATGACCAATGACTAATGACTATTGACAGTGGGTTCCATCGAATTGGAATGCGCGTGTCTCCAAGGCGCACTATTGCCGCATACTGGACAAGAGCGATCGCGGTGAGAACGGCGTTTAGCAAATTCCATTCGATTTAAGTCCATTGTCAGCAATTGCGACAATAGAGGTTGACTAAACCCGGTGATCAACTTGATAGCTTCCAAAGCCGTTAGACAAGCTAGTGTCCCAGAGACAGCGCCTAGAACTGAAAAGCCGCGCTGATCCCAATCAGGCTTTTCGGGAAACAAACAAGACAAACAAGGAGTCACACCAGGAATAATCGTCGTCAGGTAAGCCTCCATCCCATTCATTGCAGCTTCCACCATTGGCTTACGCGATCGCACACAGGCTTCATTTAACAAATTGCGCTCTGTAAAATTGTGGGCGCAATCAAGAGCCATATCAGCAGACTGCACCAACGAATCAACATTTTCCGGGGTGATGTAATCATGAACAATTTCCACTTGGACATCAGGATTAATCGCATCCAGAGTTTCTTTAGCTTTGAATACCCTTGGCTTACCTACCCAATCATCAGTCATGAGAACCTGACGATTCATATCATCTAGCCGCAAGTCACCACCC
>Ga0209591_10003003_pt1 | contig 19862 bp, 25 predicted proteins | sample MAT01_FD_187207 | JGI IMG/M metagenome (GOLD analysis project Ga0209591, IMG submission 187207) | Freshwater microbial communities from Lake Fryxell liftoff mats and glacier meltwater in Antarctica - MAT-01 (SPAdes) (version 2) | ecosystem: Environmental > Aquatic > Freshwater > Ice > Liftoff... | reverse complement strand
CTTAAAATCTATTATTTACTGTATGAAATTCAAATAAAATAAAAATTATTGTTTGTAGTTTTCTTCAACTTTTATCAAATGTTTTACAACATTTATCATTCCTCTTATCTGTGGTGTATCTTTTTTTATCGTAAAATAATTAGGTCTTCCAAGTCCCAAAGCCTCTATTGTTAGCTTTTGTTTCTTTAATCTGCCTATTATACTTCTTGTTTGTGTTATTTTCAACATTACTTCTGAAAATTTAAATTTTAAATTAAATTAATTTTTATAAATTAATTAAATAATTCTGATAATGTAATTCCTCTTCTTTTTGCAACAGTTTTTGCATCCTGTAATGAAAGCAATGCCTTCATTGTTGCCTTCACTACGTTATGTGAATTTGATGATCCCATTAGTTTTGTCAATACATCCTGCACTCCGGCTGATTCCAATACTGCTCTCACTCCTCCACCTGCTATAATCCCTGTTCCCGGTGATGCCGGCTTCAAAAATACTTTTGCTGCACCGAATTTTCCGATTATTTCATGAGGAATTGTTCCCTTTAAAATCGGTACTTCAACTAAATTTTTCTTTGCATCTTCTACACTCTTCTTTATAGAATCCGTTACTTCATTTGCTTTTCCTAATCCGATTCCAACATGTCCCTTGCCGTCACCAACTACGGTTACTGCAGAAAAACTGAATCTTCTTCCGCCTTTTACTACTTTAGCAACCCTGGATATGTTGACCATTTTTTCTTTTAACTCTAACTCGCCTGTTTTATATGCTTTTTTCTTTATCAATATAAATTATAAATTATAAATTATAAATTTAAGTTCTATTTTTGGTGAAATTAATACTGTTTCTATTTTAAATTATTACTCTAATTACTGGTTCTCAGGGGAGGATTCGAACCTCCACGTACGGCTTCAAAGGCCGCTGTCCTGCCTTTAGACGACCCGAGAGTTTGCAAATAAAAAATTGTCCAATTATTTAGTATTTAACTGAATATACTCATAATAATCAGAATTTTAAACCACCTTCTCGGGCACCATCAGCAAGTGCTTTTACTCTGCCATGGTATAAATATCCGTTTCTGTCAAAAACTACATTACTTATATTATTCGGTATTGCTTTCTCTGCAATGACTTTTCCAATTAATTTACTCTTTCCTACTTTTCCTTTTATTCCGGAAAGCTGCTCTGCAACTTCTTTAGTCTTCGTAGAAACTGTAAGTAATGTCTTTGAATTAACATCATCTATCAACTGTGCATATATGTGATCCAGACTTCTGAATACAACTAATCTTGGTCTCTCTATCGTACCTCTCAGTTTCTTTCTGATCTGAAATCTGATTCTTGCACGTCTTTTTTTACTTCTTTCTATTTGTGTCATCTGAAATTCTTTTCAAAATTTATTTAGCTGCAGTCTTTCCTGCTTTTCTTCTTATTACTTCGTTTTCATATTTTATTCCTTTACCTTTATAAGGCTCAGGAAGTCTGAATGATCTGATTTTTGCCGCTACCAAACCAACTAACTCTTTGCTTATTCCGTTTACTAATACTGTATTTGGTGTCGGTACTTCCAATGTTATATCAGAAGGCGGATTAAATACCGTAGGATGTGAAAATCCCAGCATCATAACAAGATTGTTTCCTTTTAATTCTGCTCTGTATCCGATTCCGATTAATTCTAATTTCTTCGAAAATCCTTCATTCACTCCCACTACCATATTGTTAATCAATGATCTGTACAATCCGTGAAGTGCCCTGTTCTTTTTGCTGTCATCATTTCTTGTTACCAGTAATTCATTTCCGTTAATATCCACTTTTACACCATCCACCAACTCAATTTTCATTGTTCCCTTTGGTCCGGTAACTTCTAATCTGTTTTGGTTTTGTGTAATTTTTACTTTATCCAAAACATTAACCGGTTTTTTTCCTATTCTGCTCATATATTATTTGCTTAAAAAATTTTTTACCAAACTTCGCAGACGACTTCTCCGCCTACTTTTAATTTTCTTGCATCCTTATCTGTCATTAATCCCTTCGATGTCGATACTATCGATATTCCCAGTCCGTTTCTTACTCTCGGTATCTTTTCATTATTTACATATCTTCTTATTCCCGGTCTGCTTACTCTTCTCAATCCAAGTATTACGCTTTCTCCATCATTGTATTTCAATTTGATTGAAAGCACCTTGAATTTCTTTTCATTCTCAATGACTTTGTAATCTTCGATAAATGAAGTCTTTATTAAAATTTCACTGATCGCCTTTTTAAAATTTGAATAAGGCATCTCAACAGTTCTTTTTCCTGCTTTCAATGAATTTCTTACTCTTGTTAAATAATCGGCTATTGGATCTGACATTGACATTTACTATTTCTCCTAAATCTTTTTATTTACCAGCTTGATTTTACTACACCAGGGATTTTTCCCTGCAGTGCTAATTCTCTGAATGATAATCTTGATAATCCGAACTTTCTGTAATATCCTCTCACTCTTCCTGTCAAATTACATCTGTTGTTCAATCTCGTTGCACTGCTGTCTCTCGGAAGTTTCTGCAATGCTTCATAATCACCCGCTGCCTTGAGTTCTTTACGTTTTTCAGCATATTTGCTTACTATCTTTTCTCTTCTTTTTTGTTTCGCTATTAATGCTTTTCTAGCCATATAAGTTATTGCTATATTTAAATTATTGACTGATTTTTTTTGGTAAATGGTAATCCGAATTGTTTTAATAATTCTAATGACTCTTCATCCGTCTTCGCTGTCGTCACAAATGTTATGTCCATTCCTGAAATTCTGTTCACGTTATCAACATTGATCTCAGGGAAAATGATCTGCTCTTTTATTCCTAAACTGTAATTTCCTCTTCCGTCAAAACTCCTGTCCGATAATCCTCTGAAATCTCTTATTCTCGGAATTGTTATATTTATAAACTTATCTAAAAATTCAAACATTCTGTCGTTTCTCAATGTTACTCTTACTCCGATTTCCATTCCTTCACGAAGTTTGAAATTTGAAACTGATTTCTTCGACTTTACTACCGCAGGTTTCTGACCGGTAATTGTTTCAATTTCCTTTGCTGTTACATCTATAAGCTTTGAATCCTGTGTCGCTGCACCAACTCCAACATTTATATTGATTTTCTGAAGCTTCGGTGCCTGCATTACATTTTTATAATTAAATTTTTTCTGTAATTCAGGGACTATAGTATCTCTGTATTTTTTTAATAGTCTGACAGGAACTTTCTCTTCTTTAAAATTCCCGTCTGCCTTTACCTCTTTTACTTCTTTTGCCTTCTTCTTAGGTTCGGCTTCTTTGTTTCTCTCTGATTTTGTTTTTGCCATAATTGAATTAACTGATAATAATTTCTCCGGATTTCTTGCTCATTCTCATTCTTGAGATCTTTCCGGTTTTTTCATCTTTAATTTCTTTAATACCGATTCTCGTCGGCTGATTTGTTTTTGGACACATCAACATTACATTCGTAATGTTAATAGGGGCTTCCCGCTTTACTATCCCGCCCTGTTTATTTTTCTGCGATGGCTTTGTGTGTTTGTGCATTATATTTACACTCTCAACTATCACTCTGCCTTTTTTTCTGTCAATAAAAAGTATCTTTCCAATCGAACCTTTTGAATTCCCTGAAATTACTTTTACTGAATCGTTTTTCTTTAAATTTGTTTTTGTCTTTTCCATTTTTTGAATTCTATGTTACCTTCTATATTACCTCTGGTGCAAGTGAGATTATTTTCATGAACTGTCTGTCGCGTAATTCTCTTGCTACAGGTCCAAAAATCCTCGTGCCCTTTGGTTCGTTTTGATTGTTAATTAATACTGCTGCATTCTCATCAAACTTAACATACGTTCCGTCTTTTCTTCTTGTCTCTTTTACAGTCCTCACTATGACTGCTCTTGATACTTCACCTTTTTTTACTGCTCCGCCGGGAATTGCAGACTTTACTGTTACTACTATAATATCTCCTACTCCGGCATATCTTCTGTCAGATCCGCCCAGAACTCTTATACACCTTACTGATTTTGCTCCCGAATTGTCCGCTACTACTAAATTACTTTCTTCCTGTATCATTTATGTTTTCTTTAAAAATATATGAACAAATTATTTTACTTTTTCTACTATTTCTACTAATCTCCATCTCTTTGTCTTGCTCAATGGTCTTGTTTCCATGATTTTTACTTTGTCACCAATGTCACATACATTCTTCTCATCATGTACCGCAAACTTAGTTGTCTTCTTGTAATATTTTTTATATATCGGATGCATAATTCTCTTCTCTTCACTCACTATCAATGTCTTATCCATTTTATTACTCAAAACCTTACATATTCTCGTCTTTCGCAATCCGGAATGTGAAGTTTTTTTCTTAATTTCTGCAATCTCTGCGTTAGTATCTAATTCTTTGTTTTCTTCTGACATCAGCTTTTATTTTTTTAACTTTAAACTTCTTTTTCTGTTTTCTTTGCTTCTTTTTTGACTACTGTTTTTTTCTCTGCTACTTCTTTCTCAACAGTTTTCTTTACAGCAACTTTTTTAACTTCTGCTTTTATTTCTTCTGTTTTTATTTCTTCTGCTTTTATTTCTTCTGCTTTTATTTCTTCTGCTTTTATTTCTTCTGCTTTTATTTCTTCTGCTTTTATTTCTTCTGTTTTTATTTCTTTTGCTTTTATTTCTTTTGCTATCTTCTCATCAGTCTTCTTCACGTCTTTCTTTTTTACTTCTTTACTCATATTTTCATTAAGTTTCAAATCTTTTTCTCTCAACATAGTATACATTCGTGCAATGTCCTTTTTTGTATTGGGAATAGACTTATAATTCTCCAGCTGACCTATTGCAAGTCTGAATCTGAAATTCTCTAATGCTTCAAAATTTTCTTTCAATGAAATATTCAAATCTTCCACTGACATTTCTCTTACTTGTTTCGCTTTCATTTATTCTTTGTGAATTTTTATTATAAATTAGAATTGTGGCTTACACAATTCTTTGTACAAATTTTGTCTTTATAGGTAATTTATGAGTCGCTAATCTGAATGCTTCCTCTGCAACTTTTCTTTCAACACCTTCGACTTCAAACATTATTCTTCCGGGTCTTACCACCGCAACCCAAAACTCCGGTGCTCCCTTTCCTTTTCCCATCCGTGTCTCTGCCGGTTTCTTAGATACCGGTTTGTCAGGAAATATTCTTATAAATACTCTTCCGTCTCTTTTCATATGTCTTGTCAAAGCTATTCTCGCTGCTTCAATCTGTCTGTCTGTAATCCATGCCGGCTCTGTTGCTTTCAATCCGTATGTTCCAAATGAAACTGTGAATCCTCTTTTAGCATTTCCTCTCAAATGACCTCTTTGAGCTTTTCGGAATTTTACCCTTTTGGGCATTAACATGATTTAATCTCCGGTAAAAATTTTATTTTTCTAAATTTCGCTTATGAATTTCTTGATAATTTTTCGCCTCTGCATATCCAGACTTTTACGCCGATTGCTCCGTAAACTGTATGTGAAGTTACTGATGCATAATCTATATCCGCTCTTATTGTCTGTAATGGAACTCTTCCCTCTTTATACTGCTCCGTTCTCGCTATCTCCGCTCCGCCTAATCTTCCTGAACACATTATCTTAATTCCCTCTGCACCTGTCCGCATCGTTGATGTGATTGATGACTTCATTGCTCTTCTGAATGAAACTCTGTTTGCAAGCTGTCCGGCTATATTTTCAGCTACTAACTCTGCATTTAACTCAGGTTTCTTTATCTCCAGAACATTAATCTTCACTTCCTTATTTGTGATCTTCTTTATCTCACTCTCAAGCTGTGTGATTTCTTTTCCGCTTTTACCGATTACAAATCCCGGTCTTGATGTGTGAATTGTCAGAGTAATCTTCTTTAAAGTTCGCTCTATTGTAATATTCGCTATTCCTGCTTTTTCTAATCTCTTCTTCAGATATGATCTGATTACAGAATCTTCTAATAACTTCTGCGCAAAACTTTTGTCATCATACCAGTTTGAATCCCATGTCTTGATGACTCCTAATCTGTAGCCGATTGGGTGTGTCTTTTGTCCCAATAATTCTCCTTAAAGTGTTGTTAAATTATTTACTTAATTCTATTTGCTCTACTATTAATGTCAAATGAGAAGATCTCTTCTGTATTCTGAATGCTCTTCCCTGTGGTGCCGGCAATACTCTCTTCATCGATGGTCCTCCGTTTACAAATGCTTCTCTTACTACTACTTCATTCTGTGTAATTCTGCCGGAATCCAGCTTGTTCACTAAATTACTGTATGCTGATAATAATGTCTGCTCTACCACTTTAGCCGCATTCTTATTAGTAAATTTTAAAATACTCAATGCTTCATCAACTCTTTTATTTCTGATAAGATCTACTACCAATCTCATTTTTCTCGGTGATGAACCAATATGTCTTTTTAATGCTCTCGCTTCCATAGTTTATTTTCCTCCCGCTTTCTCTTCTTTTCTTTGTCCTGAATGAGCTCTGAATGTTCTTGTATGTGAAAATTCCCCGAGTTTGTGGCCAACCATATTTTCAGATACATATACAGGAATAAATTTATTTCCGTTATGAACTGCAAATGTATGTCCGACAAAATCAGGTGTAATTGTACATGATCTTGACCATGTCTTTATTACTTTTTTCTGCTTCTGTGTATTCAGTTTATCAATCTTTTCGATTAATGTGAAATCTAAATAAGGACCTTTTTTGAGTGATCTTGACATTTATATTATTTTCTTTTCTTTACAATAAACTTATTTGAAATATTCTTATTTTTTCTTGTCTTATAACCTTTTGCAGGTAATCCCCACGGACTTACCGGATGTCCACCACCTGATGTCTTTCCTTCTCCTCCACCCATCGGATGATCTACAGGATTCATTGCAACTCCCCTGACGTGTGGTCTTCTGCCTTTCCATCTCGATCTTCCCGCTTTTCCCCAGCTTATATTTTCGTGATCTATATTGCTCACTATTCCTAAAGTAGCTTTGCAATTGTTGTGTATCATTCTTACTTCACCTGATGGTAATTTTACCTGTGAATATTTAACATCTTTTGCTACTATCTGTGCCGATGTACCGGCACTTCTGGCAATCTGTCCGCCTTTTCCCGGCTTCATCTCTATATTATGTATAAATGTTCCTACCGGTATAGCTGAAATCTCTAATGTGTTTCCTGTTTTAAGCTCTGCTTCGTTATTTGAAATGATTTTTTCACCAACTTTTAATCCGTTTGGCGAAACAATATAACTTTTTGTCCCGTCTTTGTACTGTAATAATGCGATTCTTGCAGTTCTGTTAGGATCATATTCTATTGACATTACTTCTGCTTCTTCAGGACTGACTCTCTTAAAATCTATAATTCTGTATCTTCTCTTATGACCGCCACCTCTGAATCTCGATGTAATTCTTCCGTAGTTATTTCTCCCACCCGATTTCTTTAAAGGCGCAAGTAATGATTTCTCCGGAGTTGATTTTGTAATTTCTTCAAATGAAGATATACTGTAATATCTCGTTGCCGGTGTCGTTGGTTTTAATTTTCTAAGTGCCATCAGATTTCTTTGTAATTATTTCTTATTATTATAATTGTAATTGTAATTGTAATTGTATTGAGTATTTTTTTTCCTGTGAATTATTTTAATTTCTTAACCTTTTCTTTATAATTTCCCCGTAATTTCCTTATATTTTTTGCCTTAATATATCAACTATTTTTGGGAAAACTCTAAATTACTCAAAATGCTTAAAAAAGTCAATACAGGAAATCATGCAACCACTGACTTTTTTCCACATTCGTTCAGAACGTTTGAAAAGCTATACCACAAATTGCACTAATTTTCTCGAATTATATGAATAAAGCTACTATTTCATTAAAAAAACTGACAATTTTTATTTGGAAGGTAAAATTAATTTTACTTCTATGCGGCTGATTTTTAATTAAAATTTAAATTAAATTTAATTTTTGGGATTTATCATCGAAACTGTAAATCTTAAAATCTGATTTGAATCTTTTAATTTTTTGAAAAAATCTAAACTATCTCAAATAAATAATGTCTTTTTCATTAAAGTGAAAATTTCCTGTAAATTGAACTGCATTTTAATGTCAAATAATTTACTTTGTATTCCTCGCAGGCAAATTTGCCTCTGAATTCATTAGTTTGAAAGTTTAAATATACAATTTGGAAAAATTTAATTCTTCTCTATCTTCAAAAATAAAACAGTTGTCCGAAGAAATTCACAATCCTTTACTCGAATTTACTGAATTTGATTTGACTAATAAACTTCATTGTATCTTTTATAAAGATAACAGACTTCCGATTACAAATCTCAGTATCGGATATAATGTCGGCTCTAAAGATGAAGATAAAAACAAAAAAGGAATTGCTCATTTGTTTGAGCATCTTATGTTTCAGGGATCTGCAAATGTAAAAAAGAATGAACATTTTCAACATGTCATAAATAATGGCGGTACCTGCAATGCTTTCACGATGCAGGATGCAACAGTTTATTACGATACTATGCCTTCACATAATCTTGAAACAGCTCTCTGGCTCGAATCTGACAGAATGAATTCTCTTGATCTGACAGAAGAAAATCTTGCAAATCAGAAGAAAGTTGTGATAGAAGAAAAAATGGAACGCTATGATAATGCTCCGTATGGTACTATGTTACTGAATCTCCTTTCAAATGTTTATAAAAATTCAAGTTATGAATCTTCAATGATAGGCGAAGTAAAAGATATTAATTCCTTTACTGTCAGTGAAGCTGTCAATTTTCATAATAATTTTTATTCTCCCGAAAACAGCGTACTTGTTATCTCAGGTGATATTGATATTAATAATGCCAAAGATTTAGTAAATAAATATTTTGGCGGAATTAATAAATCTAATCTGGTAAAAAGAAAAAAAAATATTGTCAGTGAAATGTCTGAAAATATTGAGCTGGAAATCTTTGACAATGTGCAGCTTCCGATGCTTTGTATTGCATGGCAGTTACCAAAATCAGGCACTCCGGAAGATTATAACTTTGAATATTTCTGTGAAATTATTGCCAATAATAAAAGCAGCCGGCTTTACAAAAAATTAGTTTACGAAAAAAAAATGGTCAGATTTATTAATGCTCAGAAATATTTACTGAAAGATTCCGGTATGATATTTTTTCAGGCAATGATAAATCCAAATTTTAAAATCGAAGATGTGAAAAAGGAAATTGATGAAGCTATAAATGAATTTGTAACGACTGGGTGTACTGATGAAGAATTTGAAACTATAAAGAATCAACTTGAATTTCAGAATACTGCAAAATATCTGAAACTCACAACTATGTCTATAAATAATGTTTTAAATTATATTAATTTCAAAGATGTTAACAGAATCAACAGTGAAATTAAAAAGTTTTTGTCTGTGGAAAAAAAAGATGTTGTGAATTCTGTAAATGAATTTATTTTGAAAAAGAAAAAATTAACTATGAGTTATCTTCCGCTTAATTTAAAAAAGTAAAATATATTGTCGATTAATCAGGCTTTAAATCAAACAGAAAATATTACAGAATCAGAAATTGTTGCGATAGATTTTCGTGAACACACATTAGATAATGGTTTGCGTGTGGTCATGTGTAAATTTGGAAATATTCCTATGGCTGCGATTAACATAACTTTTCACATCGGCTCCAAAGATGAAGATGAAGACAAAACAGGTCTTGCACATTTACTGGAGCATCTGATGTTCGAAGGTTCACCGAATATACCCAAAGGTCAGTTCGATGAAATACTGGCTCAGCTTGGCGGAGACAGCAATGCTTACACTTCCCGTGACAGTACAAGTTATTTTATTTCAATCCCTTCTCACCACATTGAGCATGCATTCTGGTTAGACTCAGACAGAATAAACGGTTTCGGAATTTCTGCTGAAAGTCTGGAAATTCAGAAAGATGTCGTGCTTGAAGAAAAACTTTTATACGTTGATAACTCTCCTTACGGCACTGTCGAGGAAGAAAGCTCTGTTCGTTTATACTACAACAGCGGCTATCGCTGGCCGGTAATCGGCAATATGGATGATCTGAGAAAAGTCAGTATAAAAGATGTAAAAGATTTTTTTGAAAAATATTATATTCCGAATAATGCAGTGTTATCTGTAGTTGGTGATATTGATTATGATGAAACATTAGGTTATATAAAGAAGTATTACGGGAATATTTCAGCAGGAATTCCTATCGAAAAAAAAGATTACAATGAAAAAGAAATTACAGAAGAAATCAGGGAAGATATTTTTGACAATATAAATCTCGAAGGTGTTTTTATGTTTTACAGATTACCTGCTCCCGGGACAAAGGATTATTATGCGTTGAATATTTTGAACGGAATTTTATCTGAAGGTGACAGTTCGAGATTTTATAATGAAATAGAATATAAATGCGAACTTGTAAATGAAATCGACACATCTATCTATGGCATGGAAGACACAAGTTTGCTGGGCATTACAGCAATTGCATTGCAGGGAAAGAGTCTTAAGGAAATTGAAAATAAAATTGATGAAATTCTCGATGATGTAAAAGCCGGGAATATTTCTGACCGCGAGTATACAAAAGTCAGGAACAGAATTGAAACTTACTTTAATATAAAGAGACAGTCAATTTTATCTCTCGCAGATAAATTTTCATATCTCAAAACATTTTTCAATGACTGCAATAAAATAAATTATGAAATTGAAGATTATCTTTCTGTTACAAAAAATGATGTAACAGAAGCAGCAAATAAATATTTAAATAAAAATCAAAGAGTTGTATTAAACTATTTACCGAAAAAATAAATATGTCAATATTGGAATTAGAAATTAAAAAAGAATCATCAGACAATCCGGAAATCCCTGACAGGACAAAGCCGCCAAAGTCCGGCACTCCGAAAGATATAAACTTTCCGAAATTTTTTGAAACAAAAACCGAAAATGGAATTACAGTTTTGGTTATTCAGGATAACAGACTGCCGCTTGTTACATCCCGTTTTGTTTTTAAATCGGGTGCTTATCTCGATCATTCTTCCGGTGAAAATAAATATGGTCTCGGCTCGATTACATCAGAGCTTTTGTCAAAAGGTACATTAACGAGAACAGCGACAGAGATTGCAGAAGAAGTTGATTATATTGGAGCTTCGCTTTCGAGCGGCTGTAATTATGATGCAACTTATGCAAGCACATATTCATTAAAAAAATACTTTGACAATATTTTTGAAATAATGTCAGATGTAATTTTGAATCCTTCATTCAAGGAAGAAGAGCTTGACAGATTAAAAGAGCAGAGATTGAATTCACTGCTTTCTATGCTTGATGACGGAGATTATTTATCGGATAAAATTTTCAATAAATATGTTTACGGTAATTCTCCTTATGCATTTCCTTTAGAAGGTGAAAAAAGTTCGATAGAGAAAATCAGTACTGATGATGTAAGAAGTTTTTACAATAAAATTTATACACCGGATAATTTGATAGTTGCATTCGTCGGGGATATAACACCTGATGAAGCATTAGTAAAATTAAACAGTAATTTCTCAAAGTGGAATAGTCCGGTGAAAGAGAAAGGGAAATTAATAATTCCGGAATTGCAAAAATCTTCAAAAGTTTATTTAACAGAAAAAAGAGGTGCTGTGCAGTCATCTCTTAAGATCGGACATCTCGGAATTAGAAGAGACAATCCTGATTTCATAACAGTAAATGTAATGAATACAATGCTTGGAGGATATTTTACTTCAAGAATAAATAAAAATCTAAGAGAAGTTAACGGCTATACTTACGGAGCAAGGTCAGGATTCGGCTGCAATAAATTCGCAGGAGACTTCTCCATTACGACAGAAGTAAAAACCGAAATTACATCAGCAACCAATATTGAAATTATCAAAGAGCTGAATGAAATCAGAAATAATTTTGTAGGAGATGATGAACTTCAGAATGTAAAAAATTATATTTCAGGAAATTTTCCTATGCAGCTTGAGACACCAAATGACATTGCCTCAAAAGCAATAAATTTAAAGCTTAATGATCTCGATGATAATTATTATAATACATATTTAAGAAAAGTAAATGAAATTACAAAAGAAGAAGTAAAAGATATTGCAGAGAAATATATTCATGCGGATAAGCTTACTTTTTCAATAGCAGGAAATTCACAGGCATTGAAAGAAGAAATGAAACAATTCGGTGATGTGGAAATAATAGAAAATGTATAAAAATTATTTAAATAATTTATGACAGAAAATAAAATTCATAACGGATCGGATGTAGAATTAGTAAATATTCTGAATTTAAAATACACAGAGCTTAAAAAAGAGATCTCAAAAGTCATAGTCGGTCAGCATATAATTATAGATGAAATAATAATTTCGATATTATCGAAAGGACATTGCTTATTAGTCGGTGTGCCGGGATTGGCGAAAACATTGATTGTAAAGACACTTGCCGAAGTACTCGACCTGAATTTCAGCAGAATACAATTCACACCTGATCTTATGCCATCGGATATTACAGGCACAGAAATTCTGGAAAATGATTCTTCCGGAAAGAAAATTTTTAAATTTATCAAAGGACCTGTATTTGCAAATATAGTTTTAGCTGATGAAATAAACAGGACTCCGCCAAAGACTCAGTCTGCTTTACTTGAGGCAATGCAGGAGCACAGAGTGACGGCTGCAGGAAATTCTTATGTTTTAGATGAGCCGTTTTTTGTACTTGCAACACAAAACCCTATTGAACAGGAAGGAACATATCCATTACCTGAAGCACAGTTAGACAGATTTATGTTTAACCTATGGCTTGATTATCCTACATATGAAGAAGAGCTTGAGATTATAAAAAAGACAACGAGTATGTATTCACCGGAATTAAAAAAAATAATTTCGAAAGAAGAAATAATTTCATTTCAGGATCTGGTGAGGAAAGTTCCTGTAGCAGATGAAGTAATAAATTATGCGGTAAGTTTAGTTGCAAAAACCAGACCACTGGAAAATAATTCACCGAAAGTTGTAAAGGATTACATCAGCTGGGGTGCAGGTCCGAGAGCATCACAATATCTGATACTTGGAGCAAAGACAAATTGTATTCTGGAAGGCAGATTTTCACCGGAGATAGAGGACGTTAAGAAAGTTTCGAAGGCAGTTTTGCGACACAGATTAATTACGAATTTCAATGCTGAAGCAGATGGATTGAGTGTATTGAAAATTATAGAAGAGATATTGAAATAAAGATTTTGGATTTTGGAATTATTTAGTTCAATTACAAAAATTTTGGACTTCCTGCAAAATGTAAACGGAAGATTTATAACTTGGATGTTTTACAGAAGAATTAAAAAAAAATTGATTTTATGGATAGTTTTATTGTAAAAAGACAAATTACACAAACAACTAAAAATATAATAGAGCCGATAGAATTTCTTCTACCGGCTTTTTTTAAATATAAATCATTTTTTTCAAATTTATAAATTTATTGTAATTATTTGATTAACAGCATCCTCCTCGTGATTACAATTCCGTTTGTTACAAGTCTGTAAAAATAAATGCCGCTTGAAAAATTTGAGCCATTAAATTCTGCAGTATATGTTCCGGGTTGTTTGAGCTCGTTTAATAACTCAACTACCTTTTGTCCAACTGAATTATAAATTGTAATTTTCACGTTCCCTTCTCTCGGCAGATCATATTTTATTTTAGTAGAAGGATTAAACGGATTAGGATAGTTGCTTAAGAAATATTGCTTTGGCATTAATTTTTCCTCCTCAGTTGATACCTGGAAGTTATCCGGACCAACCGGGCATTCCGGACAGAAGGGAGCAAAAGCAACATATCCTATTGTATCGGATGTTATTGATACTTTATAAGAATTATCAACAGCAACTGCATAATAGAAAAGATTCAACTCAGGCGGATCAACCGGCTCAGCAAGTGTGTAAATCAAATCTTCCGTGGTATCAATATATTGATCACTGGAAGTGCTGTCAAACAGGAAATAATTGTAAAATGAATAATTGTATTTATAGATCCTGTATCTTAAAAAATCCCTGTCACCGTGGTTGAATAGCCTTAGTTTCGGATGATAGAGACTATCAACAACCTGTATACTTCTGTTAAAAAGATACGGTGGTGCGGGGACTGCGTCGATTGTAACTGGGTTAAATCTTATTAAATCTTCATCGTCATATGGAGCTGCATTTGGATAATACGGATTTGACGGAGCGTTTATGTCAAGTGTTCCTGAAAACAAAATAGATAATCCTCCTTTATTTTGAAGATCTTTTACTAAAAGTTTTCTTCCTTTAAGGTAGGATACGTTTCCATAATTTTGAGAATATGATGGAGTCTGTGTAAATGTACCGTAAGAATTTAAAAATATTTTTACGCTATCCTGTGTAACAATAACCAAATCATTCCAGCCATCCTTGTCGAAATCTGATACTTCTATATTGTGGGAATTACTAGAAGCATTGTTTGAATAGCATGCTGAAGAGGAAATAGTACCGGAACTGTTCTTAAATATTTTTATTCCGTCTGCAGAGGATGTTGTGATCAGGTCATTATAACCATCATTATTAATATCTCCTGTTTTAAAATCAGTGAATTGATCCAAACTACTGATTGTCGTAACCGTAGATGTTCCGTTATTATTATCATTCAAATAGATTTTTATGTTTGTTCCTGTTCGAATAATAATTTCGTCTTTGTTGCTTGTAGTATTATTTATCACAGAATATGGATAAATGTAGGAACTCACTTGTGATATTAATACTTTGTTTGCACTTACACTTGATAAAGTATAAGTAGCATTTGTATCTAATGAACCATTCCCCAGACTCTTATATATTTTTACATCACTTCCGGATATTACGGCTACGTCTTCATTATCATCAGTTGTGAATTTACCGACAGCTTCTACTATTCCATTTGCTGTATGTATTGTTTGATTTATAGATGTTGAAATAGCACCATCTGAATTATTGAATTTATAAACTTTACCATCTCCTCTTGTCACAATTAATTCTTTCTTAACAGCTGGGTCACTGTTTAATTTTGCAAATATTAAACCGGTAATTGCATTTGAAGTTTGATTAATAAATCTTAAAGAAAATACTTCTTGATTAAAATTGCTATTATCATCATTTTTATACCAGTTTCCTACAACATAATTATATGTTGCAAATGGAACTGGTGTAACTCCAAACTGCGAAAGTCCAAGTGCTAAATCCTGTTTGTTATTGTTTGTATCATTATTTATTTCACTGACATCCCAGAATATATCAATAACAGTATTGGGAACTATTACCCCTCTGTAAAACGGAACCATAACAGGTTGATCTAATGAATAAGTCTGAGAAGACGATTTATTTGTTATAATTATTGAGAAAACTAATAAAGTAATCGCAATAAAATTTATTTTTATGTTTTTCATAATATATATGTTTAAATTTTTAAGAAATTAAGTTATGTTAATAACATTCCGTAAAGTGTAAATTTTACTAAACAAGAATTTTATATAAATTGAGGGGCAAGACTATATCTTAATATATTTTTAATTATAAGATAAATCTTTGATAATCAGCCTGGACGCTTAATTGCAAAGAGAGTCTGCTCCCTCTTAATATATATTTATTGAATTACTGTTCGGCTTCAAGCGAACCAGTTTTTTGAACTGATTCATAAACCCTCCTTTTTATTTAAGTAATAACATTTTTTTTGTATCAATTAATTTTCCATCTAAAAACAAAGAATAGTAATAAATCCCACTGCTTAGATTACTTCCATCAAATTCTACTTCAGAGCTCCCCGCATTCTTTCTTTCATTAATTAATGTAGCAATTTCATTCCCCAATACATCATATACTTTTATAGCAACATGATTGAACATTGAACATTGATAATTAATAATTGTATTTGGATTAAAGGGATTGGGAAAATTCTGATAAAGTTTAAACTCTCTTTGCACAGAGATGGAGCTGTTTGGAACATTTGTTAATTTGGAATATTTTATTGATGTGATTCCATAATTACCACTGGATAAAACACAACTTCCCGATACAAATACATTATTATAATTATCAAGATTTATTGATTTTCCAAAATCCTGACCTGTTGGATTGGACGGTGTACTGTAGATTTTCTGCCAAATTAAATTACCATTCTTATCATATTTTATTGTTATTATATCATTTATTGTTGTAGGCGATTGTGTATTTCCTGTAATATAAGAGTTTCCAATATTATCAACTGTTATCGATTTAGCTTCATCATCACTATTATACCCACCATCATAAGTTCTTAGCCAAAGTGTATCGCCATCAGATGAATATTTCAAAACCATTATATCATTATAGAAATTTGTAAAAGTCCTTCCCGTTATAAAAATATTATTACTTTCATCCAAACAAATATCATTTGCAATATCTAGAGTTCCAATAGGACTATCAAATATCCTGCTCCATAACAAGTTTCCATTTCTGTCATATTTTAAAGTTACGAAGTTTTCCTGTGTTGCTACAGTATAATATCCGTTGACAATAATATTGTTTTGTTTATCTAATTTTGAAAATAAAGGAACTACATAATTTGCATTAACATTGGAAAATTTTCTTTCCCAAATAGTTGTTCCTGCTTCATCATATTTTATTGTAATTATGCTGTCAACTGCATAACCGGAGACATAAACAAATTCACTATCATCTACTACTACTGAATATCCCCAGTCTGAATAAATGACAGATGATGAATGTGATCTTGTCCATTTAAGATTTCCTGTCATATCGTACTTTACAACTACTAAATCTTCTTTTAGTAAAGGCGGAGGTCCGGCATATCCATATCCGGTTACATAGACATTGTAGCTCTTATCAACAAAAATTGATTTAGGGTCATCACTTTTATGTCCTGTCCAGTCAAGGCTTCTTTTCCATAATAAATCCCCATCCTTACTATACTTTATAGTAAGCCAGTTCACACCTCCGTTTGATGTTCCTTCAAAACTGTATCCTGTAACATAAACATTGCCCGAATCATCAACTGTCATATCTCTTGGTGCATCATCATTATTTATTCCTCCATCATAAATTTTTGCCCATAACAAATTTCCCGAATTATTATACTTAAGAGTTATAAAATCAAATCCTGTTCTACCTGAAACAATCAAGTTTCCAAACTTATCTACAGCATTCTTCATTGCATAAAACGAACCTACTCCTGTCCCATTATAAGTAGTAACCCACTCCTGTGTAACCTGTGCAGACACTTCAGATATTATAAAAGAAGTTATTATCAGTATTAATATAACCGTGATTTTTTTCATAGTTAGTTTTTGGGGTTAATATTTTGAATTTATTAAAAATGTTTAAAAACTTGGAAAGAGAGTCTTATCCCTCTTTAGTATTACAATTGTAAAATTAATTTATTCCTGCCGTGCTTTTATGCACGGCAGGTCTCTTTAAAATATTTTGATTTATATTTTTTCATAAAATTATTTAATTAAGAACATCCTACTTGTTTTTACTAATTTATTATTAAAGACTAAAGTATAAAAGTAAACCCCACTTGAATATTTGTATGCATTAAATGAGGTTTGATGAATTCCTTTTAGCTGGTATTGTTTAATAATTTCACTTATTAAAGAACCCTTAGAATCATAAATATTTATGCTTATGTTTCCGTTAGATGGGATTTGGTAATTAATAATTGTTTCAGAGTTAAAGGGGTTAGGGAAATTATTTAATAAATAAATCTCATTCTCTTCGTAAATATTCTCATTAACTCCAGTAATTGTTGAATATTTTATAGTTGTTATTGCAGACGTATTTAAGTTCACTTGAGTATAACCACTGACATATACATTATTGTAATTATCAAGACTAATACAAAATGAAACATCAGCATACGTAGGGTTTCCATATTTTTTTATCCATTGTATAGTTCCGCTAGAATTATATTTCAATGTTAAGTAACTGGATGTTCCGTCAGTTGAATCAGAACGTCCAGTAACATAAACATTTTGATGATTATCAACTTTGATTGATTGTATTTCATCAAATTGCTGATATCCTCCATCATAAATTCTTATCCACGCAGTATCACCGTTTGGTTTATATTTTATAGTCAAAAAATCATTTCCTGTTACAGAGCTTGTGTTTCTACCAGCTACATAAACATTTGCAGAATCGTCAGTGCATAATGCAAAACAGAAATTCAGATTACCATCTCCTTTATAAATTCTGTTCCAAAGCAATTTTCCGGATGAATTATATTTAATAGTATTAAAAGCATATTGTTTTCCTAAATAATAATAGCCATTGACAATTATATCATTGTTCTTATCTACAGTAACATAAGCCTTTCGGAGGTAGTCACCATAATTTGTCGGAAAATATTGTATCCATTCTGTATCTCCATTACTATTATATTTTATTGTTGTAACTCTATTCCCGGGATATACACTCACGTAGCCAGTAACATATATCTTGTTTGAATCATCTGTAGCGATTGAATATCTTCAATCCTGTCCATTTGTATTTGAAGTGTAAGCTTTTGACCAAAGCAAATCACCATTCGGGTTATATTTTAATGTAATTATGTCGTCATCAATCGGCGGAGTAATCCTTGCATAACCGGTAATACACAAATTCCTTGATTTATCAATTGCCATAGCAAATGGTTCATCAGTTCCGTTAGCAATCCAGTTAAAACTTCTTTTCCATGCTATATCTCCATTTGGGAAATATTTTATTGTAACCCAATTATAACCTCCAAAGGCAACTCCCTCCTGACTGTATCCTGTTACATAAATATTATTAGAATCATCAAGCACAGTAGCAACTATCGCATCATCCCCGTTTCCAATTCCATTATATCTTTTAGACCACATAAGATTTCCCGAAGGATTATATTTTAAAGTTATGAAGTCATCATTGAAGGAAGAATTTTCACTTCTGCCGACTATAATAATATTCCCGAATTTATCTACAGCATTTTTCTTTGGAACATTACTTCCATTACCTACTCCATTATAAGTGGCAACCCATTCCTGTGTAACCTGTGCTTTCATCTCATTAGAATAAAATATTATTAATAAAAATAGCGTGAATGCAGCTATGAACTTTTTCATAAATGTATTGGGGTTTAAATTTGAATTAAATGTGGAATTTAGATAACCTATTTGGGAAGTTTAAAAAACGAAAAAGAAATCTTTTCTCATACTCATTTTAATTAATTTGAAGAATTAATATTTTCATATTAATATTTGGTCTTCCTTAAGTGACTGGTCAAACGTATAGACAATGAATTTAAAAGTCAATGTATATTTGTGCATGGTCTTTACAACCGCATTGAGTCATAATTAATGTAACCGAAAAAAGAAGCAAAAAAGAAAAGAATACTACTGCTATGGTTACATTTAATTATGACTTAACTGGCAAAAGCTATTTAATCCAATGGAATATTTCTTGAGGAGTTAGTAATTTTCTTAAGGAGTTTAAGAATTTTATATGTAATGTATACAGTCTTCCTCATAGAATTAATATTCTTTTTTGAGAAATAAAGAATATTCCTTAAGATGTTTGGAATCTTCTTAAATTAGGTTAAAAATCTGGCATGGAATACTTATAGTCTTTCTGATAGAGTTTAAAAAATTTCTCAGGAAATTTATAATATTCTAAATAATTAACGACAGCTATGACTTAAAATATAAACTTAAAATTAAAACTTAATACGAATACTTTTAAAAATATACTATATTAGATATCGGTTATAACTAAACTTAGAATTTTAAATAAATTGTAAATAAAATAAGAAATCTTTAATTTGAACCGGAATTAAAATAATGATTTAACTTTACATTTTTTAATTTCTT